>Ga0169931_10006287_pt1 | contig 17987 bp, 16 predicted proteins | sample Kivu_15m_20L_FD_129675 | JGI IMG/M metagenome (GOLD analysis project Ga0169931, IMG submission 129675) | Freshwater microbial communities from Lake Kivu, Western Province, Rwanda to study Microbial Dark Matter (Phase II) - Kivu_15m_20L... | ecosystem: Environmental > Aquatic > Freshwater > Lake...
TAAATAATCAAAGTAAAGTTCAAACATGGATATCGATGAGGAGCTTTCAGTTCCGTTGCTGCAACATCCGATGGATAATGTCTCTAGACATGGTAGTAATCAACAAACAGTTCCATCTGTCCCAGCCAATGGTTCATCCGAATATGATCCTTCGACTGTTGCGGAATTAAAATTTGCTCTGGAGGGTCTGTCGTGTAGTTCCTGTACCAACACAGTTAAGAAGGCTGTAGAATCGATACCCGATATTCCCTTTACACTTGTCGCAGCCTCCTTATTGCCAGAGCAGCTACTCACTGTACGATATTACGATACGACGACAGCTGGAGTAGTATCCAACAAAACCCATGTTACTGATGATGCCTTGAATTATTCAAATGTAGCTAATCGTATCATTGATCGAATTCAATCGATTGGTTTCGAGGCCGTTTTACTGAGTCATGATACTGCTTGGAATCATACGAATACGCTGCTACCGGGCAGGGAGACATCATCTACAACAGATCCGTTGACAGAACCTGCTGTACCATCATCTCGTGTTTTATTTGTCAAAATTGAATTTAATGGACCCTTGGCTATGAAGTTTTTTCAACAACATGCTCAACACGTATTACACTTCGAAACCCTACATCCTACCATTCATCATACAACAACGAAAAGTACACTCTTCAAGGCATTACGATATAGTATCACCCCCAAGGCAACAACAACCGCAATAACTGCTGACCCATATCATACCTTACTGGATGACACACCCACTACTTTTAAACTTTATATAAACAACAGCAACACTACTACATCATCCTACATGGGTATACGTGATTTATTACAACGTTTAGAAGAAGAAACGAAACATCAAGGTGGGGTAGGCTCCATTACGGTCTATGATCCAACAAGTTATAAATTACAACATGATGCACAAGAAAAACGGAGGAATCAAGAAATTGATGCTTGGAAAAATGGTTTCTTGTACTCCATTCTTTTTTCTATACCTTTATTTCTTTTAGCCATGGTACTACCATCTTTTCCTAAAGTACATTCTATTTTTATTTCTGATGCTGTATGCAATATACGATTTGATGAACTATTACAATTTGTCTTAGCTACACCTGTACAATTTATTCCTGGTGCACGATTTTATAGAGATTCTTATTATTCCATCAAAAGTAAATCTTTGGGTATGAGTTTTCTAATTGCTACTGGTACTACTGCAGCCTATTTATATTCTTGTTATGTTATTTATCATAATGCAAGATATTCACCCATGTATTATCTGAATTATGATTCATTGTGGTTATCATCCTCATTCGATACAAAGATATATGGCATGGAAGGGGATAGTATGGATGATAATCGTATGATGCCAACATTTGAAACTTCAGCCTTGCTTATAACCTTTGTGTATCTTGGAAAGTATTTGGAATGCAGAGCCAAGGGCTATGCCAGTCGAGCTATATCACAATTGGCGCAATTGACTCCTGAAAGTGCTGTCCTGGTTGGAATATATCGTCCTGATCTAACGGGACTAGAATCTACTACTTCTACTGCGATGGCTACATCCACGAGTAGCTCTCAAGATGAAAATTCCATAGAGCCCATGGCTACATTATCACTAGAACGTCCTCCTCCTGTTCAATATTACAATGAAGAGCGTGAAGTTTCCTTAGCACTATTACAAAAAAATGACGTTTTACTTGTACGGCCTGGACAACGTATCCCCACAGATGGACAGATAATTTTAGGGAGTGCATCTATTGATGAGAGTGTGATTACGGGAGAGTCGATGCCGGTTACGAAATCGATCCTTCAACCAGTGATTGCCGGGACATGTATTGTGGATGGATCCATTCATCTACTTGTCACACATTTAGGAGATAAAAATACGATTTCTCAAATTATCAAATTAGTTGAAACAGCTCAAAGTTCTAAGCCACCTATGCAAGCCTTTGCCGATCGTGTTAGTAAAATCTTTGCCCCAACCGTCTTTGTATGTTCCGTCGTCACATATATTGTCTGGTGCATTATTTTGAATACAGTGGATTCAGATATAATAGCACAAGGAAAATATGAAGGATTCAATAAGTGGACTTTTCCCCTACTTTTCGCCATTTCTGTTTTAGTTGTCGCTTGTCCTTGCGCCTTGGGTCTTGCAGTACCTACGGCTGTCATGGTTGGTTCTGGTGTGGGTGCTCGAAATGGGATTTTAATTAAAAGTGGAGAATCCCTGGAACAAATGAATCATGTAACTGCAATTGCTATTGACAAGACTGGGACTGTTACGGACGGCAACCCGACCATCCAAGATGTGATACTTCTTTCTCAAAGATGCTTTCACTTGTTCGTTAATGAAAAGAATAATCATCTAGAAACGAAGAGCGACTCCTCAATACTCATAGAAGAGTCCCAAGAATTATCGCATGATCCTATTACGTCTATTACCCTTGAAAATATATTTTTCTTGGCTGCTTGTGTTGAAAATAGAAGTCAGCATCCGCTAGCGAAAGGTAAGCGAAAACGTATTAGTGGATTCATAATATTTTATCTTAAAGAAGATCCTCAATAAAGCATGTGATGTTGACTTAAAGGAATAATGGCGAAAGCTGCATCATTTGGAATAGGACAAGGTCTCAAACGACCATTGGTTCAAGTTGATGACTTTGTGAGTGAAGTTGGAACTGGTGTCAAGAGTTCAGTCGATGGTGTTTCTGTTTACATCGGAAATAGGCGAGGATTGGAAAGAAATAAAATTGAAATTTCGCATGGGACCTTTGAGGCCATGGAGAAAGCCGAGAAAAATGGTCAAACAGCTGTTGTAGTCGCCGTCAATGGTCGAACGGAAGCTGTTCTTGGCTTTATTGACAAAGCGAAAGATGATGCTTGTTTTGTGATGTCCATTCTCCAGCAAGCCTTGGGAATCAAGGTTTATATGTTGACTGGTGACAACTATCGGACTGCTCGCAGCATTGCCGGGAAAATAGGCATTCCGATGGAAAACATAGTTGCTGATCTCACGCCTGATCGGAAGGTTGACTTTATTCAACGCTTACAAAAGCAGAAGGAGAAAGTCGCCATGATAGGTAGGCCAAAAAGCTATGTATCTTACGATCTCTTTGTTGCGTAATGGAATTTGTTTCATTTACTAGTTTGTGCTTACAGGAGACGGCATCAATGACTCTCCAGCCTTAGCTGCAGCTGAAGTGGGAATAGCAATCGCTGCAGGAACCGATATTGCAATGGAAAGCGCGGGAATCATTCTAGTCAATTCTCGTTTGTCAGACATCATCACAGCTTTTGCTCTCTCTAAAAAAATCTACTCCAGAATCCGCATGAATTTTATTTGGGCATTAGGATATAACATCTGCGCGATACCATTAGCCGCTGGTATATTGTATCCGATGACAAGAACTGTCATGCCGCCATACATAGCAGCTACAACCATGATTCTATCCTCGCTCTCGGTCATAACCTCGTCGCTTATGCTGAATAATTTCAGAGCCCCAAAATTTGAGAAAGAGTACGGACATGCTTTGCGGAAAGGACACCTTGGTCTCGAACGCGTTAAAATAAATGGAAAACGCACTGTAAGTGTTAGGAATGTTTGCGAAAGTATGGAGTTCGGCGGTCCCTGCAGTTGTAAGAATGGCTTTTGTGTGTGCTTCCCATGTGAAGAGCACGGTAACACCTAGCCGTGAGGGAGTAACTTTAAACTGAAAGTTTTTACAATTATCTACTCCATTAAAAGTCTAATTCACGCAAACAACCCTTTAGGTATCCATTAACGAGTTTCAGTGTACTCAACTACGGACATGCCTCTTCAAAAGTTCGATTCCCTAGTTGGAGAGGAATGGGATATTTGAACGCTTTCACACAATCACATAAAAATCCACGTTGTATTGATCCACACTCATACATGACTTCGCATAATGATCGGACGGCAAAATGACATCCGACAGGATCGTTCACGCCAGTGCGGCACTTAATTCTTTGATACAGTTGACCGTAATCATCAACTGTAACGAAATAATTTAAGTGATAACATCAAAGAAAAGCAATGCTTAAGATGAATTATGAAGTACTTACTCCGGGGTACAGGATCACGATCTGGAACAATGTTGAAGGTTAGACGATTGATATCATCAACACGGAGTGGGGGATCAAACGTCCGGCGAGAAATCATGGCGTTTGGTCCAGATAACGCAACAACTGGACTATTCGTCTGGGCACCAGTGATTATCGCTAGGCCTCCACTAATTAAATTCCGAAAAGTTTGCACATAATTTATGAATTAGCTATCAAAAAGTCGGAGACGATATAAAGCAAAAGTAATACTTACCCCAGCGAGTGGCCAGTAATCGACGGAAAATAACCTTGAGACAACACTTCATTCACAAAAGCCCTGGTTTGATAGTAATAAGAAACTCTTTTCAAACTTTTCGTTTCGATGAGCGAAACGCCCTTTACAAGATTCATCAGAATAGGTGTCCAGATTTCACCAACTGGTAGTAGAGCTCGAACGTACTGGGCCAACGCTGCTGAACTCCATAGCTGCGCGTCAGCAAGGGCATCCTGTTTACATCCAGATGTCATCAGATAAAGATAACATTCAAACTCAGGACTTCACTTTTATCAGAAAGAACTTACCCATGCTATGCAGTTTGTGAAGATAGAGATGAGGCCAGGTAACAAAAAGAAAATCACTAAAAAAAGACTATACGTACCATTGCTTGTCCCACGAATGCTTACGACGGAACTATTCGTTGAATTAAAAGTGATAAATTTGTATCGCACCGAACTGGATCCATTTACCGCTTCATATTTCGTTTTAAATTCTTGTACTTCATCCGCATGGTCTACTGCGAAGCCCTGTCCGAACCACCCATCAAGAGCTGTTTGCGTCGTATTGGTGTCTTGATACGCAACGTTACTTAAAAACACATAGTCAATCAAAGAATTCGCGGATCCGGCGGGAGTGTTTAAACCTTTTCCAATACGGCAAGCGGGGTACGGAAGAGCCTTGTTACCTTCGTAATAAAAGTCTTTCAGTATCGTAAAGTCACCCGTCAAACCCTCATTGCTCTCAAACACAACGGCAGCCATAAATATTAAACAGAACAAGAAAACGAATACGGCGAAAACAAACACCCAGAAATTTTTACGGCGACCTTATCCATCAGGAAAAAGAACACAGAGAAAGAAAGTGATTTGTATTAGATGTGACTTGGGTCATAAGCTTGACAGCTCTCGAGACGTCGAATCTATTCATACCTTGACTGATATTCTTTACAATCAAATTTAAGCGATTTTTCTCCTTCCAAGTTTCATAAGGATCACCAGATTTATTATTCAGTTCAATTCCAGCCATTGATCCTAATTCAGTGATACAAGTCGCGATATTCAGAAATTTCCGAATAATACTGTAAAGACCCAACAATGTAAACACTACAGCCACACCAAAGTTCCTGAGCCAAAATAAAATTGCAACTGGAATGATGAAGAAGACTGAAATTTCTAGGAAGAAGAAGATGAAGGAAAGTTTCTCGGTGACCTCGTTGATGCGAAAGGTCTCCGTCACACTAAAGAGCGTTTCGGATTGATCATCTGATGAGTTATAATTGTTCCGTTTGAGATATGTTCGAAAAGCTGCAATCATGCTACGGATAACGTTAAGCGAAGTAAGAATCATTAGTAGAACGATAAGACCAATGAAGACGGGAGGCAAATCTAACCAAGTCAAAAACGCTGCAACGACAATTAATACAACTATCAAATGAAGGAGACCAGCAATAAAACTGCTTCCTCCTTGTACTGGACTTAGCGATGAGGGTCCCTTGATGATACCAACAGTTCGTCGTTGACGATTTCGGCAAAAGAATTTTTCTAAACCCCATGACTGTCCAGTGATAAAAAGTGTATCGTCAAGGACTTCATCAATGGAAAATGTACGAACTGGAGGACTACGAGTATACGGTAGATAAAAGGAGCGATTGTTACGAAGGGTGTACAAATGGGCGATTACAAAGGAACTAAGTGACGAACCTTATATCTTTATACCATCTCCATGTCGTAAGGAATGGTAGATTCGTAAGTCTGGATAAGATACTATAATGACTGCTCACATCATGTTTCCTCTTGATTTCATCATAAGGGTTATCCTCGAAGGGTTTATCTGAATCGTAGACAAGATGTGTTAAAGTTTCGACACCCGAGAAGCGTTGTTTCTGACAAAGTAGAATGGCTCTCTTGATATTATTCCAAGAAAATACTTTCTTGGCTGGCGTTTCATTCAAAAGTGGACTGTAAGCCATAACTTCCAAGCAACCTTCTACTTCATAGTAAACAACGACATTTGCAAACAAAACAAACAGTGCAAGAACTCCAACAAACCAGACAAGAGCTGTGACTTCCCACCAAATGTCCACCTGTGAAAATAAGAGAACGATAGCAACTGTAATGGGTACAATAATAAAAACTAGGAATGTTATCCAGTCAGTCCAAACTCCTCCATGGGTATTCATAGTCTTGAGGAATTTTTGTCCTTGCCATGTATCTACAACAAAAGTTGTTGCAATGGTCATGGCCGATGCGAGCCCATTGACAAAATAGGGTATCGATAAAATAGTTCCCGCAAAGCCAGTAGGATCCTTCGCTGCTTTATCCGAAGTCAGACCTGATTCAATAGCTAGTCCCAAGAAAAGAAAGAGTAGTAATTGTATACAAAATACAAACAGGAAACCACTCATCAAAAGTGAGATGAGAGTATACCAAGCCCGTAAAAAGAATAGACCGATGGAAGTATCCGCCACCTCTTTCACTTGAACCATGGATGAATTTAATTTCTTTTCAAAGATAGTCTGTGAAAACGGGGTTGAATAGATACGTATTTCACGATCACGAAATTTCAAGTAGCTGCTTGGATAGGCTAAACTAAAATGATCTTGAAAGTTTGGCACTGCACCACTTCCTACTTCATGAGATAGAGTATACGATGGAACGGCCTGGTCATCCATACGTACGTCAATATCTACATCTTCTTGGTCATTTGTTTTTGGATTTTCATCGTCGTTTACACGAACCACCATGCTTAACTCTCTAATTGCTTGTCGATCTCTGTTGCTCCAAATCCTATTCCAAAAACAAAATGATGAGTAAAGTAAAAGAAAAGATCCGATTTGATGATTTTCAACCTACGTATTTTGCTTGGAGCGAGATCTTGTTCCATTCCCACGTCTGTTCCCTAGTCGTTAAATAACGGTTAACATGCTGTGGATAAAGAGATAAAGATCAAGCAAGAACAAGAATGTAGGAAAACGTAGTTTCAGGGTTAAGAGAGAGGTTTGATGGGATCCAATAATGTCAGCTGTTGAGTGTGACACGACGCGTTGACATCTTGATAAGTAAATATTTTCGTTAATGATTTGTAGATTGCTTGGATTTTTATTGTTCTACTGTATTATTATGGGTAATTACATACATCGTTGAAGCCTCCCCTCCACAACGAGAGGAACACCTCAACTGGGTACATAGGGACAGTAGTGTGTACGTGCATGTAGGATACATAGGGCGGTTAGGGCGTGTAGCTCAACCCGTACGCCAGAGAAATGGTCTCATGATGGGATATGGGATATGGGGGATATGGGATGGATGATCATCAACCTGATGGGGTTACATATCACATATAGACACATATACATACCCATTCACCCTTCGGCCTTCGGCTACTCTTGACTGATTGCTGCTGCCTTTTACTAATCATCCCCACATTTGAATCATGAAGACGCGCTCCATGACCAGCAGCACATCATCTGAATCATCCGACTCATCCTTCGATGATGACTTTACCCGTCTTGGAGAACCGTCCAAGCCACATAATCCGACCCACAGTCAACAACTGCAAAATCCACAAACGGCGATGAATCTTTCATCTACCTCCCAAGTACAGCAGCAAACACAACCTTTCTTGCCTCGAGCTGCGGAAGCCGAGTTATATCAATTGGCTACGAATTTCCTACTCTATGTCGCCATGGTACTTATAATCACACTTGTGGCTCGAATCTACTTTCCAGAAGTTGTTCGGGTTCGAACTCGATCCTATTCATCATCCATACCACCACCGTCATCAACCATGGAAACCCCACCTACGTCTCCGTCAAATAAATCCACAAGACTTCAATACCAAAAGAAGAAGACGACGAAAAAGGAGGAGAATCAGTCAAAGTCTACATCAACATCAATATTGTCATCCGCTCCACTTGTTGATGATTCATTCAACAACAACAAGAGTGATTATACCATTCAAGATTCTGAAGCCAACCTCAACAACCATCTTCACACAGACGTGTCACAACAAGAACAACTAGAGCAACAACAAGAAGAATTCACACAATTATTAACCATTCAATCTACCAAAAAGAAGAAAAAGAAGACTAAGAAGGTTAAGAAACCGTCCGGAAATATGCTATCGACGTCATCTTTGTCATCATCTTCTCCTTCTCTACCCAATCAACACCAGCAGCTGTACAATCATACTTATAAGGATCAACCCTACTTACAACAGCACTTTACAACGACATTACCCTTTTTTCATCCAGATATACCCAATACTCGAGCCAACGTATTAAAACGATTAGCCTTTTGTGCTATATCCCTCAATGTTACCTTTGTCGTATGGGGTTTAGTCCAAGAACGTATGTTAACTAGAAAATATCCACGGTTTACTGGAGAATACTTTACCTATTCTTATGCCTTGGTATTTACCAATCGATTTTGGACCTTGATTTTATCTAGTTTACTTTTATTGTATTTAAAACCTCAACGATCGCAGACTACCGTCATTTATGAATATAGTTTTCCATCGATTTCCAATATGTTATCTAGTTGGTGTCAATATGAAAGTTTAAAATATGTTTCATTCCCTGCAGGTAAGATAAGGGATTAGAGTGGGCCCTCTCTCTCTCTCTCTTTTACATTTTATGTATTCATTCATAATCGCGTTTTTTTTCTTAATTATGGTCCGTATGCTATATTTGTCTGCTACTACAAATGATATTACTATGCGACCTTCCTACTGAACCATAGCAACATTATTTAAAAGTTTCAAACTAGCGCCTGTCATGCTTATGGGTGTAGTATTGGGTGGGAAAAAATATCCTAATTATGATTATTTCGTTGCCTTATTGATTGGCGCTGGTATTACCATGTTTATGTCTTCTACAGATGATTTAAAAGTTAGTTTTCATTATAATATACAAGAGACAACATTTATTTCCAATGATATAGATGGAGGATCATCATCATCGTCTTCTTCTTCTACACTTTTACAACATACGGATGGTGCAGTATGGACAGGTGTTATGTTATTACTTTTATTTCTTTTCTTTGATAGTTTTACAAGTCAATGGCAAAGTCGTATGTTTCAACGTCATGTTGATTTATCCATGGTAGAATTAATTGTGCGTATGGTTCTTCTTATTATTATGGCCTTTTTCTTGTCTTTGTTGCAGAAATGATACATGTATGTATATCCATCTCATTCCCATTTTTTTGCATGTTTGTCAATTGTAAAATTCAATTGCAGTTCGCAACATCAGCTTATTCTACGCTATTATCATTTATTACTCTTGTACATACCCATGAATTGATCCCAGCTATACAGTTTATGTATCGACATTCAGAAATTCATCTGCATTTCTTTATCTTCTCCATTTGCTCGACTATCGGTCAAATATTAATCTTCTATACCATAAAGAATTTCGGTGCTGTGGTATTTACCATCATAATGACAATTCGGATATTAACCAGTATTGGTTTATCTGTCGTTTTATATGATCATCAAATTACCACAGTTGGATTCTTTGGGCTAGTAACTGTCATGGCAGCGATTGGTTATCGTATCAAGAGACAAGCAGAAAATTCAAACTTAATCAAATGGAAAGGAATGGATGATCATAAAGCCTTTTCTCTCGTTCGAGAGTGGCATGAGCATGTGGACATGTAAAATAAATGATATGGTTCGGACGATGCAGAATTATTTATACCTTAAGTTAACTCTTATTTCAAAGTTAATAATCCCCATTTTTTAAGTATATCTATCAACAGTGACCAAGTTTTTGTAGACTAACACTTAGTATCCATCACCAGATACGTCAATGTTCATGTCTTCGATCGCTTAGGGTTCTCCTTATCTGATGTAACAACATCAGGAAAATTCTCTGCGAAATGTAAAAATATGGTCAAAGATTATCATTGAAAAGGGATGATGAAAAAATCACGGTGTATCATCTCATCTATACACATATCCATAAACACTTACTTCTTTTAGACAAATCTTGTCCGAGCAATGATGTCTTATCAGCCTCGTCTCCCTCATTCATGGATCCCAAAAATTCCATATACACGACAGCACGCTCTGACCGTGGAAGGTGACAATATTGAAACGCGTAGACGTTTTCACCCTCAAAAAGTGTTGTGATCTCATGACGGAATGCATTGGGTTTAAAAGATCCCAGCTGCAAATGTCTTCTAAATACTTGGATCATGCTCTGAAAGGAATCGTCATTAGCCATCACTTGCAAACTCTTAACAATGTGCGAGAGTAGTTTGTCCATCGTGGTTAGTTCGTAAGCTCCATGTCCCAACAAACTGCGTAAACGATCTTCGTATCTTGCACCATCTGAAGCGTTATTGGACGATAAACCTTGGGCCGTTGAAGATTGCCCTCCATCAGCAACGTTATATAGCAAACTTAGGAAGGCACCATAACGTTGTTTGCCTCTATCTATGCTGTTTGACAGCGGAAGCTTTTCAATCATCGTTCGCATGGATGCATCATTGTCAACAGTGTGAGCCAAATTTTGCGCCACTATGAGCCTTTGAACGAAGAGGTGGTGTAAACGGAAGAAAAGATACAAACTCTGTGGTCCAAAACATAGTCTGTCATCTGGGCATGTTAGACATTCGCGATCTTTAGCCCTAAGTTCTTCAGTAATCGATGATCTCTCTGGATGAAGGACACTGCAGAGAACAGCATTGGGGCGAAGGAAGGCCGTTGCGCCGAAAGATAAAGTAACGACATAAATTCTGTCCAGTCGACGATATTCAACCAAAGTGCCTTCACCATATAGGGTCGAAAGATGAGCACCAATCGGGATAGGTTGATGTTCCAGTAAAGACGATTCAAGAGCGTCGCTCGAGGAATATTTAATCCTCATCACCTCTTCCTTTACATTGAGGTCACCAATCATGTCTTTTTCTTCACAGCTGCTGCTCTCTTTATCATCAATCATTTCATTTTCATCATCGTGCTTGACAATAGGAATCAGACTAAAATGATTCATTGGTTTTAGAGTGGCCGCAGGCGAGTGCAACCACATCAAAGATAAACCGAAAAATGGAGCAAACAAATCTCTCCAAAGTTTGTAGCACCGTTCCTTGTCCGCTGGGGTGGTGGAGCCACGCTCGATCATGAATAGCAATATTCGGCAAGCGTCTTGTTGTGCCCACGAGGTGTTATCGTAGTAGATGGAGTAATGAGGTGTGAAAAGACTCTTACTCGGTTTCGGCATGTTATTTGAATCGATTTTCCTAACAAGATAACGCCCCATAGTTACATCGTAGAAGGCTCCATGTTCTTCTTTGGCCTTTTCTCTACGGGCTAAGATACTACTTTCACTTTCATTTCCGTTATTTGCAGCGCGATCTTTGATATCTGTTAGCAGGGTACGTGTGCTTGTTGCTCGCTTGTCCACCGCTCGCCACGTCAGACTTCTATGATCGACACTTTTGAAGTAATTGATTTCAGCAAGTTCTTTCCAACGGCGACTTAGAACTTCTTTTGCATCGCGGAATTCTTTATCTTTTTGCTTAAGTCGCTTGACGACAATTGGAACAACAACAGCAGGATTCTTAAGTAAAAGTTCCAACATTTCAGCACCGGCATCTCCATATATTCGAGTGATGCAATTTCTATGAATAGTGTTCAAGATGGATGGATCCAAGGAATATTGGAATACTAAATCAGTTGAAGCCACACTCAGATCTTTGGCCGTGTGAAATTGCTGTTGCAAGAATACAATTTCCTCTGCAATAGGCTCAAGACGATTAAGAGTCGAAAGGTTACTATCAATAACCATGTCAATTTCAAAACGCTCATCCTCGCACCGAAAGAGAATCTCTTCGTACTGATTTTTTCGCATATGCCGAAATCGAGTATTTTCTTCGCTGCCTACTGGGAGACTTACCCATACAGCATTCAAAACTTTTGTTTCCTCCTCACATCGATCGCTGCAAGGGGGATTCGGATAATCTCGTGGCAAGGCGCGATAGGAAGGGGTACAGCTACGACAACGATTGAACTCAATTTCCGATAAAGGAACGGAATGCCACGAGTCATCTTTCGCTAGAGAGTTAGCTGATCCTGCGGCTTTTAAGATACATTTGAATTCTTCAAATAAGTCAGCGTGCTTTTTCCCTAGCAGATCCTCCATCATGCTTAGCATTTCACTTCTGTTAATGATTTCTTGGGTGTATGTATCCAAACACTTGCGAAACTCAATCCATGCTGTTTCGCCGTTGCGAGAGTACGAAGATGTAAGTGCTTCTTTCACCTGATCGAAGAACTGGCGCTCAACCCCAGAATTATAGACCGAAGAATCTGGCTGATGAGTAGATTGAGAAGTGAGATGAATTAAGGATCCATCTGTAGCAAATGTAAACTTTCGTTGGCTATCCTGAGAAGCAAGAGCTGACATATCAATGACAGAAGACTTAAGAAGAGTGATTAAACGATAAGTTCTAAGAACAGACTAATGAATTCAAACATCACGGATATCAAATATATCAATCTTTACCTTGAATGTTTGCTTTGTCGTATGATTGACATGCTCCGGAAGCACCATTCCTTGGGAGCTCAAATTAGCCTCAGACGGCGGAGGAGGCAGAGGTCCTTTGCTTGAATTATTCCCTTTCGACTTGACGGTCTTAGGAATTCTAGCCTCAGCCTCCGCAGCTGCCCGTTGAAGTTTTTCACGGGCTTGTTCTTGTACAGCCTCTGGAAGGAAATGTGCGAATTCCCGAAGTAAATCTGGATGTTCTGAAAATAATGCCGACACTTGTTCCAATACTTCGCGGATACCACGTTGCTCTTGTTGATATGTATGTAGAATCTCAAGGAAAGCTTGATATGTGCGAGGATCCTTAGCAAACCTTTGCTTGATAGTTGTAACGTACGCAATAGCAGCATCAAATTCCACCGGTGGTTGCTGCACCTGTTGGGCTGATGATATAACTGATCGATTTTGTTGAGGTCCAGGTGGAATAGTGACCGGATTAAAAGTACGACCCAAACTGTTGGTAGAGACCATATGCTTGGAATCTGTTGGAAGCATAGTATGCCCTTGCCGGTTTCCAGTCATAGGACTCACCATTTCAGAACGTTGTTGCTGTCCTATAGATAATGGTCGTACTTGCATGGGCGGTACTGGGGGATTGCTATCTATATTGGACTGCCTTCCAGGGACAGTATGAGAATCATGAGAGATCAATGTAGATGGGCCATTCTGCTTGTTGGCCGTTGTTTCATAGTCTAGGGGTGGCCAGTTCGGAGGTCGTCGATTGGCAAATGTTCCACCAGAAGGATTTCCTTTTTGATTCCTCGAGGGCACATCTGGATGTAAAAGAGAATCAGGTCGCCCTGACAAGTTTTCCAAGTCCTTCAACTCAATCTTATATCCATCCGGCAAAAACGTATTGAATCCTAGAATCAGCTTGTTATAGCCCCGGAATAGTGTTGAAACCTTCTTGATAACTCCAGGAGTATCGAGTTCTTGAGATTTAAATTGCTTCATAATTTCAAGAAACGTATTGTATACAGTAGGATTGTCCCCGAATTCCAATTTTACCTGATCTAGATATTGCAAAGCATCTTCGACTTTTAATTCTCGAATCATGTTATGGCCTCTATCAGTTGTATTGTTTTGGGGTCGATGAATTTGTTGGTTGGTCTGTTTCAGATTTCCCGCAGCACCAGCAACACTGATAGGTCTTGTCATACCTTGACTTCCTGTTATCATGTTAAGTGGGCGGATAATAGGAGAAGTATTGGAGGATGTGCGAAAAGATTGATTTTGATTTCCAAGAACAGAATTATTAGTAGCACTACTAGAAGTATTACTGTCCATGGGTGAGTTTGCTCCACCATCGGTAGTGAGTCCCATAGAAGGTGATGCTGATAAGTTTAGCATCGGCGATTTTTCAACCTTTTTTGTTCTAAAACCAGTGAGAACCGGTTTCTTCGATTGTACGGATGTTGATGTAGTCGTAGATTGCGAACGTGCTACTCCATTTTGAAGCACGACACGATGGTCCCCTGCGTCATTCATGGATTCCATGAATGTGCTATTCGGTTGGATAGAATGTTGACCTGAAGAATTCTCGGGCTTAGCCAGAGTATCCATGGTCATAGTAGTAGTCGACGAAAGAGAGTACGCATTTCCAGCCAAAGCTGCGGGTTCAGTCATATGTCCCTGTATTTCTCCTTCTACATCTTTTACGACACCTGCAATACTTTCCATCTTTTCTACTTTCATGAGAGATTCATCTAATCTATTCACTTCAGGTGACGATTTCTCATTAATTATACCAGAAAAAGAAGAATCATAGGCTCCGTTTGATGAAGCAAAATCTGTCTCTGTCCTCGGATGCTGTTGGTACTCCACGTCCATTTCATCTGAAGCTCCTCCAAGGCCTTGAATGGTGACTGTATCACCACCATCGGTTCTTTTAACCATCTTCAAGCAAATCAGATTCAAAAATTTATTCCTTTCTCTCTTTTTTCGTACAATATATAGTATAGGATATTTGGATTTCAAAGAGAGAACTGGGATAGACGTAACCAAAGTGATGACTAAATACCAAACACGTACCTTTCTTCCTTGTGCGCGAGATTCCAAATAGATTCAAACGAAAAAGATCCCAACGGTGATTCTAATTCCAGCAATAATAAATGTTAAGATGATGGAGGTAGATAAGCTGTGTTGATGAAGGCCTTTCCTTCAGCATTGAATAGCAATGGATGTGTGTCGATTGACTTGATCTAGCAGAGACAGCTGATTTTTTTTACTTGATCTGACCGTTCGAAGGTTCCCAGTTCCTCGACCTGTCCTGTCGTACTTTTAATTCAGTACGTGGACATGTCATAGTGCCCCACATACGTGGACAGCAGCTGGCTCCAGTACTATCTGCTTGATCAACCTGTACGTAAGGTTCGTAGTACTATAGTGCTGTGGGAGCTCGCATCTCAGTAACGCGCACAAATGTAAAATGTAGGTAAGACGTATGCAAGATTAAATTTGCTAAATTAGCCATCGAGGAAACGGAGCCCCTCGCCATCATCCCATCAGTAGGCCTCTCTAGTCCTCTAGAGAGTTAGGGTTAGTGTCCTCTAGTCCTCTAGTCCCCCATCCCCCCTCGCTGCTTGCTGGCACACAGTTTAAAAATAAAACGTTCAAACTCTGTCACTAGTCACTAGTCCAAACTGTACATCAAGAAAATAATAATACACGAGGGATATGGCTTCCTCGTCACCACTGTGTATCGATCATACGAGCAAATCCCCATCTTCTCCACGATATCAAGATGTGGGAATCGATCACGATGGTTTATGGCGACTGATAGACCGTGATAGACCCAGACGAAATCGAAGAATACGTAACCCATTTAGTCGGTCCTTGATACTGTATCTATCCCTTGTAGCACTATTCGTAATACTTTTGCTGAACCACAGAAGTATCCATCAGTATGTAGAACCGACAAGGAGACAGTTATCCCGTAATAATGGTTCTTCTTCGGCTAATGTGCGGTCCGCATCTAACACTCACTTTAAGAAGAAAACACAATCTACCCATTCATGGAGTCACAAGAACAAGGACCAAAAACAGCAACATTTTTCTACACATTCAAGACATATCAATCATCAGAATAAGCATGGGCATCAGCTTCATCAGCACAGTATTCATGGCTCGAGCCAGGACATTACAGCATCTGCTCTGTCTCTTCTTCGAGAGGAATTCGAAACGTGGGTAAAAAATCACAAGAGAAATTATGGATCTAAAGAAGAGACCGAAAAACGATGGCATATATGGAAAGAAAATCACTATAAAACGATAGAAAAGAATAAAGTACATGGTCCATGTAAAGTGACTCAAAAACATGTTTTTGGGACCAATCATTTTAAAGATCTTACATCAGAAGAATTTCGGAGTCAATATTTAACAGGTTATGGTGGACCACGCTTTGTGGATCATTTAGCACATACCAACATGCATCATACAAATACTACTTCTCATTTGCATCCTCTTTCATCAACGTATATTCGTCATGAATCTGTACATAAAAAATATCTGCAACATATTCAAAATAGCTCATGGTATCATCATCATCCGTCTCATTCACTTGAATCATCATCTAGAGATAGAATTCTAGCATCTGTCAATCCACCGCAATACTTTTCTGCCAATTCAACTACTTGTAAATGGTATGAAGTAAATTGTTGGCTACAATCTATGGTAGGGACATATAAAGATACAGTCACTTCCATTGGGAAACATCGCGAACCTAAATATGATGCAGAATCGTATCCTACAGGTAAGATTTGTTTCATAGTATATATTCATATATCTTCCTAGCAGAAGCATCTTTATGAGCCTTCTTTCCTTATCGCATCATTTGGATTAGCTATGGACTGGAGACAAGTCGGAGCTGTAAGTGGGGTACACACTCAAGGTTCTTGTGGAGCTTGTTGGGCGATCACAGCTGTTGAAACAGTCGAGTCTTCCTATTATATTGCTAAGGGTACCTTATTGGAACTGTCTGCGACAGAAATTATTGCTTGTGATTCGACCTGTCAAATGTGTCAAGGTACAGTATTTTTCACTTTATGTAAACCCCGATCCAAGTAAAGAATGTATTCTCCGCACAGCTTAATCCTAACCCATAATTATTTTCTTTATGCCTTTGAAGGAGGATGGCCACAAAATGCTTATGAATATATCCAGAAACACAAGGGTGTACCACTTGAGAAGGATCTCAAATATAATGGTAACTTCTTACTTGCCATGACAGAATGTAAACATGGATCCTCGTCGGAAATGAGCGAATCAGTCTTGGCTTCGTATCAACAATCGATATGTCCTACCTCTAGTAATAATCAAAATGCTGGTGGTCGATCCAACCAAAACTCTAACTCAGCATCTTCCTCTTCTAGTGCAAGATATGGTTCTCTCAAAGGCTATGCTTATGCAACAGACAGATGTGTCTGTTACACCACAGGAAGTGGATGTGATTGCAACAGCCAAAACGAGGACTTAGCGATTAGAAATGTTGCTTCCTATGGTCCAGCCACTGTTTGCTTAGATGCCTCTACCTGGCAGGATTATACAGGAGGGATAATTACAGCTGATTCTGGTTGTAGTGCCAAATTTTTAGATATGAATCATTGCGTTCAGGTGGTTGGATATGCCTTTTCGACAGCATCTTCCAACATTAATAATAATAACAATGGTGGTGGCAAGAATCAGCAACAACAAAACCAAAAGCAGCAAGGTAATCAGCACGTTACTCGTGATGGATATTGGATTGTAAGAAATCAATGGAGTTCTTATTGGGGCATGAACGGCTATGCTTATGTTGCCTTAGGCGCTAATACTTGCGGCATCCTCAATGATATGACGCAGGTTTTCTTCTAGTCTTCTTAGAATAACTGTGGTAGTTAGGTTATGATTTATTAGGTAGATACTTCAAGAACCAGGATGTATGTTATGACTTGACATATTATGTACATATTAAATAGATAAAACAGAAGGAAAAACCAAGGGTAGCGTAATCAAACGGATGCGATGGTCCGAAGAACTATTGATCGCAAATCCATAGCGCTTGTTACCGTGTCCCCTCCGAATGAACACGGTATGTCCAGGATAGTAGACGCATGATGATTGTGA
>Ga0169931_10006288_pt1 | contig 17986 bp, 21 predicted proteins | sample Kivu_15m_20L_FD_129675 | JGI IMG/M metagenome (GOLD analysis project Ga0169931, IMG submission 129675) | Freshwater microbial communities from Lake Kivu, Western Province, Rwanda to study Microbial Dark Matter (Phase II) - Kivu_15m_20L... | ecosystem: Environmental > Aquatic > Freshwater > Lake...
CGCGCCGTTCCAGACTCAGGCGATTGCATCGGCAAGCACTTCCTGGAGGCCGTAGAGCTGGGCGAGTCGGCGCAGCTTTTCGGGCACGCCCTCGAATGCCGGGGCAGGCCGACCAGGGGCCTGTGCGCGCAAAGCAGCCAAGGTCACCGCAAGCGCACTCGAGTCAAACACGGTGAGCGCCTGCATGTCGATCCGAGTGCAGCCCTGGTTGACTGCCTGAACCAGACGCTCGCGTTCGGCCATCGCCTCGCGATGGGTGAGGACTTCGGGAAACCTGTACACGGAAGGTGGCGGCAATGCTGACATGGTGGGCGGCTGATCAACGCGACGAGCTGGCCGCGGCCTGCCGGTTACGCTCCTTGAGGCTTGAGATCAGGCCGTCCAGGCCCTTTGCCGAAGCCTCCTGAGCAAACTGGTCCCGATAGGTCTGAACGATCCAGATACCCAGCACATTGACGTCGTAGATCTTCCAGTCCTGGCCGGCACGCTCCAGACGGTAGTCCATCTGGATGGGGTCTCCCCGGGCTCCCACCAGCTCGCTGCGAACCAGCACCTCAGCCGCCCCCGCATCGCCGCGCAGCGGCCGCATCCGTACGGTCTTGTCCGTGGCCTGTGACAGGGCGCCCGAGTAGGTGCGCACAAGCAGCAGACGGAATTGCTCGATGAGTTCACGCCGCTGCTCCGGGCTCGCCTCGCGCCATGCGCGTCCCACGGCGAGCGCGGTCATCCGCTCGAAGTTGACGTGCGGCATGATTTCTTCATCGACAAAACGGAGCACTCGCGCCGTGTTGCCCGCAGCGATGGCCGGATCATTGCGAATGCGCTCGAGCGCGCGATTGCTGACCGTTTCGATGAACTTGTCCGGCGCAGTCTGCGCGTGGAGGGGTGCATTGGCTACCCACACCAGGCTGAGCGCCATCGTCCACAGACAGGCGAGGAGGATACGCCGGATCGGCCCGGCCGAAATGCATCGGGCAGGCAAAAACGATTGGGACAGGGATCGCCATGCAGGGTCTGGCATCGATTCATTCCTTGGGTTCGGGATCGGAGTCGGGCTCGTCCGGGGGATCGCCGTCGTAAACGAGGTTCAAGCGTCTCTGGAGATAGGCATTGCGCACGAAAGTGTAGCGATCGAGCGCCGCACCTTCGATCAGGCGGTCGAGCGGCAGCAAGGAGGCCCGCGCATCGACCACGCGCGTCAGGGCGACAGCGGTGCGCTCACCCTCGGACTCGATCCGACGCACGGGATCGGCCAGCGAGCCGGCCACCACCCCCGTGGCATCACGAAAGCTCGAGGGTCCGAGCAAAGGCAGTACCAGATACGGACCAGACGGCACGCCCCAGACGCCGAGGGTTTGCCCAAAATCCTCGTTATGGCGCGGCAGGCCCAGTTCGCTCGCCAGATCGCCGAGCCCGCCCAAGCAGAATACAGTGTTGATTCCGAAGCGGGCAAAATCACCCAGGGCCTGCACCGGCTTGCCCTGAAGCAGATTATTGACGCCAACCCAGGGGTCGGAAAGATTCGAAAAGACGTTGCCCACAATCTGTCGGATACCAGGGTGGACCCAACGCACGTAGTGCTGGGCAATCGGACGCAGGAGCCCTCTGTCCAAAGCGTCGTTGAATGCAAAAACGGACCGATTGAGGGGCTCCAGTGGGTCCCGCGCCGTCGCACCCTGAGCGAACCCGCTCGAGCCCGCCGCCAGCACGACAGCCAACAGGAGAGGCCGCAGTCGGATCACTTGCGATCCCCTTCGGCCGCGCGGCTGTAGAGCATCTGCCCGATGATGTTCTCGAGCACCACCGCCGATTGGGTGAGCGCAATGCGCCCCCCCGACTCGAGGTGGGCGGTGTCGCCGCCCGGCTCGAGCCCGATGTACTGCTCACCCAGAAGACCCGCAGTCAAAATCTTGGCCGAAGTGTCCTTGGGAAACCGGTAGCGCCTATCGATATCGATCAGGACGACGGCTTCGTAGGAGTTCGAATCGAGCGTGACCGATGCCACGCGCCCGACCACCACACCGGCACTGCGCACGGCAGCGCGCGGCTTGAGCCCGCCGATGTTGTCAAACCGGGCGCTCACGCTGTAAGTGTCGTTGAGACCGACACTACTGCTCATGTTGCCGGCCCGCATCGCGAGGAAGATCAGTGCCGCAAAGCCAAGCAGCACAAAGAGCCCCACCAGCACATCCACACCCTTGCGATCCATGTTGCCGCCCTCCGCTCCGAATCAGTTCGAACTGAACATCAGAGCCGTCAGAATGAAATCGAGTCCCAGCACCGCGAGCGAGGCCACCACGACGGTACTCGTCGTCGCCCGGGAGACGCCCTCCGGGGTAGCCTCGGCATGGTAGCCGACGTAGAGCGCGACGAAGGCCACCGTGAATCCGAAGACCACGCTCTTGAGCACCCCGTTGCCCACATCAAGCAGCCAGTCAACGCCGCCCTGCATCTGCGACCAGAACGCCCCCGCATCGACGCCAATCATCTCGACACCCACCACATAACCCCCGAGCACACCCAGCGCGGAGAAAAGCGCGGCGAGCAAGGGCATGCAGATCAGGGCTGCCGCAAATCTCGGTGCAAGCACTCTGGCGACCGGATCGACCGCCATCATCTCCATGGCATCGATCTGCTCGCCGGCTTTCATCAGGCCCACCTCGGCGGTGAGCGAGGTACCCGCCCGGCCGGCAAAAAGCAGGGCGGTGACCACCGGCCCGAGTTCGCGCACGAGCGACAAGGTGACGAGCAAGCCCAACGCCTCCTCGGATCCATAGCGGCGCAAGGTGTAGTAGCCCTGAAGCCCCAGGACGAAGCCGATCAGCAGACCCGACACCAGGATGATGGACAGCGAATGGTTGCCGATGAAATGGATCTGGTCGATGACCAGACGCGGACGACGCAGTCCCGCCAGCGCCAATCCGCACAGGCGGAGGAAAAACCGGGTGCCATAGCCCACCCGCGAGACGGCCTCTGCCGTCGCGCGAAGCACCCTCGCAGGACCCTTGATCATGGCCGCATATCCAGGTCTTCCGAGAGCGTGCGGCGCGTGGCGTGGTGAAAGGCAACCGGACCATCGATGTCGCCATCCAGGAACTGCCGGACATTGGGGTCGGTTGAGGCCCGCATCGAGGCGGGCGAGCCCTCGGCCGCGATCCGGCCACGCGCAAGCAGATACACATGATCGGCGATTGCGAAGGTGTCCTTGATGTCGTGAGAGACCAGGATCGACGCGCAGCCCAGGGTCTCGGCCAGGCGCCTGATCAACTGTGCCACGGTGGCGAGCGAGATAGGGTCGAGACCGGCAAAGGGCTCGTCGTACATGATCAGCGGCGGATCGAGCGCAATCGCACGGGCAAGGGCCACCCGCCTGGCCATACCCCCCGAGAGTTGCGACGTCCGGTAGTGCGCGACGCCTCTGAGGCCCACCGCATTCAGCTTGAGCAACACCAGGTCGCGGATCAGCGTCTCGTCCAGATCGGTGTGCTCGCGCAGCGGAAAAGCCACATTGTCGAACACCGAAAGATCGGTAAAAAGCGCGCCGAACTGGTAGAGCATGCCCATGCGGCGCCGAACGGCATAAAGGCCATCCCGGTCGAGCGAGGCGAGTGACTCGCCCTGAAAGACCACCGAGCCACGGGAGGGCTTGATCAAGCCCCCAATGAGCCTCAGGATGGTGGTCTTGCCCGAACCCGAGCCCCCAACCAGCGCGACGATGCTGCCTGGACGAACCGTCAGGCTGACATCGTCGAGAATGAGGCGCTCGCGATACCCGAAGCGAACCCCTTCGAGTCGGAGCGTGTCTTGATCCACGGTGCTCTTGGGTTTTGAAAAGAACCTTCCATTTTAGCCTGAACAATTCTGACCGGGGCCCGAAAGCCATATACTTCCCGAATGAACGATCCCGCTCTCATACCGTCCGACCGGAGCGATGTTGCGCTCGCCAGTCGACGCGAGGCGCTGGTCGCGCGCGCCCATCACGTGCTGGCAATCGAGGCCAGGGCCGTGCTGGCCCTGAGCGAACGGATTGGCGAGGAATTTGCCCGCGCCTGTGAGCTTGTGCTCGCCTGCCCGGGCCGCGTGGTGGTGAGTGGCATGGGAAAGTCCGGCCACATCGCGGCCAAGATCGCAGCGACGCTGGCCTCGACCGGCACGCCCGCCTTTTTCCTGCATCCGGCCGAAGCCAGCCACGGCGATCTCGGCATGGTCACACGCGCCGATGTCTTCCTCGCGCTGTCCCATTCGGGCGCGACCGAAGAGTTGCTGCGCATCGTGCCGCTGATCAAAAGACAGGCGACGACGCTGATCGCGATCACCGGCAACCGCGATTCGCCACTTGCCCGGCTATCGGACGTTCATCTTGACGCCGGCGTCGAGCGCGAGGCCTGCTCGCTCAACCTCGCACCGACCGCCAGCACCACTGCGGCGCTCGCGCTCGGCGACGCGCTCGCAGTGGCCCTGCTCGAAGCCCGCGGCTTCGGGCCGGAAGACTTCGCCCGCTCGCACCCGGGGGGCGCGCTCGGTCGGAGGCTCCTCACGCGAGTCCAGGACGTCATGCGCACAGGCGACTCGCTCCCCAGGGTCGGGATCGATGCGAGTCTCGCCGAGGCCATCCTCGAGATCACACGCAAGCGGATGGGCATGACCGCGGTCGAGCACCCGGATGGTCGCCTCGCCGGGATATTCACCGATGGGGATCTGCGGCGCGTGCTCGAACGAGGCGGCTCGATCGACCGCCTCGCCTTGGGCGATGTCGTCACCGCCCTGCCGGTGACCATCGCCCAATCGGCGCTGGCGGCCGAAGCCGTTCGCCTGATGGAGGAGCGTCGGATCACCGCGCTTCTGGTCGCCGACGAGGCTGGCCGATTGAGCGGTGCGCTGCACCTGCACGACCTGCTGCTCGCCAAGGTGGCGTGAGCCATGTCCGCAGCAGCCAGCCGGGCCTCCTCGATCCGCGCACGTGCCGCCGCGCTCAGCTGGCTCGCGCTGGATATCGATGGCACCCTGACCGACGCGCACATCTACATCGGACCGGGCGGTGAAGCAATGAAGGCGTTCAATGTGCGTGACGGCTTGGGCCTCGCCCTGCTGCGCGAAGCGGGTATCGGTCTGGCGATCATCACGGCCCGTCAATCCGCGATCGTCGAACTGCGGGCAGCCGAGTTGCGGATCGATGAGGTCCTGCAGGGGGTCTCGGACAAGGGGGCCGCGCTGCGCGATCTGGCCCGCCGCAAGGGCGTGGACCTGAGCCGGGTCGGCTTCGTTGGCGATGATTGGACGGACCTACCTGCCATGGCGATCGCCGGTTTTGCAGCGAGCGTGGCCGATGGCGATGCCGAGGTGAGGGCGCGCTCGCACTGGGTGTCGCATGAATCTGCCGGCCGAGGGGCGATCCGCGAGCTCGCGGCCTTTGTGCTCCGAGCGCGTGGTCAGTACGACGACCTGCTCGCACGGCGCCTCGGCGGCTGAAGGTCCTTGCACCATGCCCCTCTATCGTCAGGACCGGATCTCGGCGGTGGTTTCAGTCACGCTGGCGCTGGCGCTGGCAGCGGGCAGCTTTTACCTCGCACAGGTCGCCGACCGGCTGGGCGAAGGGCCAGCCGGCAGGGTGAGCGGCGACCAGCCCGATGCATATGCCGAGGGCGTGCTGCTCAACCGCACTGGCAAAACGGGGGAAGCAGCCTTCCTGCTCACCGCGCGGCGCATCGACTATTTTCAAGGAGACGATTCAACGCTGCTGCACGAGCCCGTCTTGACGAGCCTCGAAACCTCTCAGCCCCGCGTAGTCCTGCGTGCACGGTCCGGGCGATCGAGCGCGCGAGGCGGCGAAGTGCTGCTCACCGGCGAGGTACGACTCGTTCGCGAGGCGGGCGAAGGCCAGCCGGAAATGATCATCGAAACCGACCAGGCCACTGTGCTCCCCGACTCCGAGATCGCGCGCACCGACCAGCCCGTCGTGGTGCGCCGTGGCGAAGATCGTTTGACCGGGACGGGGATGGAATTCAATAATGTCGAGCGCTCACTCCGCATGGACTCTCAGGTGCGCGCCTCGTTCACGCCGGGACCGCACAGGCCATGACGTCGCTCAATACCCACCATTTTTCCGACGCGCATCAAGAGAGCCCCGGACGAGTCCGCGTGCCGGTCTATCGCCCCACGACGCACCCAATGGCCAAACCCCGTTCGCTTGTGCGCAGCACTGGGTTGGTCGCCGCAGGCTTGTTGGTGGCGGCGATCGCGACCCTCATTGCCTCAGGCGAAGCGCTGGCCGAAAAGGCCGACCGCGACAAGCCCATTCACGTCGAAGCCGACCGCATGGAATACGACGATCAGAAAAAGATCAACACCTTCTTCGGTCGGGTGCTGATGACCAAGGGCACGATTGTGATCCGCGCCGACCGCCTGGTGGTGCGCGAAGACCCAGAAGGCTTTCAGTACGGGCTGGCGCTGGGCAAACCGGCAAGCTTCAGGCAGAAACGCGAAGGGCTCGACGAGTTCATCGAGGGCTATGGCGAAAGCATCGACTATGACGGCAAGGGCGAGGTCGTGACACTGACCGGCCGAGCGTCTTTGCTCCGACTCGAAGGTGAAAAACTGACTGACGAGGTTCACGGCGCGCGAATCGTCTACCAAGGGCAGACTGAGTTCTACACGGTGGAAGGCTCGATCAACGGTACCGCGGCCCGCGAGAGGGTGCGGGTGGTCATCCAGCCACGGCGCACTCCGGGCGAGAGCACCGGGAAACCATCGGCTCCCTCGGCTCCCTCGGCTCCATCGGCTCCCTCGGCTCCCTCGGCTCCCTCGGCTGCGAAACCGGTACCCCTTAAGCCCGCGCCGGCGCTCACCTCGCCGCCCGCTTCACGCTGATCGGCCAAAGACGTGACGCGCGAGGCTGCACCACAGGGCCCGCCTGCCCAGGCAATAGGCCTGAGCAGGCTGAAGGCTTCACATCTGAAAAAGGCCTACCACGGAAAGGTCGTCGTCAAGGATGTGTCGGTCGAGGTCGAAAGCGGTCAGGTCGTGGGGCTGCTGGGGCCCAACGGCGCCGGCAAAACCACATGCTTCTACATGATCGTTGGGCTGGTCGGAAGCGACGCCGGTTCGATCGAGCTCGATGGCGAGCCGATCAGTCGTCTGCCAATCCACCGCAGGGCCAGAAAAGGCGTCTCTTACCTGCCCCAGGAGCCTTCGGTCTTTCGCAAGCTGTCGGTTGAAGACAACATCATGGCCGTGCTCGAACTGCAGCGCGGCGGCGACAATCGTCCCCTCAGCGCCAGCGAGCGCACGGAGCGCCTCGAATCGCTGCTGGAGGACCTGCAGATCACTCACCTCCGTGGCAGCACGGCCCTTTCGCTTTCGGGTGGCGAGCGGCGCAGGGTCGAAATTGCCCGGGCGCTTGCGGGCTCGCCTCGCTTCATACTGCTTGATGAACCCTTCGCGGGAGTCGATCCGATTGCGGTGATCGAGATCCAGCGGATCGTACGATTCCTCAAGGACCGCGGCATCGGCGTGTTGATCACCGACCACAATGTGCGAGAAACACTTGGCATTTGCGATAGGGCCTATATCATTCGTGATGGTACTGTTCTTGCTTTCGGCCGCCCCGACGAGATTGTTCAGAACGATGACGTTCGCCGCTATTACCTTGGCGAACATTTTTCGATGTAGTGGTCTGCGAAGGGGTGTGGTGGACGATGCCCGATGAAACCTTCACTCCAGCTCAAGCTGGGTCAGCATCTCGCGCTGACTCCCCAACTGCAGCAGTCGATCCGCCTGCTGCAGTTGTCCACCCTCGAGCTCAATCAGGAGATCGATCAGGCGCTCGCCGACAATCCGCTGCTTGAGCGCCTTGACGACCCTTTCGCCTCGGCGGTCCGCCTCGGCGCAGATGGCCGGATGGACGTGGCCCCGCCGGCGTTTGCCGACGCTGCGCTGCACACTGCAGTCTCCCCGGAAGGCGCCGATTCGGTGAGCGGATCGGTCGGTGAACTCGATGGCGACATCAGCCCCGCCACAATGGATTACGATCATCCGGACGACGGCGGCGACTCGAAGGCCTATCAGGATTGGGCGGTGCAAGGCGAGGGCCGCAGGGCAGACCAGGAAGACGATGAACCCGCCTTCAACCAGATTGCCGCTCTTGCCGGGTCGCTTTCCGATCACCTGCGCGAGCAAATGGCGGCCACCCGGCTCTCGCAGCGCGACCGGGCGCTCGTGAACCTGCTGATCGACGAACTCGACGAGGACGGCATGCTGCCTACTTCAGTTGAGGAGTTTGCGCAGGCCCTGCCCGCCGAACTCGAAATCGAGCTCGAGGAGGTCTCGGCTGCGCTCAGACTGCTCCAGAGCTTTGATCCGGCGGGGGTCGCGGCCCGGAACCTGCAGGAATGCCTGGTACTGCAACTCGACCGCCGCGACGGCGTCGACCCTCTGAGGCGCAGCCTCGCGCGGAAGATTGCCGCCGAGATGCTCGACGTGCTCGCAGCGCGGGATTTCCCAAAACTCAAACGTGCATTGCAGTGCGACGACGCCGTGCTCCGGGACGCCTGCGCGCTGATTCGCTCGCTCGATCCCCGGCCCGGCGCGCGCTTTTCACCCGAACCGGAGGGCTACGTCATACCCGACGTCTTGATCCAGCGCAATCGCTCAGGCTGGTTTGCCGCGCTCAACCCCGAGGTCGTGCCCCGACTGCGCGTCAATGCGCTCTACGCGGGCTTGCTGCGCAGCAGCCGCGCCCAAGGCGGCAGCAATCTGACTGGCGCCCTGCAGGAAGCCCGCTGGCTGGTCAAGAACGTGGCACAACGCTTCGACACGATCCTGCGCGTATCGCAGGCCATCGTTGAACGCCAGCGCGGTTTTTTCTCGCATGGAGCGGTGGCGATGCGTCCACTGGTGCTCCGCGAGATCGCCGACACGCTCGGTCTTCACGAGTCCACCATTTCCCGGGTCACCACTCGGAAGTACATGCTGACGCCGCACGGCACCTTGGAACTCAAGTATTTCTTCGGAAGCCATGTGGCCACCGAAAGCGGGGGCGCTGCATCGAGCACCGCCATCCGGGCGCTGATACGACAACTGATCGAGGCTGAAAATGGCCGTCGGCCCTTGTCGGACAGCCGGATCGCCGAGCTCCTGGCCGATCAGGGCTTCGTGGTTGCCCGGCGCACGGTCGCCAAATATCGCGAATCGCTGCGGATCGCCTCGGTGGCGCAGCGGCGCAGCCTGTAATGTGCGGTCAGGCCGCCAACGCAGACCTATGCGGCCTTGCGCGGTCAGTGAAAACACCTGACCACATCGCAGCGCAGCATCCTCGCTCGACAAGGGAACAGGCAAAGTTATAATCCAGACCGCATATTAGGGAAAGACACCCTTTTCTCTGCCGATCAGCCGATTTGGTGCGACGCACCAAACCTTTGTCGGGAAACCCCTCATGAGCCGTCTGACTCGCCTCCTCAGCCCCCAAAAGGTCGTCGTTGACCTGTCGGTGACCAGCAAGAAACGCCTCTTCGAGCAGATCGGTCTACTGTTTGAAAACCTCCATGGGATCGAACGGGGCAAGGTTTTCGATTCGCTCTTCGCGCGCGAGCGACTGGGCTCGACCGGACTGGGCCACGGCGTTGCGATCCCGCACGGACGCATCAAGGGGCTCCGAGAGGCTCGGGCAGCGCTGGTTCGTCTTGCGACGCCGATTGCCTTCGACGCTCCGGATGGCAGCCCGGTGAGTCTTCTCATCGTTCTGCTCGTGCCCGAAAACGCCACCGAAGAGCACCTCGAAACACTGTCCGAGGTGGCCGAATTGCTGTCTGACCGATCGATGCGGCAGACGTTGATGGATGAGCCCGAGTCGCTGCGCATTTTTGAGCGGCTCATGCTGTGGGAGCCCTGCCGGCCTGCGGCCTGATAGGCTCACGATCTCAGGGCTACAAAGCGAGCAGGCACGCCATGGTGATCACCGTCGAATTGCTGGTCCAGCACAACGAAGCCGAACTCGGTCTGCGCTGGCTGAGCGGCTGGGCGGGCGGACAGCGCACCGTCACCCAGTGCGTGGCCGAGCCCTCTGACCTGATCGGGCACCTGAACCTGATTCATCCCAACCGCATGCACGTGCTTGGTCGCGCGGAGATCGAGTACTTCGAACGACTGGACGGCGATCGGCAGAAGGCCACGCTGATCGAATTGGTGGCTGGTAGCCCACCTGCGGTGATCATTGCAGAGGAGCAGGCCCCGCCTGCCGGCCTGCTCGATGCGGCGATCGCACACGACCTGCCCCTGATTGCGAGCCCTCTTTCGGCGGCGCGGGTGATTGATACCCTGCGGGTCTACCTCGGCAAGGCGGCCGCCGAGACCTGCCAGATGCATGGCGTGCTGATGGACGTGCTCGGCATGGGCGTGCTGATCTCGGGCGAATCGGGACTGGGCAAAAGCGAACTGGGGCTGGAACTGATCAGTCGCGGGCACGGTCTGGTGGCCGACGACGTCGTCGATCTCAGCCGGATCGCACCCCACACGGTGGAGGGCCGTTGTCCGGCGCTGCTGCGCAATCTTCTCGAGGTTCGAGGTCTTGGATTGCTCGATATCCGGGCGATCTTCGGCGAGACCGCGATCCGCCCAAAGATGAAGCTCAAGCTGATCGTGCACCTGGTCAAGCGGAGCGCGATCGACAACGAATACGAGCGGCTGCCGCTTGAGGCGCTGACCCAGGACGTGCTCGGGGTGCCGATCAGAAAGGTGGTGATCCCGGTGGCGGCCGGGCGCAATCTCGCCGTGCTCACCGAAGCCGCAGTGCGCAGCACGGTGCTCCAGTTGCGCGGATTCGACGCCATGGGTGATTTCATCGAGCGGCAACGGCAATTGATCGAATCCGACCGGCCCGGATTCTGAGCACGAGCAAGAGGCTCCCGCGCAGCCGCCCGGGTCATTTGCCCGAGGACCGCGAACGACTGCTGTTTGGGCTAACATGACCCCATGCGTGTGATTCTGATCACCGGCATGTCCGGTTCGGGCAAATCGATCGCCTTGAAGGTGCTCGAGGATGACGGTCATTACTGCATCGACAATCTGCCCCTCAGGTTCCTGCAGGACATCATCGCGCACCTCGGCGAGGCAGGCCTGGATCGGGTGGCCGTTGCGATCGATGCGCGGGGTGGCGAGTCGATTGCGGAACTGCGCGCGATCACCCAGGCGATCACCCGTTTTGGCCATGACGTCAAGGTGCTGTTCCTGAACGCGCGTACCGACTCGCTGGTCCAGCGCTACTCTGAGACCCGCCGCCGGCATCCGCTATCCGCGCACGGCGGCGAAGGCGAGGCGATCGGCACGCTGCTCGAATCAATCGAGCGCGAACGGGACCTCCTTTCTTCGCTCGACGGGCTGGGCGTGTCGATCGACACCAGCGATCTGCATCCCAACGTGCTGCGGCAGTGGGTCCGAGATCTGGTCGGGTCGGACCGCGCGGCGATCACGATCCTGTTTGAGTCCTTTGCCTACAAGACAGGCGTGCCACTCGATGCCGACCTGGTCTTTGACGTGCGTTGTCTGCCCAATCCCTACTACGACCCGACATTGCGGCCGCTGACGGGCCTGGACGCGCCGGTTGCTGCATTTCTGGAAGCCATTCCTGCCGCCCGGCAGATGACCGACGACATTGCCCGCTTTCTCGAGGACTGGCTACCCCACTACATCCTGGACAACAGGAGCTACCTGACCGTCGCGGTGGGGTGTACGGGTGGTCAGCACAGGTCGGTTTTCTGTGTCGAGCAACTGGCCCGGCGCTTTGGCGGCACCGAGCGGGTGCTGACCCGTCACCGCTCGCTCGCCGTACGGTCGGCGGCGACCGCGAGATGAATCTGCCCCTCTTTCCGCTTGGCACCGTGCTTTTCCCCGGTGGCGTGCTGCCCCTGCGCATTTTCGAGACTCGCTATCTCGACATGGTGCGTGCCTGCATGGCCTCGGACAGCCCGTTTGGGGTTTGCCTGATCACCAAGGGCGCCGAGGTCGGCTCGCCGGCCGAACACCACCTGATCGGCTGCACGGCGCACATCGTGGATTTCGGCATGGAGCCGGGCGGCGTGCTGCAGTTGCGCACAGTTGGGTTCGAACGCTTCACCGTGATCGACCGCTCCACCCAGCCCGATGGATTGATCCGGGCGACGGTCCGATTGATCGCAGCTGACCCCGCCTTGCAGGTTCCCCAGTCGCTTGCCGCCTGCTCGACGCTGATGCGGCAGGTGATCGAGGACCTCTGCAAACGGGAATCCGATCCGGCGCAACGCATGCTCGCCGAACCCTTCCTTCCCGAGGATGCGGGATGGGTCTCCAACCGGCTGTGCGAACTGCTGCCGCTTGCGCCGAGCGCGCGTCAGGCCCTGATGGTGCTCGATGATCCGCTTGAACGCCTGACCCGGGTAGCTCAGATCCTGGCAAGCCTCCGCACGCCCTGAGCACTCATTGGATCGATTCCAGCAACCGCTTGACCGGGCGCGGTAACGCCGCGGCCGATACGTTTTCGAGCGCAAGCCAGCGCGGGGCTCTGCCCACCGTACCCGAGCGCGCAAGCGGCTCGGCAGCTCGAAGGCTCGAGGACTCGACCCGCACCAGCCAAGGCTGCATCACCAGCCTGAAATGCGTGAAGGCGTGCCGGATCAGCGGAAGCGCCTCCAACTGCTCTCTTGCGAGTCCAAAGCGCTGCTCGATTTCGCGGCCAAGCGCCTGGGGATCTCCCGCCGGGTACTCGGGCAGGCTCAGCAGCCCGCCCCAGATGCCGTTCTGGGGACGCTCCTCCAGGAGCACCTGCCCGCCGGCAATCACTACCAGCAAGGCGAGCTCGCGTTCAGGCAGGGCAGGTCTCGAACGCGGGGCCGGGATGCGCTCCCATCCGCCTTCAAGGCCAACCCTGCAAAGCGCCACGATGGGGCACTGCGTACATCGGGGCTGCCTGCGCAGGCAGACGGTTGCCCCCAGATCCATGAGGCCCTGGGTGTAGGGCTCGATTCCGGATTCGGGCAGGGATTGCTCGGCAAGGGCCCAAAGCCTGCGATCAACCTCGCGCACACTGGGGTCGGCGACGATGCCATGCACCCGACAGAGCACCCGTTTGACGTTGCCATCAAGAATCGCGGCGCGACGGCCAAAGGCAAATGCTGCGATTGCCGCAGCAGTCGAACGACCAATACCGGGCAACGCCTCGAGCGCATCGGGGTCATCCGGAAACACCCCGCCATGCTCGTCGAATACACTGCGGGCACAGCGATGCAGGTTGCGAGCGCGCGTGTAGTAGCCAAGCCCGCTCCAGAGCTCCAGCACCGCCTCGAGCGGGGCCCGGGCAAGCGCCTCAAGCTCGGGAAACCTCGCCAGAAAGCGCGGATAGTAGTCGAGGACGGTTGCCACCTGCGTCTGCTGGAGCATGACCTCGGACAGCCAGATCCGATAGGGGTCGCGCGTACCCTGCCAGGGCAGGTCGTGCCGACCCTCACGCTGCTGCCAGTCGATCAACAACGCTGCAAATCGGCTCATCGGTCGGCGGGCAAGGGTGAACGGGTTGAGGATGCGCACTCAGCGGCGCTGACAGGCGGGACAGAAAAAGGTCGACCGTTGGTGCTGACGGATCGAGACGATCGGTGTTGTGCAACTGCGACAGGGCTCGCCCGCTCGGCCATAAACCTGACAGTCGAGTTGGAAATGCCCCTGCTCGCCATCGCTGCCGACGAAATCACGCAGGCTGCTGCCGCCCCGGGCGATCGCATCGGTAAGCGTCTCCCGGATCGCTACGGCAAGCGCTTCGTACCGCGCACGCGACAGGCTGCCGGCTCGGGCGCGCGGCGAAATCCCTGCCCGAAACAGGCTCTCAGAGGCATAGATGTTGCCCACTCCGACCACCTCACGACCGGAGAGAAGCATCTGCTTGATCGACAGGCTTCGGCCGCGACTCGCCCGATAGAGAATCTTCCCGTCGAACGCGGGAGAGAGAGGCTCGACCCCCAGTTTCGCAAAGAGCGGGTGAAGGGTCAGGTCGCCCGCGCGGGCATCGTGCCAGAGCAAGGCGCCAAAGCGCCGGGGGTCGGTAAAGCGCAGAACGCCGGCCGAAGTCACGATATCGACATGATCATGGCGCCGTGGGGCGTCGGCCGCACTCAGCAGCCGAAACTGGCCAGACATGCCCAAATGCACGATCAGTGTTCCAGTTTTGCACCGCAGAAGCAGATACTTGCCCCGCCGGCCAACCGACTCGATCGTCTCATCCCTCATCAAGGAGGGGAGATCGGCCCGAACCGGCCAGCGCAGACGGGGCTCGCGCACCGTGATCCCACCTATGCTCGCCCGGGCAATCCTGGACTCGAGCCCCCGCCTGACCACTTCAACCTCCGGCAATTCCGGCATAGCAATCCACCGCCCCGAACAGTGCTTGCGGACCAGTGTAATTGAACCTACCATCGGCGCATGAACGAACTCCTCCATTTGGCGCGGGAACCGCAGTGCACGGCAGCCCGACCCGCCCAGCCAAGATTGCCGATGCCCCTGCGAACACGACTTGCTGTCCTGCTTCTGGCAACGGTGCTCGCCGGCTGTTCGGCGTCTCCGTCCACTGTCCAGGCACAGCCGGGACCCTCCGCGCAAGCAACCGCGCCTGAGACGGGCCTAGCGCCTTCGCCGCCCTCTGTCGCCCTGCCCGAGGTCGAGGTCACGCCCCAACTGATCTTCCAATTGCTCGCAGCCGAACTCGCCGCGCAGCGTGGAGAGATTGGCACGGCCGCCGCCACCTACCTGTCGGTGGCTCAGAAATACCGCGATCCCAGGGTGGCGCGGCGTGCGACCGAGCTCGCGCTCACGGCGCGCACACCCCAGCGTGCGCTCACTGCTGCGCGCCTGTGGCTCGAGCTTGAACCCGGTTCTGCACTGGCCTCGCAGACGGTTCAGGCGCTGCAGCTCAGTACGGGCGATCTCCGGGCTGCCGAGGAAAGCATCGTTCGCCAACTTGATCTCGCCCGGCAGCAGGGCAGCCTCGCGGCCGCTTACGAAACCGTCCAGCGGGCGCTGCTTCGCGTACAGGACAGGGCCCAGGCGCTCGAACTGCTGGAGCGCGTCTCGGCGCCCGACCAGGGTCGGGCCGAAGCGCAGCTCGCGCTTGCGACGCTTGCTCAGGCTGCGGGCCAGCGCGAGCGGGTATCGCGCCATGCCGCGCGCGCGCTCGAACTGGCCGGCGACGATGCCACAGCGGTCGTCAGGGCCGCGCAGCTGATCGCAGCAGACGAGGCGGCGCGGCCGCGCGCGATCGCAGCGCTCGAATCGTTTGTCGCACGCGCGCCAAAATCCACGGAGGCGCGCTTCGCGCTCGCGCGGCTATTCGCCCAGTCGGATCGTCGCGAAGACGCCCGCCGTCAGTTCGAGGCTGCGCTGGAAATCGAGCCCCAGAGCCCAACCATCCTGTTCGCGCTCGCGCAACTCGCCTATCAGACCAAACACCCCGAGGACGCAACGCGCTACCTGCGCCGCTACGTCGATCTTCCGACCGAGATCGAGCGCGACCAGAACCCCGCGTTGCTGTTTCTCGGGCAAATCGCCGAGGAAGCCCGTCGATTCGATGAGGCGATCAAATGGTACCAACAAGTCGGCCCGGGCGATCAGCAGCTTTCCGCAATCACCCGCAAGGCGATCGTGCTCGGCAGGCTGGGGCGGCTCGACGAGGCGCGGCTGGCTCTGCGTGAGGCGCCGGTCACCGAGCGCGAGGAGCGTAACCGCATGATTGCCGTCGAGGCTCAGGTGCTGCGCAGTGCCGGGCGTCATGCCGATGCGTTCAAGCTCCTTGACGATGCACTCGCGCAACAGCCCGACGAGCCTGATCTGCTCTATGACCATGCAATGGCGGCCGAAAAGATCGACCGGATCGACGTACTGGAGCGGAGCCTGCGCAAACTCATCGAATTGCGGCCCGAACATGCTCACGCCTACAACGCGCTCGGCTACACGCTGGCCGATCGGGGCCTGCGCCTCGAAGAAGCCCAGCAACTCATCGAAAAGGCGGTTTCGCTCGCCCCAAATGACGGGCACATCATCGACAGCCTTGGCTGGGTGCTCTTCCGGCGGGGGCAGTTTGCCGGCGCGATCGAGCAGCTGCGCAAAGCCTTCGAGCTGATGCCCGAGGCCGAGATCGCCGCTCATCTGGGCGAAGCGCTGCTCGCAGCCGGGCAACGCGATGAGGCCATCCGGATCCTGCGCCGGGGGCGTGAGATCGATCCGGACAACGAAACGCTGGTCGATACGTTGCGACGACTGGGTCTTGGTCTTTGAGACGCTGAGCCGATACCCCATGCATGCTCGACGGGCCCTGCTTGTCGCTGCGGCGGCCTCGCTTGCCGGCTGCGCCGCCGCGCCGCAGGTCCCACCGTCCGCAGGGACCCGGCCCCGAATCTGGAGCGGCCGCTTTTCAGCCACCTACCCGGATGCTCAGACGCAGGACGGCCGAGGACGGGCGAGCGGTCGGTTTCGCCTCGAGCGGCTGCCGGGCAACGAACTGATGCTCGAACTTTCCTCTCCGCTGGGCCAGGTGATCGCACGAGCCCGGGTCGGGCCCGAGTACGCCGAGCTCCGGGACGCCCGCGGCGAGGTTCACCGCGCGGCCAGCGATGAATTGCTGACCGAGCGCCTGTTCGGTTGGCGTATTCCTGTTCGCGCGCTGCCTGGCTGGCTCGATTCCCAGGGGTCGGCGAAAACTGAGCCTGGAACCGATCAATCAACCGCGGCAGGCAAGCAGGCCGCGACCCTCGGCCAAAGCTGGTCCATTCAATATCCGCTTGCCCAGGACGGCCGACCAAAAGTCCTCGAACTCGGGTTTCCCGCCAAAGAAAGCGACGCGGCCCGGCAACTGAGGCTGCGGCTCGCGATCGACTCAGTGCACTGACCCGCCCGGCCCCCATCCTGCGCCCGACTCTGCTGGAATGATTCAAGAACTGCGTCATCTGCCTGCACCCGCCAAGCTGAACCTGTTTCTCCATGTGACCGGCAGACGGGCTGATGGCTACCATCTGCTCGAGACCGTCTTCCAGTTGGTCGACCTTGAAGACCGGATCGATCTACGACGCCGCGACGATGGTGTGATCGAATTGCTGAACCCGATTGCAGGGGTGCCAGCCGAGCAGGATCTGACGGTCCGCGCCGCGCGCAGACTCGCTCAGGCAAGCGGCTGTCGGCAGGGCGTGAGCATCCGCTTGCACAAACAGATTCCAATGGGCGGAGGGCTGGGTGGGGGCAGCAGTGACGCAGCAACCGTGCTCCTGGGCCTGAATCGTCTGTGGGGCTTGTCGCTCGACCGCCGCGTCCTGATGCAAATCGCCCTCGAACTCGGCGCCGATGTCCCATTCTTCATTTTCGGGCGAAGCGCCTACGCCACCGGAATCGGCGAGCGTCTGCGCTCCTGCCCTCAGCCGCAAAGACACTTCGTCGTGCTCGCTCCGCCCGTCGCGCTCGCGACCGCCTCGGTATTCTCGGCGCCCGAATTGACACGCAACACGAAACCACTCACAATCGCCGGTCTTTCACGGGGGGATCGCGCATTTTCCGGGCGAAACGATCTCGAGCCGATTGTCTTTGCGTCGCAAAGCGAGGTGCGTCAATCGCACCAAATGCTTTGTGAAGCCGCCGAGGCGGAGGGGGTCAGTGCCTCCCGCGCGCGGATGACGGGCTCAGGGTCGTGCGTGTTTGTTCCGGTCGATGATGCGAGCGGTTCGCGCCGAATCCGGGATCTCATCCTCCGCCGCCAAGGTGCTGGATCGGGTCAAGTCTGGTGGGTGAGGTCGATCGAGCGTCATCCGCTTTGTGAATGGGCTTTTCCCGCCCGACGCAGTGTCCTATCGGGTTGATCATGAGACGTTTGGGGAGTCGCCAAGTTGGTTAAGGCACCGGATTTTGATTCCGGCATGCGTAGGTTCGAATCCTACCTCCCCAGCCAAACCACCCGCGCTCATCCCGGATGGCCATTCGAGACCGACAGGCC
>Ga0169931_10006289_pt1 | contig 17985 bp, 19 predicted proteins | sample Kivu_15m_20L_FD_129675 | JGI IMG/M metagenome (GOLD analysis project Ga0169931, IMG submission 129675) | Freshwater microbial communities from Lake Kivu, Western Province, Rwanda to study Microbial Dark Matter (Phase II) - Kivu_15m_20L... | ecosystem: Environmental > Aquatic > Freshwater > Lake...
CTCATCACGATCACGCGGTCGCCCACGGCGTGGAGCCGGGCGGCGGGACCGTTCAGGCACACCACGCGGCTGCCGCGTGGACCCGGAATGGTGTAGGTCTCCAGCCGGCTGCCATTGTTCACGTTCACGACCTGCACCTTCTCATAGGGCAGCAGATCAGCCACCTCGAGCAGCTCCTCGTCGATCGTGATGCTGCCTTCGTAATAGAGGTCGGCCTCCGTCACGGTGAGCATGTGCAGCTTCGATTTGAACATCTCGAGGGTCATGGTTCCAGAATAAGGTTGTCGATGAGGCGGGTCGTTCCGAGATACTGGGCGGCCGCCACGATGTGGGCCTCACCCGGTTTCAGGCGGTCGACCGGCGTAAGTGTCGCATAATCAACCACCGAAAGATAGTCATTTTTGAATCCCTTTTCCCGGAGGCGGGTGCGGCCGGCCTCCAGCAGGGGTTCGACGGCACGGGCCGGGTCGGCGGACAAGGCCTCGCGGACGCTCGTCAAAACCCCGTAGACCGCTGGTGCCGCCGCGCGTTCGGCGGCCGAGAGATAGGTGTTCCGGCTGGAGAGCGCCAGTCCGTCGGCCTCGCGCACGGTCTCGGCGCGGATCAGCGCGATGCCATGGTCGAATTCCTCCACCATGGTCTCGATCAGGCGGAATTGCTGGATGTCTTTCTGGCCGAAGACCGCGACATCCGGACGGACGATGTTGAAGAGCTTGTTCACGACCTGTAGCACGCCGTTGAAATGACCCGGTCGCGTGGCGCCGCACAGGTGGTCGGCCAAGCCCCGGATGCCGATGGACAGGCGCATGTCGCCGGGGTACATGTCGGCGGGGGCGGGATGGAAGACCAGGTCGGCGCCTTCCGCCTCGGCCAGGGCGAGGTCCTTCTCCAGGGGACGCGGATAGCGGCTGAGGTCTTCGTTCGGGCCGAACTGGGTCGGGTTCACGAAGATGGACACCGCCACGAAGTCCGCCGCCGCCTTGGCGCGGCGGATCAGGTCGAGATGGCCGGCGTGCAGCGCGCCCATGGTGGGCACGAGCGCCACGCGGCGGCCATCGCGCCGCGCGGCCGCCAGGGCCGCGCGGACCTCATCGATGCGGCGCGCGAGCGTCATCGGCGGTCAGATGCTCCGGTTCGGGTCGAAATTCTCGAGCAGCTCCACCACCCGCTGCACGAATGCGCCACCCAGCGCGCCATCGATGATCCGATGGTCGTAGCTCATGCTCAGATAGACCATGTGGCGGATGGCGATCACATCCCCGACCTCCGTCTCCATCACAACCGGACGCTTCTTGATGGCGCCTGTCCCGAAGATGGCCACCTGGGGCTGGTTGATGATGGGCGTTCCCATCAGGTTGCCCACACTGCCGTAATTGGTGAGGGTGAAGGTTCCGCCGGTCAGGTCGTCGGGCGAGAGCGACTTGCCACGGGCCTTGCGCGCCAGATCGTTGACCGCACGGGAGAGTCCGCCGATGTTGAGCTCACCCGCGTTGCGGATGACCGGCACGATCAGGCCGCCGCTGCCCGACTCGCCCAGGGCCACGGCGATGCCGTAGTTGATGTCGCGCTTCACGATGATCCGGTCTCCATCCACAGAGCTGTTCATCAACGGATAGTCGCGGAGCGCTTGGATGGTGGCCTCCACGAAGAAGGGCGTGAAGGTGAGCTTGTAGCCGTTTTCCTTGAAAAACCGGTCCTTGTGGACCTCCCGGAATTGGACGAGACGGGTCACATCCGCCTCGGCGAAGGTGGTGACATGCGCCGAGGTCTGCTTCGATTTGACCATGTGCTCGGCGATGATCTTGCGCATGCGGTCCATCTGGATGATCTCCGTGACACCGCTCGGACGCATGGCGTGGATCTCGCCGGCACGGATGGAGCCGTCGGATGGCGCTTGAACCGGTGCGGGGGCGGGGGGCGGGGGCGGAGCGGGGGCCGCCGGCTTGGACAAGGTCGGTGCCGGTGCCGGGGCCGGGGCGGGTGCGTCGGGCGTCGGGCGTACCGCGTCAGGCGTACCTCGGCTCGCCAGATACGCCATCACGTCCTGCTTCGAGACGCGGCCTTGGGCGCCGGTGCCGGACAGGGAATCCAATTCGGCGCGGGAGATGCCTTCCTCCTTGGCGATGGAGAGCACGAGGGGGGAGTAGAATCGGTCTTGCGCGTCGTGCGTGGCGCGTGGCGCGACGACCGGTGCGGCGACTGCCGGAGCGGGGGCTTCTGGCGTCGGACTTGAAACTTCCGGCGTCTGGCGTCCGGCGTCCGGCGTCGCAACGGCGGCGGAGGCGTCGGTCTCGATGACGGCGATCACCTGGCCCACTTCCACGGTGTCGTTCGGCTGGGCCTTGATCTCGATGAGCACGCCGGCGGCGGGCGAGGGCACTTCGGAATCCACCTTGTCGGTGGCGATTTCCAGGAGGGTTTCGTCGAGTTCGACGGTGTCACCGACGGATTTGGACCATTCGATGATGGTGCCTTCCATGATGGATTCGCCCATTTTGGGCATCACGACGTCCACACGTGCCATGAGATCGGGGATTTGGGAAAGACAGGTTTGAAATGCGGTTTGGAGCGTCAATATACGCATTTCCGATGGGATGCGGGCCCGGGAACCGCTTCCAGAGACCTTGCACATGCGCTTTAACGGATATGCGATGCCGGGATGCGGGGATGGTCCGGGATGGTTACCTTCCGCCATGATCCGCACCCGTTTGGCCGATTATGGCGACGCCGCCGACCTGGACCGCGTCATCCGCCTCCTCGACGCCTATGCCTGCGACCCGATGGGCGGAGGCGAGGCCTTGGCCGAGGCCGTGAAGACGGCCCTGCGGCGCGATCTGCCCGCCATACCGGGCGCCTTCGCCGTGCTGGCCTTCGAGGGCGGGGAGGCGGTGGGCGCGGCCGTCTGCTTCATGGGTTACGGCACCTTCGCGGCCAAGCCTCTGGTGAACGTGCACGACCTGAGCGTGCTGCCGGAGCACCGGGGCAAGGGTGTGGGCGCGGCCCTGCTGCGGGGCGTGGAAGCCCGGGCCCGGGAGCTGGGCTGCGGCAAGGTGACGCTCGAAGTGCGCGACGACAACCCCGCCGCCCGCCTCTACCGCCGCGAAGGCTTCACCGACGGCGACGCCCCCATGCGGTTTCTAACGAAAAGGCTTTGATTTCGGTCGGCGACAGGTTGTGATGATACTTGAGGTAGTCATACAGGGCCTTCTCGTCTCGTAAGGCAAAACGAAGGGCCACTTCATAGTGCTTCTTGTCGGGGTGCTGACTCAGATACATCATGATCGAGTTCGCCCGGACGCTGTGATACACCTGCTTCGGTGTGGCATTGAAGACGGACTTGAATCGTTTCGCAAACTGGCTGCGGGAATAGCCCATGAGTTGGGCCCATCGGGAGATGCCGTTGATCCGGTGAAGGTGGGAAATCAGGACGGTTTGGGCTTTGACAATCGGAATGGGTTTCATGGCAGGGGTCCTGTTTGGTTATTGGGGCGAGTGGGATCGGGGGATCCATACCTTGACTAAGGCGGGTTTCGGTGAAACCTGTCGCCAAAAAGATGTTAAAAAATGTATGTGTTTTGGTGTGTGTTTACGGAACGAAGTCGCTTGTGAATCCATCCACGGATCGGTAGCATCCACCACGGGCATCGACCAACCATCATCCACACCCAAGAACACATAACCCAATGAAGACACCGATCGCTTCGGCCATGTTGGCCATGGCGCTGTTCATCTCGACGCCGATGTACAGTGCCGCCGAAAACCCTCGCATCAACCCATTCACGAATGGGTTGGACTGTCTGCGGGGGTGCATCATCAACACCAAAGAGAACACCATGTACCGGGAGGCCTGTGTGGCGGATTGCTACGTGAACTTCCTGGCGGATCTGGTGAAGTTGTTCACCCGATAAGTGGCGATCAAGGTGGTCCCCCCTTGATTTCCTGAGGATCACACATGATACCGAAGACATCCCTTTTCGCATCGCTTCTGTTGCTTGGATCCTGCTCGATCCAGCGTGATCATGAGGCCGCATTCAGAGAGCATGAACTGGTTCGGATCGATTCAACGCACATCGGATGGATCAGCGATCATGCCTTGTCGGCCATGGCGACGGACGGCACCAACTGGTTCTTGTCGTTCACGCCAGGCGGACTTCTGGTCAAGACAACGTCCGGGTTCAGGGAAATCGCACGATTCGATCGGCCGGGTACGGGTCCTGAAGAGATATCGGACGCCCGTGAACTGGGTCTATCCGACACCTGGGTCTGGGTTACGGACGTGAAAACCCTTTCCTTGCATCGATTGGACCACGACCTCCGCTACCGAGACCGGTTGCCGATGCCGATGCGTCCGCTCGGTTTGTTTGTGTTGAGCGATTCCGTGGCTTGGGTTGGCACCATCGATATGGAATTTGAGGATCTGTATCGCATACAAGCGGCTGAATCCGGGCCGGTTGTGACCCGGTCGCGATCTCGAAAGGTTGGGGCAGCCCCTGAAAGCATGGTCCTTTTCGCCGGAACCCGTGCCTTTGGGATCCAGTATCGTCCGTTCGCGAATCGCGTCGGCATCACGGTGGATTCGACGCTGGTCGCGGAATTTTCCGATCCCACTCGTCCGAAACAGCTGACCTACCAAACCTCCTTTCAGGGTCCGATTCCGGAGGGAAAGATCCACCAAACCGCTTTTACATGGCATGGATATGCCTGCATCTTGGCTGGCGGACTTGTGGATGAGGCACAGTTTGCCGCCTGCTTCGACAAAACGGGGCGGCCTGGCGCGCGTATCCGGTTCCCATCACCCATGAACCTCGCCGTGAGCACGGGCGACACCCTCTTCACCTACTCCCAAAACACCCAGCATGTCTACAGATACCTCCTTGATTTTTGACCGTGTCGCAAAACGATATGGGCGAACGACCGCACTGAAGGGAGTATCCTTCACAATACCGTCGGGTAGTGTCGCGGGGCTCATCGGACCGAACGGATCGGGTAAGAGCACCATCCTGAAACTGTTGGCGGGTGCCTTGTATCCGGACCATGGCGAGATCCGTGTTCCGCGGATCCTTGCCCGAATGGGCATGCAGACGGAGTCGTTCTCTGTGCCGATCCGCATGTCCGGTAAGGCCTGGTTGGCGCATCACGGGCGTATGGACGGGTCGATGCCGGATGCGTTTTTTGAGGACCTGATCCGACGATTGAACATGGCATCGGTTCTGGACCGATCCGCCCGGGGGTATTCCAAGGGAATGTTGAAGAAGCTCGCGATTCTGCAGGCTTTCCTCGGATCGCCTCCGGTGGTATTGTTGGACGAGCCCTTCGAGGGGCTGGATCCTGTGGATCGACATCACTTCATGCAGGTGGTTCGGGCCTATGCCGCACTCGGCAACCTGGTTCTGATCTCCTCCCATATCCTGTTCGAGTTGGATGAGGCGTGCGACCGGCTTCTGATCCTCAAGCAGGGCGAGTTGTTGCATGATCTGGGACGCGAACGCGAGGACCTGCCCGCACTATACCTTCGACTCTTCAGGGGGGATTCATGAGGCACCTACTGGTCCATTATGTGGCCCTTCTGCCCCGCTTGGTCTCCAGCTACCTGTATCTGGTCTCATTGGGATTGGTGGTATGGTGGTACGCGGTATTTGAGAATCCATTGGAATGGACGGCCTTGTACATGTTCCTTTCCACGAGTCTGGTCGGTTGGTTCACCATCCTGTTGCTGTCGCAGATGGTCAGCCTTCACCATGTCTTTTTCGGATCGGATGCGTTGATGGTCTGCGTGGCACGGGTACGAAACCGGGCCGCGATCCTCGGATCCATGTATGTCCTTCTAGGTGCCCTCGCGGTGGCGCATACCCTTCCCTATGCATTGATTTATTCGCGCCTTGCGTCATTTACAGACCATGCGATGCTGGCAACCGTGAATCTGTTCGTATTCAACCTCTTCGTCAGCTTTTGCGGCTTTGCCATTCTGCGGATCTCCGGACGCGGAAACATGGGATCCATCCGCTTGGTGACCATCCTCTTCGTGATTCCGAATCTCCTTGGTTTGGCAATCAAGTTGATGAGACCGGAGCAACCGTGGGTCGGCATCGTCATCCGATGGGCGACGGCGCATATCCGTCTTCTTCAAAATCCCGACATGCTCTTGATGAGGCAGATCCAGGACACGGATGTCCTGATCACGAGCCTGGCCATCGGTGTGTTGGTCTCCGGAGCCGTGTTCACGCGGTTTGTCCGGATGCGGTCATCCCTTTGAACAAGGTCTTTGGTTTCCTGAACGGGCATCTGCGAAACAAACCCTCATCCAAATCCCCTAAACCAATGAAAAGATGTTCATCCGCGGTCATGGCAACCATGATCCTGCTCACCATCTCCCTGAAACCCGCCTTCGCGGCATCGCCACGTGTGGCTTTCCAGGAGTACTATGCATGCTCGAGAGACTGCAATGTCTACGAAAACAGACACTCCTTGAATTGGGTCATGTGCCAAGCCGATTGCTACATCAACCTCTTGCTGGATCTCGCGTTTTCCGTCGATAGATAGCCTAGGCCATGCCCGGAGGGCATTCCGAGCGGAAATCCGAAATCGGAGTATCTTTCGGGCATGTTCAAAACGACATGGTTATGGAGCCTGGCGGCCACCGCCGCCCTCGCCGCCGCGGTCTGGTTCCTGCCGCCCACCGGCGATGTCTGGCTCACGCTCTCCGTGGCCTGGCTGGCCGCCTCCCTCATCCATCTGATCCACAGCCGCGTGCTCGGTCCCGCCGGCGCGGGCTTCCGCCGCACCCTGGCCGTGGGCCTGGCGCTGGCGGTGGTCTCGACGGCGTTTTCCGGCGTCGCGAACCGGTCGTACACCGCGCTGCGCCGCGACGCCCTGTCCCAACAGACCGAGCGCGACCTGCACGACCTGCTGCACGGCTACGCGCTGCAGTACCTGGCCGAGGAGCGCGTCAACCCGGACGCCGACCTCCGGCAAATCCTCCTATCCGACACACAGGCCCGAACCATCCTGGCCATGGCCCGTTTCGGCGAGGAAGACTCCTTCGTGCTCTTGGGCCAATCTTTGGGTGTGCCTGGCTGGGATCCCCGATTCCAGAACGCCGACCGCCATTCGGGCTACATGCAGGCCACCTTGACCATCACATCCGGAAGGGAGCTGGTGTATGAGCGCCAGAACTGACCTCACGCGCCCCCTCCTCATCGCGGCCGGCATCGCGCTCGCGCTTTTCCTGACCGAGAACACGGTGCGCCTGCTCTCGCCGCTGTCGTCGCCCTGGCTCACGGGCCTCTGGGCCGGCGGCAAGATCTCGGCCTCCCTGGCCATGAACCAGATCTACACGGGCGATCCGGAGCCGATCTGGTGGCGCAACGCCCTGGCGCTCTTCCTCTATGCCGGCGTGATGCCTGCCGCGGCCATCGTGCTCATGCGCAAACTCAAGAATCCGGCCGCTCAGACCGCGGGCCAGGTCCTGGTGCTGACCATCGCGCTGCTGGCGGGTGCCTACACCTGGAAGGCTGGGGCCGACACGCTCCGCGCGCGCTCCAACCGCGCAGACAACGCCTTGAGCCACGAGCTCACACTGGCCGCTTCGGCGGAGGCCGTTCGCCTGGGCCGTGAAGCCATCCTCTGCGCCTGTGTGGACCGCCTGGCGAGCTCCGCCGGCACCGATGCCGTCCGATTCGAGCTGCTTCAGGAATCCGACATGGTCGCCCTCCTGACCGCCACCCGCCCCGATGGCGCCGTGAAGCCGGTGCGTTACCGGATTGTTACGGATGGGCCCCCGCTCAGGGCAGATTCGCCCTGATGCGCCCCTCGGTCAGCTCCTTCCGGGAGTCGGAATTCCGCTGTTTGAGGGTGAGCGAGAAGGTGCCGGTGGCCACATTGCCCCGGATCGCGGTGATGGTGATGCTGCCGGATTCGGCGTCGTACCAATGGGCGGTGCTGGGATCGGCCGTGCTGCGGAAGGTGGCGTAAGCGCGGGGGTTTCCCGTCTTGACCGTCACCGTGGTGCCTGGTGCCGGCTCGCCGATGGTGGCCACGAAGAGCGTAAGCACCTGGGAGCGGCCCGTGACGCCGTCCACCAGGCGTATGCCCTGCACGGCGATGATGACGGTGTCGGCATCGACCGAGCGGCCGCCTGTGGAGCCGATGGATTGCCACCGGGCGCCATCCAGCCGCGCGGAAATCTCGTTCGGCGGAGTGTTGGAGGTTGCCGTCAGGCAGGAAAGGCAGAGCAGGCCCAGCAGGATCGGCGCTAGGTCACGCATCGTCTTCGTCGTCATTTCCCAAGGTAGGCAGGGATTTCGAGGTTTTCGCCCCGAGTTTCTTCATGGCCTCCGCGCGGCGCATGAGGTTGCCCGCACCGGACGCGAGCTTGTTCTCGGCGCCCTCATACGTCTTCCGGAGGGTATCCATCTGCTTGCCGATCTTCTCGAAATCCTCCACGAAACCAGCGAGCTTGTCGTACAGCTTGCCCGCTTCCTCGGCGATCTTCTCGGCATTGCGGATGCCTTGTTCCTGACGCCAGATATTGGCCACGGTGGTGAGCGTGGCCATGAGCGTGGTCGGACTCACGAGGATGATGTTCCGGTCGTAGGCGTTCTGATAGAGGTTCGGGTCGGCGCGCATCGCCAGCGCGAAGGCGGGTTCGATGGGCAGGAACATCAGCACGAAATCCGGGCTCTGGATGCCGTAGAGCGAGGCGTAGTTTTTGTCGGAAAGTCCGCGCACGTGGGTCCACACCGAGGTGGCGAAGGCTTTTTCGGCGCGCTCGCGGGCGGTGTCGTCATCGGCGGACACCCAATCGGAGTAGGACAGCAGCGAGACCTTCGAATCCACCACGATGTGCTTGTTGCCGGGCAGCTTGATCACCACATCCGGCATCAGCCGCTGGCCGCTCTCGTCCCGGAAACTGCCTTGGGCGGTGTAATTGAGGCCTTCCTGCAGGCCGGCCTGCTCCAGGAGACGCTCCAGGATCATCTCGCCCCAGTTGCCGGCCGCCTTGTTGTCGCCTTTCAGGGCTTTCACGAGGTTATTGGCCTCGTCGCTCATGCGCGTGTTGGCTTGCGAGAGCATCGCGATCTGCTCCTTCAGCGCCGCCTTCTCGCGGATCTCCACATCATAGGCCTCCTTCACCTGCTTCTCGAACTTGTCCAGGTTCTCGCGCAGCGGCGAAAGCACCTGGTCCAGGTTGGCCTTGTTCTGTTCGGTGAACTTGGCGGATTTCTCATCCAAAATGGCCTGGGCGAGCACGGTGAATTCGGCCTTCACCTTGGCCTGGAGGTCTTCGAGGTCGCGTTTCTGCGTCTCGAGCTTCTCGCGCAGGTGGGTGTTTTCCGCATCGAGGCGGATGCCCTCGGCCTTGGCGCGATCGGCCTCCTGCTGATGGCGGTCGCGCTCGGTTTCGGCTTTCGCGAGCTGCGCGGACGCCTGCTCGTAGCGGATGCGGTTCTCCTGCGACTCGGTCGTCAATGCGCGGATCTGGTCGCCCGTGCGGCGGCTCAAGAGGATGTAGGCGGCGCCGGCGCCGGCGAGGAGGGAGAGAAGTGCGGTTAAGATGTCCATGTTCGGAAGGTAATCAGTGGGTGTGACACCTCGTGTCATTCCGGACCGCCGTATTTTCGGACATGTCCCTAACCGCACTCACCGTGGAGCAGGAGGCCCAGACGCTGACGGTCGCCTACGCCGACGGCCTGACCGCCGCCCTGCCCCTCGATTCCCTCCGCCGCGCCTGTCCCTGCGTGATGTGCCGTGGCGGGCACGAGCTGATGGGGGTTCCCATCGACCCGGAGATCTTCCTCGAGGCGCCCGCGAAGACGCGGCGCATCCGGGGCATCGCGCCCATGGGCACCTATGCCATCCAGATCACCTGGGAAGACGGCCACAACACGGGCTTGTACCGGGTGGACAACCTCCGCGTGTGGGCGGAATTCCTCAGCGCGCGGTCGTCGACGCGCTGATCGTCGGACCGAAGAACACGGCGTTGGCCAGCAGCTTGTCCGTGCCGAACCAGAAGGCGCGGAACACCGGATTGTCGGTGGCGCCGATGACGCGCCCGGACCCGATGGCGCCCACCACGATGCCGGCCGTCCCGCCGAGCTGTTTCTGCCGGGGGGCGGACATGTACCCGCTCCAGAGCGGGTTTTCCGCATAGCGCATGGGCGCGGCGTAGGGGTTTTCGGGGATGTTCACGAAGGTCGTCACGTTGCGGAAGACGGGCAGAACGGTCTGCCGGTAGCCATAGAAGAGCGGGTGGGTCGGATCGATCTGCGTGCGGGCGATGGCGCCGTTGATGCCTTGTGCGCCGCTTTCGGCGGAGGCGTCCACATAGCGGCGCATGGCGGATCCCGGACGGGTATCGGCCTCCTTGAGGGTCGCGTTCAGCAGTTTGCGCTGAGCGGCCCAGTTCACGGCGCTTCGGTAGGCGATGAGCGTGCCGCCGTCCTGAACCCAGCGGCGCAGTTTCTCGACCGAGGCCTCGCTGATGCCGGCATACATGCCGCCCGGCAGGATGATGGTCGTGTAAGCGTCGAGTGAAATCCGGTTGAACACGTCCACATCCACCTTGTGGATGCCCATGTCCCAGCGCACATCGAACTGGTGCCAGAGTTCGCCGGCGTCGTTGGCGGCCACGCCCGCGCCGGTGAGCAGCATCACGTTGCGGCGTTCGAGGCTGGCGAAGGAGGGGCTGCCCAGGTCGATGCCGGCATCCGAAAGGCCGGAATTCACGGCGAAGACGGACACGCCGTCTTCCATGGCGATGGCCTCCATCAGGGCGTGCACGCCGCCGGGATTGTCCTGGATGCCGAGGGCCACGAGCAGGGTTCCGTAGGTGAAGGCGCGGGTGCTGCCGTCGCCGAGGCGGATGCGGAATTCGTCTTGGGCCACCTTCACCCGAAGCCCGGCTTTCTGGAGGCGGTTGAGGGCGCGGGGTGCGTAATAGCCGTCCCATTCGATCAGGTAGGCGTATTCGCTGAAGCCGCCGGACACGCTGGCCGACGGGAAGGCCGTCTTGGCAACCTCCGCACCGAGCAACGCCGGCGTGAAGGTTCGGGCGGTCAGGCCGGCGTAGTCCAGATTGAAGGCCAAGGGCAGGGTCCACGAGCTGATGTCGTAGAACAAGGAATCCGTAAAGGTGGTCTGGGTCTCGAAGAAACCGCGGATGAGGCGGTGCTGGGGCTGGTCCAGGGGCACGATGTAGGCCAAACCCGGCTCGAAGGTCTTGCCATCCACGGTCAGGGCGCGTTGCAGGCGGTGGACCTTGATGTCGTGGAAGGACAGCATGTCCAGCAGGTGCCAGACGCGTGCGGCGTCGTGCTTGTCCCCGAAGACATAGCCCTTGACCGCATGTGAGGCCGCTTCGCGGGAGGCGCTGTTCAGGAACTCGCGCTGATGGGTGAGCAGGTCGGCGCGCAGGTCCACCGCCGCCTTCCAGGTGGAGAGGCTGGCCAGGAACTGGTTGCGGATGGTGAAGGCGAAGGTGACGGGGCCATGGATGCTGGACTGCACCGTGCCGCGGCTGCTGGCCTGTTCGAAGAGGATGCCCACCGCGCCGTTGATGTCCGGGTAGGTGGAGCCTTTTCCGATGTAGAAGTCGTCGAAGCTTTCTTTTGTGTAATAGAGGCTGCCGACCGGGTCGAGTTCCCTGGCATGGTAGCGGGCGATGGCGGCCGTCAGGTCGAAGCCTTTCTGCGGGGAGAGGGGGAAGTTCCGGCTGGGGATTCCCGGCTGGAAGAAAAAGGTGGCGTTGGTGCCCATCTCGTGGTAGTCGGTCACCACGTTCGGTTTCCAGCGGTGATAGTGCGTGAGGCGCTGCCGGCTTTCAGGATGCTGCACGGGCATCCAATCGCGGTTCAGGTCGAAGGTGTAATAGTTGGTGCGTCCGCCGGGCCAGGTCTCGTTGTGCTCGCGATCGTTCGGATCGGGCGAGGGATTGCGGCCTTTCAGGGTGTTGGTCCAGTGGGCGAAACGGTCCAAGCCGTCGGGGTTGATGACCGGTTCGAGGATCATCACGCTTTTCGAGAGGAGAGCCTCGATTTCAGGACCCTGCGCGGCCGCGATGTGATACAGGAAGAGGGGCACGGCGTTGGCGCCGGAGGGTTCGTTGCCATGCACGCTGTAGCCCATCCACAGGATGACGGGCGTGGTTTCGGTCGGAGCCTCCATCCGGAGATGGCGCGTGCGGATGCCCTCGATGTCGGCATGGTTGGCCGGCGAAGTGATGGTGAGCAGCACCAGTTCGCGACCGCCATGCGTGCGGCCGGTGGATTCGATGGTGATGCGGTCCGAGACCTCGGCCAGGCTCTTCGCATAGGCGAGGATCTCGTGATGGTGCAGATGGCGGTCGCCGGGCACGAATCCGAACACCTGCTGCGGGGTCGGGATGCCTGCCGCATAGGTCGTGCCGGACGGCAGATAATCATCCAACCGTGTTTGCGCGGTCAGCGAGGTGGACAATGTCAGCAATAGCAGGATAAGGGCTCGAATCATGGTATTTTCCAAAGTTGAAGGCCGAAGTTACATCCGAACCTCAATCCCTCCCGTCTCTTTTGCAAGCGTTTACAATCCCACGATGGGGCTTCCGCGAGCCGGTGAACGCCCTCACCCACCTGATTGGTGCGGCTGTGGCCCTGCTATGGGGCTCGGCGATCCTGTGGGCCAGCTTCAGCTGGGTGATGGCCTTCTATGTGCTTTGCATCGTGACGATGCTCGCCGTCAGCGGCCTCTATCATACGGTGATGAAAACAACGGAACGGATCTTCCTGTGGCGTCGCCTCGACCATATGTGCATCTATCTGCTGATCGCGGGCGGGTACACGGTCTTTTGCGTGATCGCCTTGCCGACCGTTCTCGGCTACGGCATCCTGATCGCGGTCTGGGTGTTGTTCGGGCTCGGCGTGCTGATGAAAACATTCTGGTTCGGCGCGCCGAAATCCCTGAGCCTGGGTGTGTATCTGGGCATGGGCTGGCTGGCTGTGCTCATGTTACCGGCCCTGTTCGACGCACATGGGTCGGGAATGGTGACCGGCATTGCGACCGGCGGTGTCTTTTACACCCTCGGAGCCGTGGTTTACGGGCTTCGCAGACCCAATCCGGTACCCGGCGTGTTCGGTTTCCACGAAATCTGGCATCTGTTCGTCCTGGGTGGCGCGTACGCCCACTTGTGGACGGCTCAAACCTATCTCATCCCATTGCAATGATCCGAATCCTCACGCTCTCCTGCCTGGTTCTGATGGTGCTCGCCTCAGACCTCACCGCTCAATTGTATCCGACCGTGCAGCGCCCGAAAGTGGTGTGGATGGAGATGAGAACCCCGCATTTCCGGGTGCTGTATCCGGATGGGCATCATGCCACCGCCATCCGTACGGGCCGGATCCTGGAAGCGCATGCCGACACCCTGACCTCGTACTTCGGGTCGAGACTGCGGAATCTGCCGGTCGTCATCGATCCGTTCTCCCAGGTGGGGAACGGGTATGTGACTCCCTTCCCCTTCCGCATCGAGTTTCAGACGGCTCCCATCAAAGGGGAGATCCTGAACCCGCGCTCCGGAGATTGGCTGGAATCCATGCTGCCGCATGAACTCGTGCATGCGTCGCATATCGCGCACATCCAAGGTGCCTCCCTGCAAGGGCTCGTCAGCATCTTCTCGCCCGATTTCGCGCGGGCCATGCACTTCACCACGCCCGCCGGCATGACCGAAGGCTTGGCCGTTCAGTATGAGTCGTCCATCACCGAGCATGGTGGCCGGTTGAACTACGCGCACTTCAACAGCCAGTACAACGGGTGGGGGTTGTGGTCGGCCATCACTCCTGCGGGAGTCACAAACCCGGCGGATCGCCATTATATCGGCGGGTCGCATGTGGTGGATTTCCTGATGGACCAATACGGGGAGGAAACCGTCGCCTCCTTGCTCCGTTCGCACGCCGCCTGGCCCGTTTTCGGGTTCGGCTGGAGCTTGCGACGGCAGACCGGCAAGTGGAGTTGGCAGTTGGATGCCGATTACCGACGCTGGTTGGCGGCGGCCCCGCAACGGCTCAGCGACGACGGAGCGGCCTTCTCCCATCCGCAATGGATCCATGCGGACACCCTCATCGCATACGGCACCTTTTACCGGGACAGACCGGGCTTCCATCTCTTGAGGTCCGATGGCGGCGGCCACGCGTTATGGTTTGAGACAACGCTGACCGAAGACGGCTTGTTCAGGCTGGATGGCGCCCGCCGCGAGGTCGTCTATTCCCGTTACAGACCGCATCCGCGGCATCCCGAGCAGACCTTGCTGGTGACCGAGGTCCTGCGATTGGATGATGGGTCGGTGCGACGCATCGCGGAAGGCGCGCATGGCGTGACGGTCACGCCGGATACGACCTATTTCCTCCGTCCGGTAGACGGCCCCATCCAACGCGTGGTGCCCAACCCCGAGTCGGCCGGTTCCCTGGCAATCATTGCCAAACGAGGCCGCACTCAAGGGCTGTATCTGTCCGACTCGGGCATCGCCGATGACCGCCTGATCGGGAATGCGACGCCAAGCGTCCAGTTCCGGGACGGGTCGGTGTTGGATGCCAAATGGCATCCGAATGGACGTCGACTTCTGATCACATCCGATGCCGGCGGAGAGCTTCAATTGTATGAGTACGACCGCGATGCGTCCAGCCTTTCCCGCCTGACCGACGAGCCGGGTGGCGCCTTCAATGGGAGTTACGCACCCGATGGCCGTCGGATCGCCTATGTGACCATGAACGGCGACGCGCGACCCGTCCGCATCCGTGATCTTGCGGAACTCACCCCATCGGTTCTGCCCCTCGAGTTGTGGGACGGTGAACGGAACGACCGGGTTCCGGAACCCGCCATGGGCGCGGATATCGATGCGTCGGCATGGATGGCCGCACCATATCGTTCCGGGCTCCGCGATCTCAAGCCCCGGACCTGGTTTCCGATGGTGGGCCGTATGCAGTCGGGTGTGATGGTGGCGGGTGGCGATCCGCTCCGACGGGATGCCTACAACGTGAGCATCGGGTACGGACAAGACAAACCGTATTACGACCTGAGCGTGCAGACGGCCCGCGTGTATCCGGGTGTCGGGCTGCGCAGTTACCGATTACCATTGAGCAGCGGTGTCGGCAGCAAGGCGGTATATGCGGGGGATGAATCCATGCAGCAGCTGATCGTGGACCTTGTCCACCGCTTCGACACCCGGGCTCGGTACTCGTCGATCGGCGCATCGCCGTTCATCGGGTACACGGTCGTTGACCAGGAGAACGGCTTCCGATCGGAAGGCATTCGAGCCGGTGCGACCCTCATGGGCCAATACCGACTGCGCCAGGCCGCGCGAGATCCGCAGCCGACCGGCGGGATTGCCGCCTACGTGACGGCACAACGCGACCTTTCCTACCAGGAGTCGGGGCCGTTCATCCGACGCGACCCCTTGCGCAGCCTCAGCGGAATCGCCTATGCCTTCACCCCATGGGGCGTTCGATTGGATGCCGAAGCCTATCTGCAGAACCGGCCCTATTTCGATTTGGCGGCCCTCTTCGACGATCGGTTCAATACCCGGGGTCTGTTCGATTCCGATCCGGACGCGGTTTATGCCTTCGGTGCCCGTTACGCCCTTCCATTGGCCCACCCCGACACGAAATGGCCGCTCATGCCCTTCTATTCGGAGCGGTTCTACGCGGTGGTTTTCGGCAAGCACGTCTCCACGTCTACCGGTGATGCCCGCGCGGTCGTGGGTGGTGGCCTCCGTTTCCGAGGGCGCTTGGGACCGATCGGGTTCGATGTCGGGCTCGGGGTCGCCTATGTGCCCACACGCGACGACCTGTTCGTGACGACCGGGTTCTGATCCGCCATGATCCGCGAACTGGATCTGCGACTTCCGCCGCATATCGCCGGCGAGCCGGGCGATTTCAAGACGGCGGTGGCTCGCAAGGCCGGCATACCCGAAGCCGACATCCGCCATGTCGAGGTGATGCGCCGTTCGATCGACGCCCGCCAGCGCGATGTGATGATCCAACTCCGTGTGAAGATCTTCATCAAGGAAGACCACTCGCCCGATGAGATGCGGCCGCCGGAGGCAGGCGATGTGCGCCTCGCACGGGAAGTGGTCGTGGTGGGAATGGGTCCGGCCGGACTTTTCGCAGCCGTCGAGCTGATCCGACAAGGACTCAAACCCGTCATCATCGAGCGCGGAAAAGACGTGCGCGAGCGCATCGCCGACCTCAAGGGTATCAACGTGCGGCACGAGGTGAATCCGGATTCGAACTATTGTTTCGGCGAGGGTGGCGCGGGCACCTATTCGGACGGCAAGTTGTACACGCGCTCCACGAAACGCGGCAATGTGGCGGAGGTGCTGGAATGGCTGGTCGGATTCGGGGCGGTGCGCGACATCCTGGTCGATGCGCACCCGCACATCGGCACAAACAAGTTGCCGGGCATCATCGCCGCCATGCGGGCCTGGATCCTCGCCCATGGCGGGGAGGTGCGGTTCCATACGCGGGTGACGGGAATCCGGCTGGATGGCGACCAGATCCGTGGCTTGGAGACCTCTCAGGGCCATGTTCCGGCCACGAGGGTGATCCTGGCGACGGGACATTCGGCTCGCGACATCTTCGAACTGCTGCACCGTTCGGGCATCGCGATCGCCTTGAAACCACTGGCCATCGGGGTCCGGGTGGAACACCCCCAAGCGCTCATCGATTCCATCCAATACCATTGCGAGGTGCGCGGCCCCTATCTGCCGCCCTCGCCCTACAGCATCGTGAAGCAGGTCGATGGCCGGGGCGTGTACAGCTTCTGCATGTGTCCGGGAGGGGTGATCGCCCCGTGCGCGACCTCCCCGGGCGAGATCGTGACCAATGGCTGGTCCTCATCCCGCCGGGCGCGGAGCACCGCGAATTCGGGCATCGTGGTGGAACTGCGGCCCGAGGATTTCGCGCCCTTCGCGGATGCGGGTCCCTTGGCGGCGATGGCCTATCAGCAGGCGATCGAGCAGGCGGCCTGGGATGCCGGCGGCCGCACACAGACGGCGCCGGCGCAACGCTTGGAGGATTTCGTGAACGGCCGGGTCTCGCGCGATCTGCCGGCCACCTCCTACGCGCCGGGCATCACGTCGGTGGAACTGACCTCCGTGCTGCCGGAGACCATCCATCGTGCATTGGTCACCGGATTCCGGCTGTTCGACCGGTCGAAGAAGGGTTATCTTACGAACGAGGCAGTGGTGGTGGCCCCCGAAACACGGACCTCCTCGCCTGTCTCCATCCCCCGGAACCCGGAGACCTTGGAACATGTCCGCATCCGCGGACTTTTTCCCTGCGGCGAGGGCGCCGGATACGCGGGGGGCATCGTCTCGGCCGCGATGGACGGCATCAAGGTGGCTCGACAACTGGCATCGGCATGAACCGCATCTTCAAATACCTGCTTCAAGGCATCCTGTACACGGCGCCCTTCGCCGTCACACTGTACATCCTGTTCTTCGTGTTCGACTTCCTCGACGGGATCCTGTCCGGTGTGCTGGCCGCCATCAACCTGGATTTTCCGGGCATCGGGCTGCTGCTCATCGTGATTTTCCTGATCCTGGTCGGCTATCTGGGCCAGACCATCGTCGCGAATCCGCTGAAGCGCTTCTTCCGGGCCACCATCCTGAAGGTGCCCATCCTGAACATCGTGTATTCGGCGTTTTCGGACCTGTTTTCGGCGATCGTGGGCAAGGAGCGGAAGTTCAACAAGCCCGTGAAGGTGCTTGTGAACCGGGAGGCCAACCTGTACAAACTGGGTTTCGTGACGGAGGAAGACTTGACGGTGATCGGCGAATACGACAAGGTGGCGGTCTATTTCCCACACTCGTATAATTTTTCGGGCGAGATGTTCATCGTGCCGAAGGACCAGGTCACACCGGTGCACCTTCCGCCGGGCGATGTGATGAAGTTCATCGTATCGGGTGGGGTGGCCGAATTGTGATCCCGGGCGCATTCCATGCGCAGGGCGCACGCAATGCGC
>Ga0169931_10006290_pt1 | contig 17982 bp, 18 predicted proteins | sample Kivu_15m_20L_FD_129675 | JGI IMG/M metagenome (GOLD analysis project Ga0169931, IMG submission 129675) | Freshwater microbial communities from Lake Kivu, Western Province, Rwanda to study Microbial Dark Matter (Phase II) - Kivu_15m_20L... | ecosystem: Environmental > Aquatic > Freshwater > Lake...
GATCCAGCAGAAGACCCAGCCGCCGCCCCGCGAGAGCGTCTATCGCGATGCGAACCGCAACTGGGGGCTCGCGTCGCGATCGATCCACGCCCGGGCGTCGGACCCCGAGGTCGTCGCTGCGGCCGTGGTGCAGGCGGCGACCGACCCGTCGTGCCCGTTCCGCGTCCCGGTCGGCCACGGGGCCGCGGAGTTGCTCGCCTGGCGGGAGAAGCTTTCCGACGAGGCGTGGATCGCCACATGGGGACAACCGACTGACGGGTTCGTGGCGGCCTACCGGGAGGAATTCGGCGTCGACCTGCGGGAACGCTGAACGACCCGTCTCCCGCGCCGGAAATCACACCCGTGTCGGTAGCCTTCGACGCACCGGGTAACACCACGACCACGCACGGCGGTTACCCCGGTACACCCCGAGGAGGTGACCCGTGCGCCATCGATTCCGACCCGCCGCGCTCGTCGCCGCCCTGTGCGCGACGCTGCTCGGCTTCGCCGGCCCCGCCGGTGCCGTCATGGCCGACTCGATCCCCATCACCGGCCGCGGCTGGGGTCATGGCCGCGGCATGGGCCAGTGGGGCTCCTACGGCTACGCCCTCGCCGGCTGGAACAGCGCCCAGATCCTCGACCACTACTACGGGGGGACGACGAGCGGCACCATCCCGAATGTCACCATCGGTACGAAGCTGAGCGACTTCGACGGATCCACACCGATGTTCTGGGCCCGTGACCGGAACCTGCGCACGAGCGCCACCGGGTCGAACCAGTACGACGGGGTGCACATCGCGTGGAACGCGAGTACCGCCCGTCTCGAGATCTGGTCGTACCCGGACAAGTGTGTCGGTCAGCCGACACTCGTCACGACGACGACGAGCGCCGTGACCCTGTCGATCCCGGGGGCCACGCCCGAGTCGGACGACCCAGGCCACTGGATCGGCGTCTGCAACTATCCGGGGGCCTCCCGGTACTTCCGCGGGACCATGGGCGTCGTCCACCTCGACGGCTTCGGCACGCGTACCTACAACCAGCTCCCCATCGAGCAGTACCTGAAGGGCGTCGTCCCCCGCGAATCCCCGGCGGACTGGGGCAACACGGGCGGCATGGCCGCGCTGCGTGCGCAGGCGGTCGCCGCACGCTCCTACGCGTTCACCTTCACCTACGACCCGCGCGCTCCCGGGTACTTCGACACCTGTGACTCCCAGCAGTGCCAGGTCTACGGCGGCACGGCCAAGATCCTGCCGAACGGCAGCATCGAGTCGTTGGAGCACCCGAGGACGAACGAGGCGATCGCCCAGACCGCCGGCCAGGTCCGGGTGCGGAACGGCGTCGTGCAGCGCACCGAGTTCTCCTCCTCGACGGGCGGATGGACCGCCGGCGGGACCTTCCCGGCCGTGATCGACCAGGGCGACGCGACACCTGGGAACACCAACCAGACCTGGTCCACGACCGTCAACCGGTCGACGATCGAGGCGATCTACAGCGGCGGTCGGGGACAGCTCCTCGACTTGTGCGTCGTCGGTCGCAACGGGCTCGGCGCCGACGGCGGCCGGGTGACGACCGTCCGCATGACCTTCGTCGGCGGCACCGTCGACGAGGCGGGCGACGACTTCCGTTGGCAACTCGGCCTCAAGTCCGACTGGTTCTCCACGCCCTGCGGCGTCGGCCGGTACATCGACCGGGTCGCGCAGATCTTCACGGGTCAGACCGCCAGCCCGTCGACGGCGAACGCCTGGACGAGCGCGGTGCAATCCGGCAACCGTGCCGGGTTCACCTACGGCCTCGCCGTGTCCGACGCCTGGGCCGGGTACGAGATCGACCAGCTCTACCAGCGGGTCTTCGGCCGTCCCGCCGATGCCCAGGGGCGGGCGTATTGGGTCGGCGTGCTCGCGAACGGTGCCCGCCTCGAAGACGTCGCCCTGTGGTTCTACAGCGGAGACGAGTACTGGGCGAAGCACGGCAGCACGGCGACCGGGTTCGTGAATGCGCTCTACCAGGACCTCCTGCACCGGCAGGCCGACGCATCCGGGCGGAACTACTGGGTCGGGATGCTGCAGTCGGGCTCACTCGGTCGGGTCGGCGTCGCCGCCGGGTTCTATGCCTCGATGGAGTCACGCCGCGACCGGGTCGGTTCCCTCTTCCAGCGAGTCCTCGGTCGCGCACCCGACGCAGGGGGCCACGCCTACTGGGCGGGCGAGCTCCCCCGTCTCGGTGACATGTGGCTCGCGGCCTACCTGGCGGCATCCGACGAGGCGTTCAGCCGCTACTCGGCGCCGTAAACGGTAGGAATGCGGTGAGATCCGCGCCGGCGAGCGCCGGTCCCGGGCGTCCCCTCCCTAGGTTCGGCGAGATGCGCCGAGTCCTCGCTCTCCTCTCGGGCGCGCTCACGGTCGCCGCGCTCCTGCCGGCCGGGCAGGTCGCGGCGGGGGCCACCCCACCGACCGCCACCCCACCGACCACCACGTCGTCGATTGCGGCCCCGTCGACCTCGACCGACCTCATCGTCGGCCCGGACCCGGTCACCGTCGAACTCCCCCACCTGCCGCAGGGCGCGTTCGTCGTCGGCGAACAGCCCGTCGAGATCGACGTGCGCACCCGCACCTCCGACGGGTGGGGTGCATGGTCGCACCTCGACGTGCCGGGTGACGCCGAGGCCGCGTTCCTCTGGCTCGGACGGGACACCGATGCGATCGAGTTCCGCGCCGACACCCCGACTGCCTTCCGGCTGCGGACCCGTCAAGTCGAGGAGATCACCGACGAGATCCGTCCGATGGCGCTGCTCGACACCGGCACCGGCGGCCCGGCCATCCGGTCGCGGAGCGACTGGGCCGACAGCGGGCGGACCTGGGACTGGTCCAACCCGGAGTGCGACGACGGTCCCGAGACCTGGCCGACGATCGAGGCGACGGTCATCCACCACACCGGCAGCGGCTCCGCCTACCTCCCTGAAACCGTGGATGACGTGATCGCATCGATCCGGCTCATCTACGACGGCCACGTTGGAGACAACGGTTGGTGCGACATCGGGTACAACTTCGTCGTCGACGGCTCCGGGACCATGTGGGAGGCCCGCACCGGCGGCCACGACCTCGCCGTCCAGGGTGCCCACGCCTCGGGCTTCAACTGGATCACGAGCGGGATCCTCGCCCTCGGCTCGTTCTCCGTCGGCGAATCGACCCCGACGACCCCGATGCTGAACGCTCTCGGCGACCTCGCCGCCTGGAAGCTGCGGGTCCACGAGAAGCCGACGAGCGGGCCCGTGTTCCTGAAGGAGTACTCCGATCTGGCCACCTACCCGGTCAGCCTCTACACGACCTTCATCGGTTCGGCACCGTCGCCGACCGAGGAGAACGCCCTCCGGACGGCGATCAGCCAGCGTGGCCGGTACGCCGCAGCGCTCGAGCTGGCGCAGTCCGACGCGTGGGCCGGGGTCATGGTCGACGGGCTCTACCAGGACGCGCTCGGCCGCAGCGCGGACGACGACGGGCGGGCCTACTGGGTCGGCCAGCTTCGTAGCGGCCTCCGCTTCGAGACCGCGGCGATCTACTTCTACGGGTCGGAGGAGTACTACGAGCGGAGCGGCGGACCGACCCCGTACGTGACCTCGCTCTACCAGCAGCTCCTCGGGCGGGCACCCGACCCCTCGGGCCTGCAGTTCTGGTCGGGCCTGCTGTCCTCGGGGAGCTCCGACCCCGCCGGGATCGTGTCGGGCTTCTACGCGTCGATCGAGTCCCGCCTCAACCGGGTCCGCAACCTCTACCAGCGCATCCTGCTCCGGAACCCCGATGCGGGCGGTCACACCTACTGGGCAGGACAGCTGCTGCGCATCGACGACATCGTCCTCGCCGCCTTCCTGGCCTCGAGCGACGAGTTCCATGGACGCTCGGCGCGCGAGGTGGCGACAGAACGGGTCACCTATCACGGTCTCCTCAACGCGACCGCGTGCCCCGGAACGAACATGATCGCCGTGATCCCCACGATCCGACAGCGCGCCGCGACCGCCTGAGTAGCCTCTCCGCCGTGACTGCACGGACCGGGACGATCGCGTTCGTCCCGCCCCGGTTCGGCGCCGAGGTCGTCGGCGGCGCTGAGGCCGTCCTCGCCGAGGTTGCGGCCGGGCTCGCCGGGCGCGGCTGGCAGGTCGAGATCCTGACCACCTGCGCGCGGGACCACTACACGTGGGCGAACCACTACCCCCCGGGCGTGGAACGCAACGACGACGTCACCGTTCGCCGTTTCCCGACGGTGGTCGACACGCCAGGCGAGCACCGCTGGAGGGTCCACCAGCTCATCAGCGCACGTCGACGGCCGACCATCACCGAGCAGCAGCTCTGGCTGAACGACACGTTCCGCTGCCCGGGACTGTTCGAGCACCTGCTCGACCACGCGTCGGACTACCGGGCGATCGTCACCGGCCCCTACCTCGCCTGGACGACGTTCGCGACGGCGACGGTCGCACCGGACCGGACGATCCTCATGCCCTGTCTGCACGACGAGCCCGAGGTCTTCCTCGACGTGTACGAGCCGATGCTGTCCGGCGCGCGGGGCATCTGGTTCCTCTCCGATCCCGAACGCGACCTCGCCCGACGGGTCGTCCCCTCCCGCACCGCCCGCACGGAGGTCGTCGGCGCGCCGATCGTGCCACCTCCTCGGTACGACCCTGACCGGTTCCGCACCCGCCACGGGATCGACGGGCCGTTCGTCCTCTACGCCGGACGCCGCGAGGCCGGCAAGGGTTGGGGGCGGCTCCTCGACGCGTTCGGGACGGCGGTCCGACGCGAGGGCCTGCACCTCCACCTCGTCACGGCCGGCGTCGGCGACGCGTCGATCCCCGACGACCTCGCGCCGTTCGTGACCGACCTCGGGTTCCTCGACGAGGACGACCGCAACGACGCGTTCGCTGCCGCGACGGCGTGCATCCAACCCTCGGCGCTCGAGAGCTTCTCGCGCGTCGTCATGGAGTCGTGGCTCGCCGGGACGACGGTGATCGCGAACGCCGGGAGCGCTGTCGTTTCCTGGCACGTCGAGCGGTCGGGCGCCGGCCTCACGTACCGGAACGACGAGGAGCTCGTCGAGTGCTTCCGGCTCGTGGCCGAAAAACCGGACCTCGTCGGGTCGCTCGCGGCCCCTGGCCGCGACTATGTGACCGACCACTACCTCCCGGAGCGGGTCTTCGACGCCATGGAGGCGACCCTGTTCGACTGGACGACGCCGTGAGCAGGCTCCTCGTCGTCTCGCCGTACGCCCCCTACCGGGACGGGATCGCGGCGTACGCCGTGCAGGAGGTGCGGTGGCTCCGCGCCGCCGGCGACGACGTCGAGGTGCTCTCCCCGCTCCCGTCCGCAGCCCACCACCACCTTCCCCTCGGCCGGGTGCGTGGCGCCGTCGCGCTGTTGCGGGTCGCCCGGCGCTACGACCGCGTCGTCGTGCAGTACCACCCTGCGCTGTTCTTCGGCCGCTCCTCGAACGGCCCGACCGCACTCCTCACCTGGGCCGTGCTCGTGCTCCTCGTCCGGCTCGTTCCAGTCGAGCTGCGCATCCACGAGACGAACTTCGGGGTCGGTCGCCTCCCGCACCGGGTCCTCAGCCGACGGTTCCTCGCCGGCGCGTCCGACCGGACCGTGCACACGACCGCCGAACGCACCCGTCTCGCCGCCGAGTCGGGGCTTGCGGAAGAGCGGTTCCGCCTCATCGACCACGGCCGTTCCTTCACGACCCGCACGATGCTCGACCGTCCGACCGCACGGCAGGAGCTCGGCATCGACGGGGACCCGTTCGTGTTCCTGTCGATCGGGTTCCTCCAAGAGCACAAGGGGTTCGACCGGGCACTCGAGGCATTTGGCCGTTCCGGGGTCGACGCCGAGTACCACGTGGTCGGATCGGCCCGGGTCGACGCACCCGACATCCTGGCCCATGTGCACCGGCTCCGGACCCTCTGCGCGACGATCCCGGGAGCGTTCCTGCACGACCGCTACGTGAGCGACGCGGAGTTCGACATGTGGATCCGCGCCGCGGACATGGTCGTGCTCCCCTACCGGGAGATCTGGTCCTCCGGGGTGATCGAACGCTGCGCGCTCGCAGGGACGCCGACGATCGTCCGGCGGGTCGGCGGGCTCGAGGACCAGGCGGGACCGACGACCCGGTTGATCGACGACGACGACGAACTGGTAGCTGCGCTCCGAGACGCGGCCGGAACGAGTGAGGTGGCGGACATGGATGCACCGACGAACCGGACCGAGGCCCAGGCCCTCGTGCGGGAGCGCGCCGCGGCCCGAGCCGGGGTCGAGGTCCGCAGCACGAACGAGGCGGTGGAGGCGCTCCGCCTCCTACCCCCGATCATGCTGCCGCTTCCGACATCGCCACGGCCCTGGGTGGCCCGGATCAAGCGGGTGATCCACCGGCTGACGGCATGGCAGCTCTCCCCGCTCGTCGAACAGGTCGCCGAGCTGCAGCGCCGCACGGTTGCTGCGGCCGAGTCACTCGATGCGCAGGCGGCCGCTGGTAGCGTCGACCGGCGTGCGTGACGGCGAGACGGCGGAACTGACCGTCGTAGAGAACAGCGACCGGGCCCGCCCGATCCGTGAACGGATGCGGGAGGTTTGGAACTACCGGGAGCTGCTCAGCCAACTCGTCCGGCGGGAGCTCAAGGTCAAGTACAAGAACAGCGCGCTCGGGTTCGTCTGGACGCTGTTCAACCCGCTCATGTACCTCGCGATCTTCTCGATCGTGTTCGGTCTGTTCCTGCGCAGCGCCGTCCCGCTCTACGGGATCTTCCTGCTGTCCGGCCTGCTCATGTGGAACGTGTTCTCGATGGGGACGATGACGGCGACGGCGTCGATCGTGTCGAACGGATCGCTGATCAAGAAGGTGTGGTTCCCCCGCGAGATCCTCCCGTTGTCGTCCATCGGCGCGGTGCTCGTGAACTTCTGCTTCCAGTTCCTCGTTCTCGCCGTCGGCATGGCCGTCTTCCGACATCCGCCGGACTGGGCGATGCTGCCGCTGCTCGTTCCTGCGCTCGTCGTGGGCACGTTGCTCGCCCTGGCACTCGGTCTCCTCCTTTCGGCGTTGAACGTGTACCTGCGGGACGTGCAGCACCTCGTCGAGTTGCTGATGCTCGCAATGTTCTGGCTGACGCCGGTCGTCTACCAGTACGACTTCGTCGCCGACCAGGTGCGGGAACGCTTCGGCGACGGCGCCGAGCGTCTCGTGCTGCTCAACCCCATGATCGCCGTGACAACGACGTTCCAGCGGGTGCTGTACAACCCGACGCCGACCGGGGATCCGGCGACGGACCCGTTCGGACTGCTGTTCCGACCGGCGTCGTGGTACCTCGTGAACCTCGCGATCGCCGGCGTGATCGCGGTGGCGGCGTGCTGGTTCGCGCTCTGGCTGTTCGGTCGGCTCGAGGCCAACTTCGGTGAAGAGCTGTGACGCCGGTGAACGCCATCGAGGTGGTCGGCGTCACGAAGAGCTTCGTCCGCCACTCCGAACCGGCGAAGTCGTTGAAGGAGCGGGTGCTCACCCTGCGCCGGAACACCACGACGAGATTCAACGCTCTCGACGACATCCGCTTCGACGTGCCGATGGGTTCCTCCATCGGGTTGCTCGGCCACAACGGGTCGGGGAAGTCGACGCTGCTGAAGTGCATCGCCGGCACGATCCGACCGTCGTCGGGATCGGTGCGGGTACGCGGGCGGATCGCTGCGCTCCTCGAGCTCGGGGCGGGCTTCCACCCCGATCTCACCGGGCGGGAGAACGTGTTCCTCAACGGTTCGATCCTCGGGTTCTCCCGCGCGCAGATCGAGCGGATCTTCGACGACATCGTGGAGTTCAGCGAGCTCGGTCCGTTCGTCGATAGCCAGGTGAAGCACTACTCCTCGGGCATGTACGCCCGGCTGGGCTTCGCAGTCGCCGTGAACGTCGAACCGCAGATCCTGCTGATCGACGAGGTGCTCGCCGTCGGCGACGAGGCGTTCCAGCGCAAGTGCCTCGACCGGATCGACCGGTTCCAGCACGAGGGCCGGACGCTTCTCCTCGTCACCCACTCCCCCGACCTCGCCCGCCAGATCTGTGACCGGGTCGTCGTCCTCGACCACGGGAGCCAGGTGTTCGATGGTGACCCGGGCGAGGCGGCGGCGGTGTACCGCCGATCGCTGGCCCAGCGCGGCGAACCGGTCCCCGAGTCGATGGATCGCCCCGTGCGAATCGCGGCCCCCGAGATCGTGGACCGCATCTACGCGCCGGGTGACTCGCTCGAGCTAACAGCGGCCTTCGAGTCGGACCGGATGCTCCGAGGAGCCCGCCCACGGCTGTTCGTTCATGCGAACGACGGGGCGCTCGCTGCAACGGCGGAGGATCTCGGCACCGTCGACGGCACCTCCGGGTCGATCAAGCTGACGATCCACGACCTTCCGTTCATGGAAGGGCGCTACCACGCAACCATCGCTCTCTTCGACGACGACACGGAACTCGATCGTTCCGCAGCGCATTCCTTCGACGTGATGACAGCCGGCCGCGGTGTGGGCCGGTTCCGGCTCCAGGTGACCGTCGGCTAGCTCGGGGTGGCGTTCGCGATCGGGACGCCGAAGATCTCGCACCAGATCAGAAGGGTCCACTCGCCCGACGTCAGGTCGATGCCCGCAGGCGCCTCGTAGTACTGGGTGCCCTTGTTGCCACGGAGGGCCTCGATGCGGGTCCCGCCGGCAGCCTTGCGTTGGTCCGACCCGGGGACGACGTAGACCTTGTAGTCGGGGCCGGGTTCGATCTCGAAGTCGATGAGACCGATCACCGACGTGGCCCCGTTCTTCGAGAACGTGACCGTCCCGCTGGCCCGGTGGTCGATGCCCTTGAACGTGCCGGTCCGACCGGCGACGGGGGCGGCGGTGGTTCCCGCCGCTGCCGGGGCACCGGTGACCGGGGCGACAGCGGGCGGCGGCGCTTCGATCACCGTCGTCACCCGGTAGGCCGGGACGAGGATCACCGCGAGGGCCCCGAGCCCGGCAAGGGCGAACAGCCCGAACTGGATCATGATGCTCCGCAGCCACATCCGCAGCAGGAACCGTCCGACGACCCAGGCGACCAGTCCGGCCCCCATGATGGTGAGCGCCCGGGGGCTCGTCATCGTGGCGAGCGCCGCGTCGGTCTTGGTGACGAGGAAGAACCCCAGCCCTCCGACGACCACGAGCTCCGGCAGGAACTCCCACGGCTTGAGGACACGGCGCAGCTTGGGTGCCATGCCGCGGATCCTAGAGGTGTCCGTCGGATACATGACGGCTGTCACGCTGCGACCCGTTCTCGCAGACGCTCAATCCGGTACGGCGTGCCATCGGGCCGGATCACCTGTGGTGCTGCCCGAGGCGCCGGGATCTGCACCGTCCACCCCCGTTCGTGCAGGAAGTGGTGGTGGTGTCGACACAGCAGCGCCCCGTTGTCGACGGCGGTCAACCCGCCGTCGGCCCATGGTCGACAGTGGTGCACGTCGCACCAGGAGTGCGGTCGGTCGCACCCCGGGAAGACACAGCCGGCATCACGGGCGGTGATGGCCCTCCGCATCGCCGGACTCCAGCGCGACGTGGCGCGTCCGACGTCGAGCACCTCGCCTCGTTCCCCGACGACGACCCGGTAGGCGTAGGCGTCGCAGGTCTGGAAGGTGCCGTGCTCGAGCTCGGTGGCCGAGACCGTCACCGCGACCCGGTAGCGGTCCGGCACCGATCGAGGACCAGGGTCGCGCATCGCCTGCCCGACGAGTTCAAGCAGCGCCGTTGCACGGAGCTCCGACCCGGGACGCCGCTCGAGGGACGGATCCCCCGCCGCGGCGGCACGGAGGAGCCGATCGACGCCCGCACCGAGTGCGGCGGCGAGCTCCTTCCCGTCGGTGTCGGTGAGCGACCCGTCGAGCTGCCAGCGCCCGTCGAACCTGCGGGACAGATGCAGGCGACTCGGTTCCTCGACCGGGCCGCCGAGCGTCGCGTCGACCGCACGAGCGGCGTCCTCGGCGGCGGACCGCCAGTGGCGCATCACCGTCGCGAACCCGTCTGCGTCGAGTTGGGAGCCCCACGCCACGAAGTGCGCTGCGTCGCGCACCGCGTCGGCGTCGAACCCACGCACCGTCTGGCCCAACACACGCAGGTGCTCGGCACCGAGCCGGCCTCCTCTCGCCACCGCCGCCACGTCCGGCAGCAGTCGGAGGGCCGCACCGGTCCGCACGGACGAGGCGATCACCGAAGGACGGGCCCCGGTACGCGCTGCGACCCATGTCGCCCCGCTGCGTGCGCCGTCGAGTGCCCAGCGCCCTCGCCGATGGAACTCGTCGTGCAGCACGGCTCCGAGCGCCGCCACCGCGGCGACCAACCGTTCGTGCCTGAGCACCGCTGCGGCGAGTTCGTCGTCGTCGAGGGCGGCGACATCGACCGCTTCGAGTGCTTCGACCATGTGCGCCGGGTTCATGGGAACGAACGTACGTTCCCCCTGTGACAGTGTGGGTCGCTCAGCCCGTCTGCCCGAGCATCTCCGCCAGCCGCCGGAACGCGCGCCCCCGGTGGGACACCCCGTGCTTCGTCGCGGCGTCGACCTCACCGAAGGTTCGCCCCTCGAGCTCTCCCACGGCGAAGACCGGGTCGTACCCCCAGCCACCGCCCCGAGGCGCGTCGGTGATCCAGCCCTCCACGACCCCCTCGGCCACGGTCTCCGAGCCGTCGGGCCAGGCGACGAGTGCGACGGTCCGGAACCGGGCCGCCCGTCCCGCCGGCATGGCCGCACCGGCCGCGACGAGCTCGGCGAGCAGCTTCGCGACGTTCTCGGCGTAGGTCGCCGTCGGCCCGGCGTAGACGGCGGCGTCCACCCCCGGGCGCCCCCCGAGTGCATCGACCTCGAGTCCGGTGTCGTCGGCCACCGCGGGCCGTCCCGTGGCGCGGCACAGGGCGAACGCCTTCCGCCGCGCGTTGTCGAGCAGCGTGCGCCCGTCCTCGAGGACCTCGGGCACCTCCGGCGGACGGGGGAGCAACGCGACGCCGACGTCGCCGAGGATCGCCGCGAGCTCGGCGACCTTGTCGGGGTTCGCCGACGCGCACACGAGCTCGAGGGCCACGTTCACCCCAGCGGTGCGGCGAGGTAGGCGCGCTGCAGTTCTGCAATCCGGCCGATGCCCTCGGCCGCGAGGTCGACGAGTGCGTCGAGCTCGTCGCGCCGGAACGACTTCCCCTCGGCCGTGCCCTGCACCTCCACGAAGGTGCCGTCCCCGAGCATGACCACGTTGAAGTCCACCTCGGCGGCGGAGTCCTCCACGTAGGGCAGGTCGAGCAGCGGAACCCCGCCGACCACCCCGACGCTGATCGCTCCGAGCGTGTTCGTGAGCGGATGGGTCCGCAACCGGCCCGACCGCTGCAGGCGGGTGCACGCGTCGTGCAGGGCGAGGTAGGCGCCGGAGATCGACGCCGTTCGCGTGCCCCCATCGGCCTGCAACACGTCGCAGTCGACGGTGATCGACACCTCGCCCATCGCCTCGAGATCGGTGACCGCACGCAGCGACCGGCCGATGAGTCGCTGGATCTCCTGGGATCGACCGTTGGTGGTCGAGCGCCGCACCCGCTCCGGTGACGACCCGGGCAGCATGTTGTACTCGGCGGTCACCCAGCCCTTGCCACTGCCCTTCATCCACCGCGGGACGTCCTCTTCGACAGACACCGTGCACAGCACGCGGGTGCGCCCGAAGGTGACGAGCACGGAGCCGGGGGTCATCTCGGTGAAGTCCCGTTCGAAGCCGACCGGACGCAACTCGTTCGGGGCACGACCGTCGGCACGCATGGGGGCTCCTCGCCGGTGCGGCCCGCACGGTGCGGACCGGACCGGGTCGATGATGCCAGGCGGGAGCTCAGCGGGGGAAGGCCGCAACGGTGGTGCCGCGGAGAAGCGCCCGGTCGGCGAGCGCCCCGATCACCGCGTCGGGGTCGTCGTCGTGGTCGAGGTCGACCGGCAAGGGCGAGGCGAGCGCTAGGACGGTGATCCGGAGTCCCACGGCGTCGGCTGCACACGGCGGTGTGTGCGGGCCGGCGTCGCCCCCGGTGTGCGGTCCTCCGGCGTACCAACCGGCCCGGCCCGGTTCGAGGCGCAGGACGAGGTCGTGCACCCGCCGACGGCCATCCGACGTGACGACCTCGGTGACGACGGCGACCTCGGCGGTCTCCTCCGGCATGCCGCCCCAGGTGACGTCGGGGCGACGACCGCCCCGCCAGCAGACCGACCGCACGTCGACCGTGCCCCCGTCGGGAACGGCGCCGCTCCGCAGCGTCAGACCTTCATCCGTCGGCACCGCATCGAGCCGGAGGATCGCCGCACGTTCGGCATCCGCACGCTCACATCCGGGGACGGTGGCGAAGAGCACCGAGGCAAGCACGGCGCCCGCAAGCCATCCCCAGATCGCGCCGTCGGCCACGCCGTGCGGTACCCCGCCGAGCGCAGCGCCTCACCAGGTGTTGACGGTCTCCGCGATTGCGGCGGCTGCCTCGATGTCGCCGGTGTAGATGCCCGTCGAGATGTACTTCCAGCCGCCGTCGGGGGAGATCACGGCGATCGTGGCGTGCTCGCCGGCGGGCAGCCGTTCCGCGACCTTGATCGCACCGGCGACCGCCGACCCGGTGGAGACCCCGGCGAAGATGCCGCAGTCCGACGCCAGCCGGCGCGTCCACTCGACCGATTCCTGCGGCCGCACGATGCGCTTTCCGTCGAGCAGGTCGGCACCGCCCCACTTGACGAACACTGGCGGGATGAACCCGTCGTCGAGGCTGCGGAGCCCTTCGACCTTCTCGCCGGCCGGCGGCTCGACGGCGTAGATCTTCACGTCGGGCTTGTGGTCCCGGAGGTAGGTGCCGACGCCGAGGAGCGTTCCCGAGGTCCCGAGGCCGGTCACGAAGTGGGTGATCTCCGGAACGTCGCGCAGGAGTTCGGGCCCGGTGGCGTCGTAGTGCGCCTGCGGGTTGGCCTCGTTGCCGTACTGGTAGAGGAACGCCCACTCGGGGTGTTCGTCGGCGAGTTGCTGCGCCTTGCGGACCGCACCGTTCGATCCCTCGTTGCCCGGGGTGAGCACCACGTCCGCCCCGTACATCTCGAGGAGTTGACGTCGCTCGTTCGTGGTGTTGTCGGGCATCACGATCGTGATGGGATGCCCGCGGAGGCGGGCGATCAGCGCGAGCCCGATGCCGGTGTTGCCCGAGCTCGGCTCGAGGATCCGTCGTCCCGGCCAGAGCTCGCCGTCACGTTCGGCCTTCTCGATCATCGCCTTGGCGATGCGGTCCTTCACGGAACCGCCGGGGTTGCCGCCCTCGAGTTTGATGAAGATGCGCGCGTCGGGGTTCGGTGAGAGCACCGAGATGTCGACGACCGGCGTGTTGCCGATCAGGTCGAGCACCGAGTCGACGCGGGCCATCGTGGCGTCGTTCAGGCGCCGCCGGCCACGGCGGGGAGGATGGTGAGCTCGGCGCCGTCTGCGACGGCGGTGGCGGCCTTGTCGAGGTATCGGATGTCCTCGTCGTCGACGTAGATGTTCACGAACCGCTGCAGCTCACCGGACTCCTTCAGCAGGTGTCCCGACATACCGGGGAAGCGGGCGACGAGCCCGGCGATGATGTCGCCGACCGACCCGGCGTCGGCCTCGACGACGGTCTGGCCGGCGGCGTGGGGACGGAGCACGGTTGGCAGGCGGACGCTGACGGCCACGTTGGACTCCCGGTGAGATGTCGGTCGAGCGAAGGGCTACGTCGAATGTCGACGCAGTGGGTCGGAGTTTATCCGTGCGATCGGCGCTACCCGCCAGCGGGTCCGACGACGACCGGCTCCTCGGTCACGGCGCCGTCCACGATCCGGTACGACCGGAGCGACGCCTCGCCGTGGGCGAGCGACACGATCGCGTAGTGCCAGGTCGGGTCGGGTGCCTGGGCGACGTCGGTCGGCGACGGGTACGGCGGGGTGTGGGTGTGGGAGTGCAGGACCCCGATGATCTCGAGCCCGTCGTCGTCGGCCGCCCGGGTGGCCCGGAGCTGGTCCTTCGCGTCGACCGTGTAGACGCGGCTCGACTCCGCGGCGTTGCGGCAGCGGTGGTAGCGCACGACCTGTCCGGTCGCCGGGTCGCCGGCGAGCAGGCCGCAGCACTCGAGCGGGAACTCGTCGAGCGCCTGGGCGACGATGTCGAGGTAGATCTCCCGGTCGATGCTGAGCACGGGAGGAACGGTAGCGGCGACGGGCGCGAAACTGGTCGGGTGACGATCCGCCGTGACGCCCTCGTCGAACGAATGCTCCCCGCGGTCGGCGCCCTCGCGTGCATCGCCGTCGGGACGGCGTGGGCGGTCTCACGGGTCGGCTACCCGGAGGCGAGCGGCATCGTCGAGGAGTCGGTCGGCGGACCGGGCGTCGCCGCAATCGTGACGGCAGTGGCCGGTGCACCGGTGGCGCTCGGCGTCGGCCTGCTCGATGGCCTCATCGGCGCGGTGCGAAACCGGGCGGTGCGGGTCGCCGTACGGGTGCTGCTCTACGGCGTGCTCGGCGCGTGGTGCGCCTTGACGGTGGCGCTGGTCGCCGAGATCGACTGCGACGGCACGTGCCTCGCCGCCGACAGTCGAGTCGTCGGCGGTGGGGCGGGCGCGGCGATCGCCCTCGTGGTCGTCACCTACGGGGTAGCCCGGGGTGTCGACCAGCTGCGTTCGGTAGTGTCGGCCACCCGGAGCGAGCGGAGTGGGCGTGAAACGACAGCGTGACGAGCGCAACCGGGTGCTCGCGACGAACAAGCTCGCACGCCGCGAGTTCGAGATCGTCGAGACGCTCGAGTGCGGCATTCAGCTCACCGGGAGCGAGGTCAAGTCGCTGCGCGAGGCGAAGGCGCGTCTCGATGAGGCGTTCGCCCGGGTCGTCCGCGGTGAGCTCTGGCTGATCGGCATGCACATCTCCCCCTACGCGTTCGGTCACGGGGTCGGTGCCCATACCCCCGACCGTCAGCGCAAGCTGCTGGTGCACCGGTCGGAGCTGCTGCGCTGGCAGTCGATCGCCGAGCAGCAGCACCTCGCGCTCGTTCCCCTGCAGGTGTACCTGAAGGACGGCCGGATCAAGGTCGAGCTCGGCATGGGTCGAGGCCGGAAGTCCTACGACAAACGGCAGGTGCTCGCCCGACGCGATGCCGATCGCGAGGCCCGGCGCGCGCTCGCGGATGCCCGGCGGGCGCGCTGACCCCGACGCCCTCGTCCCACCGGAGGGGTAGAGTGGTATTTGTACGGGGCTGATCGGTTTCGACGTTGGAACCGGGAGTCGAACGTGCGACCCGAGTTGCTCAGACTCGTGAAACGGGGCACCCAATGAGACGCCAATACGGACGATCTCACTCTCGCTGCCTGATCCGTCAGGTGACGTGAGGAACACAGCGACCGGCGACGGCACGCGGGGCCAGCTCATCGCAGCCCGGCAACAGAAGCGGTGGGGGACGGTGCGGAGAGACCACTGACGGTGCGGAAAGACCACTGACCTCAGAGAAAGTTCTGGCGGGACAGGAGCTCCGGCTCCACTCGACCCGGCGAGCCGGCGACCGTGAGCCGGGAACTCGGGAATGGTCGTAGCGCGAACGGTGACCTTTCAGCGGACGGGGGTTCGATTCCCCCCAGCTCCACCAGATGTCAGCGAGTCCCCGCCGGGCTCGCCCAGCGGACCGATCGAGCGCTCAGCACGGGACCCGTTGCTCGGCCACGATCCACGCCTGCGTTCCAAACGGACCCCAGACCGGTTCGGCGACGTCGTTCCACCCGGGCACTCGATCGGGCGAGCTCACCAACCGAACGCAGTACCGCGGGGCCTCTCGCTCGGGGGTGAAGAACACCGCACGACCGGCGTGGTAGTTGATCCACTCGAACCCACCGTCGATCCGCCCGACGTCACCGGTGAACTGCGCTGCCCGTTCGGCGGCACGCCAACGGGCACCGTCGAACGACGCCGCGTTGCACGAGAAGACGAGTCCGACGGCGGTCAGGCCGGCGACGGCGACACCTGCCGCCCAACGGTCGCCACGGGACGGCGCCCACCCGTCCACCGGGGCGCCGAGCAGGAGCACGACGGTCGTCGCGATCACCGGCAACAGGTAGCGATCGAAGAGCGGCATGCCGAGGAAGACCGGTGCGGCGCTCGCCACGCCGAAACCCAGCAGCGCGAGGATCGTGACGGTCCGCGCCGGGGATCCGCCGCGACCGCCCCGCACGATCGACCGGACGAAGGCCGGGATCGTCGACGTCGCTGCGCCGAAGGCGACGACGGCCGACACCATGCCGAGCAGCACCAACACCGTCATGAGGGAACGCGGCAACAGGTCCGGGCGCACACCAGCGATCACGTCGGTGCCGAGGATCCCCCCCGACCTGACGTAGTTCCCCGGCGAGATCATCGACGACAGATCGGTCCGGTATTTCCGCTCCGCCCAGAAACCGAAGGCGACCATGAGCCCACCGGCGGGCACGACGGCGAAGCCGAGCGACCGGCGTCCCGCCGCCACGATCGTCCGGGGCACCCCCACCACCACGAGCGCCGGGAACGCGAGCAGGCCGACGAGGATCGCGGCGCGCAGGCCGCGATCGATTCCCGCTGCGATCAATGGCCGCGTCGGCACCTGCAACGGTGGGTCGTCGAATCCGGGCAGACCGAGCCGCCACAGGTAGAACACCGCGGCGGCGCCAACCGTTGCCGCGCACAGCGCGACGACTACGACCAGCCGACGGCGCCCGAGTCGCGCACCGTGCCAGACGCCGCCGAGCATGACGGCCACGACCGCCACGAGCGCGTACTGGCGAATTGCGAACCCGGCGAAGCCGGCCACCAGCGCAACCGCCAGCCACCCTGTCGAGCGTCGGTCGGCGTCGAGCGCACGCGCTCCCGCGGCCAGACAGATCATGCAGAGCGCGAACATCGGCAGGTCGGTCATGAAGCTGCCGGCGAGCGCGGCCCACAGCGGACCGGCCGCGAGGAGCGTCGCACCGAAGAGCGCTCGCCGGTGGGTGAGCCAGTGGCGCGACAGGTCGTACACGGCAACGAGGCCGACGACGCCGAACCCTGCGACGAGGGCCTGGAGCGGGGCGATCCGGTTCCCGAACACCACGTTCACCGGGAGTGCGATCACCAGCTGCCCGACCAGGTTCATCATCGCCCAGCCGTTGCCGTCGATCCCGCCGCCGTCCGCGAACCGGAACGAGGCGATCAGGAACGACCAGTCGTCATTGCGAGGAATGCCCAGCGCCCCGAATCGCCACGTGATGAGGAGCGGCAGGACGCCACCGACGGCGGTGAGCCAGAGCGCAGAACGCCACAAGGTCGACGGTTGCACCGGCTGCACGGGCGGGACGCTAGCGGCGGCGCATGAGACCGCAGCGTTCCCGCATGGTCAGGCGAGGGGCCACAACGCGAGGAGCTGGTCGAGCGCAGCACCCCAGCCGGCCTCGAACCCCATCGCCGCGTGGGTGGCGGCGTCGTCGGGTTTGCCGTGGCGCGCCGTGGCCCGGTAGCGGGTGCCGCCGTCCACGACGTCGAACTCGAGAATCGCCGTGAACGCAAACCCTTCGGTCACCGAGGTCGGCACGAACCCCGGACCGAGCGCACTGGTCCACACGAAGCGGTTGGGCTCCACGACCTCGAGCACGCAGCCGGCACCCTCGTTCCGCTCACCGTCGGGCCCTTGCATGACCGTGCGGAAGATCCCGCCTGGCCGCAGATCGAGTTCAGCCTCCGTCGTCACCCACGGAGCCGGGGTGAACCACCGGACGAGCACGGACGGGTCGGTCCATCCGCGCCACAGATGCTCGACGGGGACCTCGACGATCCGCTCGAGGACGATGTCGTGATGCGTTGCCATGCCGACGCGAGCGGGCCGGGTCAGCCCGTGTAGGCGGGCGGCGTCGGCGCCTGCTGCGGCGCCGAGAAGACGACCTGCGGGGCCGTGAAGGCGGGCAGCGTCGTCACGGCGGCCCACGTCCCCATGAC
>Ga0169931_10006292_pt1 | contig 17979 bp, 8 predicted proteins | sample Kivu_15m_20L_FD_129675 | JGI IMG/M metagenome (GOLD analysis project Ga0169931, IMG submission 129675) | Freshwater microbial communities from Lake Kivu, Western Province, Rwanda to study Microbial Dark Matter (Phase II) - Kivu_15m_20L... | ecosystem: Environmental > Aquatic > Freshwater > Lake ...
AAGAACAGCTACGCCAATGGCAGCGAGAAAGGTGCCCAAACCCAGGCCATCTTCATGACCATCCTCCGCACCCTCAAGATGCGTGGGTACAACCCGCTGCAGGTTCTGGTGGATGCTTTGAAGCCTTACGTGCGATCAGGGCAACTGCCACCTTTGCCAACAAAAGTTACGGCAGTCGGCTGAAAGGTTACGCCCAGCCTATTCCTGTCGGCCCTGCTGGCAGCACTCTCGCCAAAAGATGTCCAGACAGAAGCTATGCCTTTGCCTTTGGACTGACCTGTTCAGGGATCCGTCAGTTCAGCGGGCCAAAATCGGTTGTGGGGTGGGGTGCGGCGGGCGGCCTGACGATTCAAAGCGACCGGGGGCCGGGGCGATGGTGTCGCAGGAGGTCAGCCAGGTGCTGGGAAAGCTGTAGGTAGGGAAATCTCAAAACTTGGCAGTAAATTCAACGATAATCCATTCTCGGAAACCCAGTCCAAGTCACTGAAATATCACCCGGAATTCCCGGACTAACTCGGGAGATTCGTATAGGCCCGGGTGTTCATCCGGCCCATTGTCTCCTGGTACGGACATGAAGGGATCAACCTGATCATGCCGGCGGTGGTCTATCCGGCAAAACTGACTTGATCACAAATCTATGACCGGAGTAATAAATTCCTGTCCAAATTGGCTGGAGCAGGCCTTGGTTGTTTTTCATGGGCCATAAAGCTGTTACTTCCCGCATCTGACTGGAAAATATAGGGTAAACTGCTAGTCTTTGGAAATGTTTGATGGACGCGAATATCTAGGCTGTTGACTCTGTTTGCCCAGTCTGGACCAGGGAAAACCATGAAGTCCTTACGCCTCGCATTTTGGATGGCCTTCCTTTCGCTTACCACCTCGGGGTGCAGCAGGCGCGCGGATTCACCGCCTGCTTCGGCCCTCGTCACCCCGCCCGTTCGGGTGGCCAAGGTCACCCGAATGGATGTGCCGCTGGTGGCCGAGACAGTAGGCACTGCGCAGCCATCGGTTAAAGTCCAGGTGCGTGCGCGGGTCGATGGCCAGATCAAGAAGGTTCATTTCAAGGAGGGTGGCGAGGTCAAGGAGGGGCAGTTACTGTTCGAGATCGACAGCGAATCCTTCGAGGCGGCCCTTAAGGAAGCAGAGGCTACCCTGGCTGCTTCAATCTCCCAGGAAAAGCTCACCCAGATCGAGAAGGACCGGTCCGAGAAACTGGCCAAGGCGGGCGCCTCTCCCGTGGAAATCTTTGAAAAGGCCAAATCCTCCAACGAAAATGCCATCTCAGCCGTCGCGCGAGACCGGGCCAAACGGGATGTAGCCCGCTTGCAACTGGGTTACTGCAAAGTCACAGCCCCCATCTCAGGCGTGGCGGGCAAGCTGGAGACCGATGGCGGTAGCCTCACCCGGGGTTACGACACCCGTCCTGTCATCAGTATCAACCAGCCGAAACCCGTTTATGTCGAATTCGCCCTGCCGGAGCGCCTGTTGCCGCAGGTGCGCAAGGCTGCCGCTGGCCCCGAGCCTTTCCTGGTGGATATCCGCAAGTCCGATCAGGCCGCCCCCATCCGTGGCAAGGTCGGTTTCATCGATAATCAGGTTGACCAGTCCACCGGCACTATCCTGATGCGGGCAGAGTTCCCCAACGCCGATGTCGCCATCTGGCCAGGTGAGTTCTTTGAGGTGTCGGCCATCCTGTCGGTTGACAAGGGTGCGGTCATCATGCCTTTGGCAGCCTTGGGCCAGGGAGCAGCGGGGCCCCACGCCTTCGTGTTTGGGGAAGACAACAAGGTTCGTTTGCGCCCACTCAAGGTCCGCCGGATCGACCGCGAGATGGTGCTGATAGCCGAGGGCTTGGCCGAGGGCGATCAGGTTGTCACCGAGGGAGCCGTTCGGCTGCTGGACGGCATGGCTGTCCGGCGGATAGATAACCCGGGGGCCCCGTGACGGCCCAGTCCAAGCGTGGCCAGGGCCTTCTCGCCGAGGTTGTAAGCAGACCGGTGGCGGTGCTGCTGGCCCATTTCAGTTTGGCGCTGTTCGGTCTGCTTGGCTGGATGAACCTGCCGTTCAACCGCATGCCCGATGTCGAGTACCCCACCATTGTGGTGGCAGCCTCACTTCCGGGAGCCACGCCGGACAGGATGTCCGTATCGGTGGCCGCCCCGCTCGAGGCAAGGGTCTGCGCAGTCGCCGGTCTGCTCGACTGTTCCACCACCTGCGTGACAGGCTCGGTCACCATTTCGCTCCGGTTCCGATCCGGCCAAGACATGGGTGCCGCCATGGGCGAGGTAAATCGGGCCATCCGGGCCGCCTCCGCTGACCTGCCAGCCTCGATGATCGACCCGCCTGTCTGCCAGCACTATACCCCCACCGACACACCCCTGCTGTACATGGCCTTTGAATCTCCGGGCACACCGGAGGCCGCCATGGAAGAATTGGCCCGCCAAAGGGTCGCCAACCCGCTTTCCTCCATTCCGGGTGTCTCCCGGGTCAGCGTTCAGGGGGGCGGGCGATTCTCGTGGGTGGTTCGGACCGACCCGGTCGACCTGGCCTCTCGTGGGATCTCACCCTCGTTGGTTATGTCCACGCTCGGGAGCTTGGTGCCGGACCTGCCTTGGGGCGGCCTGCGCGGACAGGAATCCGACCTGCCGCTGGAGGGTGACATGCCGGTCAGTGCGGAAGGGGTGTCGCTCTCCCGGATCGCCATCCCCACCACGCCGCGTCTTGGGCAGCAGGCCGCGCAGCCGGTCTGGCTTTCCGATGTCGCGAGGGTTTCCCCGGAATTCTCCAAGCCCAGATCGGGCAAATGGTGGAACGGCAAACCGTGTGTGGTCCTCGCCCTCTACCGCGAGGTCGGCTCGAATGCGCTCGCCGTGGGAGACCAAGCAAATCAAGCGCTGGAACAAATCCGCCGCAACCTGCCCGCGGATTCCCGGCTCGGGGTGGTTTTCGACAACACCCGCCCCGTCCGCGCCGCCATCGATGAAATGATCATCTCTCTCGGTCTTTCCATCGTTTTTGTGCTGGTCATCATCGGCCTCGGCTTGCGAGACTTGAGGAGCACGCTCATCGCTTGCTCCGTGGTGCCCCTGTCCATCACCGGCATGATGGGTTTCATGTGGCTGGCAGGTTTCAGCCTCAACACCCTCACGCTGCTTGCCCTCAGCCTCGCCATTGGATTCGTGGTCGACGATGCCGTCGTCGTGCTCGAAAATGTGATCCGCCACCGCGAGAGGGGCCTGGGGGCCTTCGCGGCATCAGTCGAGGGGGCGCGCGGTATCGCCTTCACCATGGCCTCCATCACCGTCTCGCTACTGGCGGTGTTCCTACCCATCTTGCTGGTGCCTGATATCCTTGGCCGCATGTTTCGCGAGTTCGCCCTCACCCTCATGGGATGTATCACCTTGTCGGGCGTGGTGAGCCTGCTGCTGGTGCCCGTGCTTTGTCTCTGGCTGCCGGACCAGCCAAACGTCAACCACGGGTCCAAGTCCAATCCGGTCGCCGCGCCACGCGGGCTTTATTTTCGTCTCCTCAGGTGGCTGGTCGCCCACCCTTGGCTAGGAATCGTGGGAATCTTGGCGTTCCTTGTCGCCACCAACCGGGTTTCCGCCGGGGTGCGGAAGGGTTTCCTGCCGGCAGAAGACAAATCCGTCCTCCTGCTTTTCACCAGGGCGGACCCCGAATTGTCCTGGGATCGCCTGCAGGCGGCCCATCGCAACCTATGGGATCTGATCGCCAAGGTGCCCGAGGTGGAGGAAACCCTCACCTTCCTTGGGCAGGATGACCTGAACACCACCCCCTCCGATGGCATGTTGCTGCTGCGTTTGAAATACCCCCCTCGGCGCTCCATCGCCGACATCACCGCCGACATCCAGGCGCGGCTTGACCGCGATTCCCCCCTTGCTTTCACCCTATTCAACATCCCGTCCCTCTACCTGAACACCAAACGTACCAAGAGCGCCTACCAGGTGCTGGTGACCGCTCCACAGTCCGATGCACTGCCGGGGGTGGTGGCCGAAATCCGCCAATGGATGGATGAAAAAGGCGGATTCCTCTCTATCGACACCGATATCGAGCCAGGTGCTCCCACGCTGGAAATCACGCCCGCCAGAGCCCGCATGGCCATGTCCGGGTTCACACCCACCCAGGGTGCCAGGGCCCTGCAGGCGGCTTTTGGTCCCAGCTTCACAGCCAACCTGTGGTCCCCGGCAGCCACTCGTTCCCTGGCGGTCGGATTTCAATCCGACAGGACTGTCGGACCGCAGGACCTCAAACTCTTGCAAATGAACCGTTTCAGTGGGATCTCCTCCGCCGGCTCCGCTCCCCTCGAGGCGTTCACCGAATCCTCCACGGCGGTCCTTCCACGCCAGTCCAACCGGTACAACCGGTTGCCAGCAGCCTCCATTTCATTCAACCTGCCTCCCGATGCCGATTCAGCCTCCGTCCTGGCCAGGCTGGAGGACCAACTCGCCAGCCTTCAGGGCGAGGGGGTCCGCGCCGAATTGGTGGGCACCGCCCGTGAGGTCCGCTCCTCGGTCGCCCGCGCCATGCCCCTGGTGTTGCTGGCTTTCGTGATCATGTACCTTACCTTGGGCTTCCTGTACGAGTCGCTCACCCATCCGGTCACGGTACTGGCCACCCTGCCTTCGGCTCTGTTCGGTGGCCTGTTGGGCCTTTGGTTTTTCGATATCGAGCTGGACATCTACGGTTTCTTCGGGTTGCTGATGCTGCTCGGCCTCGTCAAGAAAAACGCCATCATGCTCGTTGATTTTGCCCGGGCCAGGCGGTCGGAGGGGGCCGATGCCACAACCGCCATCCTCGAGGCCGCGATGGAGCGCCTCAGGCCCATCCAGTTGACCACGCTGGCCGCCGCTGCCGGGGCGGTTCCCATGCTCATAGGCACCGGTTCGGGGATCTCGGTGCTCAGGCCGGTGGGGGCGGTCCTGCTAGGTGGCCTGCTGATCTCACAGGTGGTCACGCTGGCGCTCACCCCGCCGCTATATTGTTTCATGGAGTGGTTGTCCAGCCGGGTGCGCGGCCTGTTCCGAAGGGGGGCCTCCACATGACAGGCTGGTTCATCCGGCGGCCCATCGGCACCGCCCTCCTCTTGCTCAGTATCGCCATGGCGGGGCTGCTGGGTTACAGGGAGCTGCCCATCGGCAATATCCCCGAGGTTGAGTTCCCCACGCTGGTCATCACCGCAAGCGCTGCCGACGCCTCAGCCTCTTTCATGGAAAAGACCGTCACCAATCCTCTCGAGGAGAAGCTGGCGAATATTCCTGGCCTCGAGAGAATCCAGTCCACCAGCACCTTGGGCCACAGCACCATCATCCTCCGCTTTCGTCTGGGCCGGGACATGAACGAGGCGGCCAACCAGGCCCAGTCGGCCATCGATGAGGCATCCTCCACCCTCACACAATCGCTCGACACCCCCCCCGTGCTATCCAGCTTCAACCCGGCCGACCAACCCATCCTGCTCCTGGGCCTGCGCTCCCTTTCACTGCCCCTCTGGGATCTCGATGATCTGGCCCAAAGGCAATTGGGCCCCCGTCTGGGCACGGTTCCCGGCGTCGCCAAGGTCTCCATTCTGGGTGGATCAGAAAAGGCCATTCGTGTTGGCTTTAGCCCGGTGCTTCTCGCCGGCCATAAGCTGTCACCAAACCTGGTCGAGAAACGCCTCACCGACGCCAATGCCAACCTGCCCGCCGGCCAACTCGATGGGCCCACCCGTTCGGTTCAGCTTGAAAACAACAGCCGATTGGCGAATGCGCGCCAGTTCCAGTCGGTGCCGCTGCGTTCCAAGGAAGAGGGCCTCCTCCTCCTTGCCGATGTGGCCACCGCCGCGGAGGGAGGCCGCCAGGAGCGCTCTGGCAGTTGGATCGGCAAAGATCCCGGAATTGTCATCGCTGTTCGCCACGCCCCCGGGGCCAACGCCTTGCAAGTGGCCAGCGATGTCCGCGCCCTGCTTCCGCAACTGACAGCCACCCTCCCGGGTGGCACAAGCCTGGAGATCCTCGCCGATTCCTCGCTGCCGGTGGGTGAATCGATTCGTGACCTGCAATTCACGCTGGTCGTGGCGGTGGCCCTGGTCGTTCTTGTGACACTGCTTTTTTTGGGCGACTTCCGCTCCACGCTGGTCACCAGCCTCGTGGTGCCGGCCAGCCTGGCCGGCACCCTGGCGTTCATGTGGCTCGCCTCGTACAGCCTCGATAACCTGTCCCTGCTGGCCCTCACGCTCGCCGTTGGCTTCGTCGTCGATGACGCGGTGGTGGTACTTGAAAATTCCCACCGCCTGGTCGAGGAGGGGTTGAGCCCGATGGAGGCCGCCATAACCGGGGCCGGCCAGATCGGCTTCACCATCCTCTCCATGACACTGTCCCTGGTTGCGGTCTTCCTGCCCGTGCTGCTGATGGGTGGTGTGATCGGCAGGCTCTTCCGCGAATTCGCCATAACCCTTTCGGTGGCGATCCTGCTTTCCGGTGTGATCGCCATGTTTTTCACCCCGGTGGTCTGCGCCCGCCTCATCCGCCCGTCGCGCAGGCCCGCTCATCCATCAAAACCCCGCGGTTTCCTCACCCGTCTTTACCTGCTCACGCTGCGACCGGTCACCGCATTTCCCCTGCTATTCGTTCTGGCTGGAGTTGCCACAGTCTTCTGGACCGTCCAAGAGTTCCTGGCAACTCCCAAGGGGTTCGTGCCCGCCGATGACCAGAATCGCCTGGTGGTCCAGACCCGGGTCAAAGCCGGAACATCCTACACCCGGATGCGACAGGCCCACGAGTCGCTCCACGAAATCCTCGACCAGCATCCCGCCGTGGAGCATCATGCCACCCTGCTGGGTGTGAATGAGGTCAACCAGTCTCCCGACCAAGGCTGCATTCTGGTTGAACTCCGCCCCCAAAGTATCCGCGGCCCCATCCAGCGGGTTCGCGACAGCCTCACGGAACTGCTGAATTCCAATCCGCTAATCATGGCGCGGGTCGTCCAGCCTCCGTCCCTCCCGCTGGCCACCACCCTTTACCCCGCGTCGCTCCAGTACACCTTGCGGGGAGTCGATCGCGCCGAGGTCGATGCCTGCTCCGAGTCGCTGGTCCAGGCCATGCTCGCTTCTGGCAGCTTCGACAATCTCCCCGGCAATCCGGACATCGGAGGCCAGGCCATTCGGGTGGTTGTGGATGGCCGCATGTGCGGCCTTCTCGGCATCGACCACGGCGAGGTCAACCGTACCCTTCAGGCTGCCTACGCCGGGGACCAGACAGGCACTGTTTACGACAAGAACGGCTCGCGCAAGCTGGTGATTTCAGCCGACTCTCGATACCAACAGCATCTCGGCCAGTTGGGCTTCCTCCAGGTACAGGCTCGCAATGGCGCCCTTGTCCAGCTTCGTCAGGTGGCCAGCTTCGAGACGGTCCGACTTCCGGCCCGGGTGGACCATGTCAACCGTTACCAGTCCCGCACCCTTTCGTTCGACCCGGCGCCCGGGGTTCCCACCGAGGAGGCCATCGCCCGGGTCCGGGCCATTTCCGAACAAATCCTCGCGGCCCACCCTGCTATCCAGGGCGGTGTGGATGGGGTCGCCTTGGAATACTCCGCGGTCTCCACCGGCTTCCCCGCGCTGCTACTTTTTGCCGTGTTGGTGATCTACCTCATCCTCGGCATTCTCTACGAGAGCTTCGTGCACCCCGTAACGGTCATTTCAGGTCTCCCCTCCGCCTGCCTGGGCGGCCTGCTGATCCTCCGCCACTTCGGCCTCGAACTCGACCTATACGCGTTTCTGGGCCTCCTTCTCCTGCTCGGCATCGTCAAGAAAAACGCCATCATGGTCATCGATTTCGCCTTGGAGCAATGCAGGGCAGGTGTGCCAGCCCGGCTTGCTGTCACCGAGGCCTGCGCCGTCCGTCTCCGCCCCATCCTCATGACAACCCTCGCCGCCATCGTTGGCGCCTTGCCCATCGCCCTTGGCTGGGGAGCCGGAGCCGAGAGCCGCAAACCCATGGGCTTGGTGGTGGTTGGCGGCCTCGTCCTCTCCCAGTTGGTTACCCTCTACCTCACTCCGGCGGTTTTCCTCTGCCTCTCCCGCCTCGAAAAAATCAGGGTGCGAGCAAAAGCCCAGCCTTAAAATGGTCAAAATATAACGGTTTTGCCAAAGTTGCCGGTTTGCCCGGCCGATCAAGACTAAGTGGCTTCATGTAAACCCGGATGCACCCGCATGCCTTCTTGGCTGGGCCGCTGTCTCCTGCTGGCAACCCTGCTGGGTTGTCTTGGTGGCTGCACGCCGCTGCGCGACTGGGTCCGCAAGGGGTTCAAGGTGGGCCCCGACTACTGCCCGCCTCCCGTCGCCACCGAGGACGACTGGATCGATTCCGGGGCTGCCCTGCTGTCGGCTAGCCAAGTGAATGAGGGGGCCTGGTGGACCCTGCTTGAGGACCCCGTCCTGAACGATCTGACAGCCCAGGTGCGCGGCAATAACTGGACCCTGAGGGAACTGGGTGCCCGTGTCCTGGCCTCCCGCGCCCAATTCGATTACACCAAGGGCCGGCTGTTCCCCCAGAGCCAGTCGATAGACGGCACCTACTCTCGCAAGGTCTTCGGTTTCGACCAAGGCCCCCTGCCCCAGGAATTTTTAAGTCTGCTCGGCTATCAAAAGTGGTTCAACACCGGGCTGGCCACCTTCGCGGTCGGCTGGGAGATGGATTTCTGGGGCAAATACCGCCGGGCCATCGAGGGGCAGGCCGCCGAGCTGGAAGCCTCCATCGCCACCCGCGACCAGGCCCTGGTCATCCTGCAGGCCGAGGTCGCCGCCGCCTACGTCCAGTATCGGGTGGCTCGAAGCCAGGAGGGCCTGGCGCGCCGCCTTGCCGATTTCGAGGGTGACCTGGTCCGCCTGAGCAACATCAAGTTCAAGGAGGGGGCCACCTCCGAGGTCGACCCCAGGACTAGCGAGACCGCCTACCAGGGCACCCTGGCCAAGTTGCGCGAATACCAGTTGCAATCCCGCGTCGCCATGAACCGGATCAGCGTGTTGACCGGGCGCCCCCCGCGCGACTTGGAGAAAGAGCTGGGCGACTCCGGGCTTCCCGAGTTGCCCGGCAAGCTTGTGGTGGGAATCCCACAGGACCTGATCCGACGCAGGCCCGACCTGCGCGAGGCCGAGCGCAAGGTCGCCGCCCAGTCGGCCCGCATCGGGGTTGCCACATCCGAATTGCTGCCGGCCCTGTCCGTCAACGGCAACATCGGCGTCTACTACACCACATTGGGCAACTTCGCCCGGTCGGGAGCGCTGGAGGGTTCGATCGGGCCGGCCATCCATTGGAATGTGCTCAACTATGGCCGTCTGCTGGCCAAGGTTCACTATGAGGACGCCCGCCTGGGCGAATCGGTCGCGGCGCTCGAGAACCGGGTGCTCGAGGCCCAGCGCGAGGTGGAGGATGGCATCATCCGTTACCTGAAGACCGGAGAGATCATCGCCGATCTCTCAAGCGGCGCGGCATCCGCCCGCCGGGCCATGGAACTCGGCGTGCTTCAGTACCGCGAGAACACCGCAAACTACCTTTGGGTCTACAACCTCGAGCGCGCTTTGGCCCAAACCCTCGAACAGTTGATCAATGCCCGCGGTCAGCAGTTGCTCGCTTTGGTCGACACCTACAAGGCCTTGGGCGGCGGCTGGAATATCCAGGATGATGCGGATGGCGATTTGCCCGAACCGCTGCCCGAAAACACCCTGCCCAAACCCCGCGCCGTCCGACTCGAGGACCTGCCGCTGCCCGCTGTTCGCCAAGACAAATGACAGCCTGAATCACGCCCGGTTGGGGTTTTTTCCGTTCAATATCCGGCCGATCACCGTGTGCCGTACCAGTACCTGATAGCTGTAAAGCAGCGTAGGCACCGTGACGGCCAGAATCAGAATCACTTTGAGGAATGCTGGCATGGGTAGGAAATAAAGCTGCCACTCCAGGAGGATGACCAAAGGCAGGTGGATCAGGTACAGCCAGTAGGATGCGTCAGCCACATAACGAAACGCCCTGCTCTCTTTCCGGAAAAGCCAGTGGGCAAAACCAATGCTCCCCAACACCATGAGCCATGTGTACAGCGTTTGCAGCGCGGAATTGGTGAGCCTCTGGCCCTCTGTCGCGAAGATCAGCGGGAATAGAACCAGGGCGGCAATTGGAATGGCCGCGCGCCAGCACCGTCCAAGGCGGCAATCCCCGTCACGCAACCCGTGGTACCAGCACCCGAAAAAGAAGAAGACCGCGTAGTAAAGGAACACATGGGGCTTGGGAATCAACCCGACCGAAAGGTCTGCCCCCACCCGGGCCTGGATGGTGCCGGGGAAATAGTCCAGGCTCATGAATCCTTGGAAAACAAAAGAAATAAACATGGCAAGGACCAACCCGGGATACAAAAGCCTGATGTTGCCTACTGTTCCTGAACCTGGTGCCAGGCCTAACCAGCCAAGCCCGGCATACACCAGGCACAGCCACCACAAGAAAAAAAGAAACCAAAGGTGGCCAAAAAAATTGTCCTGCAACAGGTTGATCCGGAGGCTGCCGATCTTTACAGCCGATTGGTCCGAAGCGAGCCAGGCGAAATAATCCTGAACCCAGGCTGGTAAGCCGTCCATCGTTTTTGGCATGTCAGGCTGCTCGCGCAGCGAGGCACCACCTGGGTGGTTCGCTTCCAATAGTCTCAGGTGATCACGCACTTCCTGCCGCCCTTTTTCCAGCACCGCCAAATCCTCGGGAGCCTCGCCCCGCGCTAGCCAAATCAATACACGGGTTTGCCCTGCCTCCAAATGGGCCGCCTTCCAGGGTGAAACCCCTGTTTGGGCCGCCGCAAATGGGTCCCCGCCATAATTGGCCAGAAGGCGCATCAGGTCCAACCGGCCCAGCAGCGCGGCAATGCTCAAGGGTGGAAAACCTTCCGAACCGTCCTCGTTGGGCCTTGCCCCGAGTTCCAGCAGATAGCGTGTGAGGGATTCCGACTCCCACAAGACCGCCCATCCCAGGGGTGATATTTTCAGCCTGAGGTCGCGGGTTTCCAACAGGTTCCCAGGCCCGGAATCGAGCAGTTTGCCTACCCGGTCGATATCCCCTTCCTTTATGGCGCGAAACAGGGGCTCCTGCGGGTGGCTGGCGGTCGAGCTGAGGGCAAGAATGTCACCACCCTTGGTCAATGGGATCAGGGTGAACACACAAATGCCCAGGGGCAGAAGGATACGGGCAGCCCTGTTTTTCAACATGCCCGCCGGGCCTCCTCGGCTCGCCAGCATTGCGGTGAAAAAACCACTCACCAGGAAGAACAACTGCATTCTGAAACCATGGATAAACCCAACCAGGTAGAAAAAAAACCGGCTGGCGTGATTGTCCATGATGACCCACGCTTCCCCCGTGTAGGGCATCATCGCGTGCAGGCAGATGCCAAGGAGCATGGCAATGGCCCGCAAGGCGTCCAGGTCATGCCTCCTTGGCCCCTTGGCCGGGTTGTGAACAGGATCGGGATTTTTCTCAGCCACCTCACCCCCGCTCAGTTTTTCTATGTTCCTGTGCACCCGTCTGGGGGATCATTCTGTCGCGGAGGCTTTGGATCGCAGCAGCCACCAGCCCAAGGCAAGGTATAGACTGATCTGCGCCGCCAGGCCAGCCAAGGCCAGGGGGACCGACTGGATAAAGCTGTCGCCAAAAATGCGCAGGAAGGGCGGCAGCAAAACCAGGTCATTCTCCATCGGCGTCAGCTGGCTACCCCGAAATCCCCAGTAGGTGGGCGAGGTGATGCAGGCGACAGCCTTGGGAATGGGAGTCGCGGCCAGGCCAAGGGCCGATCCAAGTGTCAGTTGCGGCAACATCATCGCGCCAAGAAGGATGATTGCCCGGTCCGTCTTGCGTGTGAGCGCCCCAAGCAGGAGCCCCAGGCAGGCACAACCCAACGTGGCAAGCCAATGCACCAGCAGCATCGGGGCCAGGCTGATCCGATAATCAACCGGAACAGCCTCCATTCCCGTGAGCGATCGCCTGGCGAGGAAAAGCCCCTCCAGGATTCCGTCAAAGACCAGCGTTTGGAAACCGGTGGCAAGCACCAACAGGATGACTTTGGAAATCAGGTAGGAAAGAGGCGATAATCCCGCGGCCTTTTCCCTTGGGAAAATGGCGCCATCCCGCACCATGATGGTCAACCCCAGCAGCATGCCCATGAAGGAGAGACCCATCATTTGCACAGCCAGATACATGTGGGTTGTCAGTGGATTCTTGATGATCTTGTCCGGAAATACGTTTTCCTTCCCCTCGATGGCTCCCGTCACAATCCGGTTCAGATCCTCCCGGCCAAGGCTTTCACGCATCCGCGGTTTGTTTTCCAAAAGAAAGGCCAGTTGCGCCCGCACGCTCAGGTTCTCGCTCTCTCCGAGATTGCCACGCGCCGCGTCATGAATAACCGGCCAAAAAACGGCAAACGAGCTTTTCTCATCCTCGTTGAGGTCCCGAGTCAACAGGATGGGGCGCGAGAAATCCACAAGCCAATGGCAGGCGATCACCACCAGAGCGAACAACGCCGGCATGAGCGCCGCCAGAAACAGGTAACGCCGGTCACTCCATGCGGCGGCGAATTCCCGCGATGTCAGGATGGCGGTTTGCCGCATGGTTTCCCGGAGCCGACCAGCGAAGCCTCGGCGCGGAAACTGACCGCCAAGGCCTGAAGCTGGTTTGCATGCCTGGGGTGGAAGTCCCGCCTTTTGGGCAAATGGAATAGTCCATTTGTCAGCCCCCTCGTCTTCCAGCCGGACAAAAGCGTCTGGAAGATTGTCCACCCCGAAATGGATACAGGCACCGCCGGGTGGCCCGAGGTACACCAGCTTGCCTTCAGCAAGGATCAATATCTTGCCGGCCTTGGCGATGTTGTCCAGGTGGTGCGTGACGCACAAGACCAGCTTTCCCTGTTTGGCGGTCCTTGCCAGCACCTCCATGACCCGGGCTTCCGATGCCGGGTCAAGGCTGCTGGTCGCCTCATCCACCAGCAAGATGGCCGGGTCGACCACCAGTTCCGAGGCGAGTTCGACTCGCTTGCGTTCACCGCCTGACAGGGACGAGATCCTTTGGTCTACCAGCCGCTCGATCCCCATCGAACGCAGGGCCCTGTCCACATGCTCCCACATCTCCTTGGGGCTGGTATCGGAAGGCAACCTCAGTCTGGCTGCAAAATGGATAACCTGACCCACCGTCAGGGTCTCGTGCAACGACATCTGCTGGGGCACATACCCCACCAATCCATTCAGGATGGCCGGGTTGGCATGAATGGGACTTCCCCCGAAAACGAGTCTGCCACCGTCGGCGGACTGGAGACCCTGCAGGCATCTCACCAGGGTTGACTTGCCAGCGCCGCTCGGCCCCAGCACGCAAATGAACTCGCCGGGTTTGAGAGTGAATGAGACATGGTCCAGGATTGGTTTTTCCCGGTCCAAAACCCGCACGGTCAGGCCGGTTGCCACAAGGTCGGGCGTTCCACCCAGTGGCTTGATGCAAGGGTTTTTGCCGTCCTCGAACCATAGTGCCTGGGGACCAAGGTGCAGGACGGTACCAGGCCTCCAGCATGCTTCCCCCTGAACTGGCTTGCCATCCAGGGTGATGCCGTGGGTGCTGTTCAGGTCTCGCACCAGGAGACTGCCGCCAGGCCCCTGACGCAGGGCTGCATGGGTCCTGGATACCGCGGGGTGTTCGAGCCAGATGTCGCTGGCTGGATTGCGGCCTATCAGGAGTGAGTCCTTGCCCTCGAATGCCGCCAGCAAGTCAAAACGGGCCGCACCGATTGAATGCCACGGACCATCGGTCCTGGAAGAAAAATGGGCCCGGGTTGTTTCGCCTGGATCACGGTTCAATTGGCTCATGGTAGTTTTCCATCCGGTCCGGCAGTCGGTGCGGAACCTTGGCCGGGGCTTTCCAATCCGAACCCCTTGCGCAAGGTTTGCACCAGGGAATTACCGGTCCAAATGGTTTGCCGGCCGCGTTCCAAATTCCACCGCGTGTTTTTAGGCACGATCAATGACAAAAAGGGGAAAACCATCTCGTCGTTTGTGTTCTCCCCCAGATAGACAGGTCTCGGCGGTTTGTTTGGGTTCCGCGGATTGTCACTGGTGTTGTCCACCAGGGCCGAAACCCGGATGAAAGACCCTTTGGTTACCGGGATCGGCTGTTTGTAGGTGTAAGACCGCTGCCAGTTGAAGTCAAAGGCGGGCACATGAAGCAGCAGGCGGGTTTGCCCGTCCGGCTTGACCAGCGTGAATGTCTGGGAAAGAGTCAGAAAATGGCCGTGGGGTGACATGGTCACCACCTCGCAATCCTCCTCCACGGGCCAATCAAACTGGGTCTTCTTCCGCTGGTTGGGCGGCATGACCAGGAATCCCTCATCATTGATGTTGGTGGTCAGATATGCCTTGTCAGGGTGTTCATCCTTGCCCGCCAGGTACAGCGCGATGCTGGAATCATCCACCTCCTCCTTGCCTGTCCGGTGGTAATGCATCTGCACCACCAAATCGGAATGCATCGGGAGGGTGATCGCATGGCCCTCGGGTGCCTTGTACAGCCCTGCCCCAGGAACATAGGCGCCTATCATTTCTATCCTTGGCGCCTTGGACCCGTTTTTCGGGGCCAGAAATTTGCCCAGCATCTCCGATTGGCCGAATCCAGGCCCCTTGTCTCCGGGCAGCAATTCCGTTTCCCGCAAGGTCTTGTTGGCTGAAACCTGTGCCACCAGGCTGGAATCGGCGTGCCAGATCAGGGTGTGGTGCACCACCTTGCGGTTGCCGGGAATCATGCGCACTGCTCGGAATTTCAGCTCCCGGTCCTGGTTGAGCTTGAATACCAGAAAACGGTACAAATCATCCCCGACCGGGCCGATGGTCATCGGGCTATCCATTTTCAGCACAAAGTCAGGCTTGCCCAAACCTGAAACCTCGGGATTCGTGACCGGAATGGGCATGGGTTCGGCGGGAGGTTTGCCCCTGGGCATTCCCTCCTTCAGCCATTGGCCAATCAGTTCCAGGTCGCGAGGTGTCGGCACGGCCGATGGGTTGGCAAATGCAAAATCAGACTCTGCTTGGCCGGGAGGCATCAGCTTTCGCTCGATCAGGGCCATGCCAGTTTCAAGCCACAGCGTCGCATCCTCGTAACCAACCAGAGGGAAAGGCCCCACCCCGTCCCTTTGGTGGCAAGCCACGCAATTCCGGTAGAGGATAGGCTGAATATCCCGGTGGTACTCCACGGTGCCCAGGGCACCCGGCTTTGCCTGCCGGGTCTCCACGGGGCAGCCAACAGCCTCGGTCCTGGCCACCCTAGGTGGTTTACCCGCAAGCGCGTCCAAAAGAGCCTCACGCAAGTCATGCCGGCGAACCGTCGACCGCTTCCCCAACTGCTCCACCCGGTCATTGATCCGGCCCTGGTAAAGTACCTTGCCCGCCATGTCCAGCAGCACCGCGGTCGGTACCACCTTCACGCCCAGTTTCCTGGCTACCCGGTTTTCCCCGTCCAAAAGAAGGGGAAATCGCACCCGAAATTCTTTCCTCAGCAGATCAATGTCGAGTGCATCATCCCGCGACACCAGCAGGCCCAAAAGCCCCACGCGCCCGTTGCCCCCAGCCTTTTCCAGGTCCCCAACCGCTTCGGTCACGGCTTTTTGCGACAACGGGCAGTCGGCGCCAAGGAAAAGCAACACGGTCAGCCGTTTCCCATCCGTCAGTTCCCCAAGTCGAACCGCCTTGCCATCACCTTGCGAGACAGATTCCTCCCAGACTGAATCAGGCACATCCTTGGTGCCCATGGCCTGACATCGGGCCCGCTCAACTAAAAAGATGAGGGCCAAAAGAAGTAATGGGGGTAGGGCTTTATGCATGGCGTCTAAGGTTTGGAGAGGAAGGCATAACCAGAATCTGGGAACTGATAGGGCATTATACCCGCAATGAAATGATCTCAATGCCAGTCGGGCATTGGCAAAGCTAGGCCCGCCAACACCAATGTCATCGGAACTCAAACCACAGCGGGCATGGGATTCAACTGAACCCGTTGCCCAGCAAAATTCCACAAGCTCCAGCTTCAGTCAACCATGAAGGTGCCTCAGGCTGCCGCTTTCGGGCCTTGACAAAGGCAATCATGTGCCGCCTTTTCCAAACTCAGATCACTTTCGCCACCTAGTTTCATGGAGCGCCTCAGGCCCCTCGGCCGGCTCAGCCCGCCATTGGCTGCCAGGGTTCAACAGTCAGATATTGGACTCCACCGGGCCCGGCTGGCGCTCGACCAGCAGGTGGAAGATACCTTTTACATGGTGCGTCGCGGCTACTTCACCCAGGTCTACGCCAGGCGGCTCCTGGCATTTATTGAACCGATCGAGCAATTGATGGACCGCACCGAAAAGGCCCTGGCCACCAAAAAGCTGGTCCAGAAGGCCGCCGGCAAGTGGGACTCCGGGCAGGAGAACCAGTTGATGCGCCTCAGCATCGAGCACGCCCTTGTTCAGGGCAAGGCCAACGATGCCAGGGCGGGCATTCGCGAATCAATCGCCCTGCTCGTCGAGGAAATGGGCGGCGCCACCAAATTGGGCTTCCAGCCAGTGCCAGTCTCCCTCGAGCTGTCGGCGGCCTCCCCGGTTCTGTCCCTCCCCGAATTGATCAAGCTGGTGGAGGATCACTCCGGCGAGCTCCGCCAGGCCAAGGCTGGCCGCGAGGCGCTGCAGTGGGAGGTCCGCGCGCAGGATCAGTTCGCCTTCTTCCGCAAAAGCCTTCCCACCTTCGCCGGCTACAGCGACACCAAGACCATCCCCATTCCCCCCGCCGAGCGCGGCGAACTGATCGTCCGCCCCTCGGTCCCCGGCCTAGAGACGCCCCACAATCTGGCGGGGCCCAGACGGGTGCGGATGGCGAGGGCGGGCCTGCTGGCCGACAGGGCCTGCAGCGTCGAGGAATCTATCCACAATCTCGTCAGGCTGCAGATGCGCCGCACCTACGAGGAATATGCCGATGCCCAGGCCAACACCAAAATCCTGTCCGAAAGGGCGGTTCAGGCGCGCGAGTTCATTGATGGCCTCTCAGGCAAAATCTTCACCGAAAGCGAGGCCCAATTGTTGGCCGCCTCGGGCCAGATGGTCCGCGAGTTTGAGCGTGTCCAGTTCCTCCGCTGCATCCTCCTCGCCGATATGGTCCGCCAGACCGGCGGTGTCCTTCAGGTGGATTGGGATGAGGCGCAATCTTTTTCCCGGTAGAACGCCCAATCTTCTCTGTGCCGGTATGGCTCCTGGGGTTGGTTGAATTCCCAGGATGGCTTGGTCAGTTTCCACACTTCACCCTATCTTCTTGATTCCAAAACCAATGCTTGAAACCTAAAGAGTTACCGGTGACTAAAACGCCTTTTTTCGTAACTTAAAAATTGGAATGAACCGGATGAAATCTGAGACGTATATTCATATATATCAGGACTTACGCAGTTGCCTTGTGAGGGCCGATCCAGGGATTGGCCCTGAACGCCCTGACAGCTTCCTGAAAAATCTTGGCCTTGGTGGCGACCCAGTTGTATCCGGTCTTGAAGCAAAAGCGTCTAAAAACTAGAAGTGCCCCAAGCGCCAATCCGATATGCGTGGGCTGCGCTTGAGCCCTCTGGCATTGGCAACCCTCCAGATTCGTGACATAAATTTAGCCCGCTGTGATACTCCTCGATCTTCCAACTCGCATCGGCAAGACTCCTTCCACGCTTATGGCTTCTCTAGAGCGGTGACTTTTGGCATGTTCACAGCTGTCGAAAATGGTAAAAGTGGATGGAATAGGCAAAGCTAATTCCGGCCAACTGCCTAAGTCCAATAGGTGCCGAAAGTGTGCAGACCATACACTAGACTAGTCTTTCCTGCAAAACCCTGAAAGAGCTTTGGAAGCAGGGTGAATCGTTTGAAATGAAAGGTTAGGATTTGCAAGTCGGGAGCGGGAATATCCGTCTGTACGCCCTGAAGGCTTGCAAA
>Ga0169931_10006293_pt1 | contig 17976 bp, 12 predicted proteins | sample Kivu_15m_20L_FD_129675 | JGI IMG/M metagenome (GOLD analysis project Ga0169931, IMG submission 129675) | Freshwater microbial communities from Lake Kivu, Western Province, Rwanda to study Microbial Dark Matter (Phase II) - Kivu_15m_20L... | ecosystem: Environmental > Aquatic > Freshwater > Lake...
AATATTTCTGGAAACCTAACAGTTTCTGGTGTAAGCACAATCAATATATCTGTAGGTTCTGTTCTAAATTTTGGAAATACTTATATTGTTGGAGTCGGAACGACAGTAGTAACTGGGACTGCAACAACAGCAATTAGTTCTTTAGGAATTACTTCTTTTAGATCAGTTAAATATCAGATTCAGATTGCTCAGAACACTGATTTCCAAGCAACAGATGTTCTTATAGTCCATAATGGAACAACAGCAAATCTAATTGAATATGGATCAATTGCGACTGGAGAATATCTTGGAACATTTGACGCATCAATTAGTGGTGGAAATCTGAATCTTAATTACACTCCAAATGTTTCAGTAGCAGCAACAGTCTCATTTGCCTATCACGCAATGAGAATTATTTAATGATCAATAAATACTCAAAAATTGAATGATTAATTATGCCTGATATTCCAAGGTATCCTGCTTTTATAGTAACATCAAACTTACAGCAAGAACTATCATTTAATCAAACTGCTGGAACTGGAGATCCTTTAGCTGGAACTGGAGCATCAATTCCATCTAGCATTAATGTTCAGAGAATATCTCAAAATCCGAACGGAACTTGGAATGAAGTCTTATCTGATGAAGCATCACCAGTATCAAGTCAAGATTCCCTTTTATCTGCTTTTAGTAAAAAAAGAAATGATACGATTGCTGCGTATAAGGACTTAGTATCCATTTATGATACTGAGATGCTAAGATTTAATGATCAAATTAATCAGAAAAAAAATCAAATTGTTAGTTTAGTTCAATCTGGAATAACAACTGGATGTCTAGCAAAAATTCCCACCAGTGCAGGAGTAGCGGCAACAATGTCTGTTCCTGGCGCTGATGATATAGGAGGCGTCGCAGTTGGAATCGCATCAACTGTTAGAAGTGATCAGGTAAGTTTGAGCATTTATTCTAATATTACAAATTATTCTGCCGATTCTCCATTTAACCCGAGTACTACAGTAGGTCTTTCCACATCTAATTTGGGAACAGGATATAGAAATGCTGTTTCTAATAACAGTGGATCTGTTTTAAGTGAAACATATCGATTTATTACTACAGTTTATCAAGATCACTTTACACATCTTACCACCGGTATCACTACCATGGGAGTGGTTTTTAATATAACCCCACAACCTGCAGGAGCAGCAACGACTGCCACATTTTGTGTTGGAATTGGAACTTCAATCATTTCAATAGCAGCAGAAATTGACGATTTACGAGATCAAAGAGATCAATTTTTAAGTCAAATTAATGATTTAAAAGAATTAAAAACAAAACAAGAGGTCTTAAAGTGGGGAGATAATCAAGGAGACGCATCTTTAACACAATACAATACACAACTTCAAAGTGCAATCACAAGCATTTCTCAATACATTGATAACATTGTTACTTCTGATCTGATTGTTCATTATGATTCTGGACAAACCTATGGTATAGAAACATCTGTTGATAGTATTACAGGTATTAATGCGGTTTCTAAATGGAATAATCTAGTTGGTGATGGTCTTTATGCGAATCCACAAACTTCTTTGTATCCAATTAATCTTGACGTTGCAGACGCTTCTTCAGCTGAATTAAATAATTATCCGACCGCAACAAATCAACATTTCATCGTTGATAGTTCTTTTATTGGATCTGGAAAAATTGGAACCGCTAATACATCATATGCGATTGAGACATGGGTTAAAGTCACTAATGATGTAGCACTCGGAATATCATCCACAACAAACGGAGCAAGCATTGTTGGTATTAGTTCTATTCATGGTTACGGATTACAAGTTTATAAACCAAGTGGAATACGTTTGAGCTTTGGTGAAAGAGGTAATGGAAGACTTACAAATAATACAAATTTAAGCACCGGAACTTGGTATCATGTCGTAGCAACAAATGAAGCAGGTGTTGGTAGTAAAATTTATTTAAACGGAACGTTAGATGCTAGTGGAAGTGCTATTGATATTACATCAAGCGTAAGTAAATTAAAAATTGGATTTGGATCTTCCGTGACGAATCACATTAATCAATATTTCTCAGGAAAAGTCGCAGTTATACGAATTTATAAAAAAAATCTATCTCAAAGTCAAGTGACTCAAAACTACAACGCTCTGAAACAAAGATTTGGGTATTAGTAAGTCTTATGACCATTGACGCCATCTCTGAGATGCTCTATAATATGGGGGTAATCAAGAAAATTCCCAATGACCACCGCACAAGAAACCGTTCAAGGTATTGTGATTGACGTATGCACCCGCACCTTCCTGCTATTGAGCGATCAGGGCAGTGAGCGTCTTGTAGAGTGTGATACTGTTGAAGAGTTTATGAACGTTTTGGAAGTTGTGACCGCACAACTGGATCCTGAACAGATCGAGTATGCCGATCTTGCTATTCGTGGTGAGCAAAACTAAATAACAGGACAATGGAAGTTTTCACAGTGGAAGAGTTTCAAGAGAGGTTTGATGAACTAATGGAACGTGTTGAAAATGGAGAGACCTTAGGCATCGTCAACGAAGACGGGCAGGCAGCAGTGATGATGCCCGCAGATGACGAACTGATACGAATACACACCGAGTTAAACAACGAAGCTCCCTGATACTTAAGGGTTTTATGGGGGTATAGCTTAATGGTTAGAGCGGCCTGCTTATAACGGGTTAGTCTGGGTTCAACTCCCAGTATCCCTATTGCTCCTTTAGCTATCTGGTGAAAGCACCCGACTCATAATCGGACACAGGTCGGATCGTAACCGACAGGGAGCACTTGACCATAAAGACTCTTTGAGTTATTATGGTTCCATTGGGAGCATGGCGTAATTGGTAGCCGCACCAGACTTAAAATCTGTTGGTCTTAAGACCGTGGGAGTTCGACCCTCCCTGCTCCTATAAAATAAATATAAGATATGGGAGTAAATCCTATGTCTTACAGGATTGATAAGGGATATTGTTGGTATAATAATGGGTCTCAAATTGTATTGATGTATTTTATTTCGGGAGTTCCTTTTACCTTCGATGAAATGCCAGACGGACATTTATACGATCAGGACTTGTGTAGATTAGCAGACCAGAACCGCACATTTGAACCAGATGACTTATATCGATCTTCTTTCTATCTTATAGACGAAGAAGTGCATCCTTGCTTATTTTCAGTAGACTTGGAAAACCCAGAAGACATGCCTGATGATGTGGAATATGAATATAATGAGGAGGATTTGACCAGCTAAATAGATCATAGAAATATTTTAGAAGTCATAATACCATGCCTCTGAATAAGTTAGAGAATTTTATCAAGAATTATGAAGGTAGAATTCTATATGTAAATTCAAATGATCTTGATGCAACTGATAGTGTTACAAATCAGGGAAACTCTCTTACAAAACCGTTTAAAACAATTCAGAGAGCGTTAATTGAGTCCGCTAGATTTTCATTTGTAACTGGAAATGATAACGATAAGAATGATAGAACAACTATTTTAGTATTTCCCGGTGAACATTTAATTGATAATAGACCTGGATTTGGTATTCGTAAAACAGGAACTGCAACAGCATCTGTAGAAAGTCCCTCTGGACAAATTACTTCTCCAGCATCTGATAAGTTAACTTTAACACTTGAATCTAATTTTGACTTAACACAGGAAGATAACATATTATATAAGTTTAATAGTATTCATGGTGGTGTAATTCTACCAAGAGGAACTTCACTTGTTGGTCTTGACCTAAGAAAGACAAAGATCAGACCAAAATATGTTCCGAACCCAACTGATGATACTGTTCCGTCATCTGCAATTTTTAAAATTACGGGAAACTGCTATTTCTGGCAGTTTTCTTTATTTGATGCAAATCAAGATGAATTTGTATATACAAACAATAAAATTTTTACTGAGGGATCTGGAAATCGTTCTATTCCTACATTCTCTCACCATAAACTAACTTGTTTTGAGTATGCTGATGGTGTAAATGTCCCTACGGGATATGATCTCACTGATCTTGATATGTATTATGCCAAATTATCACAGGCATTTAATGAAGGTTCAGGTCGTCAGATTCCAGCTTCACAGAAGTTTCCTCTCGCTCCACTTGCTTTTGCAAAAGAACGTCCTGAGTGGGAAATTGTGGGAGCGTTCGCATCAGATCCTGTAAATATTAGTTCAATTATTTCTGGAGATGGTGCCACTCCTAATCAAGTCGTTACAGTCACGACCACAACTCCTCACGGATTAACAGCAGGAACACCAATCAAAATTCGTGGAATTAACACAAACGATTATAATGTTTCAACTGTCGTTCAATCAGCATCTAGTAGCACTACATTTACTTATCTTCTTGCATTTGTAAGAAATGATCTTGATGCAAGTCCGTCAGGATCTGGAACGGTCACAATTGAGACTGATACTGTTAAGGGTTCATCCCCATACATTTTCAATACCTCATTAAGATCAGTTTGGGGTATGAATGGTATGAAAACAGATGGTAGTAAAGCATCTGGTTTCAAATCAATGGTTGTCGCACAGTTCACGGCAATTTCCCTGCAGAAAGATGATCGTTCTTTTGTAAAATATGATCCAATTACAAGAACATACTCTGGCATTCCATACACTTCTCCAACTACAGGAGATTTACTTTCATCAGAATCATCATCTACGACCACCGCAACCGTTTATCACCTAGACGGAAGCGCAATTTACAGACCTGGTTGGGAAACAAGTCACATTAAAGTCACTAATGATTCTGTTATTCAGGTGGTGTCTGTTTTTGCAATTGGATTTAATAAACATTTTGATGCAGAGTCTGGTGGTGATGCTTCAATCACTAACTCTAACTCAAACTTTGGACAATTCGCACTTGCAGCAGATGGATTTCGTAAGGATGCATTTGATAAAGATGATCATGGATTTATCACTTCAATCATAACTCCAAAACACATTACTGCTACAGAGAGAAATATTGATTGGATTTCAATTGATGTTGGACTTACTACCGCTGTGGGAGTTTCAAGTCATCTGTATCTCTTTGGATTTAATACTAGAGACAATGTTCCACCAAACTTACTTCAAGGTTACAGAATTGGTGCAAGAGTTAATGATAAATTGCATTTAACTCTCCCAAATGGAACAACGAAGACAGCAAACATTTTAATGACTGATAATATTGTAAGCACGTCTTCAACACTAGCACAAGGAACATCCTCAGCTTTTAAAGAATATACGGTATCTGCAGTGACTACCGCACCAAATTATGATACCTTGACTTTATCTTCAAATCATACTTTATTGACTGGATCAAAAATTCTAATTTTTAGTGATGATGGAGATATTCCCGAAAATATTACAGAAAATAGAGTTTACTATGCAATTGTAACTGGAGTCAATTCATTAAAAGTTGCATCTTCATTCACAAACGCCCAGAATGGCACCGCCATCGCAATGTATGGGGGCACAAATCTTAGAATAGTAAGTCGTTTATCTGATATTAACGCTGGGGAAATTGGATCTCCAATTCAATATGACCCAACTCATTCAAATTGGTTTGTATTTGTTGATACCGCAAACCAAATTTATCCAGAGATTTCTTCTTTAGGTGTTATTGGATTTGAAGAACCAAGAACTGATGTAACATTTATTAAAAGAATTGAAGATCCCAGAAGTTTGGATGAAAAAATTTACAAAGTCAGAATTGTAGTTCCAAAAGAATCTGTAAATGCTAAAGATATTCAAGATGGTTTCATTCTTCAAGAATCAAGCACAACAGGTCCAATTAATAATTCTGAATTTAGTCTAACAAATATCACTGCACAAAATTATAATTACAAGAGAAATCCAAGATTTATCAGCACTTGTTCAGAAAGTTCTGGAACAGTGACGGTCATAACAGAATTACCACATAATCTATCTGCTAATGATAGAGTTTTGATTAAAAACGTCAAGTCATCAACTAACTTAACTGGAGCAGGTGTAACTGGATATAATGGTGACTTTACTGTTGGGGCAATTGTAGACAATAAAACATTTACATATTCGACCACGGATATCAATGCCATAACTCATAATGTAGGCATTTTCTCAGGAATTACGGCGAGAAATACATCATTACCAAGATTTGAAAGAAATGATTTAAAATCTAATCTATACATTTATAGAGCAGAAACTTTATCACCATACATCTACAATGTTCAAGATGGTGTATATCATGCTTATATTTTAAATGCTAAGAACCCTGTTCCCCATACATTTACCAATTACAAATACTCTCAAAGCATAGTAGATCTTTATCCACAAAAAGATCCTGATAATATTAATGACAACCCAACTGCAGCAAAAACATTTGCAAAAAGAGCTCCTCTTGGAGAAGTCACAACAAGTGATCTTAAGAGAAGTGTATCAAGAGAAACTGTAGATGAACTCGTTAAAAAAATTGGATTAACACCAATAGTTTCTACTATCACTGCGACTTCAGGAGGAATTTCTACAATCACGACCACTCATCGTCATGGTTTAAATGGAATTGTAGGATATACAACTTTAACAACTGGAACTGGATATTCAATTGGAACTTATTTCAACGTAAGACTTTTGAATCAGAGTAGCACTTGGGATGGTGCCACTGCTGATCTAGTTATAAGTGGAGCAGCAAGTTCCATCACATCATTGCAAATTGTTGATGGTGGTGCTGGATATGGAACTACAACACTTACAATTGACGGATTTTCTGGTTCAACAGTAGCAATCACTACAAATACAGTCTCAGGAGCAGAAAATAATTCCATACAAATCACTGGTTTAGGGACAGTTACTGATAGTCTGTATAGAATTGTAAGTATTCCCTCTGCAAATCAAATTTCAATTGCTAGAACCTCTGGTGACCCATCAGTTTCCTCTGGGCAATATATTTTTAATGTTGCACCTACCTCTGTAGTCACCACTGTAGTATATAATGCTACATCTGGCATAACTACAATATCCTGCACCTCAGCACATGGTTTAGTCGCAGGAAATAAATTTAAAATTGTAGATTCTAGTAATAATAATCTTGGTGATTTTGTTGTTAATGATCTAGTTGGAATTAATACATTTACCTTCAAGTCACCTACAAATTTGTCCTCTGCTCATAGAGTTTTAAAGCATGGATTCTCTGCAAATGATCTTGTTTCTGAGGTAGGGACGGAAAATCTAGCTTCAAGAGGTGTATCGTTCTATGGAAATGAAACTGCGATTCTTTTAGAAGATATTGGAACGGGCACTGTAGGAATCTCTACATTCTCGATTTCTTCCTCTAACTCTGGACTTTCGACTACAACTAGATTCTCACTTGGAAACTATGTTCAAGTTAATGATGAGATTATGAGAATTATAAGCAGCACACTCAGTGGTGCTGGTAATAATAAAATTTCAGTCCTTCGTGGTGTTCTTGGAACTCAAAAATCCACACACTTACAGAACTCTCTCATTAAAAAGATTAAACCAATTGCTATTGAACTTCGTCGTCCTTCAATTCTTCGTGCCTCTGGACATACATTTGAATATCTTGGATATGGACCTGGTAACTATTCCACAGGTCTTCCACAAATTCAAGCAAGAACTCTTACCGAAAGAGAAGATTTCTTATCACAATCTCAAGAAAGAGCATGTGGTAGTGTAGTTTATACTGGTATGAACAGTGATGGTGACTTCTTCATTGGAAATACCAAATATTCATCTGCTTCTGGCGAACAGACCACGTTTGATATTCCAATTCCAACTGTTACTGGACAAGATCCATCACGTTTAAGCGCCGTCTTTGATGAAATTATTGTAAAAGAAAGAATTCTTGTTGAAGGTGGAAAATCTAAACAAATTCTTTCTCAATTCGACGGTCCAGTGACCTTCAATGAAAATGTGATTATAAATGATGAGTTTAAACTGAATGGTGATCTCATTGCGACGGGACTCATTATTCAAAAGAACGTAACTGAATCCATTTCACCTACAACTGGTTCAATTACGACAAAAGGTGGACTTGGAGTTGCTAAAAATGTTAATATTGGTGGTAATTTAAATATCACTGGTATTACAACGTTTAATAATCAAGTTTCATTTAATAGTGGTTTAGTTCCTGATGATTTTGAAGGCGCATATATTGGCACAGATGCGAAACCTTGGGCATCTGCCTGGATCGCTGGTATCGGTATTGCGACGGAGGGTGTTCCTGGAGGAACTGAAGTTCAGGACAGAACAATTAATGCATGGACTGGTGATCTTGTTCTGACCTCTACTGTTGGTATTGTATCTGTAACTGATAATCTTGAAGTTGGTGTTGATCTTTTAGTCAAGGGAAATAGTAGATTTATTGGACTTGCTACATTCCAATCTAACACCAGACACGAAGATAATGATAAAGCCTTGTTTGGTGATGGTGGAGATTTAGAAATCTTCCATGATGGTAGCAATAGTTTTATTAAAGATACTGGAACAGGATCCCTAATTGTTAATACCAATAATTTACAATTAAAAAATGCTGCTGATGATGAAACTGGACTTGTCTTTACACAAGATGGTTCCGTTGAACTTTACTTTAATAATTCTAAGAAATTAGAGACCACTAATGATGGATTAAATGTTACTGGAATCACTACATCTAGTGGTGGGTTCTTCCCATTATCAGATTCTGGTGCTCCTCTTGGATCATTAGCACTTTCATTCTCAGAAGCATTTGTTGATAATCTCAAGTTAGATGGTAATACTTTCAGCTCAACGTCTGGGGGAATTACTATTGATGCAAATGATAATCAAATTACCACTAGTGATAATGTATCAATTACAGGTGTAACCACCATTACTGGTCAACTAAATGTTGATAATCTCAGACTTGATGGAAATACTTTTAGTTCCACCACTGGAAATATTACAATTGACTCAGCTGGTGGATTAATTACACTTGCGGATGATGTATCAATTGCTGGATTTACAACATTTACTGGTGAAGTTGTAATCAATACTGGAATTATTGCTGATACTGATAAGGGTGCATATCTTGGTAAATCGAATCATGCTTGGTCAGAAGGTTGGATTGGAAACTTAAAACTCGCAGTTGGAACTAGCGGAAATGATGAAACTACAATTACAACTTCTGCCGGAGGATTATTCTTAGATTCAACTTCAGGAGAAACTAAAGTTGAAGATAATTTGTGGGCTAATGGAACTCTAAGAGTAGAGGGCACATCATCATTTAGGGATAATTTTGTTCTTGAAGGATCTTCAAAAACAATTGTATTAAAAGATGGTGTCGGTGGAAACACGAGAATCGAATTATCAAGTGCAGGTGCCATCAACCTAAAGAATACTTCTGGAACAAATCTATTTTCTGTTAATAGTAGTGGAAATACAACGGTTGAAGGTAAACTTTACGCTTCAAACAGCACAAACGCATCTAGTGCTACAGACACAGATGCTTCATTTAGCACTGATGGTGGTGCTGCCATTGCTGGTAAATTATTTGTTGGTGGTGTTTTAACTGCTTCAGATACCACAAATTCAACAAACAAAACAACTGGTTCACTAGTTGTCTCTGGTGGTGCTGGTATTAATAATGATCTGTATGTGGGTGGTGATATTACTGCATTTGCATCTTCTGATGAAAGATTGAAGTCTAACATCAAACCAATTGAAAATTCTCTTGCAAAACTGCTTGGTATTAGTGGTAATACTTTTGACTGGAATGAAGATTCTGGTAAAGAAGGTACTGATACGGGTGTAATCGCTCAAGAAATTGAGGCACTTGGATTACCTGGTCTTGTTGAAACCAGAGACAATGGATACCTAGCAGTTCGCTATGAAAAACTTGTTCCCCTATTGGTAGAGGCAATTAAAGAATTGAATGCAAAGGTTGAAAAACTGGAGCAACAATTATCCGATAAATAACTAGAAAGTCTAGGAAATGGCAAATTATAATAAGTCATTTAATTTTAGGAATGGAGTTCAAGTTGATGAAGATAAGTTCCTTGTAAGAAACAATCTTGTCGGTATTGGAACAACGGTTCCAACAGCTGACTTAGATGTTCGTGGAACTTTAAAATCTATTGGTATTATAACTGCTAGTAACTTAGTTGTTACTGGAGTAGCGACTTTCACGAGTGTTAAAATTGGTACAGGAATTACCATTGATGGTAATGCTGGAATTATTAGTGCGAAGTTCTTTGGTGATGGTGCGGGACTTTTTAATATTCCAACATCTCAATGGGTTGATGTAGATCCAGCTGTATTTCCAGGAGTCGGTGTTGGATATTCAAGCATATATGCAGCTGGAACGGTCGGTATTGGAACAACAGTCCCAAGATCATTTTTACAAGTTGGAGGAGATCCTAATTTAGGACAAAATGGTGTAGGAGTAAATTCTACAGGTGACATCAGGGCATCTGGAATCATAACGGCATCATCTTTTGTCGGATCTGGAGCAAGTTTAACAACGCTAAACGCCTCAAACATTTCTTCAGGAACATTAGATAATTCTAGACTTCCATCAAATATTAGTGTAGGGTTCGTAACAGCGACCACATTTTCTGGTTCTTTAACTGGTACAGCAACAACTGCACAAGGACTCACAGGAACACCTAATATTACTGTTGGAACCATAGATGGTTCTAGTCTAAACATATCTGGTCTTTCAACTTTCGCTGGTATCACCACAGTCACTGGAACAACATTATTCTCCAAGCAACTGAATATTTCTGGTATTGCTACCGTCAGACAACTTTCTGACTATAAGGCACTTGTAGGTGCTGCAAGTTCTACAACAGAGACATTTGTCGTCACCGTTGCTTCAAAAACAGCAAACCATCGTTACTTTGGAACTGGTTCTGCTAGTGGATACTATATTGATGATAAAGAGTCTCCATTTATTACATTGTTACCTGGAAAAACATATCGTTTTGACCAGGCAAATGCATCTAACGCCACTCATCAACTTAGGTTTTATCTAGAGGCAGATAAAACAACACAATACACGACAAATGTAACTTTTAACGGAACCGCTGGAAGTGCTGGTGCTTATACAGAAATTATTGTTACTGACACAACACCGATTGTTTTACATTATCAGTGTGTCAATCACGGTTATATGGGTAATTCGGTTCAAACGAATTCAAACTTCATCAATACTCCATATAGTATCAACACTCTTGGTGGACTTTCAGTTTCTGGAATTTCAACCTTTGCTGGTATCACTACAGTCACTGGACCAACATTATTTGTTAAGCAACTCAATGTTTCTGGTGTTGCGACCGTTGGTATTCTCACAGCAACTCAAGCAACAATTGGAGTTCTTACATCAACGAGTAGTAAGTCTGGGTCCATTCAGTTAGGGGTCACTGCAACAAATCAAGTTGATACAACATCTGGAAATCTAGTTTTAGATTCTGCTGGTGGGCTCGTTGATATTAATGATAATATTGATGTATCTGGAACTTCAACCTTAAGTGGAGAAGTAACCGTTGATACTGGAATTGTCCCTGATACTTCTACAGGCGCCTATTTGGGTCAAAATACCAGACAATTTTCAGAAGCTTGGATTGGAGATCTTAAGATCGCAGTCGGCGTAGGAAATTCTAATAAAATTGAAACAATTAGTCAAGAACTTGTTCTTGATTCTGTAGTGAATAAAGTCACAGTCGATGCTAACTTGAGCGTTGCTGGAGTTAGCACACTCACAGGTAATCTAACTCTTGGAGCTGGAATTGAACCAGCGTCTGACCTTGGAACGACTCTTGGAACAGCATCTAAAAGATTTAGTTCTTCTCAAATTGGTGGTATTAGAGTCGGTGTTGCTCAAACATTTGAGATTGATACGGTTTCTGGAACAGAACTTGTCTTAAATTCATCGGCAGGAACGACTAGAATTAATGATGATGTTTTTATAAGTGGAATTGGTAGTTTTGGTGGAGAAGTAACTGTTGATATTGGAATCATTCCTGATGTTGATAAGGGTTCATATCTGGGAACATCTGGTAAATCTTTCTCTGAAGCTTTTATTGATGAAGTTAGAATTGGTGTTGGAGCAACAAATAAAATTGATACGAGAGAAGGTGCATTACTTTTAGATGCTGCTAATAATTTAGTTAATGTTGAAAATAATCTTGTTGTTTCGGGAATATCCACTCTTACTGGTAATGTATCTGTCGGATCGAATAATGAGTTTATTGTAAATACTTCGACAGGGAGAGTCGGTATTGGAACAAATGTTTTAACAAGACCATTTCAAGTTAAGAGTATCACAGATTTAATTGTAGAATTAAGAACAGATACTAGTGATGTAACGATTGGAATTGGTCGTAGCGCAGTTGGCGCTGGTCAAAGTGTTGGTAAATTAACATACTCTAATAATATTTTAAACTTTACAAATGAAGATCTAGGTGGATTAGAATTTATATCTCATAGTGGAAGTTCTGGTATTAATACAGGTAACTTTAAGTGGATTTATGGACAGAATAATTCTGAATTGATGTCTCTAACTTATGATGGAAAATTAGGATTAGGAATAACCAATCCATCTAATACTTTTCATGTTGTCGGAACATCTACCATAACTGGAAATGCATTTTTTGGTGGAAATGTTACAATTGCTGGAAATTTGATTGGAGGAAGTATTTCTCTACCATCAACAATTACATCTAATATTAGCACGACAACTGGATCGTCCACATTTAGATCAGTAAATATTGGAACTTCAATTCAATTAAATTCTGGTGCAACATTGTTATTAGGATCTACTCCTGCAGATGTATCTACGACAAGAATTGGAATCGGAACAACAAATCCAATAACTGGAATAGATGCTCGTAATTCAACAGCATTTTTTAATGCTGTTGGACTAGGAACAACAGCAAGAGGAACAGTTGCTATAGAACCAAGTAATTTTGTTTTCAGTGGAGATTTAGTCGGTGTTTATGGATCTAAAATTGGGATTGGAACAACGGCAGTTTCTACCGACCATACCACATCTCTTTATGGGGATATAATGCTTTGTATTGCGCCTGGTGCAACTAATAACCGCGCTGATATTAGAGAAACACAAATTAATATTGATAGTAGATCAACTTTATTTGTTGGTCCATACGCCCCTTATGAGACTGCACCGTCGAGAGCGAGAGCTGTAGTCGATTTTGGATCCGCTGTAGGAGCTGGTGTAACAAATCATCAGTATATGTTACCTCCAATTATTTCAACTGGAACTCGTAATGGAATTGGTGGAACTGTTGCTGGAGCTATTATTTACAATAGCACGACAAATAAACATCAAGGATATGATGGAACAACTTGGAATGATCTTTATTAAGTAATAAACAATGTCTTCAGCAGTACAAAAGATTGGAATCAACATTGGTGGATCTTCTACAGATTCTGTATCCTTTAGCACCTTAAGAAATACATTTTTTAAAGAAACTCCAGATAGTGCGACACCAACCGGAACAGTAAAGGCATCAGATTTACTTAGAACAACTGCCTTGCCTGCATCTGGAACACAAACAAGTCCCACTGTTCCTGATGCAACTGAGAATTCAACTATCGTCACATCTGCAAGTAACTGGAAAGTTTCTCATTTTCAACAATCAGTTAAATTCTATAATATTAATCAGACTGGAACTGATCTTAATTATGATATTGACGCTCAAAGTTGGAATAGTAATCTGACCAAAAATGTTGTAAAAAGATGGCGTGTTGGGGGAACAGTAGGATCAGAAAATTCTTCAACTGCGGCGGCATTTAGTGCTTCAGCTCACAACTTGAGAATAGAAGTTTTAGGCAGTATTTTAGGATATGGTGGAAAAGGCGGAGGAACTTCTGGTGCTCCAGCAATTTCTGGTGAAGCAGCTGGAGATGCATTAGAAGTTAGCTCTTCTTCTGGAAGAGTAGTTGTAGACGTAAAATCAACTGGAAAAATATATGGCGGCGGTGGCGGGGGTGAAAGAGGAGAAAATGGAATAAACGGAAGTGCTCAAGTATGTTATCAAGATAACCCCACTGGTCAAGGATGTGATAGCGCCCCCCCTTGCCCTGCAGGAACGACTGTTGTAGGCACTCCATCTCACGGACCATGTGGACAAAAAATGGTTCCAGCGCCAGGTGAATGGGGTTGGGGACACTACTGGCAACCATTTGGAACAAAAAGATCTAATATTTGTAGAACTCAAGAAACTTCAACTGCTCCTCAAGGTGGGACCGGAGGAAATGGTGCGCCTGGACGGGGATACAATAATCAATCTGGATCACTTACTGGCCCTATAGGGACACCAGCAGGCGGAACACCATCTTGTAGCTCTGGATTCACTGTGTTAACACCTGGAAATAGTCCTACTGCAGCGACTGCCGGTGGTAATGGAGGTAATGGTGGTGCATATGGATCTGCCGGCGACAATACCCCAAACACAGGAAATGGTGGTTCTGCTGGAAGAGCAATTTTCGGGAGTAATTATCAAATTGTAGGGTCAACAGGGTCAGAAAATATTAAGGGTTCAACCAACTAGATAAATAAAAAAAATTAAGTTTTAATTATTATGAATGAGAATGAAAATTATCCGTCTCTTGAACAACAAGCAAAAAATCTTGCTCAATTTTCTTGGGATTTAATTAAATATGTTCGTGAAAATGAAGGTAGTCCAATAGCGGTGAACAACGAAATTTATCGAGAACGAACTGCGATTTGTAAAACCTGTGATAAATTTGATGATTTAGAAAGAAGATGTATGGAATGTGGATGCTATATTCCTGCAAAAGCAAGAATTATTTTGGATTCTTGCCCACTCAATAAATGGAAAGATATGAGTGGGGAGTGGGAAACAATGTTTAGCAATTTATTAAAGCAACTGGATTCTGATGATGGAAACACCGAATCGTAATAAAAAAATAGCAATCATTGGAGCAGGTAATGCTGGGTGTATGACTGCTATTTGTGCTTACTTAAAATATAAAGATTGTATAAATGAAATCTCAATTTATTATGATCCAAAAACACCCATTGAAAAAGTAGGGCAAGGATCCACGGTTTCTGTTGCTTGGTTAATTAATTCTTTTTTTAAACTAGATTTTTTTGAATCAAATTTCATTAAATCTACTCGAAAAGATGGAATTATGTATGAGAATTGGGGGAAAAAAACAGAAAAAATATTTCATCCATTTACTCAGCATACAAATGGAATTCACTACATTCCATCACTTTTAGCTCAAAAAGTTCTAAACTCTGGAGTTTTTAATGTTGTAGAAGCAAATATCAAGGATGCCGAAAAAGAAATAGATGCAGATTTTATTATCGACTGCAGAGGAAAAAATAATAGAGATGAGAATTTATATGATAAATTAATTAACCCTCTTAATTCGGTTCTTATTGCACATAAAGAAGTTCAAAAGGATCTTTTTTACACAAGAACTGTAGCTACCCCTGATGGTTGGACTTTTGTAATACCAAATGTGGATAGTACATCGTATGGTTATTTGTATAACGACAAAATAACTTCAATCATAGATGCAACAAACAATTTTGCAAAATTGTTTGATATTGAGATGCCTTTTAATGCATTTTCTTTTGAAAACTACATCGCTAAAAATTGTTTTCAGGGGGAAAGAACCGCATTTAATGGGAATAAATTGTGTTTTTTAGAGCCACTTGAAGCAACCTCCACTGGATTTTATCTTAATGTAGCCGATGCTATCTTTGATCATATATTTTGGGGAGAAGATAAAGAAACATGCAATCAAAAAATAAGAAATCAAATTAAAAGATTGCAAGATTTTATTTTATGGCACTATCAGTTTGGATCAAAATATGATACTCCTTTTTGGGATTATGCAAAATCATTACCATTTAATCCAGATAAAGAGTTTTCTGAAATGATTGATTTTATTAATAAAAACAACTCTTATGATGAACTTGTAAGAATAATGTCAACAACAAATCAATCATCTAAAATTTATGGTCATTGGGGATCAGTATCATTTAAAATTTGGTCTGATGGTGTGACGCTTTAAGAACTGTCCACTGGGTCGCACCAGGGGCGGTTTTCTGCTATAATAGTTTCATACGCGATGAGACCTGTGATTCAACTCCGCCCTCACCAGCAACGTGCTCTGGATGCTCTGCTTGAGTATATCAAGGGTCAGGTGATTATGCCGACTGGTTCGGGCAAGACTCTTGTGGGTATTGCTGATGCAATGCGTGAGTTTCAGTCTGATGCTCCTAAAACCATTGTAGTGTGCTGCCCCCGCATCTTGCTGGCGGAGCAGTTGTCTGCCGAGTATCTTGAGTTTATCACCAACGTTGCTGTGCTGCACGTCCACAGCGGTGAGACTCATCACCAGAGCACCACCAAACCCAGTGAGATTCATAACTGGTGCCGTCGTGCCTATAAGCATCAACTGATTTTCACTACCTACAACTCTCTACAACGTATTCAGCAGGCAGATATTCACGTTGATACCATTTACTTTGATGAGGCACACAACAGCGTTCAGCGTAACTTTTTCCCTGCTACGGAGCACTTCGCTGCTAATGCTGACCGCTGCTACTTCTTTACGGCAACGCCAAAGCACAGTGCTACTGTTTCCAAACCTGGTATGAATGATGCCTCTGTCTACGGCAACGTCATTTGTAACGTGCCTGCTCCTGAAATGGTAGAGCAAGGTTATATCCTGCCCCCTAAAGTTGTCGTCAAGCAACTTGAAATGGTTCAGGATAAGCAGATGATTGCCGACCGTGACTCTGCTAATCTGCTGGAGACTATTGACGATAATGGTTTGGGCAAGATCTTGATTTGTGCTCGTTCTACCAAACAAATCATCAACCTTGTTTCACAGTCTGACTTCTGCTCTGACCTTAAGGAGCGTGGTTATTCTTGGATGTATATCACCGCCAAGACTGGTGCCGTGATTGATGGTAAGAAAGTGGATCGTGAGGTGTTCTTCGACACTCTCAATGCCTGGGGTCGTGATGACGCCAAGAAGTTTGTGGTGCTGCACCATAGCATTCTGTCCGAGGGCATCAACGTTCAGGGTCTGGAGGCAGTTCTGTTTATGCGGAATATGGACTACATTGGTATCTCCCAGAGCATTGGGCGTGTGATCCGCCTAGGAAGCGCCCAGAAGACGTTTGGACTGGTGTGCGTGCCCGTCTATGATAAAGTGGGCATCAGCACCGCCAGGAGCGTTCAGGCGGTGGTAGACACCGTGTTCAATCAGGGTCAACCTGCAATCAGCGTCGTCAGACGCTGATTTTCCTGCTACAATACTCACACACAAGGAGAAATCCCATGAAATGCAAAGTTCAACTGTATGTCGCTGGTAAGGTCTTCTATGAGGAAGTTTATGCCCGCGATTATCAAGAGGCACGTCAGGTTGCCCTGGCTCGCAATCCTAATGCTAAAGTTATTGGTGTGAATGCCGCATGAACATTCAGAATGAAGGTATTCTAAATCCCAAATCAGGAGATCCGAATGGTTATGTGACTAAAGACGGAATGTGGGCTGCTGTTCCTTATGGTAAAAAATTTATTATTATACATAATGGACAGCAGGTTCATTTATCTAATAACTATTCGACTGCTAAGTCTTACATTCTGAAGCAAGTGAAAGTTTCTAAAAAAGCAACAGGACCATTGGACCAGTTTCTATGAAATTTTTACCTCTTTTTCTTTTAACTCTCCTTTCTCTTCCAGCCCAGGCAATTACTTGGAAAGAGTTTTGGGAACCATTTAGATCCGAACGCCATTATCACTATCATCCACGTTACATTCCAATGTGTAACGTCAGGGTTTATCATGAAGAATATATCCCAGGTAATAGGTATCGTTCTGGATATGTTAGAACCTGGACTGAATGGGAGCGAGTCCCTTGTGAGGATGTTGATCGTTATTGATTGTTAAATAGTATAACTGCTATACTGTTTATGGATGAATCACCTGATGTTAAATGGAATCGTGGTTTAGATTTGTTTATTGAGTCTGTG
>Ga0169931_10006295_pt1 | contig 17973 bp, 17 predicted proteins | sample Kivu_15m_20L_FD_129675 | JGI IMG/M metagenome (GOLD analysis project Ga0169931, IMG submission 129675) | Freshwater microbial communities from Lake Kivu, Western Province, Rwanda to study Microbial Dark Matter (Phase II) - Kivu_15m_20L... | ecosystem: Environmental > Aquatic > Freshwater > Lake...
CGCTGCCTATGTGTCGGACGATTTTGACATCACCGAACTGCTCCGTGTGCATGCCGGAATGCGCTTGGGTATTTTTCAGCACACCGGCCCCTATACCAAGTATGTACAAGGTGATCCGGGTGACCCATTGACCCAAATTACCCCGCCCGAAATCATCCAATATGAGCGCGGAGACAACATCAAAACCTATGTGAATCCCGAGCCTCGTCTCAGCCTCCGCTATACGCTGAATGATGTGTCGAGCATCAAGGCAGCCTATACATGGAACTACCAATACATCCACTTGGCCAGCCTGTCGCCCACTTCGTTGCCCACTGATATTTGGATTCCGAGCACTGACCAAATCAATCCCCAAAAAGGTATCCAATACAGTCTGGGTTATTTCCGCAATTTTCTTAAAGACCAATACGAAACCTCGGTAGAGGTCTATTACAAAGACATGTTCAACCTCATTGAATACAAAGACGGAGTGCGGCCCGAGGACCAGTTGAACAACAACATAGACAACCTGCTCACCTATGGGCGGGGATACAGCTACGGGGCTGAGTTTTTTGTCAAGAGAAAATTCGGGAAGTTCAACGGATGGGTGGGCTACACATGGAGCAAAACCTATCGCATATTCGAGGACATCAATGATGGCGAGCCCTTTCCCGCCCGCTTCGATCGCAGACACGACCTCAGCATTGTACTTAACTATGACCTGAGTCGGAGCCTTGTTTTGTCGGGCGTATTTGTATATGCCACAGGCAATGCCATCACCCTTCCCGAGTCGCGATACATCGTGGAAGGTAATGTGGTGAGCCTCTATGGCGACCGCAACAGCTATCGCATGGCACCTTATCACCGAGCGGATTTATCATTGCAATGGACGCCATCCCTGACCAAGAAATACAAAATGAAACATGGTGACAAGCAAAAACGCTTGGAATCAAGCTGGAATTTCTCGGTTTATAACCTTTACAACCGCATGAATCCCTACTTCATCTATTTCGGTGCGGAGGGTAATGCGCAGGCAGGCACTTTGCAAATCAAAGCTTATCAAGTGAGCCTCTTCCCCATCATCCCATCGGTGACGTGGAATTTCAAGTTCTGATTACCCTGAGAAAAAGCCCTTTGCCACTTGAAAGCCCTGATGCACCTCAACAAGTATTTTGTCAAGTACGCTTGGCACATGGGCTGGGGCATGGTGTTCATTTTGCTCACTAATCTCTTCACAGTCTATTCACCTGTGGTGGTAAAGGAAGCGGTGGCTTTTCTGAAAAACGCTTATGACGTGATGGTGGCCCACACTGCCACTGACCTGCAATACACCGAGAGCATGGTGTGGTTGCGAGACCACATGTGGGTGCCGCTGCCCGCATTGGACGGCCAAGCGGGAATGCTCATCAGCATAGCGTTGTGGTTGGGAGGGCTGTATTTGGTGGTGTATGTCATGAAGGGCGTGTTTCTCTTTTTCACCCGCCAGACCATCATTGTGATGAGCCGCAGGATAGAATTTGATCTTAAAAACGAAGTGTATGACCAATACCAGCGCCTGAGTCCCGCTTTTTACAAGCGCAACAACACCGGTGACCTCATGAACCGCATCAGCGAAGATGTGAGCCACGTGCGCATGTATTTGGGACCCGCGGTGATGTACACACTCAATCTGGCCGTGTTGGTCATCATGGTGGTCATCGTGATGCTGGCCATAGATGTCGAGCTTACGCTCTATGCCCTGTTGCCGCTGCCGCTGCTCAGTGTGTGCATTTTCATCGTGAGCAAGAAGATAAACGCCAAAAGCGAAGAGCGCCAACGGCTGCAATCCGAAATCAGCACGATGGTGCAGGAAAATATCTCGGGCATCCGTGTGGTGAAGGCCTATGCCCGCGAAGAAGCCCTGGCCGCACGATTCGCAGCCGAGAGCGACCGCTACAAAATGAAAGCCCTGGACTTGGTCAAAATAGACGCCCTGTTTATGCCCATCATCACGCTGCTGGTTGGCCTCAGCACCATCCTCACCATCTATATAGGCGGGCTCAAAGTGATGGCGGGCGAACTGGGCATTGAGCACATTTTTCAGTTCATTTTCTATGTCAACTTGCTCACGTGGCCTTTTGCCTCGGTGGGTTGGGTGACATCGCTGGTGCAAAAAGCCGAAGCCTCGCAGGCCCGCCTCAACGAGTTTATCAAACTGCAACCCGAAATAGCCTCGTCACCGCAGCCAAGGCCATTTGATCAGGGAAAAATTGTGTTCGACCGCGTATCGTTCACCTATCCCGACACGGGCATCACCGCCCTCAACGAAGTTTCATTCACAATAGAAAAAGGCCAAACCCTGGCCATCACCGGACGCACCGGCAGCGGCAAAAGCACGGTGGCCAACCTGCTGATGCGCTTGTATGACCCGGCCCGAGGCACCATCACCCTCGGAGGCACCGACCTGCGCGCGCTGGACCTCACCGCTCTGCGCCAATTGACTGGCTATGTGCCCCAAGAGGTATTCCTTTTCTCAGACACCATCCGCAGCAATATCGCTTTCAGCACAGGAGGACAAGCAGCCCAAACCGATATAGAAGCAGCCGCCCGCAAAGCCGACATTCATGATAGCATCTTAGCTTTTCCCAACGGATATGACACGTTGCTGGGCGAACGCGGCATCAATCTGAGTGGCGGACAAAAACAGCGCTTGGCCATAGCCCGCGCTTTGGTGCGCAATCCACACATCTTGATTTTTGACGATTGCCTCTCAGCCGTGGACACCGAAACCGAGGAAAAAATCCTTTCGGCATTGAAGGAAGTGATGGCGGGCAAAACCTCTGTCATCATCTCGCACCGCATCAGCAGTATCAAGCATGCTGACAAAATCTTGGTTTTGGACCACGGCCGCATTGCCGAACAAGGCACCCACGATGAACTGTTGTCCTTGGGCGGGCTCTATGACGGATTTCACCGCAAGCAACTGCTGGAAGGAGCTCCGCCCGGTTAAAATGCCCGGATGTGAAATCCCCCACCGCATATTTGCCGCTCGATAGCAATCTCCCACCCGCACACTATGCCACGCCACGCTGCTCTTGCTTTTTATGCCTCTGTTTTGGTTGGATTGGAGTCGCGCACCACCGGTTTTTTGTTGGACAAAGAGGTGGTGTTGCTGCGTTTGCGGGCCTTGCAAGAGCAGTTGATTTTTGAAAACGGCCTCTACCTGAGCGCCACCGTCACCGAGTGCAGCATCCAATTGGGTGAGCATCGTGTGCCGCATTTGCGCTTAGATTTTTTCAACAATCCCAAGGCGTCCATGACACCCGATGCATTCAAGCCTATCATCGAGAAAATGGCCGGCCACTTGATGCGTGCTGCAGGTCAATTGCTGGTCATCATCGAGTTTTCGGACGAAACGGTCATGTTGGAGGCTGATTAAAAAACGCGTCACCGCTAACATTGCCCGCCATATTGGCGTATCCTTGCCCCAAACACAAACTGTCTGTATTTTGTGAGAAGTTTATTGGCGTTCATACTGCTCATGGCTGCGCTGCCTTCATTGGCCACGCTTCCACCCACCGTGCTAACAGTGGATTCGGTGCCGGATGAGTTTTCGGTGACCAACACCGCGCGATGGGCCGAGGTGCCTCTGGACGATTTGACCTTCGAAGAAGTGTTGCTCACAGAGGAGAGCTTCTTTTCCAAAATGCCTTTTACAGGCAGCCAAAGTCCCAACTTGGGGTTCACAGCCTCGGCTTGGTGGGTGTGGTTTGACGTAATCAACCTGACAGAAGTCACCCAACATTACTATGTGGAAATGGCCCGCCCGGTGACCAACGTGGTGGAACTCTATTACACCGGTGATGGCACCCAATGGGTAAAGCAAATGAATGGTGATGCCATGCCTTTTGCCTTGCGCCAAATCCAACACCGCAAGTTGCTGTTCGAAGTGCATTTGGCTCCCGGCACCAAAACCCGCTTTTTTGCTCGATTGAAAAGTGATGGAGAGGTCATCAATCTTCCTATCATTTTCAGACGCCCCGCTCTCCAAAACGCCACAGACTACAGTGAGCAAATCGCCTTAGGGGTCTATTACGGAGTGCTGCTATTGACCATCATCATTTTCTTCTTTTTCTACACGGCCCTCAAGGAACGCTCTTTCTTCTGGTATCTACTCTATGTGTTGTTCCTGTTGCTGTTGCAGTTATCGCTGGATGGCCTGTCGTTCAAATACCTCTGGCCCGAAAGCCCATGGATGGCGAGTCACGGGGTGGTGATGTCGGCCGCTCTGGGTGTGCTTTTTCTTTCGCTATACACCAAGACCTACTTACAACTGCGCACACGGATGCCGCGGGTCAATCTCATTTTCCGCACCTATGCCGCACTCAGTTTTGTGGCTTTTCTATTGGCGCTCACCTCGGGTAGTGTCTACGCTTTTGCCCACGTGTTTGTCAATTTGGTGGCCATGACTGCCATTTTTGTCCTCATCGGTACGTTAGTGGTGTTATATCGCAAAGGCTATCGCATTGACCCGTTTTTCCATGTTGCTTTCGGGTTTTTGCTCCTGGGCACGGCCTCTTTCCTGATGGGTAATTTGAATTTGGTCGAAAATAATTTCTGGACCGAATACGGCATCAAGTTCGGGTCGGGATTGGAGGTGGTGTTCTTGTCGCTCACCATGGCCAACCGCTATCGCGAAATACAGCGCGAAAAGCAAGCTGCACAAAAAGAAGCCATGGAAAAGCTGGAGGAAATGAATCGCCTCAAAGACCGAATCAACATCGAACTGGAGGAGAAAGTGGTGGAACGCACCCGCGAAATCCAAACCCAAAGCGACCTGCTTGCCGAAAAAAACAGCGAAATATATGCGGGTATCCGCTATGCCGAACGAATCCAAAAAGCCGTGTTGGACGATGGGCGCATGCTCCAAGGCCTTTTTCCCGATTCGGCCACCCTGTTCATGCCTCGTGACATTGTGAGTGGAGATTTTATCCGCGTGATAGAAGCCAAGCGGGCTGACGACCCGGTGATGTTTGCCGTGGCCGACTGCACGGGCCATGGGGTGCCGGGCGCCATGATGAGCATCCTCAATCACAACCTCATCAACGAAGCCATTGAAAATGCAGGTCTGCATAGTCCCCCGGTTATATTGGACTTTCTGAACCAAAAACTGATTGAAAACCTGCGCCAATACGGTAGCGATGAATCTCTCAGAGACGGAATGGACATCGCTTTGTGCTCATACAGGCCGTCAACGCGCACCTTGGAATATGCCGCAGCCAAACTGCCATTGTGGATAGTACGCCCGGTAGGAAGCCCATCACCACACCCTGACTGCCGCGAACGCGAGTCAAATGCTTCACATGTTCTTTATAAATTTCAAGGAGATAAGAGCGCTATCGGGAATGATGCCCACCCTGATTTTAGGTTTGCGGGCCGCACCATGCAATTGGACAAGGGCGATATGCTGTGGTTGATGACGGACGGTGCTGCCGACCAATTTGGTGGCAATACATCGGAATTGCGCTCCAAAGGGGGAACCAAACTGAAGAACAAAACACTTCGTGATGCTATTTTGTACCAAGCCCACTTGCCTATGGCCGCGCAAATTGTTTCCGTGAACCAATTATTGCATGACTGGATGGATGGCTATGAACAAACCGATGACATCTGCATAATGGGCATCCGCATCAGTTGATTGAGGAAACTATCAGGGCGACAGTCTATCTCGGATCCAAGCCCCATTCGCATTCTTGATAAAACGAATGCGGTCGTGGAGACGATTGCTGCGGCCTTGCCAGAACTCAAAATGGTGGGGCACCAGCGCATACCCACCCCAAAAATCGGGACGCGGGACTTGACTTCCCGCGTATTGCGCTGTGATGTCGGCCACCCGCTGCTCCAATTCTTCACGCGTGTCTAAAACGCGACTCTGAGCAGAGGCCCAAGCGCCTATTTGGCTTTCGCGCGGCCTTGATTGGAAATAAGCATCAGATTCTGCGGCACTCAGGCGCGAAACAGCTCCATAAATGCGGACTTGGCGCTCCAATTGATCCCAAAAGAAGTTGATACAAGCTTTACCGGCTGTGTCCAAGTCGCGGCCTTTGGCACTCTCATAATTCGTAAAAAAGGACAAAGTGCCGCTATCAAAAGAGCGCAGCAATACGATGCGTGCGTGCGGATATCCATCATTACCCATTGTAGCTAGCGTCATAGCGTTGAAGTGGTCGGGATTGGCTTGCTCTGCTTCGCTGAGCCAAAGCTTAAAAAGTGCATTCGGCTCTGTGCCGGCAGTGGTTTCGTTCAATTCGCTTCTGACATAGTCCTTGCGGACAGCTGAAAGTTTGTCGCTCATGGCACACTCTAATTTGTCCCCAAAGGTATCGGCCTGTTCCGTGAGTCCGGCTTTTGCGGTGGTTGATATTGGTCAGGGATTTCAAAGAAGGCAAAATGACCATCAAACTTAAAAATGAGCCCAAACAATTTCACTCCCTATCCCGCGTTAGACGATCCCAACCCTAAACTCCATGACCCGAAAAATGACCTTGACTGCCACAGTTCTAATACTATTGAGCGCTTGCAACCCCTAGTTTGTCCCGCAGCCCAATCCACCACATAGATGTCCGTATTGTTTTGTGCTTGCGGAAATGCATTGAAAGGCTGGCGGGCATGAAGGCCATCTTTCCGACCACCAATAATCAACCATTTGCCACCCTGTTGACCCCATGCATAGGAATGAAGCCCGGGCAAACCCGAAGGCACAGACACTTGGGTGAGTTGAACAGCATGACCAAAATTGTCTTGAGCACGAGTCGAAAGTCCCGTCAACAACAATGGGAAGGTAAAAAAAGAAAGACGCATTTTGGGGAAACGAATTTTGGGCAAACTTAAAATCCTCAACCCGCAATCTTGGTGACTTATGTCACCGCCCGAATGAGATCAGCATCGCTCCCTCAGGAGATGTACTCGCGGCCCTCAACATCCAATACGCGTGTGCGTTTTTTGAGTGTGCGAAGCAGCAAAAAGGTGGCTAATGAGAAAAAAAACGGAATAATCCAGATGTCGTCCACCAATTCGTACAGATCGGTGCTGCGGGTGCGTTGGTAATTCTTGAGCACGTTCAGCAATGTGAACGAAAGGAAAATCGCGAAAAACCCGTTGTACTCGCGCTTCAGCACATTGCGAATAGAAAAGAACACTCCGGGCTGTTTCCATCCTGATATTCTGGGAATAAAGGCAGGAGTTTTGGCCGCCCATGTCAGGTAGGGTTTGCCAAACTTGTTGCGCAAAAAATACTCTTCGGCAAACATTATGCGCTCATAATAGAGCCAAAAAAGCAGCACACAAACCAGGGAAAACCAATGATTGGCCACGTAAAGAACCAAGCCCATCCACATAAAAAAATTGCCCAAATACAGCGGATGGCGCACCAAAGAGTAAATACCCTTGGTGTTAAGCGCCTCAGCCACTTGGCCCTCTTTGGTATTACGTCCCGAAGTGCCGCGAGGTGTGAAGCCTATGGCCAAGGCTCTGATGAGTTGACCGAGCAAAGAAACCGACACACAAAGGAGTACCCAGCCCTGATGGGTTTGCAAATAGCGGTTATCCGCTTCGGACCAAATGACTACAAAGGCCATCACGTAGAGGGCTAATGGTAAAAAACTCCTCCAGCGAAAGAGCCAATTGCCCGATCGGTCCATTTCTTCAATTAATGCCATGTCAGTTTGTTCTGAATCTGAGGATGAATACCGTGTAAAGCAAGCCCATACCGGACAACAGGGAGATAATAGGCGACAGTTCTTGCAAGATTTCACGGCCCAATTCGGGCACAGGCTCTACGTAGATTATGTCATTGCTCTGGACCGTCATATTGGCAAAACGAATTCCTTCAATCGTGCTGAGGTCCATCAGATAAACCTTGGACTCCACCTCTCCATCTTGTTTGAATGCCCTGCGAATGAGCTTCACTTTGGCGGCATTGCCTCTTTGCGCTATGCCACCTGCTGCTGCCAGCATTTCAATTACGGTTACGTTGTTATTTTCTATGGGAATGACGCGTGCATCGGCCCCACTGCCCGGAAATACGATTACTCTGTTGTTCATAACCTTGATGACCACAAAAGTGTCATTGTACAACGCATCGTAAAGTTTTTCTAATTCCACTTGAAGTTCAATTACGGTGAAATCAGTCACTTTCACTCTACCCAGTTCCGGAAAATTGACATACCCATCAGCAAGAACAGGGAAAGTAAAATTTCCGAAATTGATGTTGCGCTGTTCTTCATTACTGCCGGTAGTCACTTCCATCAGGCGCTTGCCTTTGTTGGTAAAGAGCGTGAACATCAACACATCATTCACTGCAATTCGGTACTCACGCGCTTTGAGTTCCTCATCGCTGAGTGGCGCATACTGATACTCACGATCCGTTTTAAACATCAAGTCTTTGTTGATGTTGCAGCCCGGAAGCAGCAATGTCAACAATCCTACACCGAAGAAAAATTTTTGCATCAAAAAAGATTTGGGTAGCAACGGGCGCAAATGTAAAAATTCCGCAATGGCCTCGCCCGAAGTCTTTGTCCGTGACGGAATCTCCTCACTTTTGCACTCAATGAAACCCACAGTTGTTATCGGAGCTTCCGAAAATCAGGCTCGATATGCGCACATGGCCGTGCGCAAACTACGCCAATATGGCCATCCGGTGAGGGCCATTGGTTTGCGTGCGGGTCGCATAGACGATGTAGAAATTGAAACAGAGAGACCGTCAATCAACCGTCCCGATACCGTCACGCTATATGTAGGCCCCGCAAACCAACCCGCTTGGGAGGACTATATCCTCAGCCTCAGACCCATAAGAATCATTTTCAACCCGGGAACTGAAAATCCCTCATTTGAGCAAAAAGCAATTGCTGCAGGCATCCATTGCGAAGTGGCTTGCACATTGGTGCTTCTCTCTGCCAATCAATACTGAATGAAGGGCCAACACATTTACCTCCGCGCTTGCGAACCCACCGATTTGGACAGCCTGTATACTTGGGAAAATGACCCCGAAATCCGCGCTGCAGGAGAACAATTGACGCCTTTCAGTCGCCACACACTCCAAAATTATTTGGCCTCCGCACATGATATATATAGTCAAGGTCAATTGCGTTTAATGGTCTGCTTGAACCTCGATCATCGTGCTATAGGGACGGTGGACCTGACAGATTTTGATTCGCGCCACGGCAGAGCGGGCGTTGGCATTTTGATTGATGCCGGCTTTCGCCAAAGAGGCTATGCCCGAGAAGCCATGCAACTGTTGATGCGCTATGCCCGTGAAACCCTCGGTTTGCGCATGCTCCACTGCGCCACCCATGCTGAAAACACAGCCAGTAGGGCCCTCTTTACCCACATAGGATTTGAGGAATGTGGCCATAGAAAACAATGGTATCTGAACGCCCACGGACCCTCAGACGAAATCCTCATGCAATACCTTTTCACAAATTGAAGAAAATCATCATCATCCTCGGTGTGCTGGCCTTGGGAGCGGGCATAGCCGCTTATGTAGTCTATGGCAAGTTTTTCGAACCCATTACCGGTTTTTCGGGTAATAAAAAATTGGTTTTGGTGCCCACTAACTCAGATATGCCTGCACTGCGCGAGATTCTGCTCACCGACAGTGTCATCCCCGATTTCACCTTATTCGACCTTCTTGCCGAGCAAAAGAAGTTTACCACGCCAAAGCCAGGTCGTTATACCATCAAGAATGATGCATCACTCAATGACATCATCAATCTGCTTCGATCGGGCAACCAAACTCCGGTAAGGGTGACCTTCAACCAAGCACGCAAGGTGGAAAACGTGGCCGGCAAGGTGAGTCGCTATTTCGAGCAGGACTCGGCCGCTTTTGCCCAATACCTCACCCATCCGGACCGACCTGCAGAGTTTGGTTTTTCGCCCCAAACCTACCCTACCCTGTTCATCCCCGATACGTATGAATTCTATTGGAACACCACGCCCGAAGCCTTTGTCTCTCGGATGAAAAAAGAATATGACCTTTTCTGGACAGGTGACCGAAAAGCCAAAGCCGATGCACTCAAAATGTCGACCATGGAAGTGGTGACGTTGGCCTCGATAGTCAAAGAAGAGACCGCCAAACGAGACGAGGCGCCCAAAATCGCTGGGGTTTACCTAAACCGATTGCGCATAGGCATGGCTTTGCAAGCCGACCCTACGCTCAAGTTTGCACTGAACGATTTCTCCATCAGACGCTTGCTTGACGAAGACAAACAAGTAGAATCACCCTACAACACATACAAGTACACGGGATTGCCACCCGGGCCCATTAACCTGCCGGAAAGCACCTACATTGATGCTGTACTCAATGCCGAAAAGCATAATTACATATACTTCTGCGCTAAAGCTGACTTTTCAGGGTACAGTAATTTCAGCTCAACGCTGGACCAGCACAAAGTCTACGCCCGAGAATACCATCGAGCGTTGAATAAAAATCGCATTTTCAGATGAAAACCGTTGCACTTTGGGTCGCGCTGATGGCGGTCTCGGGTGCGTGCGGCCAAGACAGTATTCCCTCGTGGAAGAAAGCCGCTGTTTACGGTAGCATCAGTGCGGCCGCTGTCGGTTCGATGGCCTATCTGAGCCAAAGTTGGTATGCCGACCAACCCCGAACGGACTTTCATTTTTTCAATGACAACGCACAGTGGTTGGGTATGGACAAATGGGGCCACGCTTTCACTACCTATCAAACAGGGCGCATGGGCTATTTGTCCTTTCGGTCCGCCGGAATGCCCAAGCGAAGTGCACTTATATGGGGCGCCAATGTGGGATTTTTGTTTCTGGCAGGTGTGGAAGTGCTCGATGGTTTCAGCCCGGCTTGGGGATACAGCCCCGGTGATATGCTGGCCAATGCGGCAGGTTCGGGGCTTTTCATCAGCCAAGAAGCCCTGTGGGACGAACAGCGCGTGCAAATCAAATTTTCGGCACGCATGACGCCTTATGCCCCACAAAGGCCTGATTTGTTGGGTAAAACGCCCTTGGAACGAATCATCAAAGACTACAATGGCCAAACCTATTGGCTCACTACTTCGCCCGGCATGTGGACCCAAGAGGGTCGGCTTCCTCGATGGTTAGGCGTTTCGGTGGGCTACGGAGCGGATGGTATGCTATCCGGCCATCCCGAATCGGCCCTTTTTCCCGACCAACAACGAACACGACTTTTTTACCTTGCTCCGGACATTCTGTTGGACCAAATTCCGTTTCGAAGCAAGGCTTTGAGGCTCGCAGCGCTGTGGCTGAGTTGGGTCAAGATACCGCTGCCCGCTTTGGGCATCACGGATGAAGGCGGGTTGCGATTTCGTGCGGTTGGCTTTTGAGTTTATCTATGTTGGCGGTGAATGCGCACCTCAGTAGCTCCTTGGCCATACATTCTGAAATCGGCATCGTGAAAGGAAGCGTTGGGGTAAAAATCGGCCAGTGACTTCCGAATCATCGAGCGAAGCACCCCCTCGCCTACCCCGTGTATGAAAATTACCCGCGGAATTTTCTTCTCCTCGGCAATCCTCATCATTCGATCAAAATGGCGCATTTGGATATTGCGTTTCTCGGCCGGGTCCAGGCCGGTCTCATCGTCAAGCAACTCGTGGATGTGGAGATCAATTTCCATGAATTCACCTTTGACAATAACATTTTGCGACTCTTGGTTCTTGTATTTGAGTTTAAAATCTTTATCAATCTTCTTAATGGCCGAGCCGCTGTTGTTGCGCACCAATTGCTCGCGCACATCTTCTTCGGCCCTGCGATACGCTTTATGCTCAGCAGCGGGATTCTCCACTTTTACAAGTTTTTTAGCCTCCACAGGATATTCAAATCCTTCAGAATCTTCGATGATGACCATACCCTTTTGTGCAAAACCTTTTACCACTGCTTGGCCCTGTTCGTCCAAAAATCTAACGGTATCGCCAATAGTCAAAATCATGAGGCCAAATATACCCTTGGACTTTATTTTCGCCCCAAACCGATTCCCAATGAGAACGCTGATTTTAACATTCGCTTTCATCTGCGCGGGCCTGGCCGTCACCGCACAAAAACCCGATGCTCGACTTGTCGGCCTGGACCGCTATTTCGAAAAACAACGGATACAATGGAACATTCCGGGCATGGCCATCGCCATAGTAAAGGATGGCAAAATCATCCATTCGAAAGGCTATGGCGTGCGCGATACCAAAAGCAATCTACCTGTTACCGGGAGCACCTTGTTTGCAATTGCCAGCAACACCAAATCATTCACCACTGCCGCGTTGGCCACTTTGGTGGATGCCGGACTGATATCATGGGATGACAAAGTGCGCAAACACCTCCCCTATTTTCAGCTCTATTCGCCCTATGTGAGCGAGGAAATGACCATTCGCGACCTGGTCAGTCATCGTAGCGGATTGGCAACATTTAGCGGTGATTTGCTGTGGTATGGCAGCACCCACTCTCGAGAGGAGATCATCCGCAGGGCGCGTCATTTGAAGCCCGTTCATGGATTCAGAGAAAAATTTGGTTACCAGAACGTCATGTTCATTGCAGCGGGTGAAATCATTCCCGTTGTCACGGGCCTTACTTGGGACGAATATGTTGACAAGACCTTTTTGCAATCCTTGGGAATGAAAAACAGCTGTTTATCTGTCAAGGACTTGAACAAATTCAAAGAAGTGGCCCTGCCTCACAACGAAGTGGAAGGACGCAACCAAGTCATCAATTGGGTGAACTGGGACAACATGGCACCGGCCGGTTCCATTCTGGCCTCGGCTGATGATGTTTGTCAATGGTTAATGCTTCAATTAGGCCAAGGCACTCTCAATGGCAAAACCTATTGGAGCGCAGCTCGCAGTAACGAAATGCACGAAATGGTGACTCCCCAGCCGATTGGTAACTTTTCTCGACAAAACATGCCATCCAAGCACTTTGGCGGATATGGCCTCGGTTGGAATGTGTTTGATTTTCATGGTAAAAAAGTAGTCAACCACGGGGGAGGCTATGATGGTATGATTTCGCAGTCCTTTTTTGTGCCCGAGGCCGGTTTGGGTGCTGTCATACTTACCAACAACAACAATTGGTTGCCGGGAGCCATGATGTATAAAATTTTGGACACTTTTCTGAGCGATGGCAAAGGTGCCGATGTGCCTTCCCTCTATCTCAAAATGAAGAAAGACGGTGACGCTGAAGACAAAGCGAAAGCAGATGAAACAGAAAAAAAACGTTTGGCCAACATCACAAAGCCGTCATATCCACTAGCAGCGTATGCAGGCATTTATGAGTGCCCACTTTACGGCCAATGCAAAGTGTGGGAAGACGAGCGCGGCTTGCGCATGCAATTCATGCAAACACCACTTTTTGGTGGCACATTGAACCATTTCGAACACGAGCGTTTTCAGTTGGTGTGGAATGAACAAATGATGCTGCCAAAAGGAATGGTGCAATTTATCTCGGACATCCAAGGCCGTGTCGATGAGATGCGCATTGAAGTCGAGAATCCCGACTTCGATTTTTCTGAGCTTCATTTCAAAAAACTGCCCGACCAAATCAAGTGAATTTCTATATTTGCGCCCCCTTACAGAAAGGGAAAACGGATGGCTCCGTAGCTCAACTGGATAGAGCATCTCACTACGGATGAGAAGGTTTGGGGTTCGAATCCCTACGGGGTCACAAAGGAAAAACCGGTCAACTTGACCGGTTTTTTTGTTTGAATCCGGCCAAAGCCAAAAGCTTTGATGCCCGGTGAAAACAAAAAAACCATGCTTCCGACAACGGAGGAAACGGTTTTCAACTTTGAGCGCGACCTTAGCGATGGGAACGCGAAGCAATCCCAAGCCAAAAGCTTTGATGCCCGGTGAAAACAAAAAAAACATGCTTTCGACAACGTAGCGATGATGACCAAGATTCTATCATCAAGTGATTTCCGAAATTGTTGAAATTCAAAGCGCCCAATTGACATTTCAATGACCTGTTATTAGCGGTCCGTTGCTTTCTTTGCGTCCAAATTGCAAAAAACAATGAACCAATTCTTTTATCCCGCTGCAGTCCTTTTGTTGCTGACTGCTTGTGGCGCCCCCTCTGCCGAAAACACCCCCGAACCAGCACCTGTCGACACGCTGAAATATCCGGAAGAAGTCCACCTGGCCAACCTGCGCATGATGACCAATGGTGGTGATAATGCCGAAGCATATTGGAGTTTTGATGATAAAAACCTTGTTTTCCAAGCGCGCAATGAAGCGTGGGGCGTGGAGTGCGACCAAATATTCTCTTTGGATGTCAATGGTCAGCGCCTCGAAGACACACCGCCTACCATGCTCAGCACGGGCAATGGCCGCACAACTTGCTCATTCTACATGCCCGGCAACCAAAGCGTGCTTTTTGCCTCCACCCACCATCAAATGAAAGACTGTCCGCCCGAGCCCGAGCGCACCGGTGGCAAATACGTATGGGCTATCTATCCCGAGTTTGACATTTTCACAGCAGACCTCAAAGGCAATATACTGGCGCAATTGACTGATGTACCCGGCTATGATGCCGAAGGTGTGGTTTCGCCCAAAGGCGACAAAATTGCCTTTACCAGCACGCGCAGCGGTGATTTGGAGCTTTATACAATGAACTTGGATGGCAGCAATGTGGTGCAAGTGACCAACGAACTGGGCTATGACGGAGGCGCCTTCTTCTCGCCTGATGGCACTAAACTGGTGTTTCGCTCATCTCGCCCCAAAACCCCCGAGGAAGTAAAAAATTACAAAGACCTTTTGGCCCAAAACCTTGTAGAACCTTCTGACATGGAGATTTTTACAGTTAACGTTGACGGCACAGACATGCGCCAAATTACCAGCCTGGGAAAAGCCAATTGGGCGCCCTATTTCCATCCATCCGGTGAGAAAATCATCTTTGCCTCCAATCACCATGCGGACCGTGGTTTTCAATTCAATCTCTTTATGATTAACATTGATGGCACAGGACTGAAACAGATCACCTTTGACAAGGTATTTGACGCTTTTCCCATGTTCTCTTGGGATGGCAAAAAACTCTCTTTCAGCAGCAACCGACACAACGGAGGCACCCGCGCTACCAATGTTTTCATAGCCGACTGGGTTGAGTAACTCACCTCATAGCAACCCCTCCAAATTCAGACTTTGGCTCAAAAGGCTGGGTTGGGCGGGTTTTCTATTCTTTCTGATTAAAGGACTTGTTTGGATAGCCATATTTTTGGGCGCAGGTAAACTCATAGGATGCTGACCAAACCCCTTCGCATTTTGACCGGAACAGCCATTATTGGGCTTTCCCTGATTTTTTTCGGCTGCCAAAAACGCAAATCCACTTCAACGGAGCAATCATCGCCCACCGCAAATCCAAAGGGCGGAAAAAACTTCAGTGTCATGTTTTACAATGTGGAGAACCTATTCGACATTGAAGACGACTTGACCAATGACGGAGATGATGAGTGGCTGCCCACAGGACAAAACGAATGGACTCAAAACCGGTATCACAAGAAATTGGCTGATCTGGCCAACGTCATTGGTACATCTACCGGGAGCATGCCCGCTATCATCGGTCTGTGTGAAGTGGAAAACAAAAAAGTAATTCAAGACCTTATAGAAACTGTACCGCTGGTTGAAACCGATTTTCTCATCATCCACCGTGACAGCCCCGACAGCCGCGGTATTGACGTGGCATTGGTTGTCAATCCTAAAATCTTCCTGCCCGATTTGTACCTCTTTCATCGCGTCACGGTGCCCAACCCCGAGCGACCCACCACGCGAGACATCCTGTACGTTCGAGGGTTAGTCGATGGCAAAAGACTTCACCTGTTTGTTAATCACTGGCCCTCTCGCAGCAGCGGTCAAGAACAAACCGAGTCCTACCGAATGGAAGCCGCCAAAGTGCTCAAAACCAAAATGGACTCCATCATGGCGATCGAACCAGATGCGCGCATCCTGAGCATGGGCGACATGAACGACCACCCCAATGACCGAAGCATCACCGAAGGTCTCAGGGCGCGCGGTCAGCAGCCTGCACACTATTTCAACTACATGGAAAAAACGGCCAAAGACGGCTACGGAACCTACTTCTACAAAGGCCAATGGGGGATTCTGGACCAATTCATTGGCTCGTGGCCGCTGGTCAATGCCGAGTCGGGAATATTTGCCCGAGACACAGCCGCCCGCATCGTGGACGAAAAATGGCTGCTCTACATGAACGACCGTGGCGAAAACATGCCCAACCGCACTTTTGCAGGCAAAAACTACACTGGCGGCTTTAGTGACCACCTGCCCATCGTCATTCAACTTACTGTCAAATAAATAATACCTAAAAGGAAATGTCCCAAGCCGTTGCCCGACTCGAACCCCGATTGCTCTGGAAAAATTTTGCAGACCTCAATGCCGTGCCGCGCCCGAGTAAAAAGGAAGAGCGCGTCATTCGCTTTATCAAAGACTTTGGCCAACGCTTGGGCCTGCCCGTGACCGAAGATCAAGTGGGTAACGTTATTATCTGCAAGCCCGCCACACCCGGCATGGAAAACCGCCACACAGTAGTGCTGCAAAGCCACCTCGACATGGTGCACCAAAAGAACTCTGACACTCAATTTGATTTTGACACCCAAGGCATCCAAATGCGCATCGAAGGCGACATCGTGCGCGCCAACGGCACCACTTTGGGTGCTGACAATGGCATAGGCGTGGCCGCTATCATGGCCCTGCTTGAGTCCACAGACATTCCGCATCCTGCTCTCGAAGCCCTCTTTACCATTGACGAAGAAACCGGCATGACCGGAGCGTTGGGCCTCCAAGGCGGCTTGCTACATGGCCGCATCATGCTCAATCTGGACACCGAAGACGACCGCGAACTCACTATCGGCTGTGCAGGTGGGGTGGATGTCACCGCCACGCTGTGGTATGAGCGCCAGCCCGTTCCGGCCAATCACGAGTCCATGGAACTCACCGTGCGCGGACTCAGCGGTGGCCACTCCGGCATGGACATCCACCTTGGGTTGGGCAATGCCAACAAGCTCATGAACCGCCTGTTGTTCAAAGCCCGCGAGCAGTTTGGCGTGCGCTTGGCCACCATCGAAGGAGGCAGCCTGCGCAATGCCATCCCGCGCGAGAGCAAAGTCCTGCTCACAGTGCCGAGCGAGCAATTGCATGATTTTTTGGCCCATATCAATACCATGTCCGACACCATCCGTGCGGAATACCGCACCACCGACCCCAATTTGCACATTGCGCTGGTGCCTGCCGAATTGCCCGCTTCCGAAGTGGCCGAGCCTCATTTTCAAGACCACTTGATAGCGGCCGTTTATGCCTGTCCCAATGGCATCTACCGCATGAGCCCCGATATCCCCGGATTGGTCCAAAGCAGCAACAACCTGGCGCGCATCACCCTGCACGAAGGAAAATGCCAAGTGATGTGCCTCACACGCAGTTCGGTGGACAGCGAAAAAGACGAGGTAGCCCGCAGCATCCAAGGTGCTTTTGAGCATTTGGAAGGCGAAATCACATTCACCGGAGCCTACCCCGGCTGGATGCCCAATCCATCAAGCCTCATCGTGGCTGCCATGTCTGGTTTGTATGAGAAAATGTTTGGCGAAAAAGCCCATGTCAACGCTTGCCACGCAGGCTTGGAATGCGGCATTTTGGGACGCAACTATCCCGGAATGGACATGGTGTCCTTTGGCCCCAATATCCGCGGAGCCCACTCGCCCGATGAAAACGTGCAAATCAGCAGCGTAGACAAGTTTTGGAAGTTCTTCTTGGCAACTTTGGAGGAGATTCCCACCAAAGACTGAGGCCTTTTCTATGCTTCTTTCAACAGAAAAAACCCCGCGCAAACCACTAATCCGGCAGTCTCGGTGCGGAGGCGGGCATCGCCAAGGGTGATGGGTGCAAATCCGTTTTGCTCGGCCAGTGCGATTTCATCCAAGGAAAAATCTCCTTCGGGCCCGATGAGCACCGTAGCATCCGCATTTTTTGGCAACCAAGTCTGAAAAAGCGC
>Ga0169931_10006296_pt1 | contig 17970 bp, 14 predicted proteins | sample Kivu_15m_20L_FD_129675 | JGI IMG/M metagenome (GOLD analysis project Ga0169931, IMG submission 129675) | Freshwater microbial communities from Lake Kivu, Western Province, Rwanda to study Microbial Dark Matter (Phase II) - Kivu_15m_20L... | ecosystem: Environmental > Aquatic > Freshwater > Lake...
ATGATTTGGCGCGATTTGGCTAAATCGACCCAATTTTGCGCCGCTTGTGTAGAGTAGTTGATGGTGCCGCTTATTGAGTATTTTTGCGCCTGCAGGATAACCATCTGCCAGTTACTGCCAAGTAGGCGCTGCTGGTCGGCCGCCCGGTTCCAGCGTTCGTCCAGATAAGCGCCATCGGCGAGTACGGTCATGCTGGCCTCAATACCGGCACCGGCGCGTAATAACTGGCGCACCAGTTCTGGTAACTGGTGGGCACTGGTGTGGCTGTTGCCAAACCAGAGGACTTGCAGTGGGTTTTTGCCACGATTATCCGGCAGTGGGTGATTGGCCGGGGGGATGATAACAACCGGTGGTGCGGTACCGGCGCCCGGCGTTTGGCTAGCGGGCGGCGCCGACTGGCTGCCACCGCCGCAACCGAGCAGCTGTAAGGTGGTCGCGCCTAACACACACAGTGGCACCCACGGGCGCAGGCTACTGAGACGACGGGCTAGTTGCTGCACACGGTCGCAGTGAGTTTTGTTGTTAAGCGCTGGCATAATGTCAATCCTGCAATGGGCTGGATTGACATTATGCGCAGCAGCTGTGGCGTTGGTAAAGGAGCCTGCGGTGCGCCGTGTGCGATAACCGGACGGAGCACCGCGGCTGTTAGGGTTGGCTTTGCTAAAGAGCGCTGATTATCTATTGCTAGCTAACCGGTGCTGCTTAGAACTCCTGCACTGTTGGCCGTAATACGATTTCGTTAATATCGACATCGGCTGGTTGTTCGATGGCGTACGCAACAGCGCGGGCGACCGAATCGGCCGGAATTTCATTTTGCTGATAAAACGCCTGCACAAACTCGCTGCTTTGGCTGTGGCTGCTGCCGTGTTTTAATTCCGAGGCGACCGCGCCCGGTAAAATGGTGGTGGTACGGATTTTACCGCCTACTTCATGGCGTAAACCTTCGCTGATCGCCCGCACCGCAAACTTGGTGCCGCTGTATACCGTGCCGCCCGGGCTGAATACCTTGATGCCGGCAACCGACGAGACATTGATAAAATGCCCGCTTTGCTGGCGTTGAAACACCGGCAGCGCAGCGGCGATGCCGTACAACACACCTTTGATATTGATATCAATCATGCGGTCCCACTCGTCGGTACGCAGTTCGCTCATCGGCGCAATCGCCATCAAACCGGCGTTGTTGACGATCACGTCGAGCTGACCAAAGCTGTCCAGTGCCAGTTGCACTGCAGCCTGCAAATCTTCAGCCTTGGTCACATCGGCCGTTTGATGCACAGCGACGCCACCAGCGGCAATGATGCGGTTTTGTAAGGTCTGTAAACGCTCGGTGCGACGGGCCACCAGCACCAGACGGGCGCCGCGTGAAGCCAGTAATTCGGCGGTGGCTTCACCCAGACCGCTGCTGGCGCCGGTAATTAACACAACTTTGTTGGCAATCGTCATTGGGTATTCCTCTTTATCGTTTGGCTTGTTGGTTGCCAACGGCATGGCGCTTGGCATGGCAGTATTATCGGTTGCTGTTATATGCTTGAAAATGGAATAAAATCGACATCAGAATTCCAAAAATCGGAATTATCCAATGAACAAATTAGAATTGTTACGGATTTTTTGTACGGCGGCTGAACTGGGGAATTTTAAAGACACCGCCCGCTTGCTGGCGGTGTCACCACAAGCCGTGACACGGGCAGTACAGCAGTTGGAGCGGCTGACCGGTGAGGTGTTGTTTCACCGCAATACCCGTCAGGTCAAACTCACCACTTTTGGCGCCGAATTGCTGCAGCAAGCCAGGCCGCAACTGGAAGCGCTGAATGCCTTGCTCAGACCGAGCCAGCAGCAAGCAGAGCATGCCAGCGGTCTGGTGCGGTTAACGGCGCCGAGTGCTTTTCGCAGCGTGCTGATGCCATTGTTATTAAAGTTTCAGCAACGTTATCCGCTGATCCGGCTGGATATCCGCTTGTCTGATCAACACAGCGCTGTGGTGACCGAGCAAATTGACTTAGGCCTGCGCATTGGCAGCATGCGGGATTTGAGTTTTGTCGCCGTGCCGGTTGGCCAGATGCCGATGTATTTGGTGGCAAGCCCGGCCTATCTGGCACAGGCCGGTTTACCGCAAACGCTGGAGGATTTGGCCAGCCACCGGTTTACCGGCATGTTGGATCAGGCCAGCAACCGGCCCTGGCCGTTTTATTTTGCCGGCAGTGGCCAGTGGCAACCGCCGCAAATTCAGCTGCAGGCCAATGATGCCTTTGCCGAGCGTGATGCCGTATTAGCTGGCGTCGGCATCAGCCAGTTACCGCTGTTTATGCTGGCGGATGCGCTGTCGGCCGGTCAGCTGGTGCGGTTGTTGCCGCAGCTTGAGCCGACCCCCTGGCCCATTAGCCTGTACCGGCCACAACGTGGGCCAGTACCGCTGCGTGTGCGTTTGTTATTTGATTATTTACAGCGCCAGCTCAGGGCCATGCCGCTGTTGCAGGCCACTTAACAGACGGCGGGCCGAAAAAAAAGGAGCTGCAGGCAGCTCCTTTCATCATCGACGAAAGCCTTTAGAAGAAACTCTTCTTAAACTCGATACCAACAATGCGCGGTTCGTTCACAAAGCCGGTCAGGTTATTGAAGTCCACCGCACCTTTGACGTTGTGTTCATTGGTGATGTTGCGGCCAAATGCGGCAATTTCATAGTTACCGTCATAGTTTTGGTAACCAATACGTAAACCGGCTTCGTAGTTATCATCCACCATAAACTCAACTGATTCGTACAGGAACAGGTTGGTTTTACCTTGCCAGGCGATATCGCCATACAGATAAATCTCACCGTTTGCCACCGGATAGTCATAACGGCCATTGAGTGTCAGGATGGTTTTGGGGGCTTGCGGGAACGGATTGCCGTTGACAAAAGCCAGGCCGTTGTTGTCTAACCGATCCAGCACAGTACATTTTGTGCCGCAGGTTGCAACCCGCAGGTTTTGATCCTTCAGCTCAGTTTTGTTGTAGCTAAAACCACCACCCAGCGTCAGATTGCTCAGCGCACGCCATTCAGCGTCCACTTCAAAACCATAACCGGTGCCTTTGTCAGCATTTAACAGCGCATTACCCTGCGAAGCGCCACCGATAGCCGAAAGCTGAATATCGTTGACGTTGTAATAGAACACAGCACCGTTTAAGCGTAGGGTGCGTTCCAGCAACTCCACTTTGCTACCAAATTCAACTGAATCGATAGTTTCAGAAGTAGCAACTGATGGGAAGCCTTCAAAGGCCACATCGCGCGCCTGAATAGAAGGGGCGCGGAAACCGCGGGCTAAGCGGCCATAAAATGACATCAGCTCGGTATAACGGTAGTTAGTGGCTAACTCCCAGCTTACCTGACCGTCATCAACATTGACTGGTTTATAGTCTTGCAGCGTCGCAGCGCCAATCGTCAGGGCAAAACCACCGACGTTTTGCGGGCCTGGTTTAAAGCCTTTTTCATCTTTGGTGTAACGGACACCTGCGGTCAGGTCCCATTGTTCGGTCAGGTTATAGGTGCTTTGGCCAAACAGTGCCCAGCTGGTATTGCTGTGGTACACAGTGGTTGCGCCGAAGAAACCGTCAATACTGGTGACGCCAAAGGATGAATCAAAGTAGAAGGCACCGATTTGCCAATCTACGTCGCCATCAGTATCGCTGGCTAAACGCAGTTCCTGCGTGACTTGATGCAGATTTTTCAGCTGATCTTCAGTGACCGCCTGAAATGGAATAAAACCCGGGCCGTTTGGCGTGCCGCCGTCAATATCGCCTTTACCCTCACCATCGGCTTCTTCACGGGCTGTTACTGAGGTTAATGTCATGCCATCAAGCTCAATGTCCAGTTTCAAAGATGCACCATAGGTTTCATATTTCTGGAAATTGTTGTCACCTTCGTTGTAGGCCACAGTTTCGCGCAGGTAATTGTTATTTAACTTGTTGCTGCCTTTGGTAAACACATTGGCACGGAACAAGGATGAAGTACCATCCAGGTCACGGCCGTGTACATTGAGCAAAGCGTTGACTTTATCGCCTTCGTACAAAAACTGGATACGGCCGGCGAATTCATCAAACCCGCCCATCGCATTGTTTTCGTTGGTGAAACTGTTGTCGACAAAGTCGTCGCGATGCTGGTTTAACAAGGACGCCCGGGCTGAAAGTTTGTCACTTAAGGCGCCACCGAAGGCACCTTCCAGGTTGTAGCTGCCAAAGCTGCCGGCGGACATTTTGACGAAAGCGTCGGAATCCTGCCGCGGTTTAACCGTATTAAATTTGATAATGCCGGCGGTGGTATTGCGGCCGAACAGCGTGCCTTGCGGGCCGCGGATCACTTCTGCCGTTTCGATATCAAATAACGGGAAGCTTTTCAGGATCACGTTTTCCATCACGACGTCGTCCATGATGACCGACACTGGTTGTGAAGCGGCCAGATCGAAATCGGTGTTACCAAGGCCGCGGATGTAAAAACGTGGCGCAGCGCGACCATTCGATGATTCGGCAAATAACCCCGGCACTTTTACCGCTAACGCCTGAATGTCTTCGCCACCGGAAAACAAGGCATCAAACTTTTCACCGCCTAAGGTTGCGACAGAAATAGGCACTTCCTGGGTGTTTTGCACGCGTTTTTGTGCAGTCACCATAATGCGTTCTAATTGCTGGTCGTCTTGTTTGGCTTTGTCACTTTCCTGTGCGTTCGCTACAGGAGAAAGCCCGACAGTGGCAGCGACCAGTGCAGCCTGGATTTGCAGCGCCAGCGTCGAATATTTGCTGTTCATCAATGGATAATCCTCAGGTAATTTTGTTGTTGTAGGTCTGCGGCCAATGCAGTTGGTTGCAGCCAGACATAATGTCTGCATACAGGTTTAGCAGGCGCAGCCTTTTCTGTCAGCTGTTAACGCGCCGGAGTGACCACGGGCGAAAAAAGCGGCGCCGGAGTATATCAGTAAAGCCAGAAATTAGGCCAACTGTGCGGGAAAAAGCAGTGATTTTCTGCCACAACAGAGAGTTTGTTCTGAATAAAGAAACATGGCGCTGTTTTGCAAACAGCGCCATGCTGGTTAGTCCTGTAACCAACCGAGTACTGTCTCAATGCTTTGTAATTGCCGGTGTTGCAAAATTAATTTGCGACCGAGCGTCACAGCCTTGCTTTCACATTGTATTTTGCGCTTTTTGTCGGTGATTTTTTCCAGGTCGGCGACATGGGCCAGCCCAATCACCCGGCGGATCAGTTCAGTACCGGCGTAGCCCAGCGCATCAGTGATCACCTGTTGTACAAACCGGCGCTGGTAGACTTCATTTTGCAGCGCCAGATCTTTGGTTTCACGCGCCGCTAAGGCCAGAAATTTTTGCCGGAACAGCTGCTCGGTCAACGCCAGTTGTTCGCGCAAATAGATTTGTTGCTGCGCTAAGCGGGTCTGGTCGGCGAATAAACCAGGTGATGCGCAATAATTCAGCAGTAAGTTGCCGATAAAACAGCCTAAGTCAAAGCCGATCGGGCCGTAAAAACCAAACTCGCCATCAATCAGTTTGGTCTGTTCTTTATCGACAAAAATACTACCGCTATGCACATCACCATGTAATAGCGCTTGTGGGCAGGACTCAAATTTCGCTTTGAGTTCAGCCACTTCGGCTTTGAGCTCTTCGTCAAACCACAGCGAGGTGGCTAATGGTTTTAATGCCGGGTCAAACTGATTGCGCTCGTGGTTGCAGTACGGATCGGTGAAAAACAAATCTTCGGTGATTAAACACAACTCCGGGTTCATAAACTGGGCATTACGGGCTTTTTTGAAGGGCCCATCCAGCGCAAAATCTGAGGTATAAAAACTGGTTTGTGCCAGATAACTGCTGATATGTTCGGCCAGCAACGGCAATTGCTTACCAGCGATCAAGGCATGGCGCAGAATTTGTAACTCGCCGAGATCTTCCAGCAAAATGGCCGCCTGCCCAACATCATAATGCAGCACTTCGACGGTGTGGTCTGGTACGATTTTGCCGTGAATTAACAAGACTTCCGCTTCGATGCGGGCGCGATCTAAGGTCAGCGGCCAGCTCTCGCCAACACAACGGGCGTAGGGGAGTGCCTGCTTGACGATCAGGCTGGTGCCAAATTGATTTTTCACCCGAAACACCAGGTTCAGATTGCCATCACCAAATTCCTGACAGCTGAGCTGACTATGTTCACCAAATAACTCACTGTGATCGTTGGCAAAAATGGCTGCTTGTTCGGGGGTAAACGTTTGATAACCTGCCATCTGGCAAAACTCCTGGTGGTCTTGATGTCTGGATGTCCGTATAATCGCAAAACTTAGTCACTTACTGCAACTGTCGATCGAAGCCATGCAAAACCTGACCGCGACCAGTCTGAAAATTGTCGACCAGCAGCTTTGGCTACTGGATCAAACTTTGTTACCGCACCGGATCGAATGGTTAGCGATGCAGACAACCGACGCGCTGATTGACGCTATTGTGACGCTAAAAGTGCGCGGGGCGCCGGCCATTGGCATTGCTGCCAGTTTGTTATTGGCCTGCCAGGCATGGGCTGGCCACTCGCAGGCTGTATTGTTGGCTGATTGTGCCCGCCTGCGCGCTGCCCGGCCGACGGCCGTCAACCTGATGAACAATCTTGATCGGATGCGTCAGGCGTTGCAACAGCAGGATTATGTCCAAGCGAGTGTTGAGACAGCCACCGCGATTTTTCAGCAGGATCTGTGGTTATGTCAGCAGTTAGCCCGGCATGGCGCGGCGTTGATTCAACCCGGCGAGCGTATTCTGACGCATTGCAACACCGGCGGGCTGGCAACCGCCGGCATCGGCACCGCGCTTGGCGTCATTGTGCAGGCACAGCAGGATGGTAAACAGATAAAGGTTTGGGTTGATGAAACCCGGCCCCTGCTGCAAGGTGGCCGGTTAACCGCTTGGGAGCTGACGCAGCAGCAGGTGCCGTACCAGCTGATTTGCGACAACATGGCAGGTATGCTGATGGCGCAAGGGCTGGTCGACCGTATTTTTGTCGGCGCGGACCGGATTGCCGCCAACGGCGATTTTGCCAACAAAGTAGGCACTTATAGCCTGGCTGTGCTGGCCCATTATCATCAAATCCCGTTTTATGTTGTGGCGCCATCCACCACGGTCGACTTGGCTTGTCACAATGGCGCCGCCATTCCGATTGAACAGCGAGCCGCCGCCGAGGTATGGGGCGTCAGTGGCGCGATTGGCCCGCATGGCTTGTTGCAACAAAGCCGCTGGGCGCCGGCTGACGCGCCGGTGTACAACCCGGCCTTTGATGTGACGCCGGCAGCGTTAGTCAGCGGCTGGGTGCTGGATCAAGGTGTCCTGACGCAAAACGATATCATTAATGGCGCCTTGCAGCAGCTAAACGGCTAAACGCGGTGAGCCTGGCAATACTGCTGGGCGCTGCGACTTACCAGCGCGGCAGGGACTGCACAGGCGACGGCTGCTGCGCTGGCTCAGTAGCTGGTAGAGGCCAACGCAGTTCCACGCAGCCATGCCCGGCCGCAGTGTTAAATGTACGGATATTGCCCTGATGTTGATGGATAATTTCCTGGCAAAGCAGCAGGCCAATACCGGAGCCGCCGGTTTTGGTGGTGTAAAACGGCGTAAACAGGTTGTCAATGTTGGCAAATCCCGGCCCGTTGTCGGTCAGAGTGAGCACCTGTTGCTCGCCCACATAGAACATCGATAAGGTTAACGCTGGTGCTATCTGCGCACAGTGGCAGGCTTCGACGGCGTTTTTCAATAAATTGAGCAGCAGCTGTGCCAGTTGATCCGCATCCGCATAACAATAGAGTTCACCACTGAGCGTGACAAACTCAGCTTGTGGTAGTTCTGCGATAAAGCTGGCGAGTTGCAACCACTGCTTGTTGGTTGGCGGCAGCTGCTGCAGTTGTACAAAACTATCAATAAAACCCAACAGACGCTGACTGCGTTGACGGATGCGTTGCAGCACTTGTCGGGTTTGTTGCTCTGGCAGCTGGTTGGTATTTAGCAGGGTTTCGGTCATCGATGCCATCGGCGTGAGCGAATTACGCAGTTCATGACTAAGCACCCGCACTAATTTTTGTTGGCTGGCTTTTTGTTGCTGATAGAGCGGGTGACGCAGATCGGCAGCATAAAAAATCAGGTATAGCTGATCTTCTAGTTCTACGCGTATCAGATGTTGTTGCCAACCGACCTGTAAATCGGGGTGGTAGCAATCCTTATCAACGCAGCTAAAGCCTAATTGGCGTGCGTTTGAGCCAGTTAATAACGGTCGTTGCAAGCTGTGGCTGGCCGCTGCGTTGGCAAATAACAAGTTCAAGCTGGCATCAAAGAAACAGATTGGATACGGCAGGTGTTGCCATAGCGCCTGCAGCAGCAAAGATTGGCTGTTGGGTTTGTCTGCCCGCTGGTTATGCAGCTGGCTCAATTGTAGATAGAGTCGCTGTGCTGGTTCGGTCAATTGGCTGCTGACCAGTTGGTAGCTGCTATCTCCTTCCGCCAAAGCGATGGCATAGCTGCGTAATTGTTGCCATTGTTGCTTTTCACGCCGCTGGATGACGTACCAAATGGCAACTGTAGGTCCACTGAGAGCCAACAGTAAGGTCGTGATCGCCAGCTTCGACCAGCCAGCTTGCTGCAGATACAAAGCAATAAAGCCAAACAACACCAGCAAACAGCCCAGTAGCGCATTACCGTTGTTCAGCCATCGCATGGTCATAAGGTCTGCAGCCGGTATTTTTCTACGCGGCGGGCCAGCGCATGCCGGGTGATGCCGAGCAAGTCGGCTGCCGCCGACAACTGGTTGCCGGTTTGCTGCAGCGCTTGTTTGATCAACTGTTGCTCCATGTCGGCCAGATTAAAGCTGCTGGTCGCGGATTGACCAGTGCTTGCCGGTGGTTGCAACGCCAGCAAATCCACATCAATCACCGGCGAGCTGGCCAGTAACACGGCGCGTTCCATCACATGGTTCAGTTCACGCACATTACCGGGCCAGGGGTACTGATGTAGCTGTCGCAGCGCTGCGTTACTGAGTTGTTTGGCTGGTTTTTGATACTTCTGACAAAAACGCTGCAATGCCAGTTGTGCCAGCGCGGCTAAATCATCAAGGCGCTGGCGTAATGGGGGCAGTTCAATCACCAGTGTATTGAGCCGATAGAACAGATCTTGCCGAAACAAGCCTGAGCCAACCATGGTCGATAATCCGGCATTGGTCGCACTGATGATCCGGGCATTACTGGTTTGGCTTTGACTGGCACCCACAGCTTCAAAACTCCCGCTCTCTAACACCCGCAATAACTTAGGTTGTAACGATAATGGCAGACAACCGATTTCATCAAGAAACAAGGTGCCTTGATGTGCCAGCGCAAAACGACCGATCCGACGTTGTCTGGCATCAGTAAAGGCGCCCTTTTCATGGCCAAATAATTCCGCTTCAAACAACGTATCTGGAATTGCAGCCATATTGACGTTAATAAAACTAGCCGCCCGGCGCTGTGACAACTGATGGATACGCTGGGCAAGCTGAGACTTACCAGTACCATTTTCACCGAGGATCAATATGTTAGCGTCAGTTGGTGCAATTTGTTGCATGAGTAATTCCAGTTGCTGCATCGCAGGACTGATGGCTACCCAGGGTACTTCATCCGGTGTTAATAATTGTTTGAGTTGCTGATTTTCCTGCAGTAATTGCTGGTGGCTTAGCTGCTGGCTAATCAACTGCAACAATCTGAACATCCAGATACAGAAGTTGTGCCATATACAATTTCATTATTAATCAGTAGTTTATGATTATTGCCGCGGCTGGTTTAGCAAAAAAATGCGCGTGATGCGCGAAATCGCGCACAGAGCTCTGCTCGCGTCAGGGGGATCGGTCAGCGAGGCTAAATCTTGCTGAACTTGAGCAAACGCTGGCATTTTTTTGCAAGCCGCGCTGGCGCCCTTATACTCGACTCAGTTCGTCAATGGCGCAGGTGTTTGAAATAAAACCATGGATCAACCTGTTGTAACTTTGCCGCACAACAGAGCCGGCGTACGGCGCCGCTTTGTACAAGTGGTCTGGATGTGTGCCGTTTTATGTCTGATTGGCGTACTGTTGTCCGGTCCGCGCTCATCTGTGCTGCTGGGGTTGGCTATCGTCGGGTTATCGGTAGTTATTTGGTATTTGCACCGACAGCAGTTCGAGCAGGCCATTCAGGTGTTTTTGTGGACCTTCACGCTGGTGATTTGTGGCTTGTTACTGGTCAATAATGCCATTTATGAACCGGTGCAAATGGCGTTGCCGGTGGTATTGCTATATGCCGGCCTGTTTGGCCAGCAGCAAACATATTTCCGCCTGCTGGCGTTTATGTTGCTGTTTGTGTTGGCACTGTGCAGCGCTATTTTGCTGGGTTATTTGCCGCAAACTGATTTACCGCTGCAATGGACTTCGGTAGCCACCTCGGTGCTGATTTTGTTGGGCACTGGTTTTACGGTACGAATTATCTCGACCGATTTTCGTCGCCTGCTCCAGTCGCTGGCGGCGGAAAACCTGCAAGTCCGTGCGTCGCAACAACGGTTGACCGAGATGGCGCAATGGGATGCGCTGACCGGGCTTTACGCCAGAAGTTATGCTGCTGAGCTGTTCGAGCAGGCCGTCGAACGCCATCCGCTGGCGGTTGTGTTGCTGGATCTTGACCATTTCAAACCAATTAATGATGCACTGGGTCATTGCACTGGTGATACCGTGCTACAACAGGTCGCCAACCGGTTTCGTCAGTTGCTGGGCCCGGATGACTTTGTCTGCCGCTTTGGCGGCGACGAGTTTGTGCTGGTACTGCAAGCAGACACAGTGCCGATTGACCGGTTGCAGCAGTTGCTGGCGTTATGTGGCGCTGACGTGATGGCGAATGACTTTCCGCTGCGATTGTCCGGCTCCGTTGGAGTGAGTCTGGCCCCGCAACATGGCAGCGACTTTGCTGAGTTGTGTCGTAAAGCAGATTTAGCGATGTATCGTGCTAAAGCCGAAGGCCGCAATCGCTGGTCTTGCTATGATGATTCGCTGGAACAGCAACAACATCTGATGCTGCAGCTGATCACGTTGTTGCGCTTAGCCTTAAAGCAGCAGCAAATCAGTGTGGTGTATCAACCAAAATTTCAGTTAGAGCCTTTTATGCTAACCGGCGTCGAGGCGCTGATGCGTTGGTCCTGTCCTGAACTGGGGCAGGTACAACCGAGCCGGTTTATTCCGATCGCCGAAGAAACTGGGCTGATTGATGAATTAGGTCTGTTTGTGTTGCAAACAGCCTGCCTGCAGGCACAACAATGGCTGCAACAAGGCTGGCCGGTGCCGGTGGCCGTGAATGTCTCTGGCAAACAGCTGCGCAGTGGCCGCCTACCGGCGCAAGTACAACAAGCGCTCGCTGACAGCGGTCTCCCTGCGCATTTATTGCAGTTGGAATTAACCGAATCCAGCATGATTGGCGATCAGCAGCATATCGAAGCCCAATTACAACAGATCCAGGCATTGGGGGTGTCGCTGGCGATCGACGACTTTGGCACCGGTTATGCCAATTTACAGTATCTGGCGCGTTTTCATGCCGGCACCTTAAAAATTGACCAGTCGTTTGTCCGGCATTTGCCTGAGCGGCCACGTGATGCGGCGCTGGTGCGCGGCATTATCCAGCTGGCTGAAAGTCTGCAACTGACCACGGTTGCCGAGGGCGTAGAGGATGAAGCCAGCCTGGCGCTGTTGCGCCAGCTTGGTTGTGGCCAGGGCCAGGGGTATTTGTGGTCACGTCCATTGGCTGCGGCAGAACTAGCGCTCAGTTTACACCAGCAACAGTGGCCGTTGGCCGTGTTTAATCAAAATGAGAAGGCTGTCATTAACAACAGCACACCGTCGGGTCAGCAGGGCAACCGATGAGCCGGTTAACCTGACAGATAAATCTAAGCGCCGCTCAGTTTTGTTGCCTATACTGGAACAGCAACAAGGAGGTGAGCATGCTGCAGGGATGTCGGCGCTGGAGTGTTCTGCTGTTAGCTGGTTGGGCTTTTGCCGGGCTGGCCTGCCCACTGCGGGTGTTAACCGAAGAGCTTCCGCCATATCAGGTGGTAAAAAACCAACAAGTTGTTGGTGGCTTTGCTTTTTTACAGGTGCAATCCATTTTACGGCAGGCCGGCTGGTCATGCCGCACTGAAGTGCTGCCGTGGGCTAGTGCGCTTGCGCTTGCACAACAACCAAATGTGTTGATTTTCTCAATGGCGAGATTACCGCCGCGCGAACCGTTGTACCATTGGCTGACGCCATTGTTACGGGCCGATTACCATTTTTACTCAGCGCAGCGGCAAGTCGTGCAGCAACTTAGTCAGGGGGTGGCACCGCAGCAGTATATGGCGGTGGCGGTGGCTGGCAGTATGATGGACCAACGTTTGCAGCAGCTTGGTTTTGTGCCGGCGAAAAACTTGCTGCAAGTGCGTGACGTCAATGAACAATGGAAAATGCTGCAGCAAAACCGGGCACAGCTGACGTTGGCCTTTGAGCCTGATTTTGCCGCCATGGCTGACCCGCAAGTACGGCAGACCCGCTTTTACCGCTCTGCCCAATCGATGCTGCAAATTGAGCTGTATCTGGCCGCCAGTCTGCAAACAGACCCTGCACTACTGACAAGGCTTCGTCAGGCGATTGCCGCTTTGCAGCGCGCCACGCCGGCAAAACCAGTCAGATAAGTCCGCCGGCTAGGCAGCGCTGCACAAATCGGCGACAATCCGGCGCTGTTTATTCAGCGTGTCCGGAGTTTTTATGCAAGCCAGCAATTTTGATTTAGCTTTATATGCCCGTCGTATTGGCCTGGCGCAGGTCCCAACCGCCGCCAATTTTGATGCAGCTGCTTTGTGTCAGCTGATGCAGGCGCATTTGCGCAGCATTACTTTTGAAAATTTAGATGTGCAGGCGGGCAAGATTGTCTCGCTGCTGCCGGAAGATATTGTCAGTAAAATTGTTGGCAGTGATGGTAAAGCCCGGCGCGGCGGTTATTGCTACGAACAAAACGGTTTGTTTGCGATGGCACTGACCGCGCTGGGTATTCCGTATTATTTTGTTGCTTGCCGGCCGATGTTTTACCCGATGCTGCGGCCAAAAACCCATATGGCGCTCGTGGTTAGCGTGCAACAGCAGCAGTATGTCTGTGATCTCGGCTTTGGCAGTTATGGCATGCGGGCACCGATTGCTTTGACCGATGTCAATCTGCCGCAGCAGCAGGACTATGATCAGTTTCGCCTGACGATGCCGGCTCCGGGCGAATATGTGTTACAGGCATACGTTAATGAACAATGGACTAGCCAGTTTGGTTTTGATTTACATCCGGCGCAATGGATTGACTTTATGCCAGCGAATTACCTGAATTCGACACATCCGGATACGGTGTTTGTGCAAAAACTACTGTTGATCCGGCAAACCGCCGAAGGTCGTTATTTGTTGGTTGGTGATGAGTTGAAAACCACAGTGCGCGGGGTGACCACGCTGCAACAAGTAACAGCCAGTCAACGGCCAGCATTATTAAGCGATCTGTTCGGCCTGGATCCGACAGCGCTGCAAAACTGATTACCGACGGTCAGATAGCCGATCAGAGCGGGCGGCATCAGGTCAAAGCACAGGCGGATGAGCTGCGTGGTCCGTTTTAGCAGCAGTCCCAATCAGCGTAAATCCGGCGTCAGAACCGGGCGTAGGAGTCAAGTTATGTCTTTGCCTCAGCAAAGCGAATCTCTGCAAGAACCTAAACAAGGACACCCAATCCGTTGTCAGTGCGGCGCGATCCGGGCCCAGTTAACCGGCCGTGGAGTACACAACCGGGTGATTTGTTATTGCACCGATTGCCGCGCTTTTACACGTTACCTGGGACAGCAGCAAATCCTCGATGCCCAAGGTGGCTGCGAGGTGATACAGGTCGCGCAGCATCGGTTGCATTGGCAACAAGGGTTAGACGCGCTGACATGTCTGCGCCTCAGTCCAAATGGCTTGTTACGCTGGTATTGTCGTTATTGCCACACGCCAATCGGCAATACCACAGCCGATGCCAAACTGAGTTTTATCGGCTTAATCAGCAGCTGTTTAGACCGTACCAGGCTAGATAGCGATTTTGCTGCCGAGCCTGCGCTGGTAAACACCAACAGTGCTTTGGGTGAACCCAAACCGCAGCAACGTGGCCTGGCCGCAGTGATTTTGCGTTTTGTCCTGTTAGTGGTTGGCGCGAGGCTTAGCGGACGTTGGCGGCAATCGGCACTATTTTTACCGGATGGCGCGCCGCGCTGTGAACCGCTGGTGCTCACTGCGGCGCAGAAAACCGAGTTGAAACAACGTGATTTTTGCTGCGAGCCACCACCGCCAAAGAATTAACTATCGGGACCGTTGCGTTGTCGCGACTGGTCAACACAGCGTTGCGGTAAACAGGCTTCGCCAGTGCAAAACAGATCCGGTAAGCTGGACGCATAAAATAGAACAATATTAGGAACATCATGAAAAGAATCAGTTTAACCCTGTGTTGTCTGCTGGCAGCCAGTGGACAGGTTATCGCCGCCGATCTATCAGCCAAAGCCCAGCAGATTGCTCAGCAATATATGTTGATCGATACCCATATCGACGTGCCATACCGACTGGAAGAAGACTGGGAAGATGTCAGCCAGGCTACGCAGCGCGGCGATTTTGATTATCCGCGCGCCGTTAAAGGCGGTTTAAATGTGCCCTTTATGTCGATTTATATTCCGGCTTCGAAAGAAAAGACCGGCGGTGGTTTTTTACTGGCCAATAAACTGATCGACAGTATGGAGGCTTTAGTGGGCCGGGCGCCGGACAAATTTGCCATGGCGCCAACATCGGCTTCGGCTGAACAGGCCTTTAAAGCCGGCAAAATCGGTCTGGCGCTTGGCATGGAGAACGGCACGCCGATTGAAGGTAAACTGGAAAATCTGCAGTTTTTTTATAACCGTGGTATCCGCTACATCACGCTGGCGCACTCAGAGTCGAATCACATTGCTGACTCCAGCTACGATTTACGCCGGCCGCATAAAGGCTTAAGCCCATTTGGCGAAAAGGTTGTGGCTGAGATGAACCGTTTGGGCATCATGGTCGACATTTCGCACGTGTCTGATGCAGCGTTTTACAAAGTACTGCAGATCACCAAAGCGCCGGTGATTGCCTCACATTCCAGCCTGCGGGCGATGGTGCCGGGCTTTGAACGCAATATGACCGATGACATGATCAAGGCGCTGGCAAAAAATGGCGGTGTGATCCAGATTAACTTCGGCTCTGCGTTTATCGTCCAGCAATCCAACCAATGGGGCTTGATGTACAAAGCTGCCGCCAAAGCCGCCGGCAAAGATCAAGACGATGCCGCATTTCGCGCTGACTATCTGGCAAAACATCCGTACCCGTTTGCTGACGTAGAGATGGTACTGAAACACATCGACCATGTCGTTAAACTGGTTGGCGTCGACCACGTCGGTATCGGCTCAGACTATGACGGGGTCGGTGATTCACTGCCGGCAGGACTGAAAGACGTGGCAGCCTACCCGAACCTGATCGAAGGTTTATTAAAACGTGGTTACAGTGAAGCGGATATCGTGAAAATCATATCCGGCAACACGATGCGGGTTTGGCGGCAGGTGGAACAAGTGGCTGCGCAGTTACAAAAAGCCAGATAACTATTGATTGCGGGGAACGGATGCTGGGTCACGGATGATCGGTAACTGATGGGTACAGCTTTAGCACTTTAAAGCTGTACCAGCATCACTCACCTGAAGGCAGGCGGAGTGGCGGCCAGATATCCTATCAAAACCGCCAATCCACTATCAGCTGGGTAAACTGCTTATTGCTGACGACGACGGGCACGCAGTGCCAGGCCAGCCAGACCTAAACCAAATACGGCCAGTGTGCCAGGCTCAGATACTGTAGTAGGGCGGGTTTGGTATTCGTATTGCACATAAACAGTGCCGTGCGCTTTGGTTTGCACGTTGCTGGTCACGTTACCACCACCAAAGTTGAACAGATCACGGGCTGAACCAAACAGGTTGGTGCTGATGGTACCGTTGCCGCTGAACAGATCCAGAATGCTTTGTAACGTGATGGTTTTGTCTTCACGTTTTTCCGCGCCGCGGCTGGCAACTGTGACGCCTGAAGAACCGTTAAAATCAGCAGCGCCATCAAAAATCGCCAGGTTGTAAACATCATCCCATTTTGGTAACGCGGTGATCAGTTCGATCCCGCCTGCGGTGCGCAGAATCAGTTTAGTCTGCAGGTCCACTTCGACATCAGAAGCAGAGTTTACAGAGTTATTTTCCAGCTCGAGTCGTTTCAGTGTCTTACCTAACAGGCCGAAATGGATTTTGGTCAGATACCGGGTGCCACCTAAGGTATCAAACTGATCGAAATTTAACTGCGCGGTAAAGTCGGTCGCTTTATAAGCTTCACCAATATCTTTAATCTGAACTGGTAATAATGCAGCTTGTGATGCGAATGACAGTCCGCAGAAAGTGACTGCGGCAACAAATTTTTTTAACATGACAATGTCCTTATTAATAACGTGAGATAACGCTGTAATACATCTATGAAAGCAGCAGCAGGTTTTAGCAAAACATATGCCAATAGTTAAGTTGCTGTTTTTAAAAGGTTTGCTGTGTTTTATTAAATAAGATTACCCTAATAAGGTAAAATTTACTGACATTAGGTACAGTGGGATATGGAAGGAACTCTGATGCTCCAAGCGATTCATCATGTGGCGCTGATTTGCAGCGATTACACGCGTTCTAAGCAGTTTTATACCGGAGTGTTGCAGCTGAAAGTGCTGGCAGAAAACTACCGTGCTGAGCGTGACAGTTGGAAGCTGGATTTACAGTTACCGGATGGCAGTCAGCTGGAGCTTTTTAGTTTCCCTGCTGCACCGGCGCGGCCGAGCCGGCCTGAAGCGCAAGGCTTACGGCATTTGTGTTTTGCAGTGGCAGATGTCGCTGCTGCAGTCGAATGGCTGACGCAACAAGGCGTCAGTTGCGAGCCAATACGTATCGACCCCTATACCGGCGCAGCTTATACCTTTTTTGCTGATCCGGACGGTCAGCCGCTGGAGCTGTACCAGCGCTGACCGTGGCAGCAAACAGTCAAGCCGCTGGAGCTGTATCAGCGCTGACCGCAGCAGCAAACAGTCAAGCCGCAGGCGTTGCTAGCGTCTACAGCGGTGGCAGCGCGGCTGGTGCTGTGCCTGAGATAGCGATGGCTGGTGCGGCCTGATTGACCGGTGCCCGCTTGGCCAGTTGCTGTTCGGCGTTGAGCAATGGCAAGGCGTCCGTTGCTTTATATTGCACCGCTTGCCAGTCATAACCAAACACCGCCGCCACGGTGGCAGCCACCTGGCTTTGCTGCCATGGCGTTTGGGTAGCGATGATACCGCGAGCCGGAATAGCCGGGCCTAACGCGGCCAGCCAGATTTGATCGGAGCCGCTAATGCCATCGCTAAAAGCCGCCAGTTTTTTCATGTAACCGGCTACCGCCCGGCCACTGGCGTGATGTTGCCAACTGTGGGCGTGTTCGCCACGGCCATGGTCAGTGGTGATGATCAGCGTGGTTTGGTCACGGTAGTAGGGGTCCGCCTGCAAGGTTTGCCAGATCTCGGCAATAAACTGATCGGTACGCTGGATTGCTTTTAAGTACTGGTCATATTGGCCGTCATGGGCAAAATCATCGGTTTCGCCATAGGCGATGTATAACAAACGTGGCTGGTGTTTTTTCAGCTGCGCCAGCGCAAAGCGTTGGGTAAAAATATCCAGCCGCACGCCGCTCCAAGGGCTCGGCGTTTGCCGCTGGAGTTGGTTCAGTAAGTCAATTTCGGCATCTGTTTCACCCTGTGGCCCCTGAAAATGCGCAAAACCGGCATTGACCGGCAAGCCGCTGCGCTCGACATTGAGGATATACGGCAGCACGTCCCACGAGCCTACCGCTGCCACTTTGCC
>Ga0169931_10006297_pt1 | contig 17969 bp, 12 predicted proteins | sample Kivu_15m_20L_FD_129675 | JGI IMG/M metagenome (GOLD analysis project Ga0169931, IMG submission 129675) | Freshwater microbial communities from Lake Kivu, Western Province, Rwanda to study Microbial Dark Matter (Phase II) - Kivu_15m_20L... | ecosystem: Environmental > Aquatic > Freshwater > Lake...
ACCGGGCTGGGCGATGATTGGGCTCAATCGGGGGTTTCTGCCCCAGTCGTTGGGGATGGGGTTTCTGCCATTGGTGATGCTGGGAGTGGTCGATCTGCTGGGAAAGGAGCGACGGGCGAGGGGTGGCGGATGGCTGATCGTCGGGCTCTGTGGGACGGCGATGACCCACGTTCTCTCGAGCTACCTGGCGCATCTGGTGATTGGGGTGCTGGGGGTCTCGGCGCTGCTGGGCTGGTTGAGCCTGAAAGTCCGGAGAGGCTGGCGAGAGGGAGAGGGGTTGGGGGCGACGGGGCTGGGGCGACTGGCGCTGGGGGTCGGGTGGAGCGCGGGGCTGATGGCCGTGGTCTGGCTGCCGTTGTTGCAGGGCTTGAGCGAGGTGCAGGTCGGACTGCAAGTCGCGCGCCAGGAGTACCGGCACTACCTGCTCTTTGCGCCATCGGCGGATGGGACGGCCTACCGGATGGCCTGGGCCGGATTCAACGACGTCGCAAGCCTGGTGGTGCTGGGGCAGACGGCGCTGGTGGGAATCCTCTGGCTGGGATTGCGTCGAGAGGGCCAGCCGCTCGAGTGGCTGGCGCCGCGGGGAGCCCTGCTGGCCCTGGTCGGGCTGGCACTCGCGGTCCCCGCGTTGGCGTCGATCTGGAAAGTCGTTCCCGGCCTGCCGTACCTGCAGTTTCCCTGGCGTTGGCAACCGGTGACGGCGCTGGTCGCCGCACTCTTCCTGGTGGGGGTTTGGCGGGATCGTCATCGGCTGGTTGGATGGCAGGGGCGACTGATCTTCCCGCTTGCCGGGCTGCTCGTGCTGGGGCTGGGAACCCTGACGGCGATGCTGGTCGGGCTCTGGCCTGGACAAGGTCGAGGAGAGGGGGAGAAGTCTGCGCGGCTCGAGTGGCTGGAGGGCAGGCGGCGTGTCGAGCCGTTGTCGTTCGAGGAGGGGCTGCGCCTGCAGGATGCCGGAGCGGTCGAGTTTCTCGCCTACACTGGGAATCAAGTCTATTTTCGTCCTCGCGGGGCGGAGACGACGCTCTATGGGGTGGTCGATCGACCGGGAGGGCTGGAGATCCTCGCGGGAGAGGGAGCGGTGGAGGTCCTCTCACAACGGCTCGAGTCGCGCGAATTTCGGCTGGTCAACCGGACGGTGGTCAAGGTGCGTCTCTCGACCTATGCCGACCCGCACTGGCGAGCCGAGCTCGATGGGGTCCCGCTCCCGATTAGGGTGGAGCCGACGAGCGGCCTGATGTTGATGGACGTGCCTCCCGGATCACATCGTCTGACGATCGACTACCGCCCGCCGAGGGGGCCGCTCTGGATCTCCCTGATCGTCGGATGGATCGGCCTCCTGGCCATCACGCAGAAAGCCTGGGCCGATCGCAAACGACGGGCCGGGCTCGTCTGACCGGTCGTGCTATACTGCGCAGCGATGAGCGAGACATCTCCTGCCGGCATCTATCTGCACATTCCGTTCTGCGCGACGCGCTGCCACTACTGCAATTTTGTGACGGGTGGCTATGAAGAGCAGCTGGCGGCGCGATATGTTCAGGCGATTCGGGAAGAGATCGCCCAGCGGGAGTGGCCGCCGGCGCAGACAAGGGTCGAGACGATCTACTTCGGGGGAGGGACCCCGACGACGCTCACCCCTGCTCAGCTGGGCGGGATTCTCGACACGATCGACCAGACATTTCTGATCGACGGTCGCGCGGAGGTGACGATCGAGGCCAATCCCGGATCGGTCTCGGAGGAGCGGTTGAGAGAGATCCGACAGACCGGGATCAACCGCATCAGCTTTGGCGTGCAATCCTTCGACGACCGGGAGCTGGCGATGATCGGTCGAACCCACCAGGCGGAGGAGGCGCGCCGAGCGGTGTCGATGGCGCGGGAAGCCGGCTTCGACAACCTCAGCCTCGACCTGATCGCGGGGCTGCCCGAGCAGCGGATGGAGACGTGGGAACGGAATCTGGCGGAGATCTTCGCCCTCGCGCCCGACCACCTCTCGGTCTACCTGCTCGAGCTCTACCCGGACGCGCCCCTCTCGCACCGGATCGAGCGCGGGGAGTTGCGCGCGATCGAGGACGAGGTGACCGTCGCCATGTACTATGCCCTGGTCGACGAGGCTCCCCGACACGGGTTCGACCAGTATGAGATCTCCAATTGGGCCCGTCCAGGTTGCCAGTCGCGCCACAATCTGAAGTATTGGACCGGGGCGCCCTACGCCGCTTTTGGGGTCTCGGCGGCGGGATACGACAGGGCGACGCGCTGGACGAATCAGCGCCACCTGCACAACTATCTGGCGCTCATCGAAGGAGGAACCTCTCCGATCTCGGAACGAACGGTCCTCGACGAGGCTGACCGGCAGGGAGAGGCGCTCTTTCTGCAGCTGCGGCTGGAGGAGGGGGTCGAGGTGGCGGCGCACGAGGCGAGGTTTGGGGTCTCGATCAGGGATCTGTACGGGGAGGAGTTGGAGCGGCTGGTGGGAGCGGGACTTCTCGAATGGACGCCGACCCATCTGCGGATCACGAGGGCTGGCAAAGTGCTCGCCAATGAGGTCTTCGCGATCTTTGTCTGAACGGAAAGAGGAAGAAGAGGAACGGCAAGCGAGATGGAGAAATGGATCGACCTGCGAAGCGATACGGTGACCCGACCCACCGAGGCCATGCGGCGGGCGATGGCCGCCGCCGAGGTGGGTGATGATGTCTACTTCGAAGACCCGACCGTCAACCGGCTCCAGGAGGAAGCGGCGGCCCTTTTTGAAAAGGAAGCGGCCCTCTTTGTGCCCTCTGGAACGATGGGCAATCAGATCTGTGTTCGACTTCTGACGCGTCCGGGAACGGAAGTTGTCGTCGAGGAGAGGTCCCACATCTACAACTACGAGATGGGAGCGGCGGCGATGCTCTCCGGCGTGACCCTGCGTCCCGTCGCAGGGGAGAATGGCCGACTCGGGTGGGAGGAGGTGCGGGCGGCCATCCACCATCGGGCACCCTACTACGTGACGCCGACCTCGCTGGTCGCCCTCGAGAACTCGCACAATATGGCGGGGGGGACGGTCATGTCGATCGAGGAGATGCGGACGATCTGCGATGGGGCGCGGGCGCTCGGACTTCCGACGCACCTCGACGGCGCGCGGATCTTCAACGCGGCCCTTGCGCTGGGGAGGGGAGTCGCCGAGATCGCGCGACCATTCGAGACGGTCATGTTCTGCCTCTCGAAAGGGCTGGGAGCGCCGATCGGGTCGATGATCGTCGGGTCGAAGCCGCTCATCGATGCGGCGGTCTCGCTGCGCAAACTTCTCGGTGGGGGAATGCGGCAGGTTGGCGTCGTGGCGGCCGCAGGATTGATCGCGCTGCGCGAATCCCCCGCCAGACTTGCCGAGGATCACGCCAAGGCCAACCGGCTGGCGAGCGGGCTCGCCGAGCTGCCGGGGATCGTCATCGACCCGGAGAGGGTGGAGACCAACATCGTCATCTTCGATCTGAGCGATGATCGCTGGGCGACCGACCAACTCTCCGCCGCGCTCCGCTCCGAGGGGATCCTCGCCAACGGGATCGGCCCGCGACGGATGCGAATGGTGACGCACGCCGATGTTGGCTTTCCCCAGATCGAGGAGACGCTCTCGACCATTGCCCGCCTGCTCGAAAGGGGGCCGGATGGCAGGGCGTGAGCGGTTGATTATCGCGATCGACGGACCGGCCGGCGCGGGAAAGAGCACGATCGCGCGGGAAATCGCACGGCGGCTCGGCTATCTCTTTATCAATACCGGGGCCATGTACCGGGCGATTGCCTGGAAAGCGCTGGCGGAAGGGGTCGCGCTGGAGGATGCCGGAGCGGTCGGAACGCTCGCCCAGCGCGCTGTCATCGAATTGAGTGGGCCAGTCGACGCGCTGGAAGTGGAGATCGACGGTCAGGTCGTCACACGGGCGATCGTCACGCCGGAGATCAGTCGAGCCGCCTCGATCGTCTCGGCGATCCCGGCGGTCCGACGGGCGCTGGTCGCCCAGCAGCAAGGGCTCGGCGCGGAAGGCGGGGTCGTCATGGAGGGGCGGGATATCGGCACGCACGTCTTTCCCAACGCCGACATCAAGGTCTTTCTCGACGCCACGGCGGAGGCGCGAGCCCGACGCCGCTGGCTGGAGGAGCAGCAGCGAGGCCCGACGAGCCTGCCGCTCGCGCAGATTCAGACGGAGATCGAGGAACGGGACGCGCGGGATCGCAGTCGCGCGGACTCTCCCCTCGTCCAGGCGGCGGATGCCCTCTACCTTGACTCGTCCGAGATGACCATCGAGGGCGTGATCGAGGCCATTCTGGCGCGCCTTCCGGGTGCGTCGGATCGCACGAACCAGCCAGACCAGGAGAGGTGAAAACGATCGACTATGTTCACTGGCATCATTGAAGAGCTCGGCGTGGTGAGAAGTCTCGTCCAGGGGCGCGCCGGGGCGCGGATCGAGATCGCGGTGGGGAAGATCCTCGAAGGCACCCGCGTCGGGGACAGCATCGCAGTCAACGGAGTCTGCCTGACCGCCGTCGCCCTCGGCTCCCAGTATTTCAGAGCAGACCTCTCGGCCGAGACCATCCGTCGGACGAGCCTGCAGTCGGTCTCTTCCGGGACGAGCGTCAATCTGGAGCGGGCCCTCACGCCAACGACCAGAATGGGCGGGCACCTCGTCCAGGGGCACGTCGATGCCACAGGACACTGGCTGGAAGCGCAGCCTTCGGGCGATGGGTGGGTCATCCGCATCGGCTATCCGCCGGAATTGGGGCGCTACTTTGTCGAGAAAGGCTCTGTGGCCGTCGATGGCATCAGCCTGACGATTGCCCGTCTGACCGACCAGTGGTTCGAGATCGCGGTCATCCCTCAGACCTGGCGGGCGACCAATCTCCAATCCCGTGGCCCGGGGGCCGTCGTCAATCTCGAAGTCGATATCATCGCCAAGTATGTCGAGCGGATGCTCGATCCTCGCCATCCTTCCTCGCCAAAAAGAGAGGGAGGGGCTCTCACGCTCGAACAACTGCAGGAATGGGGATACTGACGACCATGCCGTTTGCGACCATTGAAGAAGCGATCGCCGACATGCAAGCTGGGCGGATGGTCATCATCGTCGATGATGAAGACCGCGAGAACGAAGGGGACCTCGCCTGCGCCGCCGAGAAGGTGACGCCCGAGATCATCAACTTTATGGCGCGAGAAGGACGGGGGCTGATCTGCCTCTCTCTGACGGAGGAGCAGTGCCGAACGCTCCACCTGCCGCTCCAGGTAACAGATCAGGAGAACGGCACCCGTTTTGGAACGGCCTTCACCGTCTCGATCGAGGCGCGGCAGGGGGTCACCACGGGAATCTCAGCGGCTGACCGCGCGAGAACTATCCTGACGGCGGTCGCCCCAGGGGCCAGCCCCACCGACCTGGTTCGGCCCGGCCACATCTTTCCGCTCCGCGCTCGCCCGGGGGGAGTCCTCATGCGACCCGGACAGACAGAGGCGAGCGTCGATCTTGCCCGCCTCGCCGGACTGCACCCTTCCGGCGTCATCTGCGAGATCATGAACGATGACGGAACAATGTCGAGACTCCCCGAATTGGAGTCCTTTGCCGCGCGGCACCGACTGCGAATCATCTCCGTCGCCGACCTCATCCGCTACCGAATCCGCACGGAACGCTCGGTCCAGCGGCTGACCGAAGCGGTCGTCCCGACCATCCACGGTGATTTCCGGGCGATCGCCTACCAGAACCAGCTCAACCAGGAGGTCCATCTCGCCATGGTCATGGGCGAGGTCGATCCGGAGACCCCCATCCTCGTCCGAGTCCATACCCAGTCGGTCCTCAGCGATGTCTTTGGGAGCTTACACGACAGCCACGGCGCGCATCTCCAGGCCGCGCTGCGCCTGATCCGCGAATCTCAAAGGGGCATCGTCCTCTACCTCAAACAGGAGATGGAGGGCGTCGGACTGGCGGATCAACTGACCCAGTATCGCGGACCGGGCTCTCTGCTGGAGGCGTCGGGGGGAAGCGGGCACACGGGCGGCGGCGACCCAATGCGAGAGGTGCGCGACTATGGCACAGGAGCCCAGATTCTCCACGACCTGGGTGTGCGCAAGCTGCGACTCCTCACCAACCGTCCGCCGAGACTCTCCGCTCTCGAAGGGTTTCAGCTGGAGATTGTCGAGCACCTCCGCCTCGATGTCTGATTCCTTCCGACAACGGAACGCCGTCAGAGAGAATCCTCGTTCTTGAGGAGCCGAAGGGTGGAGTCCTCGGTCACGCTGACTGCTGAAGGGGGGATCCGATCGGCGACTGGTTGTGACGAGGGCCCGAGGGGAAGGAGATTGACGGGGGTGGATTCGGCCGGTTGAAGGGCTTTGGGCGCAAAGAAGATCCCATTGATGAGGTGTCCGATTCCCTGGCCGATCGGAATCAACGCCAGGACCCAGAGGGCTTCCAGGACCTCTGGCAAACCTTGAATGAGGTACCCGGACTCCTGCGTGATCACCCGGGCGAGGCTCTCGAGGAGGCCTGCCCCGTAAGCCCGATGGAGCAGGAAGGCCCAGACACCAAGCAGGGCGCCGCCGCCCAGGAGGGACTCCACAGCGCGTTGAAAGCTCTCCGTTCGGGAACGGGCCCCCCGGGAGCGCTTCCCTTCCCGACGGGGAGACGTTGCGGGGGCCTGGGATACCGCTTCGACGGCCTGAACCTTCCCCCCTGCCCCGCCGGCCCCGCCACCATCGAGGCGTGCGGTCCGCTTGATCACACTGCCCGCCCCTTCGAACCCACTCCGCAGATTGGCTCCCAGGTCGCGCAGATCCCGCTTGAGCGTCTCAAAATCGATCGGTCCCCGCTTGCCCTCGATCGCGTCGAGGATCACGCCCAGGTTCATTCCGCAACTCCGACAGAATCGTTGCCCTTCGATCGCGGTGCTGGCACATCGTGGACAGAACATCGCCGCCCCTCCTGTTCCTTTCGAACCAACCGTTCTCTCGACCTGTTCAATGGGGCAGACAGCCCTCTCACCGCCGACCGGCGCGCGGCCGCGAAGAGGCTGGTCGGGTGTAGCTCGTCCGGACGATCGTCTTGATATTTCCCCGTACGTGAAAATCGCCTTCGATCGTCAACTCCAAGGGATCGCAGGCCGCGACAAAGTCCTGGCGAATCTGATTGATGACGTGCTCATGAAAGATCTTCACGTCCCGAAACGAGTTGATATAGAGCTTGAGCGATTTCAGCTCGATGCAGCGCAGGTGGGGAACATACCGCAGATGGAGGGTGGCGAAATCGGGGAAGTCGGAGAAAGGACAGATCGCCGTGAACTCTTCCGAGGTAAAACTGATCTCGATGCGGGAGCCAGGATAGTCGTAGGCGAACGTATCGAGCGGGTAGAGGTTCATCTCCTCCGGCGGAGTCGAGCGAATCTCGATTCCGGCCTCCGGCGTAATCTCGCGCACGGGAGGTGCGGAGCGCCGCGGGCGCCCGGTAGGAAGATTGGGGGAAGCTGTCGCTGGCAGACTTCCCGTGGCTCTGCTCTTCTTCGTCGCCATCGAGGGATCCTTTCGATTCGATCGATTCTGTCGATACGAACAATTCTGACGCCGTCCGGTCGGGGAGGCGCGGAGCCGCTCACCCAACCGAACTGCCATTTTACCCGCGCAACAGTTCGGCAACCACCTCCTGGGCGATCCGCCGGGCTTCGCCCAAGTCGCTGGGGGGAAGGGAGATCGCCGCGACCACCGCGTGTCCGCCTCCGCCATAGCGCTCACAGATCGCCGCGAGGTCGTGGGTGCGCGGCTGCGGCGCCCACGGATTCGAGCCGACCGACACCTTCGACCGGTAGGAGGACTGGCTGACGCTGACGCTGTAGGTCACCTCTGGATGGAGGTAGTAGGGGATGAACTTGTTGTAGCCCTCCATGTCGTCGCCGGCCACGTCAAAGAAGATGACGTGCCCCGTGACGACAGACCGTACGCGAATGGTCTCGATCGCTTGCCGATGGCGCTCCGTCAACGGCTCCAGCCGCTCCCGGACATAGTCCAGCCGGGCGACCTCCGAAAGAGAGCGGACTTGCAGATCGCGGATGATCCGCTCGATGAGGGCCGGATCCCGATCGGCCTCGATCACCATCGCCAGAAGAAAGGCCGGATGGCGCATCCCCACTGGCTCCTCGGGTGTTTCGTAGAGGGCTCCATCGATCCGATTCGCCCACTCCACCAACTCGGCCAGGGGAGTGGGATCAAAGCCAAAGCGACTCGCCCCGATGTCGGCAATGAATTTGGTGCACGATTTGTAACCAGCGTCGAGAAACTTTCGCCCACTCGTGTCGGCGCGAAAATGGGCTTCATCCTCCGGCGTCAGAAAGGCGCTCTTATGGTGATCGAACCACCACGTCAGCCGCGGGGAGTTGCTGTACTTAAAGTCGACAATGGCATTCTCGTCGCCGTCAAAGGCGTGTTCGTCGAAGAGCGCCCCTGCCCGGTGCATCATGGGCTCAAAGGCGCGCTCCCATCCTGGTCGCAGCCGCTCCTCATACAAACGGGAAAAGACGGCCGCGGAAGAGACTCCATCAAAACAGTTCCCGTGATAGCAGATCTTGAGTTTGCCCATGCGCGCCACTCAATCCAATCGTTGCGAACTTCGTTGCGAATTGCTGCGTGCCATTGTCCACCTCCTCGCCGCGGGGTCCAATCTCGAACAAGAGAGGTGGGGTGAGGGCGCAGCGTCACCCTGTCAAGACATTTCGTTGTTCTCGGACAGGGTCTCCTGCCGGAACCCCAGAAACTTGGAAGAATACGCATTCCCGCTGCCGGATGCAAGTAGCGGTGCACGTGCCACTCGCGCACTATTCTCTCGGGCGAAGAGGGGGAGGCAGCGTTGACGGCCGCTGGAATGGCATGCTCAAATCCAGACGACGTTCCGATCAACGCCTCGGATCGTCCAGATCCACTCGTGGAAGAGGGTTCTGCGTTCCACGATCGCGTTGGTCTTCGCGCGGAAGCGCGACGATCAGGAAAGCATCTGGAAGAAGACCGACGACCAGACATGAAGGCCCTTGGCGGCTTGAGAGAGGCAATGGAGAAGAGAACCGTCAGCATCATCAAAGGAGACGGCATCGGTCCTGAGATTACCGAAGCTGTCATGGAGATTATCAGCGCGCTCGACGTCCCCATCGAGTGGGAAGAGGCGGAGGCGGGACTTGCCTGCGTCGAAAAGTATGGCAATGGAATTCCGGAAGAGACGCTCGAGAAGATCCGTCGTCACAAGGTTGCCCTCAAAGGGCCGACGACAACCCCCGTCGGCGGGGGGCACAAGAGCGTCAACGTCACGATTCGCAAGTCGCTCGACCTGTTCGCCAACGTCCGTCCGGCGAAGACGCTCCCAGGCGTCAAAACCCGCTTCGAGAATATCGACATGATCCTGGTGCGGGAGAACATCGAGGATACGTATGGGGGGATCGAGCACTGGCAGACCCCCGATGTCGCGCAGTGTCTCAAGATCGTGACCCGACCGGGCTGTTTGGCGATTGCCCGGTACGCCTTCGAGATGGCGCGGTCGATGGGGCGGCGGCGCCTGACCTGTGTCCACAAAGCCAATATTCACAAGATGTCGGACGGGCTCTTCCTCGATTCGTTCCGCGAGGTGGCGGAGGAGTACCCAGAGCTGATGGCCGACGACATCCTCATCGACAATGCCTGTATGCAGCTGGTGTCGCGGCCGGAGCAGTTCGATGTGATGGTGCTGCCGAACCTGTACGGGGACATTGTCAGCGATCTCTGCGCCGGTCTCGTCGGAGGGCTGGGTGTGGCTCCGGGAGGCAACATCGGGGTCGACCGGGCCGTCTTCGAGGCGGTGCACGGCAGCGCGCCGGACATCGCCGGTCGGGGGCTCGCCAATCCCACGGCGATGCTCCTCTCGTCGACCTTGATGCTCTACTATCTCGGCTTCGCCGAATCGGCGAGGCGCATCGAGACGGCGCTGCGCACGGTGCTTGGAGCTGGAATCAAGACCCGGGACCTCGGCGGCACGGCGAGCACCAAAGAGTATACAGCGGCAATCATCGAGGCCCTTCCCGAGATCGAGCTTGGGCAGACCAACGCCTTTGCTCCAGCCCGTGGCCCCTTTGCGCATCGTGGGCAGGAACGCGAGCCTGGTGAGTGGTCCCTTTACGGCGTCGATGTCTTTGTCCACAGCCAGGGCCTTCCCAAACCCCCGCAGCGCGTCGGGCCCCTTGAGCTCTCGCTGATCTCGAATCGGGGAACGAAGGTCTATCCCGGCCCAACCCCAGAGATCTTCCTCGTCGACTGGTTCCGACTGCGCTACCGGTCGAGTCAACCGGTGACGGACGCGGACATCTATTCCCTCTTGACGGAGATCAGCCGGCAGTACGACTGGATGCACATCGAAAAGTTGCACCAGAGCGGCTCGACGGCGATGTTCAGCAAAGCGCAGGGAGAGTAAGACCAGACGGAGGCAACGACCATGACGACCCATTCCTCAACCGTGCCGCGGCGGCGCCCGGCGGGCAAGCCTCTCTGGGCGCTTCTCTCTCTGGGAGTAATGATCCTCTGCGTGGGAGGGCTGAGCGTCGGGCAGACCCGCTCGGGAAAGGTCACGCCTCCGTTGACGGAGGTGGCCGCTCCGGGCGAGGTGGGTCTCTCCGTGGAGCGGCTGGTCCGGATCGATCGAATGCTGGAGGAGGCGATCCGCGAGCAGAAGATTCCCGGCGCCGTCGCCCTGGTCGCCCGTCGCGGAAAGATCGCCTTGCACAAGGCCTTTGGGTTGGCGGACGTGACGACGGGACGTCCGTTGCAGCGCGAGGCGATCTTCCGCATCGCCTCGCAGAGCAAGGCGATTACCGCCACCGCGGTGATGATGCTCTGGGAGGAGGGTCGGTTCCGGCTTGACGATCCGATCTCGAAATTCCTGCCCGAATTCAAGGAGATGCGTGTCCTCCAGACCTACCGGGAAGAGGATGGATCGTGGACCGGGGAACCGGCGCGTCGGGAGATCACCATCCGGCATCTGCTGACGCACACCTCCGGACTGGGGTACGGGGTGATCGATCGGGACCCCCGGTTTCAAAAGCTCTACCAGAAGGCCGGCGTGGTCGACCTCTTCACGACGGAACCGGTGACGATCGGCGAGAGTGTTCGGCGACTCGCCCGCCTCCCCCTCCACCACCACCCCGGGGAGAAGTATACCTACAGCGAAGGGCTCGATGTTCTTGGATACCTCGTCGAGGTCCTCTCCGGAATGCCCTTCGACCGATTTCTGGAAGAGAGACTCTTCCGCCCACTCGGAATGAACGACACGGGCTTCTACCTGCCAGAAGCGAAGGCCAACCGCCTCGTCCGCGTCCACAAACGGGAGAATGGCCGCTGGGCTCCGTATCCCGTGACCTTCTACGATCCTGACTATCCGATCAAGGGAGCGAAGTCCTTCTTTTCTGGCGGTGCGGGGCTCTGCAGTACGGCGCGGGACTACGCGACCTTCCTGCAGATGTACCTCAACGGCGGAGAGTTGGGCGGAAAACGGTTCCTCAGCCGGACGACGATTGCGACGATCATGTCGCCCCAAATGTCCCGCGACTATTGGACCAACGAGAGCGCGCAGTACGGGCTCGCCTTCGGTCTGGTCACCGAGCGGGGAGTGGCAGGCGGGGGTCAGGGGAGCGTGGGAACCTTCGATTGGGGCGGATACTTCAACACCCAATTCTTCGCCGACCCTCAGGAGGGAGTCCTGGGGGTCCTCATGAAGCAGACCCGGGACGTCGCCGAGGACGAGACGGGGTGGCGCTTCCGCCTGCTGGTGGGTCAATCGATCGACGATTGACCATCGGGTAACAAAACGGCCGGAGAAGGGGAAGAGTCTGCCTCCCCCTCTCCGGCCGTTTAACGAAACGCCTTACTTTTCAGCCGATTTGACGATCACTGCCGGGATGTTCTGATCCCGAACCAGCTTGTTGAAGGCTGGGAGATCGGTGGTCATGATCTGCTGCAAGCTGGCCAGCTGGGCGTCGATCCGGGTGGCCAGGTCCTCGTAGACCGCCAGCTGCTGATCGGTCGGCCGCGCGTCCGGCCCGGCGATCGAACCAGCCAAAGCTGCCAACTTGTTGTTGAGTCGAATCGGGTAGTTGAGGGGATCCTGACTGCTCTGGTTCTTCGTCTGGTAGAGCTCCTCCTCGACTGCCGTCAGCTTCCCGCTCAATGCCTTCGCCGCCTCGACGATCGGTTTGGCCGATGGCTGGGAGCGGACACGATCGGCATAGTCGTTGATCTGCCGGCGCACATCCCGGATGGCGACGATCTTGTCGTGGGTCTCCGTCAGCTTGTCGCGAATCTTCAGCAAGAGATCGAACTGCTGCTGGAAGTCTTGCGCAGTGGTGGGGATCCGCGGATCGGCCTTGACAACAAATGGCTCGGTGAAGGTCTTTGAGTCGACCGTCAGGCGCGCCTGGTAGGTTCCGGGAACGGCCTTCGGCCCGCTCGTCATCCCGGCCCAGAGGATCATACCCGGAAAGCGGCTGGCGTCGGGATAGCGCAGGTCCCAGATGAACTGGTTGAGCCCCGGCTGCGTGGTGAGCCTGGCCGGTCCCGCGCCGCCAAAGCGGCCCGCGCCGCCGGCTCCCCCCGCCTCCTCGGCGGCGGCCCGACTGCTGAACGTTTGAATCAACTTCCCGGCGCGATCGAGAATCTCCAGCTTGATGTCTCCCTTGGGCGTCTCCTTGAGGTGGTACCAGATGACGGCCCCCGCTGGTGGGTTCTGGCCGATCGTCGCGGTGGAGGGGGGGCGAAAACCTCGCCCCGGCATCCGAATCGCGTCCTCTGGCTTGAAGAGGTGAACTTCGGCGGCGGCCAGTGTATCTTTCCATTGATGGAGGACGGACAGGTCGTCAAGAATCCAGAAGCTGCGCCCCTGTGTCGCGACGACGAGGTCCTTCTCCCGCGCGTGAATCGCCAGGTCGGTGATCGGAACTACCGGCAGGTTGAGCTGCAACGACTGCCAGGTGTCGCCGTCATTGAAAGAGACATACATCCCCGTCTCGGTTCCGGCATAGAGAAGCCCTCGCCGATTGGGATCTTCGCGGATGACGCGGGTAAAGCTGTTCTCGGGAAGGCCCGTGACGATCTTCTTCCACGTCTTCCCGTAATCGGCCGTCTTGTAGAGGTACGGGCGGAAGTCGTCCGACTTGTACATCGTCGCGGCGACGTAGGCGACGCCAGCGTCGAAGGGCGAGGCCTCGATCGAATTGATCTGAATCCACTCGGGGAGTCCGGGAAGATTGCCCGTGACGTTCTCCCAGTTCCCTCCGCCATTGCGGGTGACGTGCACCAGCCCATCATCCGATCCCGCCCAGATCACCCCCGCGCGAACCGGCGACTCCGCCACGGTGAAGATCGTGCAGTAGTACTCGACGCTGGTGTTGTCCTTGGTGATCGGTCCTCCGGAAGGACCGAGTTTGCTCTTGTCGTTGCGGGTCAGGTCCGGACTGATCGCCACCCACGTCTGCCCCTCGTTGGTTGTCCGGAAGAGCCGATTGCCCGCCGTGTAGAGCACATTGGGATCGTGCGGCGAGAAGAGGATCGGGAAGTTCCACTGGAACCGGTACTTCATGCCCTCCGCGCCCCAGCCCATCGGATTGTCCGGCCAGACGTTGATGTCCCGCTCCTGCCCGGTTCGATGGTCGAGCCGGGTCAGATATCCACCGTAATTTCCGCCAAAGACGATCTGTGAGTCCTTGGGGTGCGGTTGGACCCAGCCGGACTCGCTCCCCGCGGTCGGCTCCCAATCGCGGATGGTGATCCCGGCACCGGTCGTCCGACTGACGATCTTGACGGTCGAATTGTCCTGCTGTGCCCCGTAGATGTGGTAGGGAAAGTCCTGGTCGAGCGAGACGCGATAGAACTGGGCGGTCGCCTGGTCCTGCTCGCTCCAGGTCTTCCCGCCATTGAAGGTGACGTTGGCGCCGCCATCATTCCCGTTGATCATCCGCAACGGATCGTTCGGCGCAATCCAGAGGTCGTGGTTGTCGCTGTGCGGGACCTCGACCGTCGTGTAGGTCCTGCCGCCATCGACCGATTTGTAGAAGGCGACGTTGAGGACGTAGACGGTGTCGGCGCTGACCGGGTCGGCGTAGATGTGGGTGTAGTACCAGGCACGCTGCCGCAGATTCCGGCTCTCATTGACGCGAGTCCACGTCGCCCCAGCGTTGTCGGAACGGAAGACGCCGCCGTCATCCGCCTCGACGAGCGCCCAGATCCGGTCCGGATTGGCCGGGGAGACGGCAACCCCGATCTTGCCGAGAAGTCCCTTCGGCAGCCCGGGCCGACGCGAGATCTCGGTCCAGGTATCGCCGCCATCGGTCGACTTGTAGAGGCCACTATCCGGTCCACCACTCTCGAGGCTGTACGGGGTCCGCTTGACCTGCCAGAACGAGGCGTAGAGCACATTGGGATTGGTCGGGTCGAGAACCAGGTCGATTGCGCCAGCCTGGTCGCTCTTGTAGAGAATGCGTTGCCAGGTCTTGCCCCCATCCCGGGTGCGATAGATGCCGCGCTCTTCGTGAGGCCCAAAGATGTGGCCGAGGGCAGCGACGTAGACCAGATCGGGATTTCGCGGATGGATGCGAACTCGACCAATGTGGCGGGAGTTCTCCAGGCCCACCCGTTTCCAGGTCCGCCCGGCATCTCCCGATCGGTAGACCCCGTCTCCGTGCGAGACATTTCCTCGAATGGGAGTCTCCCCCATCCCGACAAAGATGACATTGGGGTCGGAGTGGCTGACTTCGATCGCGCCCACACTGCCAGTGCCGAATGGCTGCCCATCCGAGATCGGCTCCCAGGACACTCCCGCGTCGACCGTCTTCCAGACCCCTCCGCCTGTCGCTCCGAAATAGTAGGTCATGGGCTGCGACGCCACTCCCGCCACCGCCACCGAGCGGCCTCCGCGAAACGGCCCAATATTGCGGTACTGCAGCCCACTCCAGGGAGCGCGACCTGGCGCGTCAGCGGAGACCGCCGAATGGAGCCACTGGCCTGTTGTCCCGAAGACCGCCATCCCCAACCCAATGGCGATCCCTCCCCACCAAAGCAGACGTCGGGCCGACTCGCGGCGCTTCTTGCCCATAGGAAACTCTCCTTGTCTCAATTGAATTGGTCCTGGTTGAATCTGCCGGGATCGGATCTGTTCGATCCCGTATCGAGCCCACATTCCGAGATCGGTTCGTCGCTAGCCGGCCTGTTTGGCCGTCTCCGCGCGGTTGTCGACAGGCCCCTCTCGGTAGGTCAGGGTGAGACCATCGTCGACGGCGTCGACCGTCACGCTCCCGCCTTGCTGCAATTGACCGAAGAGAATCTCCCCGGCGAGCGGCTCCCGAATCTTCGACTGGATCAATCGCGCCATCGGACGTGCCCCAAATTGGGCATCGTAGCCGTGGCGAGCCAGCCAGGTCCGCGCCGCATCCGTCAGTTCAAGAGTGACGCGCTTGTCGACCAGCTGCTCTTGCAACTCCGCGACAAACTTGTCGACCACCAGGACGATCGTCTCGGCGGTCAAGGAGTCGAAGGCGATCCAGGCGTCCAGGCGGTTGCGGAACTCCGGGCTGAACGTCCGTTCGATTGCGCCGCGTGCCCGACTGCCTGTGCCGCCAATCCCTCCCCGCTCGGCCGCCGAAAAGCCGAGGGGCGATCCACTCAGCTCGCGCGCTCCGGCGTTGGTCGTCATGATCAGAATGACGTTGCGGAAGTCCGCCTTGTTTCCATTGTTGTCGGTCAAGGTCGCGTGGTCCATCACCTGGAGCAGGATATTGAAGAGGTCTGGATGCGCCTTCTCGATCTCGTCGAGAACGAGGACCGCGTAGGGGGTCTTGCGAATCGCGTCGGTCAGCAGCCCGCCCTGGTCAAACCCGACATACCCTGGCGGAGCCCCGATCAGGCGCGAGACGGTGTGCTTCTCCATGTACTCGCTCATGTCGAAGCGGAGAAACTCGATGCCGAGTTGACGCGCCAACTGCCGCGCCAACTCCGTCTTGCCGACCCCGGTGGGCCCGGAAAAGAGGAAGGAACCGATCGGCTTTTCGGGGTGGCCCAACCCCGCCCGCGAGAGCTTGATCGCCTCGACCACCTGGTGGATGGCGTGGGGCTGGCCGTAGATCACTTGCCGCAGCTCCTCTTCCAGCTGCCGCAACCGGATTCGGTCGGACGTCGAGACAGACTTCGGGGGGATTCGCGCCATCCGTGCGACGACCAGTTCGACTTCGTGCTCTCCGATCACCTCAGGCCGTTCTTCAGCTGGGCGCAGTTTGATCGCGGCCCCGACCTCGTCGATGACATCGATCGCCTTGTCGGGAAGAAAGCGGTCGTTGATATGCTTGGCCGAGAGTTCCGCCGCCGCCCGCAGCGCGTCGTCGCCGTAGCACACTCCGTGGTGGGCCTCGTAATAGCTCTTGAGCCCTTCGAGAATCTGGACCGTCTCCGCAACACTCGGCTGGGCGATCTCGATCATCTGAAACCGTCGCGCGAGGGCCCGATCCCGCTCGAACGAGGCCCTATACTCGCTGTAGGTCGTCGAACCGATACAGCGCAACTCCCCGCTCGCCAGGGCGGGCTTGAGAATGTTCGACGCATCCATCGACCCGCCGCTGACAGCGCCGGCTCCAACGATCGTGTGAATCTCGTCGATGAAGAGGACGACGTCCTTCCGCTTTTGGAGCGCCAGAAGAACCGCCTTGAGGCGTTGCTCAAACTCGCCCCGATAGCGCGTGCCGGCGAGCAGCGCCCCCAGATCGAGCGCATAGACCTCGGACTGGCGGAGGATCTCGGGAACCTCTCCGCGCTGGATCTTGTAGGCGAGTCCTTCGGCAATCGCCGTCTTCCCAACCCCTGGATCCCCAATGAAGAGGGGGTTGTTCTTCCGACGTCGACAGAGCACCTGAATCGTCCGTTCGAGTTCCGCCTGGCGGCCAATGAGTGGATCGATCTTTCCTTCGGCTGCCCGGGCGACGAGATTGGTCGCAAAGGCCCGCAAGGGATCCCGGACCTGCCGGGCCTCGGCCTCCTCTTCCTCCGACTCCGATTCCGACTCGGGGAAGAGGTGCTCCTGCTCGGGATCCTGTCTGGTCACGCCGTGAGAGATGTAGGCGAGGATATCGAGTCGGGTAACTCCCTGCTTTTCCAGCAGGTACCGGGCGTGACAATGCAGCTCCTCGAAGAGGGAGGCGAGGATATTGCCCGCGTCGATGTTCTCCTGCGCGGAGGCCTGGGCCTGCAGAATCGCGCGTTCCACCACGCGCTCGAACCCGGCGGTCTGCTCTGGAAACTGGTCTTCACGGGAACGTACCAATGGGTCCATCCGCTCGGTGAAGAACTCTTCCAGGTCGTGCCGAAGGAGGTCGAGGTCGGCTCCACAGCTGGTCAGGACATCGCTGCCAACGGGATCGCGGAGGATCGCATAGAGCAGATGCTCCAAGGTCAGAAATTCGTGTCGTCGGTTGACCGCCTCGTTGGCGGCCAGATTGAACGTTGCTTGCAGTTCCTTGGTGATCATAGGTATCCCTTGCCAGCCCGCTCCCGCCCCTTCGGCGAGCCATCTCGGTCAGGCATTTTCCTCTCCCTCCTCTTCCTCGAGTGTGCAGAGTAGCGGAAAGTCACATTCTTTCGCCATTGCCAGCACACGGGCGACTTTCGTCTCGGCAATTTCGTAGGGGTAGACTCCGGCAACCCCAACTCCCTGCTGATGAACCTGCAGCATGACGCGGATCGCGCTCGGCTCACTGTGTCGAAAGACTTCGACAAGAACGTAGACGACAAACTCCATCGTCGTATAATGATCGTTGTGGAGAAGCACCTTGAAGAGAGGCGGCTTGCGCAATTGAGGCCTCGCCTTTGTCTCGACTGCCTCCTCCAATTGTTGCTCTATCTTTGGCATATAAGGAATGGGACTTGGTCCGAGTTGTCGTGTCTCTTCACCAAGACACCCGTGGAGATCCGAAGCGAACTCCGC
>Ga0169931_10006299_pt1 | contig 17965 bp, 22 predicted proteins | sample Kivu_15m_20L_FD_129675 | JGI IMG/M metagenome (GOLD analysis project Ga0169931, IMG submission 129675) | Freshwater microbial communities from Lake Kivu, Western Province, Rwanda to study Microbial Dark Matter (Phase II) - Kivu_15m_20L... | ecosystem: Environmental > Aquatic > Freshwater > Lake...
TATTTTATGTTTAGTTTAAATATGATAATAATAATAATTGACGTTTTAATTATTTTTTATTTTTAATACTAAATAAATTTTATTTAATGGGGATTGGGGATTGGGGATTGGGGATTGGGCCAATCCCCAATCCCCAATCCCCATTAATGATTAAATAAAATTTTAATTGATAAAATAATATTACAAATTTTTATTTTAATGCAATAAAATATTTACATGTGAATATTGATTTAGTGTGGAAGGGAGGGTATAAATAAAATTGAAATAAATTTAATCAATATTTTTGAAATAAAATTAAATTTATATTACATAAATAATATATCAATCTAACATTTATCCATAATTCGTTTATTTTTTAAATTTTATTCAAAAATTAAATTATATTTTAAGATTTTATTTAAATATCATACAAAATTATTTATAAAAATGTCAGCAAAAGGTAAAAAAAAGTCAAAGGAGGCTATCATTTATGAACAAAAAGTTAATGAACTAGAACAAACCATTTTGGAGATAAATTTCACCAAGGCTGTCATCGTAAAAGAGAATGAAGTTCTAACTCAACAGATAGAAAAAATAAAAAGAGAGAGAGATTCAGAAATCGAAAGATTAAAGCATGAGTTAGAAACCTTGAAAAAAGAAAAGGAAATCGAGGCTGAGATTTTAAAAAAGCAAAAAGAAAATGAGTTGCTCAGAATCAAGGAAGAATTTGAAACTGAACAAGAAAGAAGCAAGAAGGAAAACGTAGATTTCATCTACAGACTCAAATCAGAATTTTTCCCTGCATCTTCTTATGCCGAGAAAAAAGTAGAAGAAAAAAAGAAGGTCAAGGTTCAAAATGGAGAACCCGAAAACGTGCGCAGTAAAATAGAAAAAAAGAGCAGAGCCATTTCCCCAGAATTGAGCAGCAAGACGATGAAAAAACTTAAAAAATAATTTAATTTATATTTTAAAAACTACCTTTAGTAATAGGTAATTTATATTTTAAAGATTTTAATTCAAATAAATATTTAAGAAATATATTGGAATGCTTTTAATTTATCAAACTATTTTATTATGAAAACTAGAATATAAAAAAAAGAAAATTCAAATAATAAAAAATTGAAAATGCTCCGTCTTATCGATATAATATATACAATTGCAAATTTGTACAATTAAATAATATGAGTAATAAATTGTAGTTTTATTTCGTAATTTTGAAGCTAGTTTGGTTTTTCATTTAGGTGCTAAAAATAATTAATTTTGATCTTTTGCTATCAGTATTAAATAATAAATTAATTAATTTTTATTTTAATTCTCATCTAAAATGAATAGCGCAAATTCTGAATCCCAAATACAAATTAAACCTAAAAGTAATACGAATGAGAAGATAACATCGAACGATAAAAATCATGATATTAGATCCTTTTTTAAGAATTCTATGGGCCCTTCGATGATCACAACTAACAAAAGAATCATACAAGTAATTCAACCATACATAAATGACATTGATGAAAATAACTACAAATTTAGAGAAAGAAAAATCAAAAATTACAAAACTAAATATGAATTAAGTGGAAGTTCAGATGAGGATGAAAATAACAAAAGTAAAAAAGATGATTATTTATCTGGAAATGTATCAAGTGAGCAAAGTAGAGAGGATTTGTCAAACGAATCTTTCGAGGAAGAAAACGAATCATTCTCTAAAAATTTAAAAAAGAAAAAAAGAAATGCGAAATCTTTAAAAAGACCGAAAAATTCTCAAAAAAAACAAAAACGGGAAATCGATGAAGACAATTTTAAAGAAGACTTAACTGATAAATCAGATGGAAGTGGAGAATCTTCTATCGATAATTCCGAAATAGATTATATCGAATTAAGAGGCGCTAAATCCTTTCAAAAGTTTAGATCAGAAGCTGTTAATACGATACACGAAGCTGAACAAGAATTAAAAAGACTTGTAAAAGAATTTTATATTAATGAATATAAAATTGGAGAAACAAAATCAAAGTACCCTGACAAATGCATCCCAGTTTGTGCAGATATCAGAGAATTCAAATTTAAAAATTTAGCAGAAAAACAAATGGAACTCACAGGACAATTATTCGATATTATCATGATGGATCCTCCCTGGCAATTATCTTCTTCCCAACCTACTAGAGGGGTGGCCATAGCATATGACACCTTACATGACAATATCATAACAGATATTCCTATCCCAAAACTTCAAACTGATGGCTTCATATTTATCTGGACAATTAATGCAAAATTTAAAGTTACGCTTGATTTAATTAAATCATGGGGCTACAGGTATCCAAATTTATTTTAAATATTTTAGATACTTTGATGAAATCGTTTGGGTTAAACAGACTGTAAATGGTAAAATTGCTAAAGGTCATGGATATTATTTACAACACACAAAAGAAACTTGCTTAATCGGAATCAAGGGAAATCCAAAATATAGCAAAAATGTGTTTTCTGATGTTATATTCAGCAAAAGAAGGGGCCAGAGCCAGAAACCAGAAGAAATTTATGTTATTTTAGAAAAATTGGTACCAAATGGTCATTATCTCGAGATTTTCGGAAGGAGAAACAATTTACGAGATAAATGGGTAACAATAGGGAATGAAATTTAGAATTGGATTATTTAATATATATTATTTATTATCTAAAAATAAAAAATTCATAAATAATATTTTATCTAAATTATTTTCAATTACTACAATTTATAATGATAAACTCATTGAAAGAGTCATTAGTCTCTAAAGAAGATATAGTAAATTTCGAAGAGAAGGATAAAGAATCGCTTAAAAAAGAGTTTATATTAAACGATGCAATAAAGGCTGCAGGAGATTATGGAAAATATCATAAAATTAACTTGTTATTTTTGTGCCTGGTATGGATAATGATTCCATCGATTCCGATCATGCTACCCTACTTCAGAATGTTACCAAATTATCAGTGTGCAGATAATAATAGCTTAAGATTATGTACTAAGCAAGAAATATGTGATAGTTCTGTTCCAAAAATTAATGCTGAGGATAAATTAAAAACATGGGCCACAGATTTTAACATAAATTGTGAAAAACATTTCTATTTTGGGTTACTTGGAGCAAGCTATTTCTTAGGAATACTATGCGGAAACATTTTTATTGCAAATTTTACAGATAGCTATGGAAGAAAACCTGTTCTCATTAGTTACCTTTTTATATATATCGCAATAAGTATAATAACTGTTTTAACAAGAAAATTTTTTTTTTTATTTGTCGTTTTATTTTGTATTGGCATCATATATTCAGGTACATCACTCTGTATTTTTGTTTTGAATTTTGAATCATCTTCAATAGAAAGAAAAAGTACCTTTTCAACAATACTGTCAATGAGTTATGGGATAGGAGCAATATTTCATATATTGATATTTTTATATTTTCGTAATTGGATAATAACTGTGAGTATTTCATGTATTTCATTAATTATGGTTATTCTGTATAGTTTTCAACTTCAGGAATCTCCAGAATTTCTTTATGTTAATGGAAGAACAGATGAAATGATTCAAGTCCTACGCTTTATTGCAAATGTTAACAATAATTCAAAATTACTTGAAAATTATATTAATAAAACATTCATAAGCATATGTCATACGAAAAATCAGGAGAGAAATTATAAAACTACTTTTGGAATTTTGGAAGTTGTAAGTTTCGAAGAGCATAGATTAAATTTACTTATAATGTGTATAAATTGGTTCATTATGACAATGGTTTTTTATGGAATTAACTTTAATGTAAGTAATTTCGGAACTAATCCATATATTACAGGAATATTAGTATACTTTTCTGAGGCGATCGCTCAGGGTTCTTGTCTTTTCTTTATTATAAATTTCGATTATAAAGTAACTTTATGTGGTTCTTACCTTCTAAGTGCTATTTCTTTAATTATTGTAGCGATGTTTATAACTGAATTAAATATTTTAGGATTTTTCTTAATTTTCCTTGCAAAATTTGGAATATCCTCAGTAAATGTCTGTAATTACATATACACTGCAGACTTATTTCCGACTGTTATAAGAGTGGCAGCAATGAGTTTTTGTTCTCTTATGTCTAGAATAGGAGGTATAAGCGGAACTCTAATAATAGAGATAACCGACTACTCTATGATAATTTTCGGTATATTATCGATGATTACTATACTGTTCATCACAAAATTAGAAAAGAATTAGTTCTTTGTGATAATTTAAGGAAATAATGTTATATTAAAATATAATAATGTACAATTATAATATTATTTAATTAATAAAAATGACTGATGAATTGCAAAATCCTAATCCAATAATATTTAAATCAAAAGGATTAAATGAAGAATTAATATATGAAAGAAAACAGAAAGAGTTAGATGAAAACATAGACGATGAAGTCGATAATTATGAAATCTTTGATATAATTAAAACTATTAATGATCCAGAACATCCTCTGACTTTGGAGCAATTAAATATTGTCTCTCCTAAAAACATCATTGTAAACTCAGAAAGAAATCACATAAAAATTTATTTTACACCAACTATACCTAATTGTTCTATGTCTACATTGATTGGCTTGATGATAAAAGTTAAATTGTTAAATACAGTTTCTAGTAAATTTAAAGTCGATGTATTAATTGAACCAGGAAAACATTATACTGAAGATGCCATCAATAAACAGTTGAATGATAAAGAAAGAGTTTACGCTGCATTGGAAAGTGATCATCTTAAGAAATTGGTAAATAAGGGAATTAAAAATGAAGATGAGATATTAGAATTATTTTCTGATACTAACTAAATTAATACATTTATTATAAATAAAATTTAATAATCTAATAGGGTTATTTATTAATATTCTTCTCATTTTTATGTAATTGCATATTGTTTTTACTGATGCAAATTATTTTATATATTCTAATATTTTCATTTCTATATTATTATAATGATCAGCCAGTTTATAACATACACTAATTATCTCATTTACATCTAGTTTTAATAAATTTTAGCTCGATTAAAAAAGTCAGAATTTGTCATTAGATTAAGAAACCGTACTTTATTGTTTCTTCTATCACTATTAGATTTGCCATAATTTAGAACATATCTGTAAATTCTCAAAGTTTGAATTTTAGATTTAAAATAATTTTTTGTAAACGAGTTTAAATTCCTTATGGTTATAATCTCAATTTCATTTAAATAGTCGAGAATTAGATTAATATTATTCTTTCCTAATTTTAATATACCATTTTTAGATACTAATTCCATATAGCACAAAGTATTATTTATTATTTAATATTTTATTAATATTCTTTTTATATTTCAATTCAAATAAATTAATTATTTTTACTGCTAATAAAAAAGTCAAGTAAATTAGAAGCCTCACAAACGTAAAAAGAATTATTTTCACCTAGAATTATTACCGATTTATGTCTATGGAAAGCTTTTTGAAGATGTCCTACATGGTCAGTTTGATTTAGAACTCTGAATTTATCGCAAATTATTGTGTCTATAGATCTGTTGAATTCAGTCTTATAATGAGACAATCCGTTTGCAATTATTTTACTACTTATAATCCCTTTTAATTTATTCTCTTCATCTAAGACAGGGAGACAATCCGTTTCTTGAGATGCCAGTTGATTTAATGCTTCATCGACGGTAATAGTACACATTACAGGAGAGACTTTTTTCATGTTTAGCTGAGAAATCATGATATTGTTACCATAAGGAACAACATTATCGCTAGTTTTTTGTAATTCGTCATATTCTTCTTCTGTAATAAATTCATTTTCTAACATCCAGTCATCATTTAAAAATTTTGTCAAGTAATTTCTTATACCATCAATCAGTAAAATTAATACTCTCTTGTTCTCAGGTAATTTCTTTGCAACTTGTATCGCTGCTACAACCACACTCCCACATGAGCCACCTACCATCAGACCCTCTTCCCTGATCATTCTTCTTGCCATTCTGAAAGATTCCTTGTCTTCTGTTTTTACCCATCCATCAATCACTGAACGATCAACATTTGCTGGTACGAAATTATAGCCGATTCCTTCGATCTTGTAACTATGAAATTTAGGATGTTCTTCCATGTCTTCAATAACAGACCCATATGGATCTACGCCAATCACCTTTAGGTCAGGATTTTTTTCTTTAAGCTTTTTACCGATTCCGGAAATGGTGCCTCCTGTCCCTACTCCAATAACAACATAATCTAATTTTCCACCGCACTGGTCCCAAATTTCCTCTGATGTATCGTCATAATGGGCCATGATGTTTGAACGATTTGTATATTGATCAAGCATAACAGAATTAGGAATCTCATTCAATAATCTAAGGGCGACGCTGAAATTTGAATCAGGATGATCATGTGGCAAATTAGAAGGTGATCTGATAACAACTGCTCCTAATGCATTCAGTATGTCTTCCTTTTCCTTCGACATTTTTTCAGTTGCTGTGATGATTACCTTGTATCCCTTAACTGCGCTTATCATAGCTAAAGATATACCAGTGTTTCCACTTGAAGGTTCAATTAATGTATAACCGGGTCTCAACACTCCTTGTTTCTCGGCATCTTCTATCATTCTCTTCGCTATTCTATCTTTGCAGCTTCCCCCGGGTAAAAGAAACTCACATTTTGCTAGAATTTCACACTTTATTCCCTCTGATTTAGGTATCTTGTTGAGTTTAACCACAGATGAATTCTTAATTAATTCAAGCACATCATTGGAGATTTTTCCTTTTTTGCATTTACTATATATAATATTATTTCACTATAATCTTACCTTGAGGATTCTTTATAGGTTACTTCATTTTTTGAAAAAGGACATGTCTTATCTTCTGATTGAACTTGCATTTTATAAAAAAATTAATTTACAGCTATTTAACTAATTGGTAATTAAAATATAAATAATTGCATATTCTAGATTTCTAAAAATAAAAATTTCTTTGAAATGGATTAATTTTCATTGAAGTATACTTTAGAAACTTAAAATTTGACGGATATTTAAATTGAAAAATCATATTTTATTTAAATTTCTTCTATTATTTCATAGAGTAATTTTATAAATTACAGAAAATAAATTTCTGACCTGCTAAATAATTTCCTTTATTATATTTGCATTGTTTTGCAAATTTTTGCCTATAAAAAGAATTTTGGAATTTCTATTTAGAATATTCTCTAAATTAGATAATTTAACTTCTTTAATTTCATAAAGATCATATATTCCCTGAATAGTGTAAATTTTATTTTTGATTTTATGTTCATAAAACACTCCCTTGAATCTAATGACGGAAAAAGATTTTTCCTCAGCTAAATCCCAAATAATTTTTCCTATCGCTTTATCTAAATCATCTTTGTTATCTAATCTTATTTGACAAACAATACTCTCAATATTCTCTTTCTCGTGATAATGTTCGTGAGTATGTTTTTCTTTTTCTTCAATTTGATTAAAATCAGCCAAATTATTAAGATTAACACTGAAAGCACTGTCTTCACAGAAAAAATCCAAATCTATTTTTGAATGTTCAGTCTCAACTATCTTTGCGATTGGGTTAATCAAATAAATAAAATCTTTTATTTGGTGTAATTTTCCTTTGTCATAATTAATTTGATCAATTTTATTTAAAAGAACTTTATCTGCTGAAATGATTTGATTTATGAAAATTTCATGCTATTCTTGAATAAAACAAAAATTTACCATTTCGTTTTTATTTTTATTAAAGTTAAAGCAATCAATTAGACAGATTATGGAATTTAGATGAAGAGGAGATTCCAATTCTTCGTCAAGCCAGAATTTCTTTAGGAGCTTAAAATAAATAAGTAAAACATTTTACTAATGAAATGTCAGAAATTCCATGAGACTCTATAATTATGTATTCTATATCAGCTCTTTTATCAACTAAATTTTCTAGGAATACAATTATGTTGTCTCTTGAATCATTATAGAAAATATTTTACTTTACCACGCAACATAAACAACCATTAGGTAATTCGTATAGATTACCTAAATTATTTCCTTCACTGTCTGTCAAAGTGTCAATCTCTATCCCCATTTCTTGAGAAAATTCGTTTTGAATTATGGCTATTTTATTTTTCATTTCATTTATTTTGACTATATTTGAAATAAGAGTTGTTTTTCCGCTTCCAAAGAATCCTGTAAGTATATTAACTTTGACTTTATTTGCTTTAATTTCCATTTTTATAATATGAATATTATTTGAATACGTATAATTATTTAATCGAAAAATTTCCTATTTGTTAATTATTTAATTTTAAATTTTCATCAATAATTAATTGTTGAGGATTATAAATTTTTAAACTAACCGTATCAAAAAAATAGAGATAATTCATAGGTGAAATTATGATTATGTAATTGATTAATATTTACAACATTTATTAGCTTTATCCTTTAACCGCCCTTCAATAGGAAGAGGTGTCAATTTATGTGAAGGAGTAACTGTCTCTGATTTATTTTTCTCACTTAAAACAATTATAATGATAAAATAAATACCTTCTTTCAATTAATAATTTCGTCATCTTCTCAAATGCATGTTCAACTTGATAACTATTTTTGGCACTAGTTTCAATTATCTCTATTCCTGTTTTGTTAGAAAATTCCTAAAATTATAATTAAGAAAATAATTTAAATAATTTTTATACCTTAGAATCAGATTGAGTTACTTCTATTAGTTCTGATAAATCACTTTTATTTGCCAAAACCATCTTTATCGGATTATCAGTTGTGAATTTTTCAATATCACTCAGCCATTCGTTCAAGTGCCAAAAAGAATTCTGAAGAGGGTTTATCTTTGATATTTACTTACTTTATCTGTTTGATCATAAACTATTATAATTCCATCTGCTCCTCTATAATATGCACTTGTTATGGTTTTAAATCTTTCCTGTCCGGCTGTATCCCACTATGATTAATAAAATTAAATTACGATTTGTAATTTGATGTCTTTTTGAGCGACTGTGATGCATTTAAATCGCTGAATTAAAATAAATATTTACAAAATCTACTCCAATAGTAGAATAAAAATTATCGCAGAATTGATCGTCCTATATAAATGTCAATCAAGAGTTTATTAGTTTTATTACTGCAAATCTAAGTAGCAGGCAAGATTTACCCACCCCCGAATCTCCTATTAAAACTATTTTAAATAAATGATCGCTATTGAAAACCAGAAAAAAGTAAAATAATATAATTTAAATACAATTTTTTGATTTTTGACCCTGTGGGCGTTGATTTATTTGTAGTTTCGGATTTTTTGGAAAGTGTAGAATCGTAATTTGACTCACTCATTTATAAATATAATATAAAAAATAAATTTTCTAATTTATAATAGGAAGGAAATTATTCTTTATTTTATATTTCAAATTCAAAGAGAAAAAATTCATCCATTATTAATTTCAATATCAGAATTTGGAAAAAGTAATTTTATAAAATTATCTGCTTTTTATTAACTAATTATTGAATTCTTAATTTAATGAGATAATAAAATGTAAAAGTTTATTTAATTTATTAAAATATTTATATTTTAAAAATTTTAATTACAAATGTCTGCTGAAGATGGAGAATCTTTAATAAGAGATATTAACAACCACTACGAAGGAAAAATGCCTCCTGAATGTTTTCAGCTGTTGAAAAGATTCACTTTATGTAAATATGATCACAATCAGGAACTCAAAAAAACAAAGGGATCTGAATTCTTTCAAGATTACCTAACTGATCCTTTTAGCCGAGTTAATGGATGCAAAAACGAATTCAACGCTTATTCTAAATGTTATAACGATTTCTACAAAAGATATATAGATCTTAAAAATTATGTGGCTGAGATCGAAGGAAAATCAAATCTACCCTTTGATAAAAAACTGATGAAAGAAGATTATGCAAGAAATAGAAGTCGCTATAACTTCGGATTAAACAAATTCTAATATTGAAATAATTTGATAGGAGATAAATTAAATCAAAAAAGTAAAATTGAAATATCAAGAATAAATAATTTTATATTTTAAATTTACATAACTAAAAAATTTGAATTAAACAAAATTTTTATTATTATAATTATATTAATTTGTAAAAAATATAAGATGGAAAATAACGAAGCACTGAAGAAAAAATATATAAAAATATACCCTTCTTACATCGACAAACAATTAAAACATTCTGAAGGAAGAAAAGTTCCCTTATCTATTGCAGTAGAAAATCCCTTGACTACTGAAATAAATGCTGTTTGTGTTCAAATTTTAGGAATGGATAGCGCACCTGAAAAAGTAAAATCAAATTTCTAAATTCTCAGCATCATCATCCAAAAGATTGGTTAAAAAGGGGAAGAGTAATTGTGAAACTTAAACAAGATGGAAAACCACTACTTCCTAATATCAAATCAAGTATTAAATAATTTTTATAATATCCCTTAGAAAATGACTTAATAAAATATATTGCACAGACTATCAATACATACAGAAAACAACAAACTGAAGAACAAGCAGCCGAAGAAGAAAAATCAAGGAAGAAAAAAAGAAGAAAAGATAATAAATGATCTGAAATTTAAACTGTTAAAAATTATTAGCAATCTTAATATTATCCATAGAAAAAAAATAATTATATTTTTTATAATAAATCCAATAAATTTAAAAAATAAATAAAATGTCAATTAATACACTTGAAGAAAATATATTAATTTCTATTGAAAAAGATAACGTGGATTCCTTCATTGCTTCTACAACTAGATTCATAGGATGGGAGAACCATAAAATAGATAAATCACCAGAATACTTCGTTCACAATGCAATTCGCCATAAATCAATGAAAATATTATCCTATATGCTGAAAACGAGAATTGACATCAACGTAAAGGATGAAAAATTTCAGACACCACTTCATTCTGCCATAAAATACGGATTGTGTGATGTGGTAGAAAAAATCTACAGCTATTACTCAAAAGAAATAGAACTTTCACAAGATTGGAATGGAAACACAGAACTTCACAAATGGGTAATTTTTCATTCTGATTGCGAAAATTGTTTGAAAATTTTGGGTAAGTTAAAAACATTAAAAAACAAAACTGAATATTTTATCAAAAAGAATAAAAGAGATAATAATCCTTTACATTTATCAATAATTTATGAAATGTTCGAAGGTTTCAAGCTCCTTCTTTCGAATAAATATTTCGAAATAGATTTGAATGACTTGGGTGAAAATAATAATAATCTTCTTCATTTCGCAAGTATTTATAAAAATCCGGTAAGAAAATAAATTTTAACCTTGTGATCACATAGGATATTTTCAACCATATATTATGGTTAGATGTATTCAATCTCGATCAAAAAAATATTAATATGCAAACATCCCTCAATTTGGCGCTTGCAAATGAAAATTTCAAATTTGCAGAAAAACTTATTGATTTAGGTGCGATACCTAGTATAAATGACAAGAGAATCGCATTTGAGGTAAGAAAATAATTTATATATTCAATAGAAAAATAATAAGGATTTGTATAACAGACTCAAAACTATTCTTGACAGCAAATCTAGTAATAATACATTGTCAAGAATTGCTTCGAAACACAGCACCCCCAGCTCTAGTAATTTAAAAGTAAAGTTTATAAAACCCTCTCCTGATTCTAGCGGTTCTTCTCGCAAGAACTCTATTAAAAGCCCCTCCAAGAATATAAACTCATCAACTAGATTGCATACTTTAATAGATGAAGAAAGTTACAGACTTGATTCTAATGGGATAATTGAAGAAGATTATTTTAATTTGAATTCTTTAGAAAATGAATCTTATTCATCTAAAAGTGTTATTAAAAGCTCTTCCAAACCATATGTAAAAGTCAAAAATCTTAAGAGAGATCTTTCCAACAAATCTTCTAAAAATGCTATCGAAAATAAAAGTCCAGGGCGATTTCAAAATCAAAGAAAGGATAATTCTAAGAGCAAACTTAATAATACATCCAAGATAAGTCTATATACATCAACAAGTCCATCGAGAATTAGGGGATCTAAAAGTCCTGGCAAGAGCAACGTATTTACGACTCACCGCCCGAGTTCGAAAAATTTGTCAGTTATTAGAAAACCTGTTTTACGAAAAATTTCAATTGTAAACAAAGAAAAAGAAAGTGGTATTAGTATCGATTCTTTATTGAACTTCGAATTAATAAAAAATTTTACTTCACTAAATTATAAAGATATTCAATTAGATGAACTAATTTATTCTGCTGAGATTAGTAATGTATATCGTGGTAAATATCTTAACCTCCCTGTTGCAATAAAAGTTTATGATATCACAAAGATAAAAGATGAAGATATTGTAAGAACAATATTTTAAATTATTAGAAATATTTTATTTCAGAAGTTAATCTCTTAATGAGTTTAAGGCACCCTAACATAGTAACATTTATAGGAACGTGTGTTGACTCGAATATATATTATGTAGTGACTGAATACATGGAAAAAAGATCTCTTAAGAACGTTTTAGAGAATAAAAGTTACGAATTAACTACCTATGATAAAATTAAATTTTGCCTGGATATAGCGATAGCTGTTAACTACCTTCATTCAAGAAAGCCTCAGGTCTTTCATAGAGATCTAAAAAGCTCTAACTGCTTAGTGGATTCAGGTAATCGTATCAAGCTTTGTGATTTCGGATTGTCTAAGACCTACGAAGAATTCTGTTCAAAGCGTGTTAGTGCTTATGAGACGAATACTGTTTCAACCTGCTACTGGATGGCCCCTGAATTCCTTAAAGATAATTTATTTTCTGACAAGGCAGATGTTTATGCATATGGTATCCTGTGCTGGGAGATCATGATGAGAAATACTATCCCTTATAAAAACATACCCGAAGTAACTTTTTTATGTGCCGATCCTGAAGTTCTAAAAATGAGGCCTGAAATCCCAGATGATTTTGATTCTGATATAAGAGCCTTGATTGAAAAATGTTGGGACGGTGATTACCAAATGAGGCCAAATTTCAATTCTGTAGTCAAGGAGCTTGAAAATCTCCTTAAGATATATCAGCCTAAATAAATGAGTTATAAAATTTATTTATTAATTTAATACATATTATTTAAACTTGGCTTAGGCCTTTGAGTAAGTAAATATTTTTATTTATTAGTAAATATTATTTTTATAGTAATTGTAATCAACTATGATTACAATTTTAATTATATCATACAATTTAAAAATATTCAAATTAAATATTATCTCATAATTAAAGTAATTTTATTTTATTATAAGTCTTTATTTTCTAACAACACAAAAGTTGTTCAGGTAATAAGTATAATAACTGCAATTTTCAGAATTATTGTTTAGTAAGCACTTTCTCAAATTATCAGTTGTCTGTCTGCATTCAACGTTATCAACAAAAGTTGTAGATTTAAATGTATTCATTAAGTCGTTTTCTACTCTCTGAGTATTTTCTTCTACTGAATGTCTTTGAGCACTAGATTCTTCATGAGATACTCTTGGATTGTATTTAGGGTTGATTGGTACAAATGCTAAAGGAATAGGAATTTTGAATTGAAGGATATCCGGAGTCAAAAGTACACCAGGATATGGTCTACCTGTTCCCCTAGTTTTGAATGGTGCACCAGCCCTCATTGTTGGATGTGAGTGATCTAAATTTTAATAATGAATATTACAAGTAGTCCATCTGTATAAACGATGAATAACATGATTAGAATGCATGTGGGATTCAAACATACCCATCCATGGAGAAACTTTTCTTACTTGTCTTCCCATTGAATATAATTATTAAATAATTTTATAAAATTAAAAATTATTTCTTAATTAATAGTTTAGAATTTTATTTTTTATATTATTATGCTTAGTAGTACTCTCAAAAGTGCGACTAGATTAAATTTTTTATCTAGATTAAATAGAAATGTATACCATTATAATAAGAAAAATTTATTTATAATAAACGACTATGCTAATGAAACTGAAAATAAAAGAAGTAAGATTGTTCAATAAAGTTTAAGTCCCTAGGTTTTTGATGGAAAATTTTAGAAGCAAATTGAAATTAGAAGAGATAAAAGATGAGTTAATGAACAATATAGACATCGATTATGAAAAAAAATTAACTCCTTCAAAAATAAAGGAGGAATTAGATAAATATGTCGTCGGACAAGAACATGTAAAGAAAGCTATTTCAATTTCATTAAGTAAGAAAAAGACTTATTTTTTATTATAGGATCCAGGTATAGAAAAAGGATGATGTCAAAAACAAATGCAGAGAGTATGAGATCTCACAACGTTCTTATTAGCGGGAAGAGTGGTTCAGGCAAAACAGAAATTTTAAGACAAACTGCCAAAATATGTAATTCTCCTTTTATTAAGGTCGAGGCCGTCAGATACACAGAAGTAGGCTATCATGGGGACGATGTCGAAAATATTATTTCAGATTTGTTCAAAAAAACAAAAAATGAATTTTACAAAAATCTTAGAATAAACTTTTGGAAATTAAAGTCGGTTAAGAAAGCTTGGGAAAATTTTGCCCTCGGGTACCTTCTTGGCAAACATTTTGAAAAACATCATCTTTACAATTTTTATAAAGAAAGACTGCATGATGGAGATCTAGAAAATGTTGATATTCAAATATGGTTTGGAGAAAAAGACAGAGTGGAACAATTTAAAATTTCGGATATTAAGAATAATTTTTATAGAGAATGCTTCGACAAACTTTCTATGAACATAGACTTTGACGAGATCTTAAAAAAGAATATTGAAGAAAGAGCAATCATATGTATCGATGAATTTGATAAATTAATAAAAGACGTAAGAATATATTTTTAAATTAAAATTATCTATTAGAAAACTGTTATGTCCACTTCTAAAGCTAGTGATGAGGGGGTACAAAACGACTTTCTACCTCTATTCGACGGGACAGAAGTGCCAATTTCAGACGGAAAGAAGACACAATTATACATAAATACAAGAAATATTTTATTTGTCGCAGTAGGTGCATTTACGAAAAACAAACCAACAGATTTGATTGTAGAAATCCAAGGCAGACTCCCTAATCAAGTAGAAGTGAAACCTTTAACAAAGATGGATTATATTAGAATACTAAAAGAAACAAAAGATAATATCCTAAGCCAAGCAATAAAATCAATAAAAACTGAAGGAATTACTTTAGTCTTTACAGATTCTGCTATTAACGAAATCGCAACTGTCGCTGAGGAAGTGAACAGACATGATGAAGACACTGGCGCTAGAAGATTAGTAGCAATAATAGATACTGTTCTAGAAGAAATAAATTTCAGCGCCCCTGAAATATATGAAGAATACTCTAAGCCTGGAAAAAATGTGATGTAATATATTTTTTAATTTTTAATAAAGAATTACTATAGATGATGAGTATGTTAGAGATAGATGTGAAAAGTTGTTAAAGAAAAAAGATCTTAAAAAATATCTACTATAAGGGTAAGGCATTTCTATCTTTCTTTTATAAGATTTTTACAAATTATAAATTCTTATATATTAAAAAAATTTCAGACTTTTAATTATAAGTAAAATTATTTTATGAATTAATTTTGATATTAATTTGGCCTTAATTTCAAAATTTTATTTTAAATTAAATTACTATAAAAAATTTAATTGGTCATTACAACATAGGAAAAATATCTAACAATATTTTAATTATCAATTAAATATTTTAGTAGCAAAAAAATGATGTTTGAACATCAGAAAGATTGGACATTAAAGTAAAAGGGAATTTTAAATATAGACTATTTTTGAACAATTACTTCAAGGAAAATGGATTTGAGAGGACACTAGCCAGGTAAAATAAATTTTTAACAACAGTTTCGAAAACGAGGTGCTTCAATCACCTTTTTTCAATCAAGAACTTCCAATAAAGTCGAACAAGACATTCTTGCTTGAATGGTAATATACTGTTAATAAAAATATAGGTGGAATATCTTTTTCGAACTTTACTCTGAAAATTTGTTATCGGAATTCAAAAAAAAGTATAAAAGCTCAGGAGAAGAGGAGAGGTCAAAGGAAATAAAGATGTCAGACCTCTTTAAATCAGGAATTTTGAACAACGGAGGACTGGGACTCAATACAAACGACTTTAATGAATTTTTGACCAATTTTGACAAAAACTCTTTCCTACTCTCGTCTTTCGGCCTTACGAAAAACTACAACAACATGAACATGAATTTAAATATTCCCCTTGGCATTGTAAAAATAAATTTTAATTATTGTAGCCATCAAACTTCCAGAATATAAATCCTCAAAATTTTAATTATGGAAGACCAATCCAAAACAATAATTATCCAACCTACCCCGTTGATGTCAAGCCCAAAAGTAACACAGAGACATCTTCCATGTCAATCACATCAGATGGAAACGCTATTGCTTATCACAAAAAAGAAAAAAATAAAATATTCTTGAGCACAAATGGAAACAAAAAACTCACCGAAGAAGAAATAGAGCTTTTAAAAAAGAGAAAAAGATACATTAAAAATAATAAGTTTGTATATCTTCATCCTAATTCAGCTGCCGCCAAAAAATTATCTGAAAAAGTAATTATTATTTATTAATTTTGTTTTTAGCAAGTAGAAGATGATAAAATAAAAGAAGAAGAAGAAGAAATCATCAAGATAGAAGAAAATGATATTGAACTAAGAGAAGATGTAGGGAATGAGACAGCAAACGGAAATGATTCAGACAGTACCAACAAGAAAAAACCAAGGGGATCCAGATATAGAGGGGTATCTAGGAACGGAAATCAGTGGCAGGTAAAAAATATTTTAATATTCTATTTAAAAGGTTCTCATAATGGTTTCCAAGAAAAAAAGATATGTAGGTAGTTACTCTAATGAGGAAGAAGCTGCAAGAGCTTACGATAAGGTGGCCTTACAGAATCATGGTACTAAGGCTAAAACTAACTACGATTACAAGGATGAAGAGGTGAAAAGAATAATTAGTGAGCCTCCTCTTCTTAAGATTAATAATTGAAGAAAATATTTATGAATACAAATATTAAAATTTAGATTATAAAAGTACCTATTAGTTTAAAAGCTGCGATAAAATTTTATAAAATAAGACAATATGTATTTTTATATATCTTTGTTGATTAGAAATATAAAATACTATAAAATTAAAAAATTATAAATTACTATTCATTTCATAATTAACTTATATAGCAAATTCTTTAAGGAAGCGCAGTAGCAATCATTATCATCAAAACCAAGCATGTTTAAATAATCATTAAACGAATCATCACCTAACTGAATATCATAGGACAACTCTTCATGGGTCTTCATATCGTACCATTTAGAATATTGTGCCCCGCATTGACAACGATAAATCTCTCCATAATATGGAAATGAAGTTACTTCAGTGTATAAAAGAGGATCATTTCATTTTTCACAAATGTTTTGACAAAAGGAGTATACTTCTGAAGACCCTTCTAACAGAGTTATATAAGTTGTAGTTTCTTCATCTGTTTCAGGATTTAAATTTGTATCGTTGGAAATGTTTTTTTCATCAGGTGAATTTTGCAGGAGTATTCTAATTTTTGTTGACGAATGTTCAGAAAAAACAACAAATATCAAGATAAAAAGTATAAAATTCATTTTCAGGGTTTAATTAGAATTATTTTTTTGATTTCATTAACTCTTAATCAGTGTTAATTAAAATATTTAAGAATTCGCAGTTTGGACTTATAAATATTATGAAAACTTTATGATTTGATTAATATAATTTATCAATTAAAAAATATTCTTCCAGGGTTCTGTTATGACTAATAAAACTGTTTTAATTTTAATAAATAAAGGTTATTTTAATTCTACTATTTTCACAAAAATCGCAAATATAAATAATTATAATTCATTTAATTTTTTTATTAAATTTGATAAAATATATTTAAAGATGCTTAAGATTAAATCAATCAATTTAAACATATTACGTAGGCATTTTTCAATAAACAAAATAAAACTGACACCTAATCTTAAAACAAA
>Ga0169931_10006300_pt1 | contig 17964 bp, 11 predicted proteins | sample Kivu_15m_20L_FD_129675 | JGI IMG/M metagenome (GOLD analysis project Ga0169931, IMG submission 129675) | Freshwater microbial communities from Lake Kivu, Western Province, Rwanda to study Microbial Dark Matter (Phase II) - Kivu_15m_20L... | ecosystem: Environmental > Aquatic > Freshwater > Lake...
AAACCCACCACGTGAAGCAGGCCGTCCGGTATGGGGGCCGCGGCTGGCCAGTCTACCGTCCTGCCAATGCCTATCGCGAGCGCCACCAGCGCCACTTGCGTCGGCAACGCCCATCGCTGCCAGTTGGGGGCCGCGTTCATGGGTCTGGAAAACGAGCTTCGACCCGCAGGGAACGGCAACGGCCCAGATCGGTAAATTCAACCGGGTGGTGCACGACGGGTTCCCCAACGACGCCGTCCAGACCTACCAGCTGAAGCACGAGAGGGTCCGTCATGCGCTGCCGGGGTAGAAGAATCGGTGTGCGCCCCAGCGAAGTGGCGGTGTGACCAATGACCTCCTGTAACTCCAGCTCGGGCGGATCCGAGGTGATCACGATCGTGGTGGGGCGCGTGACATAAAGCGTCACCGCAATCATGAGCGTCACCGCCAGCGTGATCGTCGATACAATCCACGGCCATGTGCGAACCGTCACGAGCGGACCGGTATCGGGCCGTGGCTCATCTGTTTCGGATGTCGCGCCCTCTTCATCCACCTCGTCCACCCACGATGGTCCTGCATCGAGGTCCGACAGGTCAGAGGATTCGGCGTTGAGCGCTTCCTCGAACTCGTGCAGAAAATCGGACACCGTGGCCGGACGCTCCGCAGGCTGGCGACTCATGGAGCGCAACAGCAGCTGCCATAGCGGATGGTTCTGCGGGAGTGACGGAATCTCCAGCGGGGCGTCCCGCAGTGTTCGTTCAATGCCATCCCCTGTGTTTCCAAGGTCCAGAAAGAACGGATGATGGCTCTTGAGACACTGGTACGTCAGGCATGCCAGCGCATAGACCTCGGCGCGGGGGTCGTCTTCAGGCCCCCGATTGGACTGGCTACGGAGACGGGCGCGGCGAGCGACACTCGAGCTACCCACCTCGCTCCCCTGGGAAAGCTGGAACACCTCGGGGGGCAAATGCCAGACCAGCTGCGATGCCACCATGACCCGCAACGAGAACGTGACCTCGCTGTACATCACTTCACCATGACCCAGCAGGATCACTTCCCCATCGCGCCCCAGCCAAACCCTGTCTGCCGTCGGTCCGCGGTGTGCTGACCCCGACGCGCGACACACAATCAGCGCCTCCGCGACCCCTCGAACGATGCTGAGGACGTCGTCAATCGGAAGACTGCGGTGGGTCTTCAGAACGTCCTGAAGCAGCTCGCCGGGCGGCAGGCGCATGATCACACGCGCACCCAGGTTGTCATCAGTCACCAGATCGATCACGTCGGGTAGATGGCGTCCACGCGCCAGTGGCGCGGTTTCGACCACACTTTCCAGATAGCGATGGAGGTCGCTCGAGATCAGTTTCAGCGACTGCAGGCTCTCATACGACCGCTCGTACACGGTCTGGTCAAAGCGTGCCCACTTGCCTCGGCTCATGGCCACCAGAGGACCCCGATGAAAGGGCTCGCGAAATGTAAAGCGATGAACCAGTTCGAGCGTCGACATAGAGGCAGGGGGCAGTATTTCGGTGCGAACGCGGTGAACAACTGTGATCCACCGTTACACACCGCGTTACGCCATCGTTCAAATTTTTGGCGGTCTCTGCCTCCATGTTGCTTCTCCGACACGCGATCCGGCCGGTTTGGACACGCGTGCTTCCAGCGCGGGCCCGCGCCAGGGGGCGTTAAGAGCTGATCTTTGAGGAGCCGTGCGTACTACGCGTGATCCTTCCATCGTTCCGGTGTAGCTACCCGTGCCCGGCCACGTCGAACGCGCGCACGGTTCGCTCAACCCGTAGTACCGGTAATCGTTATGTATCCCGTTCTGATGGTGTCGTCCCGTGGAGCCAGGCGTGTCGCGGCAGGACACCCGTGGGTATTTCAGAACGAAGTGCACGGCCCGTTGCCGGACCTCGGACCTGGCGCGCTCGTGAATCTGGCTTTTGAAGGCGGAGGGCAGGGCGGCACCGCCATGTTCAACCCACGCTCCATGATTGTCGCCCGCCGTCTGGATGTCACCCGAAACGCCATCATTGATCTCGAGTGGCTGACACGGCGGTTCACGCGCTGTCTGCACATGCGAGAGGCCTGGTTTGCAACGCCACACTATCGCCTCGCACACGGTGAGGCAGACGGATTGCCGGGCCTTGTCGTCGACCGGTTTGGCGATGCCGTCACCGTACAGTGCAACACCGCCGGCATGGACCGGCTGGCTCCTGACATTGCTGCCGCCCTGCGGGGAACGCTGGGAGTGCGAACGATTGTGTTTCGGAACGACTCGCCCGTGCGACGACTTGAAGGCCTCGACCTGCACGTGAGGGTAGAGGGCGAGCCTGCCACCCGGCTCGTCCTGCAGGAGCACGGCGCCAGCTTCGAAGTGGATTTGTTCGACGGGCAAAAGACGGGGTGGTTCTACGACCAGCGCGCCAACCGAGTGCTCGTCGCGAAGGTGGCGGCGGGCAAATCCGTAGCGGACTTCTACACCTACGCAGGTGGTTTTGCCGTGCAGGCAGCTCGCGCGGGCGCTTCCTCGGTTCTGGCGGTAGACCGCAGTGAACACTCACTGAGCCTGGCCCGACAGTCCGCCGTTCGCAACCAGGTCGAGCAGCGGTGTGAGTTCGTGCAGGCCGATGCCATCGAAGAGATGGGGCGCCGCGCCTCGTCCGGGCAGCGATTCGACGTCGTCATTGCGGACCCGCCGGCCTTTGCGAAGCAGAAGAAGGACATCACGCAGGCCGCGGCTGCCTACCGTCGTATGGCGCGCTCGGCCGCGACGCTGACCGCGCCAGCCGGGTGGTTGTTTACAGCATCGTGCTCACATCACATGTCGGCTGACATGTTCTGGCACGAGGTATCGACCGGGATTCATCAGGCCGGAAGATCGGCTCGCGCTGTCTGGAGCGGAGGTGCCGACATCGACCATCCGACGCACCCGTTTCTGCCTGAATCATCCTACCTGAAGGGTATTTTGTGGGCACTGGATGATTCTGTTGGGTAATCTGCCGCTAATAGCCTGCTGCGATGCCATATTTTCTAGGATCTGACGCGGCACTCCACCGTCCGTCATAACGCCATATCGCCTGCACGGCAGAGCCAAAACTAACCTGCTGCGTGGGCCAACCGAGCGCCGACAGGTCGGCTTCCGAAGCGGAGTCCTCCAGGAACACCGTCCGCGGTAACCACTGGAAGTGCATGCGTGGCGCTCTCACAGCGGCATCGGTCGTCGTGCCGAACCACTCCAGCTGCAGCAGCACAGACAGCGTGCCGGTGATGATCTGAGGGCCGCCGCTGGCACCAATGACGCCCTGCACCTGCCCGTCCCGCTCCACGATGGTGGGGGTCATGGACGATAGAGGTCGCTTACCGGGCTCAATTCGGTTGGCGAACGACCCCACCAGACCAAACGCGTTGGGTACGCCTGGCGAAGCCGAGAAATCATCCATCTCATTGTTCAGCACGATGCCGAAGTCGCTGGTTCGCAGGTGTGCGCCGAAAGCGGTGTTGATGGTCGTGGTGAGCGCGACCGCCATGCCGTCTTCATCCACGACGGAGATGTGGCTGGTGCCATCGTCCTGAAGTGGCGCGGCCAGAATGCCGAATGCTTCAGATGGCAGGGCGTGGGGTGAATCCAGCGCCTCGCGAATCTCGGCCAGCCGTTCGTCACCGAGCATGGACTCCAGCTGCAGGTCCACGAAAGCCGGATCACCCAGAAGCAATGCCCTGTCCGCAAAGGCAAATCCGAAGAGCAGGCACAACCGGTGAAACAGAGCGGTAGAGCTCCAGAGTCCGGGTGGGGCGTCATCGCCAAGCACGCCGAGCACCTGCTGCAGCACGACGCCCCCCGAGCTAACGGGCGGCATGGTGATGATGTTGAGATCGCGCCAGCTAAACAGCAGCGGCTCTCGCCACTGCGCCTGATAGTCCGCCAGATCGTCGAGTGTCAGGATGCCTCCCGCCGCGTTGACTGAACGCACCAGATCGTGTGCGACCTCGCCCGTGTAGAACGCATCGGTGCCAACCGCCTGATACAGTTCAAGAAAACGAGAATAGTCGTGCAGGGTAATCCGATCGCCTTCGGCCGGCAGGTGCCCTTCGGGCATCCACGCAGCGAAGAAGGAGGAATGCGCCTCCAGATGTGGCGACTGCTGCAGTCGTTGCACGAGCAGCTGGCCTGCTGGAAACCCATCGCGGGCCAGAGCGAGCGCAGGTTCGACGACGGCATCCCAGGGCAGTTCGCCCCAGGCGTCATGCAAGGTCCAAAGCCCCATGGCTTCGCCCGGGACCGCGACGGCCAGACCACCCAGGGTGGAGGAGGGTGTTTCACCCTCGACGGGTTGAAACATGTCCACGCTGGCACGCGCGGGCGCCACTTCTCGAAAATCCAGAGCGACCGGAGCGCTACCGTCGGAGAATCGCACGACCGCAAAGCCCCCACCACCAATGCCCGACGCGAACGGATTGACCACTCCGAGCACGAGTGCTGTCGCAACCGCTGCATCGACGGCATTGCCACCACGCTGCAGGATATCCACCCCGATCTGGCTGGCGACGGGGTGGTCTGCTGCGACGGCAGCGTGGGAAAAGAGCAGGTCGTTCGGTGGTTCAGAGGCGTCTGGCTCGGGCGCCTCCGGTTCGTCGGACGGTGCGACCATGGCTTCAAGCAGTAACCGATTCTGCTCCTGAATCGACGGACCTCGCTCGGCGACACAGGCGACAAGCGCACCATACAACGGGACAGACGCGAGGAGCATTCGATGGGAGAATGCGCGGGGGACGATGGTGGCGGGCGGACGCAGCGAGTTATCGATCCACTTCACGTTGCCTCGGAAGACTAGGGGCAGTCATCGACCGCCTGCATCCGACGGCGCACGTCGGGATTACTCGGGAACGCACGCACGGCTGTTTCGAGATAATTTTCGGCCTGTGTGCAGTTATTTTCATTCAAATAGGCGTCCACGATGACCAGAATGTAGTCCAGCGACCGGTTGCTGTTCTGATAGGCTGCGCTGGCGTGACGAAGGATGACGTCTGATGTCATGGCATGGCCTTCGCTGTCGAGCGCAAGCCGGGCAACTCCGAGGTTCAGCTCGGCATTGGTGGACTGCTCCAGGGCGACCTCGGAGCGCAGCATGAGGCAGTCGTTCAGACGACCGGTTGCGAGGTAGGCCTGAGCCAGTCGCTCACGCCAGTTGGGGTTGGTGGTGATGCCTCTCAGCCGCGGTTCGATGAGATCAATATAACCCTGCCAGTTCAGTTGGGCGAAGAGCACATCAGCCAGATGGTCGGCTGCCTCAAACCCGTTGGGGTTGATCGCGAGGGCCTGCTGATACGACAGCACGGCTTCGTTCAGGTGAGCGGTACCGGCGGCGTCGTAGACGGGGGACGTATTCGCAGGGGCGTCACTCGATACCGGCTGCGCTGTCTGGCGCGCGTAGGCCTGAGAGAGGTCGCCCTCAAGCACCAGGGCATCGTAGCTGGAGGGGTCGCGTTGCAGCACAAACTGTACATCGGCGGCTGCGCGATCGAGGTAATTCAGCGATAGCTCGCCTCGACCGCGCACGATGTAGGCCCCCAGAAACTCGGGGTTTCGTCGAATCAGATCGCTGGCGAGTTGAATCGCCACGTCGCGTTGTCCGGAACGCATTCGTGCCGATGCCAGATAATAGGTGGCGAGGTCATCGTTCGGGGCTCTCTCCAGCGCGCGTTCCATGGCCTCAATCGACCGGTCGTCCACGCGCATATCATAGTAGAGAATACCCATTTCGCGCAGCAACAGCGGGTCTTCCTCGAACGACTCAGCCCGAGCCATGACCTGAACGGCTCCCGTCACGTTGCCCGTGTAGGACAGCAGGCGGGCCTGTGCGATGCGCGCCGACACATTCGTGCTGTCGGCTTCCAGAGCGCGAGTCAGCGTTGCGGAAGCGGAATCGGTCTGCCCCGATGCCATCTCCACGTTCGCCTGCATGACAAGCGCATCGGCCAGCATCCAGTCACTGCCCGAGCTAATGGCGGTTTCTACGGCGCGGGTCGCGTGTGCGAGGGCGTCAGGAAGTCGATGCTGCCGGAACGTAACACGTGCCAGTCCAAGATGCCCGTCGGGCGTGCGATCGCGCAGCTCTACTGCACGGGCATAGGCGGCAAATGAGGCGTCCAGATTCCCTCGTTCCAATTCAAGGTTCCCCAACTCGAGGTGGGCCGCCAGGTACAAGGGGTTGGCCTGAAGGGCGCCCTGCAGGCTGAGCACGGCAGCATCGGTGTCGCCTATTCGCCGCTGTTCAAGCGCCTGTTCCAGCAGGTCTTCTTCCTGACCGGGCACAAATACAGACGGGACGGGCTGGTTGGAGCTTCCTCCTCCGCAAGCTGCGAGCAGCAGGGTAGAGGCAAGAAGCAGAGAGCGCATTTGCATGGCCATAGGTCCTCGGGGTTGTACAACGCCGACAGCTTGAACGGTCGTGACGCAACACGCAACCCCCATGGGATATGCCGAAGCTGTCGCAACCGCCTGATCGGCGGAGGCAGCAGCCGGGGTGTTATCTGGATGGCACGCGTGGTTATCCCGGACACTCCAACCTGCAGCGCAGCGAGGACAAGGGGGCCCCGGTTCCACGAACTGCGATTGCAGAAACAGAAACGTTTCAGGGCGTGGCTGCACCGGATGCTTCTACAGCTTCGGTTGGGGCGGGTGACATGGACGACGGAGCGCTGGCGTCGCTTTGCTCAGCCGGGGTTTCCACACAGATGCCTGCCCATTGGCACCGCAGCGCGGCGTTGATGCTGAACGCGAGGATGAGTGACACGATCAGGCCGATGGTGACCTTCAGAATGTCCTTGAACATGAGCCGCAGCGCCTGCAGCACGGTGCGGCCTTCGCCGGAGCTCGTCAGGCCCATGGCCAGCTCGCGTCCACCGAGGAGCCCGATGAATACCCAGGTGGTGCTCATCGGGATCGTGTTATCGACGGTTTTAATCAGGAGGACGATACCATAGACGAGGTCAATGATGGTCGCCGGCCTGACGTCCACCACATGCGACTTCTCGTCGACGACCTTTTGAATGGCTTCGCCCTTGCCGAAGAACAGGAAGGCCAGACCGAAGAACAGCGAGCCTGCGAATACCGCGAACTGAAGGACCGACATCTGACGCGGCAGAAAAACCGCGATGTTGGCGGCGTCCTGAATCAACCAAATCGACCACAGAAGTCCGCTCGTAAGCCATTGCACCACTGTCCACGCAGGGTGCGGAGTGCCCGTAAACCACCGGGCCATGACTTTGCCTAGCGTTAACCAGACGGCCATCGCGAGCCCGAACGCGATGAAGTAGCCCCCAATCGATTTTTGCAGGACGCTCGTAATGCCGGTGCCATCGGGGTCGAAAGACGTCAGCAGCAGGATGGTCGTCGAGACGGGCATGCGAAGCCGCGTCAGAATGAGCAGAAATACGGGTGCCGTAATCTGCAGATAGTTCAGCGACTGAGGCTGAGGAAACCGGCTCAGACGCCCCCAGGAGACGTCACCGTTATTCAGGACGTATCCGGTGGTCATGGTGACGAGAAAGATGCCTCCCACAAACAGCCATAATACCCACCAGGTCTTGTCACGGTTAGACGAGATGAAGGTGCCAATGGTCTGGATGCTGTCATTGGCGATGGCCGAGTAGCCTGCGAACAGGAACCCGAACCACATCGCTGCAACCGGGAATGGCGCCACCATGGCCGCGCCTACAAAGGCGCAGATCAGAAACACCAGAAAGCCCCGCTCCCGCAACAGATAGGTATTGAACGCTGGGACAAGTCCTGTCCTGCGATCGTCAGTAGCTGGAGATGATACGGCGGGCTGGCTCATGTGGACCCATACTCGTCAGACAAGGGATGCACTCTGCATGCGGGCTGTTAGCGGCCCTTTGTGACAATTTGGGGTCGTTTTTGCGACGAGCGGTGCGAATATCGAACTAGAAGGCCCACATCATGCGGCCCTGAAGCGTCCACGCCGGGGTAGCATTGACTGCCTGTTCATAGAGCGTGGACTGATTGAGCACGATGTTGACGGGCTGAAGCCGTTGGCGTCCTACGGCGCCGTCGAACGCTGAGCCCGGCAAATAGAGGCCCCCGGTGAGGTCGGCCATGAACCGGGATTCCTGCCAGTAGAAGCCGATATCGGTCTCGATACCATAAAACCCTTCGCCTGACGGAGTGGTTTCGGGTGCCATGGCGAAACCGCCGATGACATCGGCGCGCACGCCGAGCGCGGTCTGGTCGCGGGCGAAGAGGTCGTACTGAAAGAAGGGGTTGAAATAGACGGCGTTGGTGATGGTTCCGATGATTTCACGGAACATGATCATATCGACGAAGTAGTTGCGGTCGAACTGAAAGTTGGTGAGCTTGGGCTCGCCGTTATTGAGTGAGAACTGGTCTAGGACACCAAAGCCGACGATCTGCTCGCCATCCTGCAGTCGGGACTGGTCAATCGTACGGCCTGTCGCGAAGCCTGTATTGAGGCCGGTCGCGAGGGCGGCGTTGACGAACTCAAACTCGAGGGCGCCGCCGAACTGCCGAATCTGTCGTGGGCGCACAAGCGCGTAGCCCGATCCCGGATCCAGCTGTGCGTTGTCGATGCTGCCCACGATGCCAGCGAACTCGCCCTCGAGGCGAATACGCTGCACTGCGCTGGGGTTTGCCTGCAGGCGGAACCACAGGTCGGGGATGACGGCGCGTGCGCCGCGGGCGATCCATTGCAGGTCATCGCCCAGCTCGTTCTCAATGACGTTGTACCCTTCGGCCGACAGCCGCTGCGTTCGATAAGACGTGTAAAGGCCCCAGTCGAAGGCCGCGCGACGTGGACCACCGACGCCGTTCAGGCGCTCGTTTCGGGCCTGCACCTCGGTTTCGGAGAGCGGGCGCTGGAAGATCGCGAGCAGGTAGGAGCGTACGTCGTCGTAGTTCGACAGCTCGCGCGCCTGTCCGTAGTACTCGTCCAGCGAGATGTCGGTGGGTCCGCTATAATTGTAGTCCCAGCCGAGCACCAGGTAGGTGTTGAACAGTTGGGTGGTGAACTGTGCGCGGTCCACGTAGTCGCCAAAGTCGCAGTCCATGCAGCCGTGACCCTGCATGCTGACGCCGCGCTGACTGACGCGGGGTTCGCGGAGCGTGCTGTATGAGCCGCTGCCGTTGGCGATAAGGCCAAGACCCCAGTGAGAGGCCATTCGGCCGACTCGGATATTACCGAAGAAAGGCTTCACCTCGGCGTAGGCCTGTGTGACCGAAATGGAGTTCCGGCCGGAGTTGAACACGTTGAGTGGTTCCTGCGTCCGGGTGAAACCCATCAGCGGCAGGTCTGTGCGCAGGCCGCCGAGGGATTCCTCGTTGAATCCGTCGGGCGTGGAACCGAGCACAAGGTTGTCCAGAATGTTCATTTCGACGTGAATTCGCGCATTCTGCGTCACGTGAAAAATAGGACGCAGACGAAAACGCACGTTGGCGCCGGCGAGGTGCTCGGCGCCGGCGTTTCCAAACTGCGGGGCCTCTGCACGCTGTCCGTCTTCGTCCAGGACAGTGGTCGCACTGGTCGAGGGGATCTCGATGTCCTCGAAGGTCGTGCCCGTACCCGGCTCGAGCAGTGCCTCGATGGGCGGCAGGATCGGGCTCGTGCCAGCCGTGTCGAGATCGAGGTTCCAGAATGAGTCGGCGCGAAACCGGAAGTACCCGTGCCACTCCACACGGGGGTAGGTGGAACCCGTGTCCATCAGTTGCGCCGGGTTAATCGGCGCTACCGCAGCGGGCGACGCGCTCCCTCCCGGGTTGCTGCGTGCATAATCCTGAAACGTGCGCGATGAAGCAGGCGGTGGCGTCGCATCGTCTTCCACAGGCGCTGCATTCTCCGCCGGAGTTGGCTCGGCCGCCTCGGCCGCAGTGGATGACTCTTCTTGCGGCGCCTCCTGTGCGACCGCCGGGGCCGACAGCAGCAGTAGAAAGCATGTCAACTGAAGGCCACGCTTGTTCATCTCATCTCCTCAATACTCAAAAACACAGGTAATATCGGTTACTTCCAGCCCCGGGGGCACTAACACGCTGGTTTTCGCGCTGTCAACGCTGCCGCGAGTCGCGCTGCGATAGCATCTGATACACTGGCTCGATACCCGCTTTGTCTCAGGTATCACCCTCGCGCTCCACAAAATATTCAGACCCTTATCGTGTTTGCCGCGTACCCGGGGGCGAGGCGATAACTTGCGAAGACTTACCCTGGGAAACCGCACCCGGGTTGCGCTTCAGTCGCCGGTAGTGGTATTCATCAACACCGACTTTGTGCCGGTTCGACAGCAGGCGATCACATGGCTATTCGACGAGACCTCCGACAGGATCCTCTTGCTAACCGCATGCTGAACGACCCGTTCTTCAGCGCGGAGCCCCTTCAGCAGGCAGGACAGCTTCCGGCCGACGATCTGCTGGAAGAAGCAGTCGACGAGTTTGCCGACGGTGAAGTGTACCACGAGGACGCCACCAACGTGTTTACCGAGGATCAGGTTCGGGGATTCATGGATGAGGCGGTTCTCGACGATGACATCGAGGAGATCGACGAAGACGAGGAACATACCGCCATCTACGACCCCCATGCGCACGACATGCCTGCCGCAGCCGCGCAACCCGTCTCCAGCATGCCGCAGCACACCATTCGAATGTCACCGATGGCGCTGCAGCAGCCTGCTCCGCGCGCTACCGGCCCTCAGGTGCAGGCGTCGCAACCTGTTCGACAGACGGGCTCTCGTCCTCCTGCCACCACTCGTCCAACAGGCTCGGTGCCGGCTGCTTCGGGTCGCCCCGGGCAGGCTTCTGGCGCCGTAGCAGGGGTGTCTGCCGTTCAGTCGGGCACGTCGCCTTCTATTTCCATGCCCGTGCCCCGGCAGCGAACGATCGAACAACCTGCCGTGCGCCAGGCATGGCAGGAAGAAGCCACGGTTGTGACCGACGGTGCAGCATTCCGTGCGGCTGCCGAACGAGCCAATCCTTCGGTTTCTTCCGCTGCCGTCTCCGGTGCATCGGTCTCGCCACGCGCGGGAGCACCTTTCAGGTCGGGAAATCAACAGGTCGTCGCGGCGCCGGTCGCACCCCCTGCCCAGCCAGCCGCATGGTCGCCAGCTCAGCTGATTATGGGCGTTATGCTGCTCGTAGCCCTTCTCGGCGTCGCCGTGCTGACCTGGCAGATTGTTACCAACAGCAGCGGCGCAGTCGTCGATCAGCCCGGCATTCTCGTCGTCAACTCGACACCCAGTGGCGCAACCGTTCGCATTGGGAGCGAGACCCGCGGGACAACCCCGGCCGTGATTAGCGATCTCGCCCTGAACCAGCCGATGGCGCTCGTTGTTGAGCTGCCCGGCTACGCCACCTCTACCGAAGTGATCACCCTGACCGAACCACTTACAGAGCGGCAGCTCGCGCTGCAGGCCGAGGTGGGGCAGCTACTGGTCACTACCGTGCCTCCGGGAGCGCAGGTGTTCATCAACGGCGAGGAAAAGGGAGTAGCACCCCAGACCATTCAGGGACTCGACCGGTCGCGTACCTGGACGGCGACGGCTTCGCTCGATGGCCACGCGCCCGCGACACAGACCGTTCGTTGGGAGGCGGGTAGCCCGCCAGAACAGAGCGTCGTGCTCGTCCTTACTCCGCTGGCACCGCCACAGGCTGCTACAGAGGCCAGTGGCGCCGTTGCTGTCGCAACGCCCAGCGTCGATGCCGAACCTCCTGCGCAACCCGTCGCGCAGGCAACCGCGGCAGTGCGTTCCACCCCGGAAGCCACGCCGCGCACGCGAGAGAGACCCTCGGCTCGTCCGAGTGCTGAAAGGCCCTCTGCCACCGCGACCGCAGCACCTGCAGACTCAACTCCACGGCGTGAACGCCCATCGGCACGCGCCTCCGAGCCCGCAGCGGCGGCTCCTGCTCCTGCTCCTGCAGCAACAGGCAGCGCGACCATCAGCGTTCAGGCGGTTCCCTACGGGCAGGTCTGGATTGACGGACGCATGGTAGCCCGTGAGACGCCACTGCTGAATCATTCGCTCGACGCGGGCACCCACCGGGTCAAAGTCTACTTCGAGTCACTTCGGCAATTCTCGGACGAACGAACCATTCGGCTCGAAGCGGGTGCCTCGCAGTCCGTTACGTTCCGAGCACCTCGCTGAACCGTCCAGCGCCCTGTGAGTTCGGTTGGTGCCGCAAATGGCAAGCTCGATACACTGAAGGGCCGAACAGGCGTGCATGGCGTGCGGGTGCACCCCATCCCCAGACAGTGTGCAGCCCTGTTACAGAGGGTGACTGAACAGCCACTCCATGTGGGCCAGTCCGTCGGTGTCTCCCCCGTTGAGCCAGAGCTCCAGCACAGGTAGCAGGGTGGTGAGGCCGAGCACATCGGAGAAGGCTCCCGCCACTTCGACCACGACATCACCGGGCTGCCGGGGTTCTATACCCAGCGCCGTGGCTGCCAGACGAACGCCGGTCAATCGCGAAAGGCTCATGTGTACGAGCCGTACGGGAACGCCCCGGCGAGACTCCGAGGCTTCGCGGATCTGAGCGATCGCGCCGGCAAAACCTTCATTCGTATCTACCAGGCCGTTCTGCAGGGCGGCCAACCCCGACCAGATTCGACCCTGACCGACAGCGTCGATCTGCTCGACCGACATGCCCCGCCCTTCAGCCATGCGTTCGACGAAGAGGTCGTAACCCGCTTGAATGTAGGCCTGCACTGCGTTCACGTCTTCGTCTGTCCAGGCTCGACCATCAAAGAAAGCGGATGGCCCGCCACGCTCTTCGCGCGTGCGATGAACCCCGAGGCGGCTCATCAGGCCTTCAAGGTTGAACGTGCCAGCGAAAATACCGATGCTGCCTGTGAGCGTCACGGGAGTGGCGTGGATGGTCGCTCCGAAACCGGCTGCATAGTATCCACCTGACCCTGCGACGTCTCCCATGCTAACGACGACTGGCAGAGTGTCGCTGAGTCGTTGCAGTGCACGCCAAATCTCGGCGCTCGCGACTGCGTCTCCGCCCGGGGAGTCGATACGCACAATTACGCCATCCAGGTCGTCGGATTCGCTGATTTGCTGACACGCCTCCTGAATCGAGCGCGAGCCGGTAGATGATGAGCCGGTAAGCAGTCCAAACCCCGATTCGCCCGCTGTGATGCCGCCTGAAATGTGCAGCACGGCGATCGACAGTGGGTCATGCCAGTACGGGCTCCGTTCGGCATCGCGCGGAGCGGTTCGCGTCAGTCTTACGCGGCCGTCGAAGACATTCTCCAGCTCTTCGCCCAGCTCATCGGGCCAGATGACCGCGTTGACCCACCCAGCCTCCACCAGGGCGTCGGGTAGCAACGGCGAGGTGTTCAGAAAACTGTTCAGGCTGTCTTCGGATTGACCGTGCTTGGTCATCAGGGGTTCTGACCACGCCGTCCAGACTGTGTCCAGATACGCATTCAGCTGCGCGCGAGCCTCTTCGCTCGGTCCCGTTGATGTGAAACGTTCGGGAGCGGATTTGTAGGCGCCGATGCGGACGAATTGCGCCTCTACGTCCAGATGGGACAACAGCTCGCCAATGTACAGTCCGGTGACTCCGATGCCGGTGTTCAGAATCGCCGTGTCATGAGTTGTCAGCACAACGTCGGCCACGGATGCCAGATAAAGGTCCTTGATTCCGCCCGACCGAAGAAAAACGACGATCGTCTTTCCTGCATCGCGAATCTGCTCCAGCGCGTGACGCAGCTCCCACATCTGTGCAGGCCCAACCTCGATGCCACGAAGCTCGAGCAGCAGGCCGCGGGTTTCAGCATCTTCCGCGACGTCATAGAGGTTAATCAGGATGTCGGTGAACGCCATTGAGTCGCGACCGAGGCGCATGCCTGGCCGTTCGGCCAACTCACCGCCGAGCTGCAAATGGTAAACGTTCCCGCCCTGAAAATTCTGGAAGGCAAAGGGGGTTGCGAACTCCGCGCTGGCAAGGATGCCCGGTGAGGTCGAATCCTGCGCCGACGAGATCGAAACGGTCGACAGCGCAGGGCCGTTGGCAAACTCAATGCCCGCATTCATTCGCCAGTCGAGCGCGGGTGCAAGTGGCGCCAGCGAACCAGAGCCAAACACCCGAACACCTCGCCAGATGCGTGCGGTGACGGTCGCGACTGCAACGGAGCGCCGGGTATCCTCGAAGATGGTCGTCCATGCGGCGTCCAGAACGACCCGTCCGTCCGGGGCGCGAACCGCGAACCCAAGGTCAAACTCCAGGGGGCGGCGCGCGCTGGCTGGGCGAAGCGTCGGCCGGTTGAAACCGCGTAGCACGGCACTCATCCCGAAGGTCTGCACGACCCTGAGCATTACGCCGGCGTCGAGAAGTCGCAGGCCGTCGTAGGCGGGGTCGGCACTTGAGGAGTACTGATGAAGGGACATGCCGGCGGCGACACGCGGCATTCCCACAGAGAATCCTGCATTCAGGACGTGCACGGGCGAGGGGTTGCGCAGCCACTCGCCACCGATACCGAAGCCAAAACCCCTGCCAGTACCCACGGCGTTGAACCAGCCCACCTGCGTCACGGTTTCGTCGCTCTCGGGCATACCCACCGAGAGCGCCGAGTGAAATCCTTGCAAATACCCGAGGTTGGCAGGGTTAAGTCGCAAGGCCCAGGCGTCAGCGCGCGAGCTGTTGCCGCCATACGGCAGGTCCGTCTGTGGCGCGGTCTGCGCGTAGGCGGACGAGCTCAGGAGCAGCGCAGCCAGGGCAGCGGCCGAGATGTGCCACGTCTTCATGTTACCGAACCTCGCTGGCCAGTGTCTCGTAAAGCAAACGCGCCAGGCGCGACGTCTCGTCGGGATTCAACTGCACCTCCATGGTGACCATGTCGTCCTGTGCCTGTATCACCGCGCGCTCCCGAATGGACTGCAATCCCAGAAATGCAAGGGCCGCGGTTCCAGCCTCATTGTCTGCGCTCAGCAGAAGACCAAGCTGGCGCTCGCTCTCCGCAACGTCGGCAGGGCGGTCGAGGCCAAGGCCAAGAGTGACGCTGACAGCATCGTTGAGCCGCACCTCTATCCAGACGATCCCCTGAGCGGCCTCAGGTGCCGTCAGACGAGCACACAACATCAAAGCGACGTCCGGATCGGTGCCCAGCGCGGGGCAACGGTCAAAACCATCAAAGGGCGTGATCGCACGAGGCGAGTCCTGCCCGCTGTTCCATAACCACAATGACTGCGAGCCAGTGGAATTCGTGAGCAGCCGATGTCCGACGTCCGCAGCGGCAGTGGAGACCAATTGCGCCACGAACGGTTGAATGACGACGGCGGGGTCGGCGCCCGTGAGGGTTACACGCAGGGTTGTGCCTGAGACCTCATCGAACGCTGTCTCGGTGACGAGGCTGTCCATGTTCGGTAACGACACCCAAAGTACTTCGGGAATCCCGAGCGTTGCACGATGTTGTTCGTTGTCCAGCAGGCGGCGGGTGTCGGCAATCGCCGGCCACTCCACTACGCTACGCGGTTTGACGTGTATGTAGAGCGTTGACTGCGTTTCATCGCGAGCCTCGAGGGCGGAATCAGGCGCCTGCGCCAGAGAGTACTCTGTGAGCGGCAGCGTGCAGCAGAGGAGCCCGATGACGACAGGAAATATCCTTTTCATTCCATGGTCTGGGGTACATTTTCTGACTCTGGTGTCAGAAATGTCTGCCGTAGACGCGTTCTTCCAGAAACGCTTCTACCCGGAGGTTCAGGTATTCGCTGAATTCGACCGGGATGTAGTGACTGGCGATAGGAATCACCAGCAATTCAGAGCGAAGCACCCGCCGCGCCATGAACTCACTGTAGCGCGACGGCATCAGTGGGTCGCGTCTGCCGGTAAAGAACAACGACGGGCACCGAATGGTTGCGAGTACATGCTCCGCGTCGTGTTGACCAAACGCGTGCAGCAGCGAGCGATACGCGGTCAGATTGATCGATGAGAATGCACCGGCGATGGTCAGAAAACTCTGCTCGTCGATCACCGGTGAGACCAGATGTAGCGCCTTGGCCGCCAGGAGCAGGGAACGATGGTCTTCCAGGAAGCGCACCCCTTTGCCGATAAGATCCTGCTGCTCGGGCACCATGTCGGTGACCCACTTCAGCGATGAGACGCCGCGCAGATTTGCTGAGCGCTCGAAGGGCCGGCCGTAGCTACCGTTAACGGCGATAAAGCCGCGGAACGTGTCGGGTGAGTGTCGCCATGCCTCCAGCACAATCTGCGAGCCCAGGCTCCAGCTAATCACGACACAGCGTTCGATCCCGAGCTCACGAAGAATGTCCTGCAGGTCACGTGCGTGCGCCTCTGGCCCCAACTCATGGGTCTCCACGAGCGCCACGCTATCAAACGTTCCTCGCAGGTCCCATGTAACAACCCGATATCGTTGTGAAAACTCAGCAAAGAACCCACGCCATGCGCGGTAGTCGGCGCCAGGACCATTCACAATGAGCAGGGCATCGGCGTCTTCAGCGCCGGCATCCTGTACGGACAACTCAACACCATCGTCCGTCTTGACGCGGCGACGACGAAGGGAGACTGGGAAGGGTTGGTTGTCGCGTGCCGTCATCATGGCACAGCCTGATGTCAGAATCGGGTCGGCGGCGCAATCATCGTTGGTTCGAAACCGATACAGGAAGGTCATGCGAATCGGAATCAGTACCGGAGGTGGCGATTGTCCCGGTCTCAACGCCGTGATTCGAGCGGTGGTGCGCGCCGCGGCGCGCTTCTCGGACTGCGAGGTCATCGGAATTCAAGATGGCCTGGAAGGGCTGATCCGCGGGGACGGTCTCACAACGCTAACGCTGGCGTCAGTCAGTGACGTTCTGGCCCGCGGCGGCACGATTCTGGGTACTACAAACCGTGGCAATCCGTTTCGCTACGCCGTGCGAACCGAGGCAGGGGTGGTCGAGCGGGATGTTTCAGACGAGGTGATCGCGAACGCACGCGCTGCGGGTCTGGACGTGGTCATTTTTGTTGGCGGAGACGGGACTCAGGATATCGCTGCCCGGCTTGGTGCCAAAGGGCTACGCGTTATTGGAGTCCCAAAGACCATCGACAACGACCTTCTGGCTACCGACGTGACCTTTGGATTCGACACGGCTGTCGGTGTCGCTACAGAGGCGCTCGACCGACTCCGGACGACTGCCGAGAGCCATGACCGGACAATGCTGCTGGAGGTCATGGGGCGGCATGCCGGGTGGATCGCGGTGCAGGCTGGCCTCGCGGGCGGGGCCGATGTCATCGTGATTCCGGAGATCCCCTACAACGTCGCCGCGATTCACGCCTGTCTGGAGGCCCGCCGCCGGTCCGGACACCATTTTCACCTGATCGTCGTCTCGGAGGGGGCAATGCCTGACGGCGGCTCGGTGTCGCTCGTGGCCGAACAGACGGCCGGGAAGGTGGCTCGTCTGGGCGGGGCGGCCGAGCGACTTCTGGACAGCCTGATGCAGTTTGGTGAGTACGAGGCGAGGGTGACAGTGCTCGGACATCTCCAGCGGGGCGGAACGCCGACGCCCTGCGATCGTGTCCTGGGAACCCGATTCGGGGTGCACGCTTTGGAGCTGGCCAGGGCGGGAGCGTCGGGGAGGATGGTGTGCCTTCGTGGGACTCACGTTACCGACGTGCCCATCGAGGACGCCGTCGGACGACAGCGTACCGTTGAACCTGAAGGAGAACTGGTGCGCACGGCGCGGGCCATCGGCGTCTGTATGGGCGATTAGAGGGCGGTCCGTCGGCAAGGCGGCGGCTACCACCTCATCGGGTCATGTCGTTGTCAACTATGCTCCGGCACGACGCCGACCTCCGCACTGCTGTACATCACGCTTCGATTTCGGCCGCCACGTTTGGCCGCGTAAAGTGCCTGATCCGCAAATTCGATCAGCTCGGCCAGCTCGCTCGCATGCGTCGGAAACTCGGCAATGCCGAGGCTCAGTGTCACGGAGAACGGGCCATTGACTCCATCAAAGCGCAGCTGC
>Ga0169931_10006301_pt1 | contig 17962 bp, 17 predicted proteins | sample Kivu_15m_20L_FD_129675 | JGI IMG/M metagenome (GOLD analysis project Ga0169931, IMG submission 129675) | Freshwater microbial communities from Lake Kivu, Western Province, Rwanda to study Microbial Dark Matter (Phase II) - Kivu_15m_20L... | ecosystem: Environmental > Aquatic > Freshwater > Lake...
GATACCTCGCGAACGGTATCGATACGACTGTGTTTTGCGGCGATATAGTACATTCGATACATACATACAGGAATCATACGCATCGCCATCGCTCCGTACAGCTGAAACATAGGTGCATGGATGCCGGTCTAGGCTACTAGCCGCCGCCGGCGGAGCACGAAATTGGGCGGACACGGATTCTGTATTCTGTTCATACAAGTTAGTAGGCTAGGCCTAGGTCCTAGGACCCTACTGTATTCCGTCGGGCCGTCGGGCTCACCGTCGAGAAAAGATGAGTGACGGATGTCATGTATAATTTGACAGTCAATTTTTGCCGAAGACGACGTGATTTTTGATCCGATTCATAAATCAGAGATGAGGCTCGTATTATCATCCCTTTCACTATTTCCGTTGCTCTTACCGTCATTATCCATAATTAATGCTTTGATACTAGGACCATCCCATTTAACAGTATCTCAAAAAGCTGCTCTGGTTGACACAGCTTCCAAGGTAGCTACCAAGGGAAAAGGAATCACAGCTTGTGATGAGGGACCTGCTACTATAGGGGCACGATTTGAAAAAGTGGGCGTAATCAATAGTGAAGAAAAACGTAGAGTCTATCGGCAAATGCTCTTTACAGCTCCAGGATGTGAGAACTATTTAAGTGCTGCAATTTTAGATCCAGAAACACTGTTTCAAAAAGGAGATGATGGTAAACCCTTTGCACAAGTTCTCTCTGAACGGGGAATCGTGCCTGGAATCAAACCTCATCTAAAAGTGTATACATTACCAGGTACACATGGAGATACGGTAATGCAAGGGCTCGATTCTTTAGCTGATCGATGTCGAGCGTATTATGCAGCGGGTGCACGTTTTGCGAAATGGAGATCGCCTTTAGTTATTGATATCGAAAAGGGATGCCCAACTCGTTTAGCGATTCAAGCCAATATGCATGATCTAGCACGATATGCACTCATATGTCAAGCCGAAGGATTAATGCCCATTGTCGAGCCCGATGTAAGTCTTTCCGGAACGCATACCTTGGAACAAGCTGTGGATATCAATATCCAAATACAAGCAGAACTATTCAAGGCAATGATTGATCATGGAGTGTTTATGCCTGGATCTACTTTAAAGCCTAACATTATCAATCCTGGAAAAAAGTGTCCCAAGTCGTATACAGTGGAAGAAATCGCAGAGGCAAACGTTTATGTCTTGGAACAAAGTTTTCCAATAGCCATGAAAGGATCCAATTACTTGAGTGGTGGACAAACGTTGGATCAAGCTGCTGCTCGATTGAGCGCGATTAATCAAAAGAAACCTGATGCACCATGGTACGATCTTATCGGAATAATGGGCAGCTTCATCCGATTTTGATTCAGTACATGTATTATTTTGTATGTTTTTATCCCATTTTTAACCGTATGTTACAGGAATCTAAGCTTTAGTTGGAGTCAAGCATTACAATTACCATTACTCGATTTATGTAAAGGGAAGGGGGATCTTTGTCTCGATGAAATGTCGAAGCTTTATGTCGAGGAATTGAAAATTGCTAGTTCAGCTGCTTTAGGTACGTATAAATGGAAGGAAGGATCAGGAGATCATGTCGGCGCAAAGTAGGTTGTCTAGAAATATCTCTTAGCTACAAACGATACAATTAAGTCATTTATCGACATCAACCGATTGGTTAATTACTGACATAAGCTGGTTAAAGGTACACTGTTTTCTGTACTATCCGAATGTAGTTGTCCTATCAACCATTGATGAAGAGTCGCCCATGTTTTTAGCAAAATGAGTGAAAAATCCTGTATGTATTGTTAAAACTACAACAAGTCATGCTTGCATAATAGTTTCCTATGTAGCGCATGTCAAGATGTCAACGTCACCCATCTGCATGAAGTCATGCTTTCGTCATCACTTCCTCAACTCGTTTCTGTATTACTACCATATAGGAGTTCTCTCTCGTTTTCCGGTTTCCAATAATCTATGCAATCATTTTTGCACAATAATACGTCATGTCCTTACTCACAAGCTGCATTGTGTCCATCAAGAATAATATAAGTATCGGGACTACAAGCCGTAGGACACTCTTCTATGGCGCCACTCCACGTATACGTCCTTTCTCTGCAAGTCCCAAGGAAGTTGATCAACCTGGAATGGAAGATGATACAACCCAAAGAAAACGTGATTCCTTACCTGTTACCTTTGCGGATATTTCACGTGCTCATGTTAGCATTCGTAATGGAGTCAAGAAAACGACATGTGAAAAATCATACTTCTTATCGGAATTAATTGGTGCTAATATTTTTCTCAAGACGGAATTTCGACAATTTACAGGATCCTTCAAGGAACGTGGAGCTCGAAATGCATTGTTGTATCATTTACGTACCAAGGGTGATAGTTTCAAAAGTAAGGGAGCTATTGCAGCCTCTGCAGGAAATCATGCTCTCGGACTTGCTTATCATGGTACGCACTCATTAGACACTCATTTGTAGCTGATATAAATCTAGGATTAAATCTCCTACTACTGTCATTTGATAGGAATGCTATTGGGAGTTCCTGTTACGGTCGTAATGCCTAGAACTGCACCTCTAGCTAAAGTGGATAAATGTCGAGTACGTTGTAAACACAATATCTTTTCAGCTCTCAATATCGACTTTCAATTGTTTTTTACTCATGGTGCTGTCCACCCCTCTTTTTGTAGAAATTTGGAGCACGTATTATTATTGAAGGTGCACATATTGGAGAGGCCAAGACGTTTGCAGAAACATTAGTCCAATCTGAAGGCTTACAATACATCAATGGATATGATGATCCTCCTATTGTTGCAGGTGCTGGTACGATTGGTATTGAAATCATTGAAGATACACCGTGTGTAGATGTGGTTGTTGTACCAGTTGGTGGTGCTGGTCTTATTGCGGGTGTATCCTGTGCAGTAAAGACACTCAAACCAGATGTAAAGGTATTTGGTGTCGAACCAGAATTTTGTGCATCGTATACTGCAGCCCTGAAGGCTGGTAAGCCCGTACCCGCACCTGTAACACCAACACTTGCAGACGGCTTAGCCGTACCAGTAGTTGGACCACATGCATTTGAAGTAGCTAGACATTATGTCGATGAAACAGTTCTTTGTACCGAGAAACAAATCAGTTTGGCTGTATTGAGACTTATTGAAAATGAAAAGATGGTTGTTGAAGGTGGTGGTGCTGCAGGCCTCGCAGCCTTGTTACCAGGTGGACCATTGGACCGACCTGAAATCAAAGGAAAGAATGTCGTTGTACCTTTATGTGGAGGAAATATTGATACTACAGTCCTTGGTAGAGTTCTTGATCGCGGTCTTGCAGCGGATGATCGTTTATGTAACTTTACAGCAACTGTTTCGGACAGACCCGGTGGCATCGCGCGATTAGCCGATTTACTAGCTAGGGAAGGTGCCAGCATCAAAGATATTTATCACGAACGAGCATGGCTCCATTCCAATGTTGATCAAGTACAAGTGAAATGTACGGTCGAATTGCAAGGTAAAGAACATGCTAATAGAGTGCAAAAGGCTTTGCTTGAGGCTGGGTATCCTCTTGCTTGGATGGGGGTTACAATGAAGTGATGAGATTAACATAACATTCACTTTTACTTCAAAATTTGAGCATAACTATTAAGACTTATTCTGTTGATCGTGTGTAATGACTCAATTCAAAACTTTTTATGAACCCGATTTCTGTTATAGCTCCTTTAAAGTTTCTTCACGTTCGCATCTAATTACCGTATTGCAAGAATTGAAAACATAATGACCAATGGCAAAGCCTTGCCGACATTTTTACAATCTTCACCGTATCTTTCGAATCCAACTCGAGATGGAAATCCCTTATCGAAAAGTGAATCCCAAGAGAGTGGTAATCAGGGGAGACGAACAACTAAATTTGCTGATGTAGTGGCTTTGATTTCAACTAATAAAACGAAACTTTCGAACGAAAATAATGCAGCAAAAGTAAACCATGTTCAAGAGTCCCATTTATCGAATATTTTCGATGGGGTCAAGAAAAATAGCAATACAAACCAAGAATCAGTGGTATCTCAAGATCGAGAGGATATGATTCAGCATCAACCAAGGAACATATCTACAGCAGTATCCATGAAATCTCATTGTACATCATCCCCAGGTTCGATGGATTGCAATCCTTTGAGTTCGAAATACAATCACCACTCTCTGATGTCTTCATCAACAACTACTATTTCATCCATGACTGATCGTCAAAAACGACTTTTGACACGAACTATTTTACATCCCGATGAAATTGATCTAATACTTACTTCTTTCAAACAGCTTCCATCTGAAAATGCGGCAAGCACGGTATCTGATGCTTGTGAAGATATCAAACATGACGGATCTTGTAGGGTTAGTGAGAGTAATTGTGATCATGACGATGACTTAAGTGTCTCCTCAACAGATGTGAAAGCTTGGTTGGCAGAATTTTAAACTAGATGCTCATCTAACCATTAACAGATGATCGACACAGTATCCAATGGATGAATCGAGTGATACGATTTGTAAGGCTGACTATTCACACGCAAACCTTTCTAGGATTAGGATATTTATAGATAAATTTGCATAGCATAGCATATCAATACCACTCTTGTTTCGGTAATTTCATACATTGAATTTATCGATGTTGTGGATGCTATATATTTGTTCATGAAGGAAGTATGATATCATAATTTGGCCCAGTTATTGGCCAATAGGCCGATTCGATTGATTGGTGAACGACTGAGCCAAAGAAGATTTATTCCGCAACAGACTGCGTCGTGAGTTAAGCTTGTTGCAAAAAAATTCTTGTTTCATTGCGAGTGGCGGTTTTTAGCCGCTCGTGAAGAAAATTCAAAAATTACTGAAGATTATTTTATGAGCTGAATGGGATCTTCTCAGAAAAATTTGTCATGAAAAGATGAAAGAGTCAAAATCACAGTTTATCTCTTGAACTATTGTATATCTAATAAGAATAATCGTTTGACGGTTTCCTGATTAATCCTACCTACTCTTACATTAATAAGTGCCTACGGCTACTAGAGTCTAGAGAGAGCCTCCTATGTATGAATGAAACATGCAGTGACGTGTAAGGCGTGTAAGGATGTGTAGGCTCATTACGCAAGTCACAGAGTTTTCAAACACTTTTGGCATTGGATCGTGGATTCTGTACTTTGACGTATGTATACTCCACGAACTGTGTACTGAATGTAATTGGTCGTCGTTGGATTTTGGACGCACCGTGCCGAGCCAAAAAACAGTGCAACCACAAACAGTGTGCAGAAGTGCATTTATAATACCCTCACTTTGGATATCCACCCACCCTTTAAATTCTCAATACGTAAAGATGGCCGAAGACGAAGAAATTGCCGCCCTTGTTATTGATAACGGTTCCGGAATGTGTAAAGGTATGTAACAAAGAGTCTCGATGTTCAGACCAATCCAAGACTTTGCTAAGTACTGCACCACACACGCTATTCTAAAAAATAATCACCGTCGAGTTGCGGAATCTTGTCATTGATCATGGCAAGCATATTCTGGATTGACCATTGCACGATGATCATATGATGGCCTCAGAATAAAGAATTCGAACCTTGGAATCGAGTGGCTGGTGATTTTTGTCATTCGACGGTATTTTACATCAATCCAATTCAACGTTTGTTCCTGTACTCGTATCGTTTCAATCCGTTGCATGTTTACTCATAATTTGTTATCGTTTATATTGCTTTCTTGAATAGCTGGATTTGCTGGAGATGATGCACCTCGATCGGTTTTCCCTTCCATTATTGGTCGTGCCCGTCAACCGGGTATCATGGTGGGTATGGAACAACGTGATGCCTATGTTGGAGATGAGGCTCAGGCGAAACGTGGAGTCTTAACTCTTAAATATCCCATTGAACATGGTATTGTTACAAACTGGGATGATATGGAGAAAATCTGGCATCATACCTTTTACAATGAACTTCGTGTGGCTCCGGAGGCCCATCCTGTCCTTTTGACCGAGGCTCCTCAAAATCCAAAGGCCAACCGTGAACGTATGACGCAAATCATGTTTGAGACATTCAACGTACCTGCCATGTACGTCAACATTCAGGCCGTCCTTTCGCTTTATGCTTCCGGACGAACAACTGGATGTGTTCTCGACTCTGGGGATGGTGTGACACATACGGTGCCTATTTATGAGGGATATGCTCTTCCCCATGCTGTTGTTCGTTTGGATTTGGCCGGTCGTGATCTTACCGATTACCTTATGAAGATTCTTACAGAGCGTGGTTATTCTCTCACCACCACTGCAGAACGTGAAATTGTTCGAGACATTAAGGAGAGTCTTTGCTACGTTGCCGTTGACTTCGAGGAAGAAATGAAAAAGGCTTCGGAATCTTCCTCTCTTGAAAAATCCTTCGAGTTACCAGATGGAAATATCATTGTGATTGGAAATGAGCGCTTCCGTTGCCCTGAGGTTCTTTTCCAACCTAACCTCACTGGACTTGAAATGGATGGTATTGCGGACTCCACTTTCCATACCATTATGAAGTGTGATGTTGATATCCGAAAGGATTTGTATGCCAACATTGTTCTTTCTGGAGGAACCACCATGTTTAATGGAATTGCTGAGCGTATGACTAAGGAAATTACTGCTCTTGCACCTGCTAGTATCAAGGTGAAGATCATCGCCCCTCCTGAGCGTAAATACAGTGTCTGGATTGGTGGCTCTATTCTTGCTTCTCTTTCAACCTTCCAAAGCATGTGGATTAGCAAGGAGGAATACGACGAATCCGGTCCTTCCATCGTTCACCGCAAGTGCTTCTAAGTGACTAGTGCAATGTTGAAAGTTGATTGTGACTTGTTGTTTAGCCTGACGTATATCCTTTGATAAATGTTATGAGCATACAAGAGGAAGTTACGTATTACGTTTTAAAGATCCATATACTAAAAAGAAATTGTATTAGAATATACGTCGTTGTACTGTATTGCTATCGATCAAGTAGAAGCTTTGTCATACCGTGTATGAGCCTATCATGACACAATTAGGCCTCATTCTTCTTTTCCTAGATCTTCTTCACCCCAATCAACACGATAAGCCGTCGGCGATGGGAAATAAAGCTTAGACTCCCAGCCTAGTTCAACCATTTTTTTCATTGACAGAATTCCGTCATCAAAAATGAAATGAACAATATTGTGAGCCCTATTATAAGATACACCAATAAACAGTAAGGAAAAAGTGAGTGGTGGGGAAGAAAAGTAAGTTGTAATGGGGAGGAGAAAAAGAATAGAGTCATTTCTTACCATTTACCAGCATCCTCATCAAGATCACATGTACTTTCTAGCAATAAGGACCGAAGAATTAACGCATGTGTCAAGGCTTTTAAAATATCATCCTCTGTAGCCTCAACACGAAGTGAAACATGGATCGGTCTATTTCGATTCGTTTTCACTCGTGGATCCATAAAAAGAATATATTTTTCATGTTGAAATTCATAACAGAGTGCATGTTGTAATTGAACTAAAGGTACATTTGCCGTAGTCTTATGTAAGTCCGATCCAATATAAATAGGAACTTTCTTCATCCGAAACATGTGAGTTAAAAAGGATTCAAATACTTGTTGTGGTGGTAGTATCATTAGTGGTAATTGTTCTTGTTGTGTTGGATGATCCTCTCCATGAGAATTAAAATACTCTCTCCATGGTTTAGGACGACTCACACTTGTACTATTAAACTCTATGACTTCTTTACAACGACGAATCAAGGGCCCGATGGCATATTCCGCCCGTAATTGATTTAAACTTCGCAGTCTTAAAATAGAAACAGCTTTATAATTGGCCCAAATATGTATAAGGGTAAGTAGAGTAAAGATAATCCATGAAATAACTTGAACAATATATTTGCCATCATCATGATGACGGACTTGTTCAACTTGTTGTAAGTATCGAGCCAAGAAAATACCTATAATCATTCCTAATAAAGAAATCAGTGTTTCTTGTGTCCCCTCTTTACTATTTAAATCTGCTAAATTATGTTTACTGAAATGTTGTGTAATGGATCCCTTGGTAGCACCTGCTGCCATACCACACATGACACGACATAATGTAGCAATACTGGATAGAATCCACACAAGTGATGGTATTGTTGTTGTTGATGATGTTGAAGGTATAAAATAAGGACCCAACATATCTAAGAATAAACCAACATCATTCACTACATCTGCAAAGAGCCGAAATTCTTTAATATGGGAATCAAAATGAGATGCGGTGAAATATGAAAAGACGAGTCCACCTAACATTCCCATCCCATCTTTCATAGCCCATTGTATAACGGCATTCCAAGTTGTAGCATGTGCATTTCCTACACCCGCAACAGTAAGTATCGCCGAAGTCGAAATCGTCCCTCGGACATAGGAACACAGTCCTTGTACGGAATCATACATTTGATATTCCAAATATCCATCATGAACAGACTGAGGATAATCACGGGGTAAAAATAAATTGCATATAATTTGGATTGGAATATGGAATAAGGAGGAAGTAGTTGAAGGAGAATGAGTGGGAATCTGATGAAGATGAGTCTCTGTAGAAAACGTACGAGCATACTGAGAATGGAATGTTGATTTTATAAATGGTAACCTTTCTGGTATCCATTTACCATCAATTTTATGATATTGAATGAACCACACAGATTCATTGTTGTTGTCACTGATTTTGTTCACATTTTTAAACGTCCTATTTTTGTTTCTGTTGTTGTTGTCGTCATCATCCTTCATATTTAAAAGTGTAACAGTGTATTTGTCTCACATTATTATGTGTAGGTCCTACTGTGATGCTGAACTACTATACTATGAATTATACGTACGTCTACGTACAGTTTTTACTGCGTTTGGCAATGACGACGCCGAGTGAGCGCCGTTTTGCGTTTTTACAATAAGTTCTACAATAAACGATTGAGTTTATCATATAGTTTTTGCAATGAGAAGTCGACCGACACTATCGTTCGACCTGTTGACTCACATTGGTTCATTTATGAACCCCAACGAAAAATTATCAGACTATGGTGATAATTTCAGTGAGAGGATGTATCTGGCTGGGGCCTTAAGAGATAAAGAATTACTACAGTTTTATTTGGAACGAGATGAGCGTATAAATGCCTGTCTGAGTATCGCCTTGGCGGGGAACCTCCCATTTCTTAGGTGGCTACAGCGTGATGGTTGTCCATGGACGGTAGAGACATGTAGAGCTGCAGCTAAACGAGGAGACCTGGAAATGTTGACATGGCTTCGTAGTGAAGGTTGTCTATGGGACGAACGGACATGTCATGCTGCAGCTGAAGGTGGACATCTGGAAGTGTTGCAGTGGCTTCGTAGTGAAGGTTGTCCATGGGACGAAGAGACATGTGAAGGTGCAGCTATTGGTGGTCACCTGGATGTGTTGAAATGGCTTCGTAGTGAAGGTTGTCCATGGAATGAAAGGACATGTGAAGCTGCAGCTCGTCGTGGAGACCTTGAAATGGTGAAGTGGCTTCTTAGTAACGGTTGTCCATGGGATATCAAGACTCTCCGAGCAGCTGGTCTGGGTAGACACACGGAAGTATCGTTTTATCTCTGTGAGGCTTTCGATGCATAGGTTACAGTGTCCAATATCCGTTGAAAGCTAGTGATAACGGTTGTACGAATGCCTTCTATTAGAACAACATAATAATAATAATAATAATTCTCAAAGATTAAAACAATATTTTTGGTACAATCGGGTGAGAGTTAATATCATATGGATTTCAAGGACGATTCACTTCGCCAAGGTAAATAACCTCCTTAATTCACCCATATGTAAATAACGAAATGAAAATTTAAATTTAAGGATATATGTCAAACTTGTTGATATCCATGTGGGAAGCACTAAATGCGATCTAGTCCATGACTCGTGCAATCTATATTTGGTAGATACATGACGATTTGTTGTGAGTAAGGCGAAATGTTATGGTTTAGTCACATTATCAAGATGCGCTATAATAAGTGTGTTCCACAGGTGCTCGTTAACTTATCGATGTAGAGTCCCGCTCAAGTGTCCCAGGAGTGGTTGAGATAGGATCTTGCTGTAGGCACTATACGCCAATCTTATATATTCCATGAACTTATATTTCATATCATGGATGTAAATCATACAAAGTTTACATGGTGTACTAAAACCAGACTTTTAGCTATGAATGGTAGTCCCATCAGCCATTGCACCTACAGGAATTTCAAACTAATTTTGTATTCCATTTGGAGCACATGCTGGCCCACATGCGATTACATCTTGAACTGAATTATAGGAGAGCAAATAGCCAGCTGGTATATAAGTACGATATGGTGATCAAAAGAGACACAAAACAGTTAAATAGCTATTTTGTAGACGAATGATGAAGGTTTTGCAGCTTGACAAGGGCGTGCTGGGGGCTGCTGATGGGACGACAGAAGAGGTGGTGGTGATGCCTTCGGCATAAACAGCACAAGTACCATTTCACTTATGAACCTTCACTCATCACTCACTCCACTCACTGTACTGGTAACTATACTCTCTTCCTGTACACGCGACTTTTACTGTGACCCGTGACCCGTGACCCGTGACCCGTGACCCGTGACAACAGCTCAGTGTTCGGGTTCTCGTTTTCTACTATTATTTTTACTTCTTGATGGATGGAAGACGGAATTAGATGTGGGAGCCTCCCTTACTCCCTTACACCTATATTGGTCATAAAAAAAAAACAATCACGAAGCCCACGTAAAATATGAAACCCAGTGAAAATAATAAAACGATCCCTTTGATTGTACCTTTTGGAGGTAGTGCCAGTTATACTCCTGTTCCGATGCCAAGAGATACATTGGGGGGGAAAGGCTGTGGACTTGTTACAATGTCCAAACTAGGATTAAATGTCCCGCCTGGCTTTACCATTACGACAGGTATGAAAAACGCTTATTCCTCGGACATTACATTTGTCATTACTCCCCGTAACCGTGTCCTTGTTAACCTTTAAAATGAAATACTTCTCAGCCATGTGTAAAACCTACGATGAAACCAATGAAATACCTCAACATGTTTGGGAAAGTATAGTTTACAATATTCAACGCTTACAAAAAGATATGGGTCGATCTTTTGGAGATGAAACATTTCCTTTACTCTTATCTTGTCGTTCCGGAGCAAAGATTAGCATGCCTGGTATGTTGGATACTGTGCTCAATATTGGTCTGAATTCCAAAAATGTAAAAGGTCTAGCTACAGTTACTTCAAATCCACGATTTGCCTATGACTCTTATCGTCGTCTCTTGGATATGTTCGGTGATGTAGGTGAGCTCTTTCAATTTCCCGTGTTACTTCATGCTATTTGATATCTTTCATGAATAAAATCCTTGTATGACGATGCAATGTCCCGTGAACAAACAGTTTTGGGTATACCTCATGAAGCCTTTGAGCATAAGCTTAACATAATCAAAAGCAGTGCTGGTGTCAAGAATGATATTGATTTAAATGAAGCAGATCTTAAGAAACTTTGTGATGAATACTTGAGTGTGTATGATGAGTTTCACGCTAGTTTTCCAGAAGATCCTTTGGAACAACTCCGTCAATGTATCTTGGCAGTTTTCAAGTCTTGGAACTGTCCACGAGCCGTCAAGTATCGAGAGCTTAACAATATCCGTGATTTGAAAGGAACCGCAGTAAATGTTCAAGTTGTAGTTCATGGGAATTTGGGATGGAACTCAGGTGTGTTGTTAATACTTATTTCTAAGGAAAATTTTGATAGACAATAAGGAAGATCTAAAAGCAGTCGTATCTTGAATAGGAACTGGTGTTGCATTTAGTCGGAATCCTTCCACAGGTATTAAAGAGCTTTATGGTGAATACTTAATCAACGCACAGGGGGAAGATGTTGTTGCTGGTATCCGGACTCCATTTCCTATAAAGACGATGAAGGAGCAGCTTCCCTCTGCCTATGAAGATTTTGTGAAAAGTGTTGATATTCTTGAAAGGCATTTCAAGGATATGCAGGATGTCGAGTTTACTGTGGAAAATGGACGATTGTGGATGCTTCAATGTCGTAATGGCAAGAGAACTGGACATGCAGCATTGCAGATCGCAGTTGACCTTGTCAATGAGGGACTTTGTTCACGAGAAGAGGCTCTACTCAAAATTGAACCCGATCACATTCGGCAATTGTTGCATCCTTCCTTCGATCCTGAAGCTCTCAAGTCAGTACAATATACGAATAATGTAGTCGCGAAAGGGCTACCTGCTGGCCCAGGAGCCGCGGTAGGGAAGGTCGTCTTTTCTCCCAAGGAAGCGGAGGAATGCCAACAGAAAGGCGAAAATTGCATTCTCGCCCGTGAAATTACATCCCCTGAAGACGTTGGAGGTATGTGGGCTGCCAAGGGTATTTTGACAGCTCGAGGAGGAATGACTTCGCATGCTGCCGTTGTTTGTCGAGGGTGGGGAAAGACCTGCGTTTGTGGCTGCGACGAGATACATGTTGATGAAGAAACTGGAACGATCACTGTCATCAGTACCGGTCAAACAATACACCGCGGTGATATCATATCTTTGAATGGTAATACAGGTGAAGTTATCAACGCCCAAATCGCCGTTGTTGATAGTGTGGTAGATGGACATTTTAGTGATGTTTTAGGTTGGGCAGATAATGCCGCAAGTGTATCCGTCTATGCCAACGCAGATTCTCCTCATGATGCACTTAAATCTATTGAACTGGGTGCCAAAGGTATCGGTCTTTGCCGCACAGAGCACATGTTCTTCGCTCCAAATCGTCTATCAGTTGTTCGTAGATGGATATTGAAAGATGAAGGTATTGACGAGCTGAAATCTTTCCAGAGAGCTGACTTTGGTGGTATCTTCAATGCGCTTTCCGGTCTTCCGTGTACGATAAGACTCCTGGATCCGCCACTGCATGAATTTTTACCCAAGCTTGAATCTATCGATGAAAAGATGGCACACATATTAGGATTTGATGGTCATATCCCCGAGCTCATCGACAAGATAAATCAACTTCACGAAGAAAATCCCATGCTTGGATTAAGAGGATGTCGTCTAGGCATTGTACACCCACAAATAACTGAAATGCAAGTCGATGCGATCATGAACGCTGCATTCGATTCTTATGAATCGACGAAAATTTGTCCTATCCCTCGTATTATGATTCCACTTGTTGGTCATGTTAATGAACTTCTCAATCAAATTCGGATTATCAAATCGGTAGCCGACAAGATTCAACTTGAACGAGGAAAGATTGGTATTATTCCATACGAGATCGGCACTATGATTGAGGTTCCTCGAGCAGCATTATTATCGAAACAAATAGCTTCTATGACATTCACAGAAACTGACGAGAAGAAAATGATTGACTTCTTCTCTTACGGAACCAACGATCTTACGCAGATGACTATGGGAATTTCTCGTGACGATTCTAATGACTTCATTCCTTACTACTTGAAGATGGGCATTTTTAAAGAAGATCCATTCAAATGTATCGATGAAGAAGGCGTTGGTCTTTTGTTGAAAATGTCGGCTGACTCAGCGAGAACGGCCAATCCCAACCTCTGCCTATCTGTTTGTGGTGAGCACGGTGGCGATCCTACCTCGATCGCTTTTTTCCATAGTGTAGGACTAGATTACGTTTCATGTTCACCGTTTAGAGTTCCCCTCGCTAGGCTTTCCACCGGACGAATATCTGCTCTGAAACACCTGAGAGGGGAGCCCCACCCTGATGACATAGTTGAGTTTGCTAATGCCGAGATTCATATACGACCGAAGTCTTATTCTGTCTGTGTGGATGATGCAAGGAACAGCTGGACTACAAGTTCCATGAAAACATCAATCAGCGCTTAATGGGCGCAACTGTAACCTACTAAGTTTATTACCAAGGGACCTTTAATATAAGCTTTATTGAATAATTCCTCGCTTTCATTAATACATGGAACACTTTATTCAGTCCCAGTAACTTGTTCGCTTTTCGTGCTCTGACCTTTCCTAGGCTGGGATTAATTACTGCAGCGGAGGACATGTCTATCTGGAGCCGCAAAGAATTTTAGAACATGATATATAATTATACTAGTTCTGTAGCATCCTTGCCGGATATTTCACCTTGATTACCATCTATCTGGACTGGGAGGCGATGGGACATTTCCGACTCTAATTCTCTCGAACACACACTGTTTAATAGAGGGAATATTTTAATGCTCAACTTATCCCATTCTAAAATGGATGACGATATGGCGCAAACTGTAACTTCCCATACGTAGGGAAGGAAAAAGATTTCAGGGTCCGATTCTTCTTCGTAAGTGAAAGCAAAATCCTCATCACTGTCAACTAATCCTCGATCACTGTTTTCACTAATTAATTTCATTGATTCAATTGAATCACTTAGGAAAGTAAGAGCTTCATCAGCCGACCTAGTAGCACCATTCTTTATGATGTCATACGCATGAAAGATTAACCGTTCAATTGGCTCAATATCTATACGTGAAAATGGAGATTCTTTAAATAAAAGTATAAAAACGTTGCTGTGAAGGTTGTCAGTAATGACACACAAAACTTGATATATTACTAACTTACTAGCAGCTTTTGCCACAAGGTAAAAGTCTCGCTGCAGGTAGACTAGGGAATAAACCAAATGTAAATTCGACTCTAAATTGTTTGTACGAAGTCCATTTTTAACTGTTTGTATTAGACATCGAGAAATCTTAGATAAAATTTATGTTAGTGTACAGCCTATGAAAGTAGATTTATTCATCAAAATGTGTATTCGTACCTCTGCGTGCATACAAAAAATAGTATCGTGCTCATCGTGTTCAGCCTCATTTGCACCCTTCTTCACATAGAGAACGGCGTATTTCTTCATGCTGGAAATAGTGACAGAGGCCAATCGCATTGCACAATATGGATGCAAGTTGTATATATGTGGAGATAAATTCAGCAGGATAGCACACGCGTTGCTGAGTAGAAAGGGATCCTGTAAACGGTTAATATTGAATGTTATACATCGCAAAAGGGTAAGAATCAACAAGGAACCTAGAGATATATCCTTGAGACACCGCTCCTTGTACCATGGAACAGAAGGAATACGCATTCTCCGGAAGGAATCTGGTCCAAAGGAGGAGTCTTGGCTGAATATCAGGAGTAGTATTAACAGGACATAAAGTTGTGATGACGAGCGAAAGGGTCGTTCTAAAACATGAACCGATACAGAATCACTCTCCACATTAGATTCTACATTCAACCTTGGAGTCGGACTAATCGTGCGGCCAGAATAGTGATGAGACACAGTCATGGACATGTATAGTGTCCGTAGCAACGGAATTACGAGTGAATCTAAATCCGATCGAACTAAGAACGATGTCATCACAATGGGAGACGACATGAATAAGGTATACAGCACCAGTGACCCCATTTCATTATGAACCACCGAGGTAAAACGTTGAAATAAGAGTTCAAAGTCAAGAGTAAATAATGTTTTTGATTGTGGTGATACAGCCAAAAGTCTTGAATCCATGGGAGGAGGATGAAATACGTTGCTAGTAGCGTTCGATACTGTAGCCTCCCATCGATGATCATCCAAGACGGAAAGAACCATCCGAAAGGGATTCCCGCGATAGATATTACGAGATTCCGATTCATCGATGACAACTACTCGATAATTATTCGTAAGTAGCAAGAAAAAGGCACATGCAAAATCCGCTACAATGGAATCACTCATCCAAAGTACATCATTGGTTATGGGTTCATCGTCTAAATGTCCCGTGGATACTGCATTTTTTAGGCTAAAAATTTTTTCAAGATCCAATGAGGGAGATGTCTTGGAAGGAGAAACATGAGTAGCCCTTGCATGGCTAAACGGTAATAACAAGGATTGATTGTGATTTCGTAATAAAACAGTCAAGGCTAATTTGAGAAGACGAACAGGAAGTAGTAAAAGAGAAGAGGAAATATCATACACTAGTGATAAGGGTAGACGAGTGGATTTTGGGATGTTGGTTTCTAAATGTCTAATATCTACATCTTGTAACAAGCCACTAGAAACTTTGTATACTAGAGATGTGTTATTAGTGGTATCGCGTCTCATAGCAAGTGATGAAGTAGATAATTTGCTAGGAATACAAGCTCGAACAATGGTATGAGTTGTATCATAATACTCTATCCTATTGACTTCGGAGGACGAAAAGACAGTATTTGTCGTTGTCGTGATTGTTGTACTATTACTAAAACCTCCCATTTTTGAATGAATCTCTTGAGCTACAGTAGTCACAAGATCCGTATAATGAGCTGCAATAGATCGTGAAGGTGGTGGTGGTCTATAAAGAAACCAATAGAAACAAGCGGATAGTATTGATTGACAAGACCATTGTTGATGTAAGGAATTGAAAACAAAATCTTGTAAGGAATGACTTGGACTTGTATCATCTATAATGATGTCAACAAGTGTCGAATGGAATGTAGTAGTAGTAGTAGCAGTAGTAGAAGTACCCGGTCGAGAACTTGCTAATTTCATAATAATGTCTATAAAAAATTGATATCCTAGTTGTTTCTTCATGACCTGTTGTTGTTGTTGTTGTTGAGACATGGTCGTGTATGCAAAGCATTGTGCACTTGAAATCATGGGTTGATATAATTGACTCGACGTTAGTATAAATAATAAACTAAAACATTGAACCGTAACATCATACATCTCGGGTATGGACATGGAAACGTCGGACACATGTTTACATATATTTTGTAAATGATGTTGAATTTGTGATAGACTCCTAGGAATAAAACATAGTTTACCATTTCCTGCCATGGATAAAAAAGAAAGTAATGCAGATATTAATTCAGTTGCTGCATCTACCGTTTTTCCATGGTTGACATTATTACTATTATTGTTGGAAAGAGAATGAAATGGATAAGTAGAGTGTTGACGACTCTTGTATGTAAATGCATCTTGTAAATATTGTATACAACTCTCCAACGAATCATTCAAGGATGATGAAGAAGATGCATGATGATAGGTCGGAACATATTGACTGGCATGTACGATAATAGGATGAATAAAAATACGTAATAAATGTAACACACCCGCTGTAACTCGAGCTTTCCCTACCAAGGCAATGGTTGAAGTTGCAGTTGTTGTATTTGTATTGAAAGGATTGACAGGAGAAGACTTTTGTTTTGGTAGACTGGTAGTAGCAGCAGTCGTCGTCGTTGTATGTTGAAACGATGACCTTATTGCCACTCCTGCTGGTGCTGCTGCTGCTGCTGAGGATCCAAACAAGGTAAAATGAGACGTCTCTGCTTCTTCTTCTTCTTCTGGTTGTCCATCCTGCTCTTGTTCCATTTCTTGACTACGTACTTCCGATGAGACTTTTTGAAAACTCATTTCCCAACAAGAATATTCTAATTCACGTATCATACGTGAAGCATGTAAAGTCAAGGTAGCAAGATTGGAAGAATAACAACAATGTTTTATCATTTCTTGAAGAATCTTGGTAAAGTGTATATCATCATCATCATTCTCATGGCTACTCGTGTTATTGGAAGAAGACGACGACGACGAGGAGGATAGTGATGGTTTTGTATGATTATGAAAGTCTTCTTCGAGATGAGCTAAAATATTGTAGTAATGAAATAAGTTTGACCATCGTAAGTCTTCTCGTGGGATATGGGATGGACCAGAAATTTGAATTAATAAGGAAAGTAATTGATCCTGTTGCTCGGACGAATCGACTGTGGAATTGGGTTTCCTCGATTGTAAGACCCTAGCTCCCTTACACACATGAGAGGAGAGTAGGGGAGAAACAAGAAAAAGGTAAACGACCAAATCTTACTCAATTCAAAATGCATACGTATGTAGACAGCGAGGCGTACCTCTGGATCACCCCACATCCTATATTCCATAAGCGTTGTGTAGAAGAGGAATTACAAAGAGAGCATAAGAGGTTGAAATGAATCGTCACAATA
>Ga0169931_10006302_pt1 | contig 17960 bp, 17 predicted proteins | sample Kivu_15m_20L_FD_129675 | JGI IMG/M metagenome (GOLD analysis project Ga0169931, IMG submission 129675) | Freshwater microbial communities from Lake Kivu, Western Province, Rwanda to study Microbial Dark Matter (Phase II) - Kivu_15m_20L... | ecosystem: Environmental > Aquatic > Freshwater > Lake...
AGTAGGCCATCGAGATGCCTTCGATCGGCTTTTGCGCCACGCCGTTCAAGATGTCGGGAAACGTGATGCCGGTGGCTTCATAGATCGTCGGCGCGATGTCGATCACGTGATGGAACTGCGGGCGCACTCCGCCTTTGTCCTTGATCCGCGCCGGCCACGACACGGCCAGCGGATTACGGACGCCACCCAGGTGCGAGGCGATTTGCTTGGTCCACTGGAAAGGCGTGTTCATGGCCCAGGCCCAGCCGGCCGGGAAGTGGTTGAAGTGTTTCGGCCCGCCCAGCTCGTCGATATGTTTCAAATTGTCGGCGAGCGACTCCGGCACGCCGTTGAAGAACGAATTCTCGTTCAAGAGGCCCACCAGCCCACCCTCGGCCGAGGCGCCGTTGTCGCCCACCTGGTAGCAGATGATCGTGTTGTCCGCGTCCGGCAACGAGCGAATCACTTCGAGCATCCGCCCCATCTCGTAATCGGTCTGCGCCGTAAACGCGGCGAAGACCTCCATCATCCGGGCGAACAGCCGCTTCTGATCCGACGAAAGCGAGTCCCAGGCCGGCAGCTCGGCCGGGCGCTGGGTCAGTTTCGCCTCTTGCGGCACCACGCCGAGTTTCTTCTGCCGGGCGAATGTCTGCTCGCGATAGGCGTCCCAGCCCATGTCGAACTTGCCCTTGAACCTGGCGATGAATTCTGGCGAAACCTGGTGCGGCGCGTGCGTCGCTCCGGTCGACATGTACAGGAAGAACGGCTTGTCCTCGGCAATCGAGCGCGTGCGTCGCAGCCAGGCGTTGGCCTTGTCCACCAGGTCGGTCGTCAGGATGTAATTCGGATCCGTCGAGCGTGGCACCAGGTTGTGATTCTCATAGAGCGTCGGCTGGAACTGGTCCATGTCCCCGCCCATAAATCCGTAGAAATAGTCGAAGCCCAGTCCGCTGGGCCAGCGATCGAACGGCCCCGCCTGGCTGGTTTCCCAATCGGGCGTGTTGTGGTTCTTGCCAAACCAGGCGGTTGCGTAGCCATGCTGCCGCAGCACCTCGGCAATCGTGCCAACTTCCTTGCCGATGATGCCGGTGTAGCCGTCGTAGCCCGTGGCCGCTTCGGTAATCACGCCCGTGCTGGCTGCGTGATGGTTGCGCCCGGTGAGCAGCGCGGCCCGGGTGGGTGAGCAGAGCGCCGTCGTATGGAACCGCGTGTAGCGCAGGCCGTCCTTTGCCACGCGGTCGAGGGCCGGCGTCGGCACCGCTCCGCCGAACGTGCCGAACTGCCCGTAGCCGCAGTCATCGATCAGGATGTAGACGATGTTCGGCGCTCCCTTGGGCGGCTTGACCGGCTGCGGAAACTCCGGCGGATCGCTTTCGGCGATCGTGCGGCCCACGTTTCCGCGAAAGTGAAAGTCCGACATCGGCAAGGAATTGATTGCTTTCGGCGGGACGGTGCGAACCGCCGGCGGGGCCGTCTTTACCTGCGCGAAACTGTTCGATGCCAAAATGAGTACGAGAAGCTGTGCGCAAACTGCGAGACGGTGCATGTCGAAACCCGAACCTTCTTGGAGGGGAGTAAAGCCGCCTGGGAACGCTATCGAATTCGTTGAACGACGGGACGTGGGTTGCGACGTACTATAGCATTCCAGGGGGCAAAAGCTCCAAAGGGGGGCGAAAAAGTAATCCCCAGACTGTCCCCAGTCCACAACTGTGACAAACCAGCACTCTACGTCGCGCCACACTCAGCGTGGATCTCCGGCAGAAAACGGGCCAGATGCGGCATTTCCTGCCCGCAGTGCACCAGCAACGCCTCGGCCTCGGCCTGCCGCGGTTTCATCACCCGCTTCACGCCCCACAGCAGTGCCGAACCGAGCGGGACGCCGTTGCCGAAAAGTGTATCAGGCGACTAGGGGTGAGACTACCGACGCGTCGCCGATCTCAAGGAGCCTGATAGACGATGTTTTTAAGATGTCGTGGCACAGCAGTCACGGGTGGAAGTCCAAGCGGTCCGCACGGAGTCTGCAACGGCTTTGTCGTGTCGAGAAAGTGAAAGAAGAACACCCATCTTCGATGTCGAGCGTCCAGCGCCCGTTGATCGAACGGCGCTTGCCAGCTTGAGCGATCGAGTTGTGCCACGGGTTGCGTTATCTCGCGCCACTCCACCTGATCGCCGGACGGCTCGACCTCGATCTCGATCAGATGCAGATGCTCAAAGTGTGCGTTGACAATACTCTCAAAGTGTTTTCGATCAGCGTCATCGATCTCTGTTCCATACAATACCGCGAGGGTGTCCTCGTAGACTTCTGGCGTCGGAATGTATCGGTACACGCCGAGAATACCTATCTGATTTGGGGTAGGCATTAAAACTCCCGCCGCATACCTAAGGTGCTTACCCTGTTCGCTTACGTTCTCGCCCACGCGGCCAACTCGGCGCCGTGCTGATGCACCTTCTCAAACGCGCTGGCGATGTCGTCCATGTCCGCTCGCGTGCCCAGAAACATCGCCTGCTCCAGCCACAGCGCCTGCTCCTGGCACAGCAGGTCGCTGTTGGGGCACCGCACTTGGCTGTAGTCCAGCCGCTCGCGATCGGCCGCCAGGTACGGCCCGAAAGCTTTCTTCTGGAACATCGGCTGCTGGTTGAGCGAGAAGCCGTAGCCGGCAGAGCAGGGGATCCCTTCCGCTCGCAAGGCTTCCACGACCGCCCCGCGCGGCGCACCGAACGCCGCCGCATCGATCCGCAGCATGAACAGATGATACGCATGTCGGGTGACGAACTCCGGCCGCATCTGCGGATGAATGCCCGGCAGCTTCGCCAGCCGCTCGGCCAGATACTGGCCGTTCTCGTCTCGCGTCCGGGTTTGCTCTTCCAGCCGCTCGAGCTGCGCGTTGAGCAATGCCCCTTGCAGCTCGCCCAGGCGGTAGTTGCCGGAGATCACGTGATGCTCATACCAGATGCCGCTGGGAATGCGTCCGCAGTTGTGCAGCGACCGGCACTCGGCGGCCAGCCGCTCGTCATTGCTGGTGACGATCCCTCCTTCGCCGCTCGTCAGGTTCTTGCTCGACTGAAACGAAAACGACGCGAGGTCCGAAAGGCTGCCGGCCGGGCGGTTCTGGTAGCTGGCCCCATGCGCATGGGCCGCGTCTTCGATCACGAGCAGCTTGTGCTTCCTGGCGATGGCATTGATCGCATCCATGTCGGCCGGCTGACCCGCGAAGTGCACCGGAATCACGGCCCGGGTGCGCGGCGTGATCGCCGCTTCCAGCGCGGCCGGATCGAGGTTGAACGTCGCCAGGTCCACGTCCGCGAACACGGGGACCATGTTCGCTTCGATCACGGCCGAGGCGGTGGAGAAAAACGTATACGGAGGAACGATCACTTCGGCGCCGGCCTCGATCCCCGCCGCCACGAGCCCCAGCCGGAGCGAGACCGTGCCGTTGACCATCGCGATGCCGTGCTTACAGCCGTGCTGTGTGGCAAATGCCTGCTCAAACGTCTCGACTTCGCTGCCATCGAGCCGGCCCCACTTTCCGCTCCGCAGCGACGCGAGCACGCGCTCCTCGTCGCTCTTATCGAAAATCGGCCAGCGGGTAAACGCACGATCGCGGACGGGGCGTCCGCCGAGCAGGGCAAGTTGCGAGGGCATGCAGGGGTCTTTCGCAAGGGGGGAGGCACGTGATCCAGTCCGAGCAGAGCCAGTGGACGCCCAATTCTCGGCCCCGTCAGCTTCCCGGCGCGCGGGCCGATCGTCAACGGGGGCGGCTGAATCGCGAGCTTTCGCTAGTGACAGCCCGCGTAGACATACAGTCGATTCCCTTCGAGTTTACCCATGATCCAGTGGTCGCCATCAAACCGGAAATAGGTATCGGAGAGGTCTGGCGAGGGCGTCCACCAGTCCGGCGCGCGTCCGCTACTGCGCCAGCTTATGAAGGCCGCGTCGTCGCGTTGTGCATCCTTGTCAGTGAACTTCGCGAGCTGAAACTCCTGTTGAAACGCCGTGAATCCAGCTGAGTCGGTCTCGCAAACCGCGTAGTGCGAGTAGTCTGGGAAAAGGTCCACATAGTGGGTCCTGACATTCCGGCCGATCGAATTCAGATAGCGCTCGAGACTCGTTGGTCGCACGAAGAATGCCACCACCAGGCCTACCAGCCCCAGTGCTACGACGACCGCCAGCTTCTTTCCCTTCAGTTTCATCGTTGATCAGTTTACCGGACCTTTCGCCACGTCAGAGATGGCATTGCCGGTCCGACATCACATCAGGTTCCAAACTCACAGCGCAGCTCCGCCGAGTGTTCGCCTGCCACCGTTGTTGCACTCGTGTGAGCACAGTGTATGAGTTGCAAAGTGTAAATGTCAGCGCATCCAGCCCCCTTACAATTCTAGCAGATTCATCTCCCCAATCGGCAATTCCTCGCGAACCTCCCCGCCCGCACGCCCATCTAGCTCTCTACACCCGGCGCACACCACGTTAGCATTCACGCGCCTGGCGAGATTTCAGTCCGTGAGGTGCCCCCATGCTTCAATCACTCAACCCATCGCCAATGCGATACACGCTCCGTTTCAGGTCGCGGTGGGTCGGTCGTCGGCCCCCGTGAATCATCTCATTCACGAAGGGTTTTCGTTATGGAGTTTGCAAGTCTTCAGAAGCAATTTGCTCGCATGGGAGCTCGGGTGAACCTCGGCTCGCGGCGGCATCCGGGCTTCGCTGTCGACATCGGTCACGACCGACGCGGCAGCTTGTTTGACATCGCGGTTGATTCCCAGGTCACCCAGGTCAGCGCCCTCGACGTGCAGCCCGCCAGCCGGCATCTGCTGCTCGTCGTCCGTCGCGGAGAAACGCACAAGTATCTCTGCGGTCACGACGAACGCGACTGGTTCGCGGCCGCCGTGCCCAGTTCGGGCGGTGTGGCCAACGTGCGCGGTGCGCTGGAAGCACTCAAGCCGCTCGAAGTTCGCCAGGCGCTCGTTGCCAAGGGCGTCAAGCGTCAGCATCAGAACCGTCGGCGCAATGCGGCGTTCGTGCGGCAAGGCGAATGGTTCTTCATTCCCGAGCCGAGCTTCACCGCCGATCCGCTGATGGTGCTGCATAAAGAGCCGCTCAGCCGCGGCCGCGGCAAGGCCCACTGGGTCGAGTTCCTCTGCCGCTCGGGCGGTTCGTCGGTCTACGTCTCGCGCGAGTTTCCCGCCGGAATCAGCGAGGCCAACTATCGCCAGCTGCTGAACCGCGATCCTGCGAAGCGGCAACTGCGGTGGGTCGTGATGCGAGCCGGTGCGCAGGCCTATGCCCGCGGCCGGGTGCGACATCCGGACCACAAGACGATTCGTCTCGACATGTGGCATCGCGTGCTGATGAACACCGAGAGCGAAGCGCCTGCCATGCGGCATCTGGTGTTTCTGGATTGATCGAGTGCGGGGGCATCACTGGTGGCGCTTTTGCGGCACGATTCAGTGGTGCCCCCGTTTCATTTCAAGTGACCCAGTCGGCGAACGACCGCCTCAGCTACACCTGAAACTCGAAAGTCTTCTTATCGAGCGTTGCGGCATCGCCGTCCGGATAGTCGAGTTGCAACTTGCTCATAAAGTCCACCAGCTGCCAGCAGTCTCCCCTGCCGAACTCATCCTCGGGATAGGCCTTCTCTTCGGAATCGTCGCCGTCCCAGCTCACGAGGTAATTCTTGACGGCATCCGCGGACAGTCGCGGCCAATGCTGGGCCAGGGCCGCAGCGCTCCCCGCCCACTGGGTGAGCTCTCCGCTGGAGACGTTGGCCCAATAGCTGGGCAGCGGATTGAACCAGTCGACGTCGATTCCTCCAGCGATCAGGACGTACATCCACAGGTCTTCGTCGTGAACGTGCAGCGAAATGGTTGTCGTGCCGAGCGTTTGTGAAAGGAATCGAGCGGCGTCGTCCCAGCCCATGAAGTCGCTGGGATAGACCACCGTGACGTTCCCGGCGGCGGACCTGGCAATGACCAGCCGGTCGTCCGCGTCGTTCGTCTCCGCTTGCCCCATCGTCCCGCCACGTGCGCCAGCAAACTCGCGTAGTGCCGCTTCGACGGCCGCCGATTCCACATCCGCGACGCCAGTTAGCGCCAGAAATAGTCCCATCTCGATTTCCCAGGGTGCCGCAGTGCCAAACGCTCGATGCGTCTGAATCTCATAGTATGCCCGACCGTGAGGTCAGCCGGCCAGTCGATCCATCAACCCAGTCGATCCATCAACCACGACAGATCGGTCAGTGGCATAATCTTCGGAACGCTGGACCCGAATCTGCCGAACGGCGGCGGCCGCCAGACTCTGCAACCCGCCGGATACAGGGTGGAAGTGAAGATTGTGCCAACTACAATCGTTCGCAGGCGCACCATCTTTCCGGGGAGAACCGCTAATGCACCGCGCAAGACTGTCCTGCATCTGTCTACTTGCACTCTCTCTCTGCGCCGCGATCTCCTCCGCGGCCTCGGCCGCCCCGCTCGTCGGCTTTGCCGCGATGGGCGCCAGCGAAACCCAGGGCACCGGTCACTCCGGCAGTTGGGTCCCTTATCTCGCCGTCGATCGCGGCCTCAACTTCGGCCCCAGCCAAAGCTACAACCGCGCTGTCGGCGGCGCCACGACCACTAGCCTGCTTTCCAGCGGCCAGCACACGCAGGTTCGCAACATCGTGCAGGCCGGCAACGCCGACGTCGCCTTCCTGTTCATCGGCGGCAACGACTTCGGTCCCGTGGCTTTGCAACTCGCGGGTGGCACCCTCGACAAAGACACCTGGGCCGCCGGAATGGTGAGCCGCATGATGACGGCCACCGACACCGTGCTCACCGCAAACCCGAAAGGGATGATCGTCGCCGGTCTCCCGGACATGACGTTGATGCCCGCAGCGCAGGCTTACGTGCCATCGCTTCCGCCGGAAGCCCTGCAGAACGTGCTCGATGCGATCAACTTGGTGAACGCACAACTCAAGGCCGAGGTGCTCGCTCGCGATCTGGTGTACCTCGACACAGCCGCGGCCATGCGCGACATGAACGCCGCTCCGCTCGTCGTCGGCGGCGTAACCATTCAGACCGTCGGTTCCAGTTCGAATCCGACATATTTCTTTCAAGATGGCCTGCATCCGGCCGTGGTCGGCAACGGCATCTTTGCGAACCTGATGATTACGGCCATCAACGAGGGGTTCGATCAGAGCATCTCGCTGATTCCCGACCAGTTGATGCTGCAGCGCGCCGGCCTGAGTGCTCAGTACACCGGCCAGACCTCGAATCTCGACTATGCGAGTTACGTCTACATGAATGTCGTGCCGGAACCATCCTCGCTGGCGCTGTTGGCCATCGCATCGCTAACGCTGACTTGCGTTGCGGTCCGCACTCGCCCGCGCCGCGCGGCATAACGCGGTGTGCGGCGTTGACATTCTTGCGCTTCTAAAGCGGGGATACCACATCACCGCAGTTCGCGGCATGGTCTAACCACCGCAAGGGTTATCCCTCGGCTCCTCCACCGCCTGGCTCATCCGTCTCGAGCCAGAACGACTCGCCGTCGGCGCTGCTCTCCACGTCCAGGTGCGCGGCGCAGTGCGGACAATACTGGACGCTGCCACGTTGCTCGGCCGGAAAGCTGGCAGTCTGCCCGCACTCTTCGCAGACGACTTCGATCGGCTCGAGCGATGCGTCCTCCTGCGCGGTCTGCATGCGCTCGGCAGCTTGTCGCTCATAGTCCTGCAGCAATTGCGCGGCCCGCTCCTGATCGGCGGCGCTCACCCAGACCTGCGGCTTATGGATCTCCGGCAGCGTGCCGAACATCCACAGGCCGACCAGCGACAGGTCCTCGGTCGCGAACGCCTCGACGCCACCCTCGACCAGAAACATCGCGACCACATGCGCCTCGACGTTCGTCGCGGCGTTATAAACCGCAATCGGCTCTTTGAGTTCCATCGGGCTGCCCTCTGGAGGATGTCACCAGACTACCACAGCGGCGATTCAGGAAAGTATACTGCGGAGTACTGCTTGCCTCACGCATTCGTATCCTCCGTGGTTTGCTTCCATCACCACTACCCGCTCGAAACCAAGCCACCGCCATGAAAGACCATCGTGCCTGGAACGACAGCTACCGCGAAGGCTGCTTGCCGTGGGACACGGGCCGTCCTTCGTCCGAATTGCAGCGCGTCGTCACCCAGCACGCCATCCACCCCTGCCGGGCGCTTGAGATCGGCTGCGGAACCGGCACCAACTGCGTCTGGCTCGCCCAGCAAGGCTTCACGGTCACCGGCGTCGATGTCGCGCCGCTGGCCATCGAAAAGGCCAAACACCGTGCCGAACAAGCCGACGTGCAGGCAGAGTTCCACGCCGCCGACGTGCTCGCGCTTCCCGCTCTGAAGGGCCCGTTCGGATTCTTCTTCGATCGCGGCTGTTACCATGCCGTCCGGCGCAGCGCCGCGGACAAGTACGCTCCGGCCGTCGCGCGGCACCTGGCCGCCGGCGCACGCGGACTCGTCCTGGCCGGTAACGCCCGAGAGCCGCACGAGCCGGGCCCACCGGTCGTCAGCGAAGAGCAGCTTCGCCGTGAGCTGGGCCTTGCGTTCGAGATCCTCGACCTGCACGAGTTCCGCTTCGACGAAGCCCCGGGCGTCCCGGAAAGCTTTCTCGGCTGGTCGTGCCTGGTCGAGAAGCGCTAGCGGCTGGGGCCTGAGTGCCGCCGCGCAACAATCGGCAGGCAGCGACGAGCGCGCGGATTTGGGAACGGCCCTCAATTCGTTTACGATACGCAAGGCCGCCAATCGTCCGCTCGCCCACTCTCGCCAATCTCGAACCAGGAGGTGTGTCGATGAAATCGCGAAACTTCATGCTGCTCGTGTTTGCCCTGCTGATGCTCCCCGGCGCCGGGGCGATCGCCGCCGACAAGCCGGCCGATGCCGTGCTCGGCAAGTGGTGGTTCCCCAAGAAGAACGGCCAGTTCGAGATCACCGAGTCGGGCGGAATCTATCGGGGCACGGTCGTCGCCTACGACGATGCCGCGGCCCTCGACAACAAGAATCCCGACCCCGAGCTGGCCAAACGCAAGTTCATCGGGATCGACATGCGCAGCAACTTCAAGTACGACCCAACCGAGAAGCAGTGGCTGGGCGGCACGATCTACGACGGCGACAGCGGCAAGACCTACAAGTGCACGATGTGGTTTGAGCCGAACAAGCCCGACGAGCTTTACGCCCGGGGCTACATCGGCATTGCGCTGCTGGGCCGGACCGAAGTCTTCAAGCGCGTGACGGCCGCGGACGAACAGGCCGCCGAGCAAGCGAAGTAAGCACGCCAGTCGCGCGGGGCACGTCCCGGCGCTAACGGGCGGCCGCCAGTTCGCTCTCGATCGTGCGCCGCGATGCGTCGCCCCTCCAGCCCCGGGCTTTGCCGGGGGGCCCTGGCGCAGCAGTGCGTTTTCACTCTGCGTGCCATAGGTGGCTGTACTCAGCTCACCTATGCCGCTTATGGCTCGATGGTAGCCCGACGCGTGAGCGAGGAAACTCATGGCGTGCCATCGGTGGCCGCGCTATCGGCTCACCCGTGCCGTCCCTGTTGGCTGCGTGCCTAGCTTCTTATTTCCTGCTCCCTCCGCCCTTCGTGGGGAGGGCCGGGGAGGGGGCTGATATTCTGAGCCGCTGTTTGAAGACCAGATAAGCGATGATCGGGATCCCGAAGGTCCCGACGACCGCCGCCAGCACAATTGCCAGCCCAAGGCCCAGAGCAGCGAATAAGTACGCGCACCATGGAAACGCTGTGACAACGCACACGAGTGTGATGGCGACGAAGATGGACTTTAGACTGAATTGCATCGCCGCATCGTACCTGCCGAGAGCGACGACAGTCAAAGCGGATCCCACGGGGAGTCGAACAGGGGGCAAATTCGTCGGACATTAGCGCTGCCTCGGGAGCAGGCGGCGCAGAATCCGGCGCACTCGGCGTTCGGGAAGGCCAAGTGGACCCGGAGTTGTCGGCGGTTATTGAGGCATGGCCTGGATTGCCCTCGGCAATTCGAGCGGGCATCCTAGCAATAGTGAGGGCCGAAAAGTGAGGTGCCGCTCTAAATTCCGTGGGTCGTCTGCGAATTAGACGCACGACTGTGGCCTGGTAGCCCCCACGATTTCTCGCAACGGTTCTTGTACCCCGCTGAAGTCGGGGCCATCATTTAGCTTGAGCTGAGGCCGGCACTCAGCAACCGGAATTCCAGGCCATCGTGCTCATTTGTGGCAGCGAGTGCACCGCAGCCAATGGGAGACTGATCATGCTAGGTCCAAACCTGTTTGTCGTCTTGCGTCGCATCGTGCTGGCGACAGTCGCACCGTTGGTATCGATGGCCGGAGTCGTGGCCGAGCCAATGGAGTTCACTGGGGTCGTTGAGCGCATTCTCGACGGGGACACAATCGAGGTGCGTGCTAATGGCCAGTTGCGTGCCGTCAGGATCAATTGGATCGATGCGCCCGAACTGGAACAGAAATGGGGTAGAGAGTCCCGGGAAGCCCTGAAGCAGGAGGTTTTCGGACGACAGGTCCGGGTTGTACCCTACCGGGATGAAAATCCACTTCCGAGTGACGTGTTTCTCGGAGATTTGTTCTTGAGCGAGAAGCGGATCAAGGACGGCTGGGCCTGGAACTATGCACCCTACTCGAATGCCGAGAATCTGATCGCCGCTGAAAAGCAGGCCAAGGCGGCAAAGCGAGGTATGTGGCGGGACGGGAACCTGCAGTCTCCTTGGGAATACCGGAAGGCCAAGGAGCAGATTCGAGGTGGCAGCGGGGCACGCGAGTCTCAGATCAATTGGGACGACTACCTTGCAGATTGTGGCCTGAAGGCCCAGGAGGCCAACGAGGCGAAGACCGAAAAACTGTTTCGCGAGAAGTACAAAGGCAAACCTGTTAGTTGGACAGGTGTAGTCGATTCAGTAAGAGAGAAGCCGCTTTCTGAGGGTTTCGCCATTGGCGTGCAGATGAAGCCGACGGAGTCCGTCCTCGGCTCTGCAGATGTGTCACTCTTCGCGGATAAGGACCTGCAAGACCAAGTACTAAATATCAAACGGGGCAACACTATCAAATTCTCGGGCAAGCTCGAGGCGCAGGGCGGCCACTTACTGAACCACACCATCGCCCTAGACAATTTCGAAATTGTGCCGTAAGCCGTCGCAAGAAAGTTCAGTATGGCTGCGGTTACACGGTTGCCGGGCCAATTCGGCTGGTCATGCTTTTGGTTCTAGCTATGGAGTTGTCTAGGAACTCAGCGAAGCTCCAGCGTGACCTTGCCATCCGGCCGAGGAACAGTCGGGTACCAATCCCCACTAGGCCGGCCGCGGTCACCATGTCGAGCCACGTCTCAAACAGGAGCCCCGCTCCCATTCCCGTGGCACTGATTGCGGTGTTGCCCACTGCGCCGGCGAAGGCGCCGGAAAATTCCTTCGAGCCCTTGTACCATAGGAATCCGTTGACAATTCCGTGGATGGATCCGACAACTGCCGTTCCTACCAGCAATTCCGAAAAAAAGTGCTCCAGCTGCTCGGGGCCGACATGGTTCATGCCCTCATGTACCAAGGCGGCTCCACGAGACGCATCGATGGGTATGGTCTTGTCGTAGAGCATATCCGCCACGCCGTGCTTTTCCGCGAGTCGCTGCACCCCCTCCTTAATGTCTTCGGGGACGGCGAAATACACGTGCTTAACGAGTTCGCCGTGAGCGTTGTCCACCTCGCCAGCGGCAAGCTGCTCTTGGACTTCGCGCATTTTCTGGACCACGGCACTTGGCCCGGTGTACAGCTTCACTTGAACATAGTCGTGCGATCCATCGGCAGTCTCGACGCGTAAGTCCCAGGCTTTCTGATTGAGCGGGGCGAACTCCGCTTTTGTTCCAATGTTGTCCTTGAGCAGATTCTCGCCGATCTGGCCTTTGAGGTAATTCGTATAGTTAATGACATGGCGGTCGTCGATTGCCAGGCTGCCGTCTAGGTGGGTGCGAAGGTGCTTGCGCAAAAGCGATTTCATCTCTGCGTAGGTGTCCGCGTCCTCTTTGAGGAGATGCTTGAAAGACTCTTTGACTTCAGACGGAACGTGATCGATCAGGCTCCCATTGTGGATCGCATCCGCGGCTATCACCGCACTGCCAGCGATCTGATGTACCGGGCCTTGTGTGAGACGCGACAACAGTTCATCGAGTTCATCGAATTGCCACTGGCGCAAGATCTGTGAAATCTTGCGCGCGTTACCGCCGTAATCTCGGCAGAAGTCCTCAATCTTCATGTTCGAACCTTGCCTCTAGTTTCGCGATCCGTTCAAGCGCCTCCGCCAGGCGAGTCGCCAGGATATCGTTGTATTCATCCTGAACTTTTAGGCGTGTCTCCAGCATTTCGACCAACTTCTTTCCGGTTACTTGGTCTAGCTTGCCGACGACCGCGCCGGTGGTTTCCTTGATGGTCTTCTTGGCTCCACGTTGCTCAAGCTCGTTGTCGACAGTTTTGACTACCGACTCGAGCTTCGAACCGGCATAGACTTGCTGGGTGGTCGTCATAGCACCGCGTGCGACCTCGGCGGTTTTTGATGCGCCTGTGGTCGTAACGGTAACTGCCTTTCCTGCCAGGGCACCGCCGGCCGTCGATGCTTGGGCAGAGACGTCAATCAGCGACTTCTTCGCTTTGCTCCAGAGGGATGGTCTATCGGACGGTGCGGAAAGTTCAGTAGTTTCGCTGACGTCGGCAGGTTCTTGGCCGCCATCGCAGGGATCGTCATTTCGCATGGTTCACACCTTCATGAGAATTTCAACTGGCATCGGGATTATGACCTCGGCCACACAAAATTTCAAAAACGGCCGCACCGGCGCAAGCGATCATAGACCGCTTGGCACGCTTCGGCTGGGCCGGCGAAGCGTTCCTGATATTCCCGAAAAGGGCCTTTCCGTCGCAAGTAGAGGTACACCGAATATGTGTGCGGGGGCAATATTGAGGAAAGGTGCTATGCAGACCATGGCCTTACTGCACCCCGCTGCTTTGCCCGCCCCGGTCGTAGACCTTCTCCCCAAGCTCCATCGGCATCAGGCGGTAGTTGAAGCCGAGCTGAAGCATGGCCTCCTTCACTTGCCGGAACTGATCGAATGAGTCCGGCCAGATGATGACCGCGAAAACTTTGTAACTCGGATCGAAGGCACTGAGCCGGGCGGTAACTTCCCGCGCAGATTGGTCAGTTTCGTCTATGGCCGTGCCGGCGGCCGGGTTCGGTGTGCTGCGCACCTGCCCGTCAGTATCTTCCAACACGACGAACTCGTCGGTATTGAGCCCCTCACGAGTACCTCCCCGCCCGTAGCGATGCCAGACATACAGCCGGCCATACCTGAGCACGATACCAACCTCCTGCTTATCTGAAGGCCGGAGTTGTGAGTAGTCTACTTTCTGCGTTCGCTTGGCCACGGCTTCCTTGAGTTCGGACTGAAGATCCTCCTGCTGCCGCTCGAGATCCTGCTTCTTTTCGGTGTTCTCCTGATAATCGCGGTTTCCCTTGTCGGTCGCTTGAGTCAACTCGGCAACCGACTCCAGCGTCTCCAGACGCTCGGCCATGAGCTCATGTCGAATCTGCTGGCGAGTACGGTATTCCGCCAAGAGCTGACTAGTATTGGGGTCAACAACCTGATTCATCTCGCTGGCGGCAGCCATTGCCTTCGAGAGAGCATCAAGCGTCCCCTTAAGCTCCTCGTACTGCCGCTCCAGTTCGAGCTGCTCAACTTCAGTAGGTAACGGCGTCTCCGAGTCGGCTTTCGTTTTCGAGGTCAGACGCAGCATGACCACAATCAGTATCGCGACAAACAAAATGCCGCCGAACGTGTTGCAAATGGTGTCCAGTAGCAGCTCGAGACTGCTCTCACCACCTCGCTTCCGTCTGCTCATAGCCCGGCAGCTCCCGTCTCGGGATCCACAGCGGCTTGCGATTCCCCGATCAAGTCGAACCCATAGGAAAAACGCCGCTTCTTGGCCTCCTCTTGCAACTCCCCAAAGGCCTCGATACCTGCTGGGCGAATCAGGAAGAACAGGAAGTCGGCAGATCTGGAATGACCGTCCAGCCACTTCGCGAAGGCAGAGTCCGAAATAAGTGAACCGCCGTGCGGAAGCGACTCGGGTTTGCTTGGAGTTCCGGCCCTTGCCACCAAGGCGAACTGGCCTTCGATCTGGATAAGCCAAACCTGTTTGCCGTCAGACGAGCGAGCGTTGTAAATCGGGCGATCGCTGCTGACCAACGTCTTGAGCTTGTCCTCAAGGTTTTTAACCTCCTCCTCAGCCTCACCAAGATCACCCGTTTCCTTCTGCTGGTCGAACAGCTTGGCCTGAACTTTCTCGCTCTCCTCCGCCGCGCGCTTCTGTTTGCGCCGCAGCTCGGCCAGCTCGGCTTGCAGCGACTTGATCTGCTGGTTAACGGCAGACACGTCCGCCTGCAGGATTTCCTCATGCGCTGCGGCGGCCTCCTCGGTTGCGCTCGCTCGCTTTTGCAATTCTTGCTCCAACTCGCGGATTGCCGTTTCGGTGGCGGCAATTGCCTCGCGAATGTCGGTGGAGACTTCCGCGGCGGACGCTACCGGTGATCCTTGGCTGCGCTGAGCCAATTCGACTGCAAGAATAAGCGTGATGAGAATGATGATCCCGGACACGCAGGTGATGATGTCCTGAAAGGAAAACAGCGAAAAGGGCGAGCCTTTGCGTTTACGGCGGGCCATTCTATTCGGCGACCTGTTCGAAAGGCATAATCCGGAGCCGGCCCACGACGTGACGGCCGCAGTACTCGCTACAGGAGGCGAGAAACTCCTCCTCCGACTTCCGCTCGAAGGTCAGAACCATCTGAATGATCAGGGCCGCGACCAGGGCGACGAGCGTCGTCTCGAAGGCCGTGGCCAAGCCTGACGTCACGCCGCGCAGCGCGACCGCCAGCTCGTCGATCTCGCCAGCCTCGGCGAGCACACCGCTGAAGGATCCGATCGCCTCGGAAAGGCCAATGACGGTGCCGATGAAGCCGAGCACGGGGATCGCCCAGACAAACCCCTGAACCAACGCATAACTGGTTTCCATTCCCGACTCGTCCTGCTCTGCCTGGCTGCGGAGAATGTCGTCAACATCGGCGACGCGACCGAGATTGCGCAGGTTCGAGAGGGCAACCGTCACGCGGTTAAAGAGCAAGAACTGTTTCGGCGCATCAGCAATGGCGTATAGGCGATTGATGACCTCATCGACCGTCGCGGATGACAGTACGAAGTCCGGCGTTGCGGGAACGATCTCAAATGCCAAGGCTCGCCGCTGATACACCAGCTTTAGCCACTTAAAGAGCAAGATCACCAGCGACCAGCAGGTGAGCAAAACCACGATGTACTGAACCCATCCGCGTTGGGTGAACATGTCCGTGAACCAGTTGCTGGGGAACAGCATCAGGCCGCCGTAGAACGCGATGGTCAGCAGCACGCCCAGCAGGAACGTCAGCAAGTTGTTGACGCGTGTAAACCGTCCGCCGCGAAAACCGAGCCGTTGCTCGATATCGGCACGGGCCCAGCAGAGTGGAACTTCTTCAGATTGCATGCGGCGGCCAAAATAGAATGAGGGAAATCAGAAGATAGGGTCAGGGGCGTTCTGCTGCTGAACGATTGTAAAACCGATCTGAAGGGCCAGCAGCACGATTCCCAATACGAGCCCGGCGATCGCCAGCCCAGCCCCAGCCAGACGGCCCTTGCTGATTCGGATCTGATACAGCGACACCGAGCCGAAGATGATCGCAAGGATACTGCCCAGTCCGCCAATCCACAGAATACCTAGGACTAGGCTGGTGATCGCCAAGCCGGAAACGCCAGGTGGGTCTTCAGGCGGCAGGTCGCGACCGGTCGGACCGCTGGCATAGACGGGCGACTGAATCGTCGGTGCGCCGCTGGTAGCGAACAGCCCAGGCACTCGGCCTGCCGGTATCCACTCTGGCATGCCTTGCTTCCAGACCATGTCCGTGGGTAGCAACTGCCCGGCGCTCGCCAGAAACTGCAGATGACTCAGGTCCACCGGCCCAAGATTCGAGCCGAGCTGGTGGTAGTACCACACCTCGGCAGACGGTGTGCTTTGCGTAAGTGTGGGAGCCGGCTTCGGCGGCGGTTCCGGGTCGAGAATGCGGAAGTCAACATCCGCATTCTCGAACAACTCGGGGCGGGTACTCGCGCGAACCCAGGTAGCACCGTCGGTGGAGAGCTCGTGCATGCGGCTGAATTGCCCGCGTTTCACCATGGCCTGCAATTGGTCCGACGTGAACGGCCCCTGAATACGGCCACGCATCCGGATGAAATGGTGCTCGTCAGCCATCGGTCAGCTCCAAGTCGTCGTTTACTTGCCAAATGCGCTTGATTCCGCGAACACCGGCCGTCCTGCCAGAAAGGCACCGGGCTTCTCTCGATCCAATTCAGACTTACCGCTCTTCAAGTTGCCAATCGCTACCCAATCAAAGCTCTTCTTGTCGTCGGCCGATTGCATCACCAACAGCTTGCAGTCTCGATTCGGTGTCCGGCCCAGGCGGCATTCCCAGGCGCCGGCTGTACCGCGGTTCAGCCAGCCGATCCATTCGTATTTCGGACCTGGCGAGGTCTTGAATTCATTCAGGTTGACTGCCGCTTGTCGCAGAACCTGGGGAAACGGCGGAAGCCGATTGAGCAGCTCACTGGCTAGCTCGCGAGTTCGCCGCGTGTCTTCGTTCTTGAGATCCATCCAGGGGACGGTGGGATCGATCGTCACGGATTCGAGAATCTCTCGATACTGAACAAAGGCGAGCCGCATGCTTTCGCTGCCTTCGCAGGCGATTTCGAGTACACGCTGCAGCAGAATCACTTTCAGGATAGGGTCTAATTGCTGGTCAGACTGAATCATGCCCAGGATGCGCCCGAACAACGCTTCCCACAATTCTTCGTTGCTTCGTGCCAAGACATCCATTGCTTGCTTCGCGAGTTTCGACTGCGGTGCTTCACCGGAGTACGTGATGTCGGCAACCCGGACGCGGACTTGCTTGTTCGCAACCCGGGCAAAGTCGTTCATGTGGGCGAGTTGAACGGACGCTTGCTTCTCCAGCAGTTCCGGCGGCGGCGCGATCAAGTAGTATCGCGCGAGCTCACCCTTTTCGTCCTTCGTTTCTACCAACCACAATGTGGCGATCAGCGGATCGGTGAAGAGTTCGTTCAACGGCGAGTGCAGCTTGCCATCCGGGCCGTTTCGACGCTGGATAGCCTCCAGGTGCTTAATCTTTCCTTCCACTGCACTGTTCGTCGGGAACTCAGGATGCTTTTCGAGAAACTGTTTACACGTCCCGAGTAGTTGGACAATCTGGTCGGCGGTCAGTCGCGCCACATCGTTCGCATTCCACTGATCGACAAAGGCGTTCCAGTCGGAGATCTGCGACCAAATTGCTGACTCTTCGGCAACCCGCTTAAAATCCACGGACTGCGGGGCATCCGGTAGCTTGTCGGCGAATGTGACCAAAGCCGTTCGGTAGCGTTCTGGCTGCCCCATGGCGACGTCGATTGCCTTGAGCGAATCTTGAGCCATGCCGCGACGTGTGAGCAATTCGTTCAAGGTATTGATCCGCTTTTCTTCGACCTTAGCCTGGCTGAAGACCGCGGGGCTGATGCCTTCGCTATTCACCATGAGCTGGGCGAGCTCGCTCCGCACGGCGGCAAGCTTCTCCGGGTCGGGATTGTCGCGATCCAGTGCATCGATCTTCTGTCGGATTACCTTCAGTCCCTCAAGAAACTTTTCGTTCCGCTCAGCCTGCTGGCGTCGCTCCACCGCAGCGATCGCGTTTTGCAGTTTGAGTACCCGGGCCTTTTCGGGGTCGAGCCGCGCTAGACTTTCGGCCTGCTTGAGTGCTTCGCGGTTGGGTTTCTCGGGACCGGCTTTCTCGGCTGCTTCAATGGCGGCCTGGAAGTTCTTGAGGCGTGTCTCTTCAGCCTGACGCTTGTTTACCAACTCGAGCGCAACT
>Ga0169931_10006303_pt1 | contig 17959 bp, 13 predicted proteins | sample Kivu_15m_20L_FD_129675 | JGI IMG/M metagenome (GOLD analysis project Ga0169931, IMG submission 129675) | Freshwater microbial communities from Lake Kivu, Western Province, Rwanda to study Microbial Dark Matter (Phase II) - Kivu_15m_20L... | ecosystem: Environmental > Aquatic > Freshwater > Lake...
CTAGACGGTCGGCGCCCGCCCACCAGCGACGAGCGGTTCGCGGGGGTGTTGCGCGAAGTGCCAATCGGCCCGTTCCTTCACACCCTTGACCGCGACCGCTTCGGCCGCGTGTGTTCCGAAGGCGCGCGCGCGTCGGAAGGCGCTGCGGACCGGCTGGCGTTCGAACTGCTCGCCCCGTTCGAGGCGCTGCGCCCGCACTTGGGGAACGAAGTCGCAGCCCTCACCTCGGTGTTCGGACTGCCGGAGCGCGAAGCGGCTCGGTACGCGACGGCGCTCGGGTGCCGAACAGTTCTTGCAAAAGGTCGTTCCGAATTTGGCGAATATCGGTGATAATCCGGTCGCACTTCGCGTAGTGCCCGGGAACGGATTCCGCAGCCCCCGCGGGAAACCAACCGATGCCCGTTCGCGCGCCCGAACTCGATCTGCCCGTTTCGTGCCCGTCCGGTGCGACCGCCGACTCGTTCGGCCGGTTCTTCGACACCACGCTCGAAAGCGTGCTCGACCTGAACACGTGGCACCCCGGCACCGACCTCGTGCGCGAGTACGCGCGCGTGGAAGCGGAGATCGCGCGGGCCGTGGCCGACGAGAGCGAGTTTCAGCACGAGATTCGCGAGCGCGTGCTGGGCCGGCTCGCGTTCATGAAGGAGATGCCCGAACAGGCCGGGCACTACCGCGTGCCGGAGCGCGACATCATCGACGTGCAGCAGGGCTTGTTGTTCAACGGCGGCACCGAGGCGTGCGACGGCACCACGCAGGTTCACGACACGCTCGCGCTCACCGTGTACCAGATCGGCGTTGCGCTGGTGTCGTACCGCGGGGACCAAGGCAGTTGGAGCCACCGGCTGTTCCGTCGCGACCTGCGCGAGACGCGCGACGACTCGACCGAAGCGCTGGAAAAGCTGCTCGAATCGCGCGCGGCGCGAGCGGGCCTGAACCAACCGGACCGGCGCGACGGCCTTTCGGAGTTGGCACAGCGCGCGCTGATGAGCTACGCGGAGGTGGCCGCGCTGGTGCAGCGGTCGCGGGCGGTGTGGCGCGTGGGGCACGGCAGCCCGGCCCCGTACCAACTGCTGCTCAGCGCCGGCAACGCGGACGTGATGGTCCGCTCGGTGCGGTTGCTGCGCGAACTGATCGAGGGGCACCAGAAGTTCGTATTCGTGGCGAGCGAACCGGGCGGGCGGCACGACCTGACCATCGGGCAGGCGCTGCACCCGCGCGAGTTCGCCATCCTCGGCACGCTGGACGAGCGCATCGAGCGGTTCAACGAGACGATCCACTTCGACGGCCCCGCGACCGGCGACGACCGGTGGGACGGCGAGCGCCTCCACCCCGAAGAGTGGGTGACGCGGTTCCGCGAGCGCGTCGCGTCGCAGGTGCTGGTGGGCGTGTACCGTGCCTCGCTGTTCGCGCCACCGCAGGTGTTCTACGCGCACCGCGACCACTTCGAACTGGCGGCCCGCGTCGCCATCGCGGACAGCGAACTGCAACCGGCCCGGGGGTTCCCGGTGCTGCTGGACCTCGCCGACCGCACGTGCCGGTCGATCTACGGCGGCGGCAGCCTCACCGACATCGCGAACACCGCGTACGCGCGGGCCGGCGTCGGCCTGCGGTACGGCAGCGAGCGGCAGAACCGACCCGATTAACCCCCGGGACCGCGGCCGTCTCGGCCGCGCGAGCAGCGCGATTCGGGAACCGTTGGATGTCTCCGGCGCGCGTTCGTCGTGCGGCCGAGACGGCCGCGGTCCCGGGAACCGAATAAGGAGCGCCGATGATCGGCACCAGCGAAGCGGTATCGGGTAGCGAAAGCGTCGCGCGCGACCTCGCGCGGGACGTCCAACTGGCCGGCGGGCCGAAGCCCGCGGACCCGCGCGCCGCGGGTGCGGTCGGCGTCACCATGTTCGATCTGCCGGGCAGTTCGGACCTCGGCGTGACGGTGCTGCTCGGCCGCGACCAACTGCAAGCCGCGCCGTCGCAATCGCTGCTGCGCATCAAGAGCACCGACGGCAAGAACTACCTCGGCGTGGTGAGCGCCGGGCCGTTCGCCGAACCGGACGGGCTGCGCGCCGATTCGGACATCTTGAAGGCCGTCGCCACGCACCGCGGCGACTACCTGCCGCCGTACCACGGGCGCGTGCAGGTCACCATTCTCGGCGAAGAACTGCCCGACGGCTCGCTGACGCCCCCGCGCTTGCGGCCGCTCCCGAACAGCCCGGTGTTCGTGCTGAACGACACCGAAGCCGCGCGCGTGTTGAAGTGCGGTGGCGACGTGCGCCTCGGTTTGGCCGTGGGGCACGCGGGCGTCGAAGTCGGCGCGCCTTCCACATCCAAGTCGGTTTTCCCGCGGCACACGGCGGTTCTGGGCACCACCGGCGGCGGAAAGTCGAACTCGGTCGCGAGCCTCGTCGCGCGCGCCCGCGCCGCGGGCATGGCGGTTGTGCTACTGGACGTCGAAGGCGAGTACACGCACCTGCACGAACCGACCGACCACTCACCTGCGGTCAGCGGGCTGAACGAACGCGGCCAGTCACCGGTCGGCGTGCCCGCGCGCGAGATGACCGTGTACCACCTCACGGGGCGCGACACGGCGAACCCGAATCACCCGAACCGCAAGGAATTCTCGCTCCAGTTCGCGCGCCTGTCGCCTTACGCCGCGATGGAGATTCTCGGCCTGTCGGAGGCACAACAGGAGCGGTTCCTGAAGGCGTACGACATCACGAAAGAGCTGATGCGCGACCTCGACATCTTTCCGCAGAAGAACAGCGCCGACCAACAGCGGATGGCTCTGGAGAACGACGAGTTCGAGCGCGGCTATCCGCGCATGATGCTGTCGTTGCTGATGGACGTGGTCGGCGCGTGTTTGGCGCGCGCGGAGAAAGGGCCGAAGGAGGCGAAAGGGAAGGGCAAGGGCGCGGACGACGACGACAAGGACGACGCGCCGCCCGCGTTCGAGTACCGCACGGCCGCGCTGCGCACCACGGCGGGGAAGGGCCAACTGGCGACCCGAGTGAACGCCGCGAACCCGCCCGGCAACGCGATCTCGTGGCGGGCCGTGATCGGCCGGCTCGCGCGCCTGAATCGCGCGAAAGTGTTCCACGACGAGGGCGGCAAACCGCCGATGACGTACGCGAACCTCGTGCGCCCCGGCGCGCTCTCGGTGATCGACCTTTCGGACAGCGGGCACTCCGAACTGAACAACATCGTGATCTCGGACATTCTGCGCGGCATCCAAGACGAGCAGGACGAAGCGTACGCGGCGTACGAGCGCGCGAAGGCGAGCGACAGCGCGACCGCCGAACCGCCGCGCGTGCTGATCGTGATCGAGGAGGCGCACGAGTTCCTGAGCGAGGAGCGCGTGAGCAAAACCCCGGTGCTGTTCGAGCAGGTGGCGAAGATCGCGAAGCGGGGCCGCAAGCGGTGGCTGGGGCTGTGCTTCGTCACGCAACTGCCGTCGCACCTGCCGAAGCAGGTGTTGGGCCTCTGCAACAGCTTCGTGATCCACAAGCTGAAAGACCCGCAAGTGGTGACGATGCTGAAGCGCATGGTCGGCGACGTGGACGAAGGGCTATGGGACCGCGTGCCAAACTTGGCTGCCGGGCAAGCGGTGGTGAGCTTCCCGCACTTCGCGCGCCCGCTCTTGGTGAGCGTGGACCCCAGCGCCGCGAAACTGAAGATGTCGGACTGACGCGCTACGCTTTGCCGCTCTTGCGCACGACGGTTGTCGAACCGGCCATCGTCGCCCAGTTCAGCACACCGGTCGCAATCGCGCCAAGGTCCGCGACCGGGATGCCTTCCAACGCAGTCAGTACCGCGTCGGCGAGTTGAAGTGCGACTTCTGCTGCGATGCGCGTGCCGATGCTCCGGTCGGTCGGAACGTAGTCCGCAAGTCGGCGATCACCACCGAGTGTGCGCAAGTCCCGACTCACGGTTCGGAGTGCGGCCGAGTTCGCGTTGTTCAACGAGTGCTGCACGGCCGCGTGTGCCGAGGACGAGTTGTTCACCTCGAACCCGATGCGGCCCAAGAACGCGACCGCGCCGGTGAATGCGGCGTAGTACGCGCGGTTGATGACCGTGCGGTACGCGACTGCTTCGGGCACACCTTCGGGCGGCGATTCGGCGCGGGCGAAGATGTCGCGGGCGAAGGCGAGCAATTCGCGCGCGGTCATTGCGCGCTCCGACGGAACATGAGCGCGAGCGGCGCGTCGATGTCGGCTTGCGGGTAGTAAATATAGCGATCGACGAACCGCCGGTAGTACGGGTACGGGTCTTCGCTCGCTGGCACGGTGGCGACGCACTCCACGACGTACTCGCCGCCCTCGTGCATTTCGAGCGTGTTCACGAACGTGGTGCCCGGCGGGAACACCTCGGCCGCGAGCGCAACGAACCGCTCGTACGCGCCGGCGTGCCCGGTGCGCGCGAGCCACTCCGTGAGTCGGGCCGCGGGGTCGTCGGGCAGATCGACCGAAACCGGTTGCGACTGCCCGGCGCGAATCGGCGCACCCGCGAGAACGTCGGCGGTGCTCATTGCGAACCTCCTACTCGCATCGTACCGCGGCCCGAGATTACTGGGAATCTGAGATTTCGTGTCGCACTTCGTCCCCACTTGCGGAACTCAGTCGGCACCCACGAAGGAGCACCCTCCATGGAACCCGTTCTCATCGAATCGTACCGGTTGATGCTCGCGGCGCACCCGGGCGAGTGCTCGGTCGATCGCATTCTCGAAGACCCGGCCCTGCGCGCCGAGTACGTCGAGCGCGTGCGCGCCAGCGCGTGCGACCGCACCGAGTTCGACATCCTCCACACGCTGAACAACCTGCGCAAGCGGTCGAAGCTCCCGCGGCGCGCCGCCGACTGATAACCCACTGTCACTGACACCCCCGGAGACACGCCATGTCCGGCCCCACGGCATCGGACCCGATCCCGGTGCGCGCGCTGAATCAGGTGACGTACTGCAACCGGCTGTACTACCTCCAGTACGTCGATTGCGTCATGCCCACGAACGAGCACGTCGAGGGCGGGCTGTTCGACCACCGCCGCGTGGACGACCCGGACCTCAAGAACAAGACCCGCGCCGACCGCGGCGCGGACCGCACTCGCGGCATCGCGCTGTCCAGCGAAGCCCTCGGCATCTCTGGCGTGCTCGACGTGCTCGAAGAGCGCGCCGGCGAGCGCTACCCGGTGGAAACCAAGCACGGGTCGGCCCCGCACGACGACGGCGGCAAGCCCACCGTGTGGGACAACGACGCCGTACAACTGTGCGCGCAAGCCCTCCTCTTAGAAGAGGCGTTCGGAGCGCCGGTGCCGCGCGGGTTTCAGTTCCACGTCGGCAGCCGCGAGCGCGTGCAAGTGGACTTCACGCCCGAACTGCGCGAGCGCACGCGCGGCGCGATCGCGCGGTGCCGCGAGTTGCAAGTGCTGGACGCGCCGCCCGCGCCGCTGCCGGCCGAACAGCGGCACAAGTGCTTCGGGTGCTCCCTCGCCCCGGTGTGCCTGCCGGAAGAAACGCTCTACGAACTCGGCGCGCCGAAGCCGCGCGACGCGGATTCCGACGCGAAGGTGCCGCACCTCACGCGCGTCATCCCGCAGTCCGACGACGGCGCGGTGCTGTACCTGCAAGAGCCGGGCAGCAGCGTCGGCAAGCGGTCCGAACACCTCGTGGTGAAGAAAGAGGGCAAGGAACTGAGCCGCGTTCCGCTGCACGCGGTACGCTCGGTCGTGGTGTGCGGGAACGTGCAGGTGAGCACGCAAGCGCTCGAAACGATGGCCGCGAACTACATCGCGGTGTCGTACGTGACCGGGCACGGGCGGTTCATCGGCGCGTTCGTGCCGGCTCCGGCGAAGAACGTGTCGCTGCGCGAGGCGCAGTTCCGCGCGTTCGCCGATCCCGACGTGTGCCTGAAACTCGCGAAGGCCGTCGTTCGCGCGAAGTTGCACAACCAGCGCGCCCTTCTGATGCGCAGCCTGCGCGGCGGCGACGAGGCTCGCGGCAGCCACGAACCGGCCGCACGCGACCTGTGGAACGTGCTCCGCGGCACCGACGACGCCAAGAGCATCGAGGAACTGATGGGCACGGAAGGGCAAGGGGCCGCGGTGTACTTCGGCGACTTCGGGCGCTTCTTGAAGCCGCTGCCGGACGGGAAGGGCTTCGACTTCACGACGCGCAACCGTCGCCCGCCGCGCGACCCGGTGAACGCGCTGCTCTCGTTCGCCTACGCGATGCTCGCGAAGGACTGCTTCTCCGCGGTGTGCACGGTCGGGTTCGACCCGTACAAGGGGTTCTTCCACGCCGGGCGGCACGGCAAACCGTCGCTGGCGCTCGACCTGATGGAAGAGTTCCGCCCGGTGATCGCGGACTCGGTGGTGCTCACGCTCATCAACAACGAGACGGTCACGAAGGGCGACTTCCTGACGTGGCGCGACGCCTGCCACCTCACCGAAGCGGGCCGCAAGAAGTTCTTCGCTGCCTACGAGCAGCGGAAAGCAACGGTCATCACGCACCCGGCCTACGGGTACCGCATGAGCTACGCGCGCATGCTGGAAGTGCAGGCCCGCGTGTTGGCCGCGTGCGTGCGCGGCGAACTGCCCGCGTACACCGGCTTCACGGTGCGGTAGCGCCTCTCATTGGTTCACGCCGAGGTGCACACCCCTCCGCGTGAAGCACTTCGCGGAGCGGGTGAATCACTTCGAGTAGCAGGTGAATCAACGTGCGGAGCGGGTGAATCACTTTTTCCGGGCGTGAGGAACGTGAGCCGGAGTGAGGGAAGAGCATTAGAGCATCGGAGCCGCGATGGACAGCTACCTCGTGTGTTACGACATCGCGGACCCGAAGCGCCTGCGCCGCGTGGCCCGCGCGTGCGAGGATTACGGCTACCGCAAGCAGTACTCGGTGTTTTTGGTTCGCGTGAGCGCAACCGACTTTGTGCGCTTGCGGTCCCGACTGTATGAACTAATCGATCTGAACGCGGATCAAGTGTGGTTCGTGCCGCTGACGGACACCTGCCTGCGCCGCGCCGAGGCCATCGGCCGCCCGACAGAAGATTTCGACGCGAACGACGTAGTCATTGTGTTGTGAGGGGCGCCCAATGGCAGAGTTCAACTTCGCGGAAGCGTTCGCGGCGCTCGCGGGGAACCCGCCGTTCCCGTGGCAAACCGGGTGCTAGTGGTGCGTTGCAGCTCAGTTGTAGCGCGGCGCGATTCGAGTTGCGAAGCGCCCTCGCTAACGCGTCGGGCTACACCAGAGTAGCCCGACGCGTTAGCGAGGGCGGAACGCCACAACTGAGCTGCAACGCACCACTAGAGCGGTTCCCGTTTGGGTGGTGCGAATGCGACGCGGAGCGTCGCACCACGATAGTGGCACGACGCTCCGCGTCGTTTTGGCCCACACGACACGAACCGCTACGAAGGATCGAGAACCGCTTTGGTTTTCCGCGATCAGTGAGCGCAGCCGAAGGAGCGGGCCGGCTCGCTCGTCGCGGTGGGCACGTTCAGTTCGCCGCTCAAGGACGTGCTGCCCGCGCAGGTGGACCTGCCGTCGGGCGACGGGCGCGGCATCCACGTCTTCGCGGACGCCCCGGTGGGCAACCCGTCGTGCGTCGCGTTCCTCGAACTCAAGAACGGCTGACCGGCCGCAGGGCGGCTTCGGACGCGCGTGCTCGCGGGCGATAGCGCCGAAGCCGTGCCGATCTTCCCGTGACCGGTGCGCGTCACGGGTTGCGACCCGGGGCGGCCGTGAACCGCTTCACCGGGTCGCCGGTCTTGGTGTCCCACACGCGCACTTCGCCGTCGAACCCGCCGGTCGCGACGCGCCCGGTGCCGGGGTGGAGCGCGACCGCGTAGACCCAATCGGCGCTCTTCGGGTACTCGCGCACCAACTTCCCGCTGGCGACGTCGTGTTCGCGCAGCACGCCGTCGCCGCCGGCCGAGAACGCCCGGCCCGCGCCGAGCGCGAGCGCGAACACCGGCTTGCCCGCGGGGTACTCCAAGTACCGCGTGTGGCCGGCCTTCTTGAACCGGTCTTCCATGTCCGCGGCGCTGCCGTTCTCCTCTTGCGCCTTCACCGGCTCCCACGCGCGAATCGCCGCGCCGCCCCCGACCGACAGCGCGAGGCCGGATCGGTCGAACGCGACCGCGTGCACCTCGAACTGCCCGACGTGCGGCGCGTACTGCCGGCGGTGCCCGTTGTACGTCGTGAACAGCTTCCCGGTGTCCGCTTCGAGCACCTTCACCGTGCGGTCCTTGCTCGCGGTCGCGAGCCACTTCCCGTTCGGCGAAAAGGCCACGCCCGCGACCCAGTCCGAGTGCAGCGCCGAGCGCCAAAGCTCTTTGCCGGTGTCGGCGCGGTACGCGCGCGCGGTGCGGTCCGCGCTCCCGGCCGCGACGGTCTTGCCGTCGGCCGAGAGCGCGACCGAGAGCACGAGATCGTCGAACGTGCCGAACACGCGAACGCGCGAGCCGGTCTTCGCGTCTACAAGTGCGACCTCGCCGTACTCGCCGGCGGTGCCGCCGCCGACGAGCAGGTGCGCGCCGTCCGGGGGGTAGGCGAGCGCGTGAACGCGCGCCGGCAACCGCGGGAACCGGCGGAGCAGCGCGCCGCTCGAAGCGTCCCACACGAGCACCTCGTTCACGCCACCGGTCGCGAGTTCCTTGCCGTCCGGCGAGAACGCGAGCGCGAACACGGGGGCCGCGGCCGGGTACTTCTCCGGCGGTGCCGGGTGCGCGCGCGGCGGAAGGGCGCTCTTGAGGCTCGCGGCGCGGTCGGGGCCGTCGAACTTCGCGCCGCCCGCGATCCACCTCTTCACGGCCGCGATTTCGGCCGCGGTGAGCGGGTCGTCGCCGGGCGGCATGCGCTCGGTCGCGTCGCCCGCGACGAGCCGCTTGTACAGTTCCGATTCGTCGGGCTTCCCGGGTTCGATCACCTTCGCGCCGGACGCGCCGGGGCGGAGCAGGTTCTCGAAGGTGTCGAGTGTGTAGTCGCCCCGCGCCTTCGCGCCGTTGTGGCAACTCGCGCAGCGCGCCACCAGCACCGGCGCGACGTCCGGCAGGAACGCCGGGTCCGCGGCGCTCGCGGGCGCGGGCGCCGCGACCGCGCACGCGGCGAACAGGGCACGAAGCAGGTGAGAACCGGTCATGGCGCTCCGCGTCAGTGTTGGAGTCTGGGACCGCGGGCGTCTCGCCCGCCGCGAAGCGCTTCGCAGGGCGAAACGGAACCCACTCAGCAATCGCGCTCGCGAAGCGGCGGGCGGGACGCCCGCGGTCCCAAGTCAAGCCAAACTCAGTGTTGGAGGAGGAACTCGCGGGTGTTGACCACGGCCCACACGAGGTCGCGAACCGCGTCCGCGCGGTCCGCGCCCTTCTGCAAGTGGTCGAGAGCCTTCGTGCGCTCGGCCGCGGTCGGCTGGCGCGCGAACGCGGCGAGCCACACCCGTTCGACCAACTCGGCGTCGGCGAGCTTCGCCAGCGCGGTGGCGGACGCGCGCACGCGGTCGGCGACGAGCGGCCCGTTGAGCAGTTGCAGCGCCTGATCGACGGTCGGCTCGTCCGCGCGCTCGCACGCGCACGGGCTTTCGCGCTTCGGTTGGCCGAACGCTGCGAGAAACGGCGACTGCTCCGGGGTGCGCCGCTGCGTCGCGTACGCGGTGCGGTCCTTCAACCGCTTCACTGCGGCCAGTTTCGCCGCGTCGGCCGGCGCGCCGGCGAGTTCCTTTTCGGCGCGCGCGAGTTGCTCGGCCAGTTCCGCGGGCGGCGCGAGCGTGCCGGTCGCGAAGCCGATGGCGTCTTGCGTCTGCTCGGCGGAAAGCCGCCGGATCGGGTAGTGCGAGAACAGCGCGTCGTCGGACGCGTTGAACGTGTTGGTCGCGGTGGCGCGCTGGTAGGTGCGGCTGTTGCAGATCAGGCGCACGATGTGCTTGCGGTCGAACCCGCTCTTCTCGAACTCGGCCGCGAGCGCGTCGAGCAGTTCGGGAACCGCCGGCGGGTTCGACGAGCGGAAGTCGTCCACCGGGTTGACGATCCCGCGGCCGAACAGCCCGAACCAGATGCGGTTCACTTCGACGCGCGCGAAATACGGGTTGCCGGGTTTGGTAAGCCACCGCGCGAACGCGACGCGGCGGTCCGCGGTCGGATCGGCCGCGGGCGCGCCGAACGGCGCGAGCACTTTGCCGGTTGCCGGGTGCGCCGTTTCGCCGCTCGCGGCGAGCGACACCGTCGCGCCCTTCGGGGCCTTCTTGACGCGCACGAACACCGCGGCGATGCGGTAGTAGTCTTCCTGCGTCCAGTTCTCGAACGGGTGGTTGTGGCACTTCGCGCAATTCACCCGCGACCCCATGAAGAGCTGTGCGGTCGTTTCGGCGAGGTCTTCGAGCGCCGGGATCGCGAGGAAGTAGTTCGCCGCGGGCACCTTCGCGCCGTCGCCGCTCGCGGTGAGCAGTTCGGTCACGGCGGCGTCGAAACGGACGTTCTTGCGGTAGCCGTCGGCGAGCCACTCCGCGAGCAGTTCGGCGCGCCCGTTGGGCAGCGTCTTCGGGTTCACGCGCATCAGGTCGGCGGTGCGGAGCGCCCAGTAGCGCGCGAACTCTTCGCTCGCGAGCAGTTCGTCGATCAGCTTCGCGCGCTTGTCGGCCGCCGGGTTCGCGAGGAACGCCTTCGCCCTCTGCCACGGCGGCAGCAGGCCGGTGAGGTCGAGGTGCGCGCGGCGCAGGAAGGTCGCGTCGTCGCAGGTGTCGGACGGCAGCACGCTCAGTTGGCGCTGCTTCGCGTGAACGTGCTTGTCGACGAAGTTCGCTTCCGCCGGGTCGTTCCAAACGAAGCCTTTGACCTCTTCGGTGACCGTGAAGTGAACCGATTCGAGGTGCGCGAGGTAGCGCACGCTCACCGCGCCCTGCCCGCGCTTCGCACCGGTGACGAGGCCCGCGTCAGACACCGACAGCACTTCCTTGTGCGAAACGTCGTAGGTCGCGAGCGCGGTCACGTCGCGGGTGGTGCCGTCGGCGAACGTCGCCACCACGCTGAGCTGCTGCGCCCAGTGCGGGGCGCGCAGCACGCGACTCGGCCCCGGGTACACCGTGAGCCGCACGCACGCGGCCTCTTTCTCCGCGGTCTTCGCGCCGCCCGCGATCCAATCGAGCAGAACCCGGTAGCCGAGGTCCGTTTTCGCGAGCCGCTTCCCGCCGACGTGCGGCACCCGCATCAGCGGCTTCTTCAAGAGCAGGCTGTCGGCCGGGGCGAACGCGTCCACGCGCCGGTTCAGCCCGCCGCGCACGAGGCTCTCCGCGTCAACGGCCGGATCGTAGCCGAACAGCGACAGGCGGAACCCGCCCTTGCCCTCGGGCGAACCGTGGCACGAACCGGCGTTGCAGCCCTGCTTCGTGAGGGCCGCGAGCGCCTCCGTGCCGAACCGCACCGGGTCCGGCGCGCTCTGCCCGCTCACCTCGACCGGCACTTTCAGCGCGTGCCCGCCGACCGCGACCGCGATCTCGGCGTTGCCTTCCTTCTGCGGGACCGCGACACCGGCGCGCACTTCGACCACACCCGCGGACGGGGTGAAGGTCGCGTCGCGCGTGAGGTCGCGCGTCGCACCGTTCGCGTAGTGCCCGGTGACGACGAGCTGCGCGGTCGCGCGCTTCGAGCCCAGCGCCACCTTCGCCGGGTAGACTTCGACGCGCACCGGCGCGTCCGCCGCGGCGACCGTAGACGGCACCGCGAGCGCGGCACAGCACATCAGAACCCATCGCATTGTGTGAGACCTTTCGAGGCGCGACCAGTCACATCAACTCCGGAATCGCGTGGCCGTCCTTGCCGGGGTAGATCGGCCGGCCGGCGGGCGTGTGGAGCGGCTTCGTCGTGTCGATGCCGAGTTTCGCGTAGATCGTCGCGGCGTAGTCCTCGAACGTGTACGCTTTGGAGCTGGTGATGTAACCGCCCTCGCGGTCCGTTTCGCCCACCACTTGCCCGCCCGGCACGCCCGCGCCCGCGAACGCGACGCTGAACGCGTGCGTCCAGTGGTCGCGGCCCTTGCGGTCGTTGATCCGCGGCGTGCGCCCGAACTCCGTCACGAAGCACACCAGCGTTTCTTCGAGCAGCCCGCGCTGGTGCATGTCGTTCAACAGCGCCGCGAACGCGCGGTCGGTGCTGCCCATCATCGGCCACGTCTGAATGCCCCACCGGCCCGCGCCGGCCCCGCCGCCCTTGATCGCGGTGTCCTTCGGCGAGTAGATGTGGTCGTGGTGGTCCCAGTTCATGTTGCCGCCGCCGGGGTACTCGCGGCTCGCCGGCTCGCGGCAGTCGATGGTGACGAACCGCACGCCGGCTTCGATCAACTTGCGGCCGAGCAGGTAGCACTGCCCGCGGTGGCCGAGGCCGTACTCCTCGCGCACCTTCAGCGGTTCGGCGCGCAGGTCGAACGCCTTGCGGGTCGCGGGGTTGGTCAGCATGTCTTCGGCGCGGGCGCGCGCGCCGGCCAGCGTCTGCGCGTCCTTCGAAGTGGCGTCGCCGGGGATGCCGACGTCGAGGTTGCTCAGCAGGTCGGCGCGGTCTTTGAACCGCTCCGGGGCGATGCCCGCGAGCGCGAGATTCGGCACGGTCCACGTCGGCTCGTGCGGTTTGCCGCGGGTTTTGAAGGCGGCGTGCTGCGGCGGGAGGAACCCGACCTTCGTGTTGTACTCTTGCTCGCTCGTGCCCGGTACCATCACGTACGGCGGCAGGTGCCGGGCCGCGCTCCCGGCGCGGTACGACACCACCGAGCCGATGTCCGGCATCGTTTCCGCGCCGTCGGGCGATTCGCCGCTGAACACGTACTGCGACCCCTTCGGGTGGCTGTTCCCGATGCCGGGCTTCGGCTGCGTCATGCACCGGACGACGGTGAGCTTGTCCGCGTGCTTCGCCGTGCGCGCGAGCAGGTTCGTGAACCGCATCCCGCGCGCGGCGGTGTCGATCGTGTCGAACGGGGTGCGGTGCTCGGCGGGCGCGTCCGGCTTCGGGTCGAAGGTGTCCATGTGCGACACGCCGCCCTGCTCGAAGAGCACGAGAACCGACTTCGCGCGGGCCGCATTGCCGGCCGCGAGCGCCGGCTGCCACCGCGGGACAGACAGCAGCCCGCACGCGCCGAACGCGAGGAAGCTGCGCCGGGAACTGAGTGGGGGCATTCCGAGTCTCGGGTGGGTGGCGCGGAGCGGGCGGTTCGCTGGCGGGGAGGACAGCCTATTGTGCCACCGCCCGCAGCGCCGCGGAACGGGAAAATCGGTGCCGGGAGCGGAATGTTCGGGTCTGCCCCGAGCGCGACCGGGAGAGCCGCGGACGGCGGTACGCGTGCCCGCTTCGAGTGCGCGGGCAAGGCGCTCTCTGTGTCGTCAAAACGGGTGGCGCTAATGGCCCGACACGGCCACCCGTCGCGCGAACGCGGGTGGCCTTAACGGGTGCCAATACTGCACCCGAACCAACGGCGTGAACCCGGAGAGCGTTGCGTCTGTCGAATCTGTCGGACGGTCCCTTCGCCCCAACTGGAGCACTCACCATAACGCACGCCGACTTCGTCCGCGCCATCGTCGCCGCGCCCGACGACAACACCTTGCGCCTCGTGTACGCCGACTGGCTTCAGGAGACCGGCGACGAGCCGCGCGCGGAGTTCGTTCGCGCGCAAGTGGAACTCGCCACACCGGACCTCGACGCGGATCGGGCCGCCGCGCTGCGCCGGCGGGAAAAGGCCCTGTTGGGCGCGCACGGGGCGGTGTGGCGGGAGCCGTTCCGCGCGGAGCACGCTCCGGCGTTCACGCGCGGGTTCGTGTCGAGCGTCGCCCTGTCCGGTGCGGAGGTGCTCGAACACGGGGGCGCGTTCTTCGACGCGGCCCCGGTCACGCGCCTCTCCCTGCGCGGCGCCGAAGAAGACGCCGAACTCGTCGCGCGCGTCGGCCGGTGCGCCGCACTCGGCCGGGTGCGCGAACTCGACGTGTACAACGCACCCCTCGGAGCGGACGCGGCACGGGTGCTGTTCGATTCGCCGCACCTCGCGGGGCTGCGCGGGCTGCACCTCGGCGAAGGGGACGCGACGCCCGAGACGGTCGCGGTGCTGGCGGCGAGTCCGATCCGGCTGCGCGACCTGCACATTTGGGACTTCCATCAAGGCGACCTCGGCGACGCGGGTCTCACCGCGCTGGCCGAAAGCCCCGCGTTTGCGGCGCTCGCGACGCTGGACCTGCTCCAGACCGGGGTCGGCCCGGAGGGGGCGCGCGCCGTCGCGGAGTCGCCGCACCTCCGGAACCTCGAATCGCTGTCGTTCGGGTTTCAGGCGTGCGGTTACGCCCCGAACTACATCGGCCCCGAAGGCGTGCGCCACCTCGCGCGGTCGCCGCACCTCGCCGGCCTGCGGCACTTGGGGTTGGGGCTGACGCGGGCCGGTTCGGCGGGGGCCCGCGAGTTGGCGACGGCACCGCACGCGCACGGGTTGCGGTCGCTCGACTTCGGACTCAGCGACTTGCGCGACGACGGGGTTCGGGCGCTCGCCGACTGGCCGGGCTTGGCGCGCGTGCGGTGGTTGAACCTGTCCAGCAACGAAATCGGGTGCGCGGCGGCCTCGGCACTGGCCCGGTCCCCGCACCTCACGGAACTGGTGACGCTCGCGTTGGGTGGCACGCAGGTCGGGACGGAGGGGCTGCGCGCGCTGGCGGATTCTCCGCACTTGGCCCGGTTGCGGGTCCTCTGGCTGCCCGGTCACGCGCTCGACGCCCGCGCGGTCGAGGTGTTGCTCGGCGACAACCGCTTCGCGCGCCTGACCGACCTTCACCTGCCCGGCCTCAAACAGGCGCACCAAGAGCGCGTGCGCGCGCACTTCGGGGAGCGCGCGGCGGTGTGAGCGGTCGCGGTTCCAGCGCACGGCACGCGCGGTGCCGTGCGGACACCGGAGCGAACGGGCGCTCGGCGCCCGTGGCGCGAACTGCAGGTTCGGGACACCGACCAGAGGCCGGAGCCAAAAGAACCCCCTCACCTCCAGCAGCGGGTTCTGTCCCTCTCGCCCGCACTCGCGCGGGCGCGCTCGTCGCCGAACGGTACCGACGGATCGAAACGGTGGCGCTGCCAAGCGGACCCTCAAAGGCGCACTCGTTCTGCTCGGCGTCACACTGCGCGGCACTCGGAGCGCTTGACTCCCGATCGCGAATCGGGGACGATAACGGTCCCACCGGTTAGGGCTTCCACATGCTGCGCTTCCTCTTCGCCGCGTGCGCACTCGCGCTCGGTTCCCCCGCGTTCGCCAACGAACCGCCACCGCCGACCGGCGCGCCGAAGGAACTGCTCGCGTTCCCGAAAGCCGTGAAGCTCACCGGGCCGCGCGCCGAACAGCGCGTGATCGTGCTCGGCGTGTGGGCCGACGGCCGCACGTTCGACCTCACGCGAACCGCGAACCTCACCACCACGAACGCGAAAGTCGCGGCGCTCGATCGGGGTGTGCTGCGCCCGGTCGGAAACGGAACGTCGGAACTGACGGTCGACGCGCTCGGCGCGCGCACGAGCGTGCCGGTGACGGTGGAGAAAGCGACCGCGGACGTACCGGTGAGTTTTGCGCGCGAGGTGCAACCGGTCCTCACGAAAGCCGGGTGCAACAGCGGCGGGTGCCACGGCGCGCAACACGGGCGCGGCGGCTTCCGCCTGTCGCTGTTCGGCTTCGACAACGCCTTCGACTACGCGCAGATCGTGCAGAGCAACGAGGGCCGGCGCGTCGTGCCGAGCGATCCCGAGCGCAGCATTCTAATCGCGAAGCCGGCGCTCGTGATGGAACACGGCGGTGGCGAACGTCTGAAGGCCAACGGCCGCGACTACGCCCGCGTGCGGCAGTGGCTCGAAGACGGCGCGCCCGCACCGAACGCGAAGACCGATCCCGAAGTGAGCAAGCTCGAAGTGTTCCCGCCGGCCCGCGTGATGACGCCCGGCGAGACACAGCAACTCGCGGTCACGGCCGTTTGGAGCGACGGCACCCGCGAAGACGTGACCGCGACGGCGCAGTTCGACGCGCTCAACGACGGTGTGGCGGCGGTTACACCGGTCGGCATCGTCAGCGCGAAGGACGCGGGTGAAACGCACGTCATGGTCCGCTTCGGCGGGCAAGCGGTCGTCGCGCAAGTCACGCTCCCGTTCGCGCGCATCGAGAAGTACCCCGAACTGCCCGCGAACAACTTCATCGACGCGAAACTGATCGCGAAGTGGAAGCAACTCGGCCTCACGCCGTCGGAACTGAGCAGCGACGACGAGTTCCTACGCCGCTTGTACCTCGACGCCATCGGCACACTTCCCACGCCGGCGGAAGTGCGCGCGTTCCTCGAAGACAAAGACCCGCAGAAGCGCGCGAAGGCCATCGACAAAGTGTTGGAGCGCCCCGAATACCTCGACTGGTGGGCGCTGAAGTGGGGCGACCTGCTGCGCATCAACCGCACGGCGCTGCAAGAGAAGGGCATGTGGAGCTTCCACAACTGGGTGCGCGCCCAAGTGCGCGACAACGTGCCCGTAGACGCGCTCGTGCGCGACATCGTAACCGCGGAGGGCAGTACGTTCATCGACGGCCCCGCGAACTTCTTCCAGATCGGCCGCACGTTCGAGGAGTGGTCCGAAACGACGACGCAACTGTTCCTCGGCGTGCGCATCGGCTGCGCGAAGTGCCACCACCACCCGTTCGAGAAGTGGAGCCAAGACGACTACTACGGCATGGCCGCGTTCTTCACGCGCATCGGTACGAAGAACAGCCAAGAGTTCGGCATCTTCGGGCGCGAAACGGTGATTTACATTCGCAACACCGGCGAGGCGACGCACCCGCGGAAGCGGACGGTCGTGAAGCCGCTACCGCTCGACGGCGACGCGAAGCAGAGTTGGGACGACGAGTTCGACCGGCGGAAGCGGCTCGCGGACTGGCTCACCGGGCCGGCGAACCAGATGTTCGCGCGGAACGTCGTGAACCGGTTCTGGGGCTATACGATGGGCCGCGGGCTGGTGGAACCGCTCGACGACATGCGCGCCACCAACCCCGCGAGCAACCCGGAGTTGCTGGACGCGCTCGCGACCGAGTTCGTGAAACTCAAGTTCGACCAAAAAGCGCTGCTGAAGCTCGTCTTCAACAGCCGCGCGTATCAGCTCTCGCACGCGAGCACGCCGGGCAACAAAGCCGATGCCGCGAACGTTCACTTCACGCGCTACACCGTGAAGCGGCTGACGGCGGAGCAACTCGCGGACGCGGTGGATGCCGTTACCGGGACGCGCGAGAAGTACGCCGGGCTTCCGTTGGGAACGCGCGCGATTCAACTGCCGGACAGCGAAGTGAAGTCGTACCTGATGGACACGTTCGGCCGCCCGCCGCGTCAGGTGCTGTGCGAGTGCGAGCGCACCACGAAGCCGAACATCGCGCAGGCGATGCACCTGCTGAACGGCGACTTCCTGAACAAGAAGATCGCCGACAAAACCGGGCGCGTGGAAAAACTGATCGCCGACAAGGTGCCGCTCGCTAAGGCGGTCGAAGAGCTCTACTTGGTGGCGTGGGGCCGGTTGCCGAGTGCGGACGAAGCGAAGAAGGCCGCGGGTTGGGTGAACGGCGCGCCGAGCGCCCGTGAGGGGCTACAGGACTTGCTCTGGGTGCTCGTGAACAGCCGCGAGTTCCTGTTCAACAAGTGACGCGGGAGGTGGGCCGTGTGGAAATGGACCCGCGACCAGTACACGAAGATGGCCGAGTTGGGCTTCTTCGCCGGGAAGCGCGTCGAACTCATTCGGGGGGTGATTCTCGAAATGAGTCCGGTCAACTGGCCGCACACTCTCGCCACTGTGCGCGTCGGCGAAGCACTTCGCGCCGCGTTCGGCGGAACGGCCATCATTATTAGGCCGTGTTGATTGAATCTGGGCGTTCTGGTATGCGCCGCGCGTCACATTGGTGAAGCGAGGCGACCCATGATTCGGCGTCACGAGCTCACGGACGCGCAATATGAGCGGCTCGAACCGC
>Ga0169931_10006305_pt1 | contig 17956 bp, 29 predicted proteins | sample Kivu_15m_20L_FD_129675 | JGI IMG/M metagenome (GOLD analysis project Ga0169931, IMG submission 129675) | Freshwater microbial communities from Lake Kivu, Western Province, Rwanda to study Microbial Dark Matter (Phase II) - Kivu_15m_20L... | ecosystem: Environmental > Aquatic > Freshwater > Lake...
CAACCCTTGGATAAGACGAATGAAATTAAATTGTCGGGATGACTGGGCAGAATTCAGAACAATGGTAGCGATGATAGAACTAGAACAAGAAATAGAAAAAGTGCACCAGTTCTGGAAAGAAGAAGAAAAACAACAAAAAAATCATCCAATATATACAGAATTACCTCCTGATGGGTCTAAAGCTCAAGAACTCTTAGGTGGAGAAATGCGGCTCAGCGCTCCTTGGACTGTTGAGTCTTTAAATACGACCGAGCCTTCTTCTTCGCACGAACGCAGTTAGGAACGGTTTTACCGTTTTTTTCTTTATAACCCTCTTGTACGTAGCCTTCCCAGCAGGGACCTTGCTTAGCCATTGTTTTTAGATTGCTTGTATGCACGAGCTTTACGTCCCGCTCGTTTAGCCGCCTCTGTGTTAGAGACGTGAATATTTACAGGCTTGCCCTTGGTAGCCTCTTTCTTTTTTTCGTCTGTCGCACGTCGCTCTTCAGCGGACATAGAAGCCCACGCGGCACGGGGAAGGTAACGCTCAGTGCGTCCTTTTTCGCGAGCTAAATCGGCCATTATTTCTTCTTCTCGTATTCCTCACGAGTTTGCCAGTCTTCTTTAGACCACTTACTTAAGCGATTCTCAGAAGACTTTTTACCCGCATAACGACCCCCCATTTCTTTATAATACTTTGTTGCTAACTGCATTGCCCGTGCAGAATGACCGCCGAGACGTTTACGCGCTTTTGCTTTAGCGCGGGCCCATTTTTCAGGATCTTTTTTAGTAGCTACTTCAGCCATTAATCGCGACCTTCAGTATTACGTTCAAATTTACGACCTTTTTTGCGTTCCATTTTGTATTTTTGAGCGCGGGTTTTAGCGCGAGTCGCGGCACTCATTTCGCCACGGCGATCACCTTTTTTAGTAGCTTCAACAGTACCTTTTTTTAAATCACCAGATTCTTGAAGTGTTTTAGTAGCAATAGCGTAAGCAGAATTTTCACTATATCCTTTTTGTTTTAATTTTTTTACCGCATCTTCAAGAATAGCTGGCATAATGCAAATATTGCTTCTATAATTTTAATAGCATCAGTTCAAAAAATGCTGACTCAAATTACCTCCAATTGGGCCGAAATTGTTAGTGTTGCTGCTGGAGCACACATGTTGGCTTTAGCTGTTGTCAACTTGACTCCCACGCCAAAAGATGACGAAATCTATGGCAAAATTTATCGGGCTGTTGAAATTTTAGCTGGACTAGTGACTAAGCTTGCTAAAAAATAATTAAGCAGCAGCAGGTATTGGCAAACACACCCAAGGTATGGGTAGTTCTGTCTTAATGTCTATTTCAGGTTGATTTACCCATTTTAAAATTTTGTATTCTTTTTCAAATGTCCAAAAACTCTGAGATCTAAACCAAATACACCAATCTTCCGAACTTTTTAAAATATTACAGTCGCCGCAAGCCGCGATAAGATTTTGTTTAACAGTTGCTCCTCCTTTTGCTCTAGGTATAACGTGGTCTAACGTGGTAGGATTCTCTTTGCCACAATAAGCACAGCCACCCCAATATTCAAAAATTTGTTTTCTAAATCGTTTTTTTGCAACTCGTTTTTGTAAACATGACAAGTCAAAAATTAAGTCGCGTTCGCTCACAAATGTGAGTGCGGCTTTAACTATTATAAAGACAAAAGCAAACTCAAAAAGTAAACTATTCTGACTATTAGGCTTTTTAATTAAAGCTCCACGCAACGAAAGAATCACGAGTTCCTTTTTTAATTTCTGTTACTTCATGACTAAAAATAAAAGTAGAAGGAAAAACAACACCAGTACCTTCTTCAGTTAAGTACTCTTTAGAAGAGCCATCAGGTAGGGTCATAAGAAAATCTCCACCTTCATCAGCTTTATTAATTAATCCCACCGCAGATAAAACAGGTACACCTCGAACTTCTCCTGTAAATAAAGACCCTATGTTATCCCAATGAATTCTCATACAAGTGTTTTTTTCATATCTGTTTAACCTTACATGAGAAAAATGTATAGTTGCGGATTCGGGAAAGTCACTAAAATAATTAGAAAACAAAAAATAAGCTAAAGAATAAGAAAGTTCTTCTGAAACTTCCCAAGAAACATCTAATTCTTTATCTTCATAACTTGTAAAGTTATAGTCACCACGGGAAGAATTAGTCCAAGTGTGTTTCTGCCATCCAGAATTAAAGTGTACTAACAAATTACGTGTTTCTTTTAGTAAATTATCAGGAATTTTATAAGTTTTTACAAAATTAAAGGCGTCCACAAGTACCTGCTAATATAATTACACTTTACTTTAGCAAAAAACTAAAAATGACTAATTTTTCAGAAATACCTATATTAGCCACTCCTTTATACGAATTTAATGTACCTAAAAAATTACAAGAAAAAATTTTAAAGCAAGTAGAAGAAATTAATTGGGAATCTATGTCACATAGAGATAATTTGCATCATTATGGTAAATCAATAACCGGAGACAGTTCTTGGCACAATAAAAAACAATATAAATATATAGTTGACTACATAGAAGATTGTTTACAACAGATAAAAGAAACAAGGGAAATGAATTTAATTGAAAAAATTTCTGTTTGTTTACTCTGGGTAAACAAAAGTGAACAGGGACAATGGCACCACGCTCACACGCATCCTTGGTCTTTATTGAGTGGAATACTCTACTTAAAAGGATCAACAGGACGAACTTGGTTTAGTCGTAGCTCAGAGTATAAAAATACAATATCTTTTAATGTGTACAGCACAGACGAAAAAAAACACGACGATTTAATTTATAAACATACACCTAAACCAGGAACTCTCATAATATTTCCCTCAAATTTATGTCATTCTGTAGACAACACTGCACCTGATGACGAGAGAATAACTCTTAGTTTTAATAGTTTTCCTACAGGTAGTGTAGGAGATATAATAAACTTAGCCGGGCTACAGCTTAAAATTATTTAGTTATGTAGCAGCAATGTAAAAGTAAACTCTAGTAGACGAAACATCAGTTGCTTCAACAACAGTTCCACTAATTTGTACTCTAGATTGAACCCCATCGTATCCACTCGCGACAGTTCCAGAAGAAGTCACACCTGAAAGAACAACTTCGCTATAAGATTGTGTTGGTACGCTAGATCCAGCTCCACCAGGATCGTAATTTTGACTATCTTGATGTACATGAGAAGCCATACTGGCTGTTTGAAAAGCTCCGCACCCCGAACCGACAGGTAAAATACCAGATAAAGCAGTTCTGGTTTCAACAGCTGGATCAAATCCGTTTGTAGGACTATAACCTCTTAAATAAATATCAGTTAAATTAGGTAAGTGTATATGAGTGCTTGTACTTCCATATGCACCAGAAGGCCAAAAAACACTTAAATTTGGATAAGAACTTCTTGCATACGAAGATCCATTACAAAGTAACCAGACAACTCCATCTATTCCTGAATAAGTAACGCCTCGATGGACGCATTTCATTGCAAGGTTTCCAATGGCCATTAGATTAAACCCTCAGTAACTAGAAGATAGATTGCACTAATATTTTTTGGTCTTGTTTCAGTTCCACCTATGCTAGAAGCTGATGAATCAGTGCTGGTGGGCTCCAAATTTAATCTACCTCCATTTCCTGAATTAGTCCCAGAATATTCATCAAAAACAGGACCAAACTTGTGAACATGAGCTGCTACTCGATCTAGTATATAACCAGAAGGCTGTACTCTTCCAGAAATTGTTATATAATTTGAAGCACTAGATCCTCGTAAAAATAAACCTAAATAATTAGGAACATTAAAAGTAGTAGAACCATTCCCAGATCCGTATAAAGTTCCTATACGATTAAACAACTTAGAATATGTACTTCTATTTAATTCTTGTCCGCTAGGTATTACGGTGCCACTGGGTATTAAAAATGTTTGAGGTAATCCTGCAAGAGTTTGATTAGGGAGCAAATAGGTTATCACTGATCCCACGGGGGCTGAAGGTAGCCCACTAGTAACAACACAATGAATAATCTGTTGATGTCTTGCTTCATTAGCAATGGCAGAAAATCTATTAGTATTAGTTGTATATAGAGGCACTGAACGTGCAGAATTAGGTGCGTTACTACCAGGGTTTTTATTTTGAGTTCGAAATGAATTACCAATTATAATTGTGTGGGTATGCGCAGGTAAAATACCGGAAGCTTGGTAACCTTGAGGATAAGTTAAACCAGAAGTTGTGGTGCCTTTTAAGTAACTAAAGTCAAAAGGTATATTTATAACATTAAATGTAGTTGAGCCATCACCAGTACCAAAGCGAGTTCCAGTAATTGCAAACAATTCTGCTCGACTATTACGATTAACTCGTCCACCAGAAGCTATTACCAAAGTATTTGAATAATTCGGTAATACATTTACTGCATCGAGAACACCAGTTGCAACAATATCGATAATATCACCTGGTTCTACCGCAGGTAAAATATCCGGTACAAAAGCAGGAGGCCATACACCGCTTAAAGTTAAGTTATAAACTTCTACAGGAGCAACCCACACACCAGGCGCCGCGCCAAGACTAGGCTGAGTATAAGGCCCTGTATAACCACCGGGTTTTTTCATGAAAAACAATGCCTCCCAAAAATAATCGGTGTTTGAGTGTCTGTATCAAATAGTAACCCACTACCTTTAACCCAGTCATCACTAGGTAAAGGTAACCAATCAACTAACGATTCGTGAATACTGGGTATTACACCATATTTTTCATAATAGTATTTATACGAAGGAATAATTCCACTGGCTAATATTTGTTTTTGATCATTTTCCTGTGCTCTCAAACCTCCATGAATTTGAGGAAATGGAGGTATATCACAAGGTTTTAACTGATTCAAACCATGTTTAAAATATAAATCTAATAGTTTTCCTTTATAAACACCCATTTGTTTTTTATATTCTTCTGTGTAAATATTATCAGGATCAAATGAACTAGGACACATCTGTATCCGTTCAATTAACTCAGCATAAGCTTTTTGATTTTCGAATGGACACACGGAAACTTCATCAGAACTGCATCCAGATACAACCACATAACAAAAATTATTTGTATCCCACTCCAAATGAGTATTTTCAGGATAACTAGGCACTTCAATAGGCCCAAAATAACCTAAACTATTCACTTCTTCTATAGAAATACTATAAGAATATCTTGTTAAACCATCTTCTAATCTAAGCCGATTAGGCAAATACGTTGGTATTTGCCCCTTGTAGGAAAACAAAATATTAGTGTAATCAGCCACGATTAAACCTGCACGATACTAAGAGTTGCGTCTAAATAACCACTAGCGCTACTAGCAATCCGGATACTTTTACCACTAGGTAGCACAAACTTATTAGCTAATAGTTCTAAATTAGCGTCATTTGGGACAGGAATAGTAAAAGCTAAATAACTATCAACAGTTGCTCCAGTTTGTTGAGTTACAGTAACATCGGCTGGTTGTAAACCGTTTTTATTGGTAACTAAAATACTCAAAACAATAGTTGAATTAGACGTAGAAGAATACGCCTCAGTAAGAGTAGTGTTGATATCGGTAAGTCTGCTATTTTGAAAAGTAGCCATAAAAAGAAGCAGAACTTTTCAAATTATAACTGAAAGTTGTTTTAAAAAAATGTTATTTTTGTTAAACAAAAAATATTAAGCTAAACCCATTATCAAACCTATAAGAGTATCAGCATTTACAGGTAAATTATTAATAATTACACTTAATGCAGCATTACCGGAAGCTAAAGCTGTAACACCGGCGGCCACTGCGGCATTTCCAGAGACAGCTGCATACAAACCAGACGAAATAGCATTATTAGAATTTTGCTGAGAACTTAAAGATACTGAAATAGAAGAGTTACCTGATGAAAGTGCTTGTACAGCTTTTGAAATAGCAGTATTACCAGAAGTAAGAGCAGTAGTAGCTACAGATAAACTAGCGTTACCAGATGTTTGTACACTTGAAATTAAGCTTAATGCTGCATTCCCAGAGGCAAGCGCTGTTAAACCAACCTGAATAGCAGCGTTGCCGGATGCCACGGCTGGGACAGCTGCACTCAAAGCGGCGTTACCCGATGCCTGGGCAATCGCAGCAGGCGCAAAACAGGCTTGACCTGATGCAATAGCTGCAGGTGCGATACCAACTGCAGCATTTCCAGAAGCAATTGCTCGATTACTGGTTAAGATGGCATCCCGACACAAAACTTGAACAAATTGATTACCTAAAACAGCATCTTCGCAGTCTTGAAGAGCATCTACAGAATTAGATAAGGCTGCATTACCAGAAGCAAGCGCTGTACTGGCAATTACTACAGCAGCAGTGCCAGAAGCAAACGCTATATTTGCAGCTGTAACAGCAGCAGTGCCAGAAGCAAACGCTATAGTTGCGTCTAGAAGAGCAGCGTTACCAGAAGCAAGAGCTAAAGAAGACGACGTAGTCGCCGCTGATCCAGAGGCAACAGCAGAAACGCTAATTTGTTCTGCTTGAAAACCCGAAGCTATAGCAGCTTGAGATAGAAGAACTGCCTGAGTTCCAGATAAAACAGTTGAATTAAAATCAAACAGAGCAGCGTTACCTGAACTTAAAGCATAACCTGCAATAAAAGAAGCCGCATAACCAGACGCTGAAGCTGTGTTAGCTGTTACGACACTAGCTAAGCCTGAAGCTAATGCTTGTGAACTATCGACTAAAGCTGCATTACCAGAACTTAAAGCTGTAAGTGAGGTAGATATTGATAAATTTCCTGATACAGCTGCATATAAACCTGAATTTATAGCATTATTGGCTGCTGCTAAAGAGGCTAAAGATACATCAATAGCTGCGTTACCGGAGGATAAAGCAGATACTGAAAGATCTGAAGCTGAGACACCAGAAGCTAAAGCAACAGCAGCTGCAGCACTTGCGGCCACACCGGAATTTAAAGCGGTTTGAGAATCCGCTAAATCTTTACCATCTAAACTTAATTTTCCAGCAGAGTTTATAACTAAACCGCTAGAAATAGCTACAGAGTTTATACTTGTAGATACAAAATTATTAACACCTAAAGGCAAAACTTGGCCACCAAGGCCACTGCCTGTAATTAAATCGCCTAAAACAGATATATCGTCAGCGCTGGTTGTTTCAGAAATAAATCCGCCGGAAAATACAAGACTGCGGTAGGTTGCCATCTTATGAAAGGGCGATAATTAAACCTATTGCTTCTTCCTGAGATAAGCCAGGATTAGCAAAATAAACTGCCAAAGCAGCATTACCAGAAGCTTGTGCAGCGGGAACGATACTTAAAGCCGCGTTTCCAGATGCCAAAGCAGTATTTGCCACGCTAATTGCAGCGTTACCCGAACTTAAAGCGACGGCACCGACCGAAAGACCTGCATTACCAGAAGCTTGTGCCGTTGCCGCCGTAGTGAGCGCGGCATTTCCGGAAGCAAGAGCCGTTAGCCCCAGAGAAATACCAGCGTTACCAGAAGATAAGGCGACACTTGCATCTGCAAGAGCAGCATTACCAGAGGCAAGAGCTGTTAAACCAACAGAAATACCAGCATTGCCGGAAGCTAGAGCACTAACACCAACTAATACCGCTGCATTACCAGAAGCAAGTGCTGTGGAAGCAACAGAAAGACCTGCGTTACCAGAAGCAAGAGCATTTACAGAAACAGATAACGCAGCATTACCGGAAGCCAAAGCTTTATCGGCAACTGCCTGAGCTGCTAAACCAGAGGCGAGGGCAATGTCTGAAAGAGCAATAGCGGCTGCTCCAGAGGCAACAGCAGTATTAGAAAGAACAACAGCAGCATTACCCGAAGCAAGAGCTCGGCTTGCATCCGCAAGAGCAGCATTGCCAGAAGCAAGAGCTTGAGAAGATAAAACTAAACCAGCATTACCAGAAGCTAAAGCAGATACAGAAACCGATACTGCCGCAATACCAGAAGCAAGAGCAACTTGGGAATCGACTAAAGCAGCATTACCAGAAGCAAGAGCTTGAACAGCATTCGAAAGTCCAGCATTGCCAGAACTTAAAGCTGTTACAGCAACACTCAGCCCGGCATTACCTGAAGCAAGTGCAATACTACTAAGGTCTAAAGCAGCATTACCCGAAGCGAGCGCAACAACAGCATCAGCTAGACCGGCATTACCAGAGGCAAGTGCGGTACTAGATAAAGATAAAGCTGCGTTACCAGATGCGAGAGCCCGAGCAGAATCGGTCACCGCAGCACTACCAGATGCAAGAGCGCTGTCGGCAATGATTAAGGCAGCGTTACCAGAACTTAAAGCGGAGGAAGCTACCAATAACGCAGCGTTACCAGATGCCTGTGCAGTAGCGCCAACCGAAAGACCTGCATTACCAGAAGCTAAGGCTGTAGAACCAAGAACAAGTGCTGCATTACCAGAAGCTAAAGCAGTGGCTGAATCAGATAAAGCAAAATTACCTGAAGCTAAAGCGTCAGCAGATCTTTTTAAAGCGACACCATCTACGGCAAGAGTAGTTCCCGCAAAAATAAGGCCACTAGCAGAAGAAGCTAATGCAACATCTAACCTAATAGTTTGAGTAGTATCCCCACCGCCAACTAAACCACTGCCTGCTGTTAAAATGCCACCAGAAGCAGTTGTGACGATGCTATCGCCAAGTGGAAGCTCAGATACAGCTCCACTTACAAGAACAATCGGCCTACGTACTGCCATGATTTTATCGCTTAGCCTCCAGTATAAAGAAGAACAGGAGGTGAAATCTCAACGCTTAGTTGAGTCGCAGTAAGAGCTAAACCAACAGGAGAAGATGCAGCATAAGCATTCGATCCAGAACCAGAAATAACTCCAGAAGCAGTCGAATAACGAACAATTTCTCCTTGAAATTTTGATAAATAATAGTATTCGCCAGGAACTAACGCAGACTCAGCCGTTATGTTTATATCTGAAACAGTCACAACGCCATCTAAATTTATAACTACAGACTGACCAGTGCTGGCAGCTGTAGAGGCAAACCCAACGGGAGAAAATTGAGCAGCAGTAACCCCACTTAAAGCGATTGCAGGAACAACAAAATTACCGCTGGCGGCAACACACATACCAGCAATCAAAGCTCCTCCTGCAGTAAGAGTTGCTTCGGGAGCAGGATTAGTAACAACACCTTGACCGTTTGCCAGATATACAGTCGTACCATCCGACTGATAACTGGTGTAATTACGGTTGAAGATCGATCTGTTTGTCACCGACGACAACCCTACTTTGATTCTAATTCTACAACGTCTTACAGATAACCACTAACAACTAATTTTGGCTCAGTTGGGTTTACTCGCAAAGATGTTGAATTTATAGCGACACCTAGTTGAGTTAGATAGTTTTGAGCTAAACCAAGTTGATTAAACTCAGTCACATATGAAGGATAATCAACAATATAACCACCACTGGGGCTGAGAAAATAACGCGTGCCTGAAATTAAATTTGTATAAACAGAAGCCGAAGCATCGGTAACAACTCGACAAAGAGCGCCTGAACTTACAGTATCTACAGAAATTCCAATAACACTCGCAGAAGTTAAACCGGAAGGGTTAGCTGGAATTATCTGACCAGATGTAACCGTACTAATGGTTACTGCGTTACCTAAATTAATAGGTTGTTTTGCAATAAAAGATAAAAGCACAGCTAACCCTATACCTATTTACTAACTTTAGCGCCCTTGACCACGGTTAAGTTTACGGCCATGAGAAGGTTTTGAATGGCGTCCTTGCCCTTGATGCGTTTTCTTTAACTTTTTTATAATTAAGTCAGCGGTTTTAGGCTTGGCCATGGGTAAGCAAGAAGGCACCCAAGGTTAGCTTAGACCCATGATTAGGCCAATAACCTCACCTTCAGCTTCATTATCTAAGCCTGCCGACGGCGGGTTGCCGCTTGCAATAACATCAGACCATTGAGTACCATTCCAAACACGTATAAGATTATTAGTAGAATCTGTCCACAGGGTGCCATCAATAGCAGCAACAGGAGCAGTATTACCGTAAACAGGAGTGCGGGAGGGTGCAGACTCATACCATCCGCTCGTTGCTGCATCGTATACAAACAATGAACCCATTAAAGTATTAAACCAAATAGTGCCATCGAGAGGTGGTGCATTTAATCCAGCACCAGATGGAGGCACTTCACTCTTAATCGCAAGAGCTTCAGCGTTGGCAATATACCAATCAGGTTCAGTTATGCCGTTACCAGAAGCGTAAACAAATAAACGACCTTCATTAAGATCGAACCAAAGGGAACCGCCAATAAAATCATTACCAGGATCACCGGAAACCGTAACCACAGCGGCACCGGCGCTGGCAGTACTAGCAATCGAGAAGAACTGACCTGAATAAACAATTGTAGTGTTAGCACCTTCAAGCGCACCAACATCTATGATTTGAGTTATACCACTTGTGCGGACACTTGTACCAGAACCAGCAGCAATAGGCGAACCGCCAAATGTAATGAACGAACCAGAATAAGCGACACTGGCAAAATTACCCGCAAGAGCACCAATGTCAATAATTTGATAATCACCACTAGATCGAACACTTGTACCAGATCCAGCAACTAATAATTGTTGAGCTTGACCAGAAATAACACCCTGACGGGCGCCGTTATACGAGAAGTTGACAGATCCTTGACCAATCAAATCAGTCGAAATAACAGCAGTATTACCACTAGCGACAACGGTAATACCATCACCACCAACCAAACCACTAACAACAGCAACTGCTTGATCTTTAGTTCCAGAAACTGTGATGTACGTTCCGCTGTACAGAACATCAACACCCTGCACACCAAGAACATTTACATTGAATATTGAACCTTCACCGCTGTAACCAGGTGTAATACCAGAACCAGGATAAACCTGAGTAATCTGGCTCTGTATGATCCCGTAGCCGCCGCTAAAAGAAACAAAAATACCAGAACCAGCAATCAAACCACTACCGGCTGGATCAGGCGACCCAACATTGATGCCACTAATAGAAGTATTTAAGTCTTCTAACGCTCTTACAACGCCCTCAAAGTTATAGCTGTAGCCGTAAGGGCAACGAGAATAGCTGATGGTTCCCACACCGCTTACCGTTTCAATGAGTTCTGTAACTACTTGGACAATGCCTTCGAAAGATTCACTATGAAGAGCCCGAGGCAAAGAACCGTGAGTAGGACACGAGGGTACGTTTATTTCAGTCATTTACAAACGTAGCCCTCCCGTATCTCTCAGTTTAACTGAGCCAGTATAAAAATTAAAAGTCTCAAACAACTCGATTCTACTATTATTTAGTACTCAAAATTTTTAAAGTTAGTCTACCTTCAGCATCGTGTACAACTAACTCTTCAGCTAGTTGCCAAGCTGGTATACCTAGACGAGAAGCTCTAATCCGTATATCTTCCCAGGAAACAATTTCTGACGACTTGTCACGTGTTTTAAGCATGATTACTTGTAATATTTTCTAAATTGTAACACCAGTATTAAATTTCAGCAGTCCACGCTTCTTTTCACGTGCTCTCGCATCTAAAACTCTTTTTTAGACTGCTTTTGGTGGTTAAATTTCACAAAGGTCGTTATTTTTAAATTTTCTTAATAGTGTTATATAAAATTACTTATAAGTAATACTCAATTTCCAGTTTTAAAAAAATTTAAAAATACTTATTAAGACGAAGAACGTCTGCTGAAATCTCTTAATAATTAAAAATTGAATATTGATGTATTTTTGAACTTAATGGACGTTGATGCCAACCCACAGCTTAAACATTTTTAAATGTAAACAAATACACCTTGTAAGCTATGTGTGCTATATTGTCCAAGAACGCACCTAAGCTATGGCGTTTTCCGAACGAGCTGTAGTACTCTTAGGAATACTAGAGCTTTCCAACGATACAATTTTAAAAACACCAACCAAACAACCTTTAAAGATTGAACAAAATAACCATTGGTTAGTAGAACATCATGAAGAAGTAGCAGTCTGGCGTTGTATGTGCGGACGTTCAGATTCTATTGTTATCCCTAAAAAAGATTTAAAAAAAATTAGGTTGCCAAATGATTTAATTAAGGCTTGTGAAATTTGTCGCAAAGAATTTGAATTTGCACGCGGAAAAACAGGACACTTACAAGCTTGGCTTGAAAGATATCGATTCATTATTGATAAAAATCAACATTTGTATTTACCTTATGATCTTGGATATTGCCGAGATCGGGATAACGATAGAAGTATTAAAACAAAACGATTTGTTTATGAAGTTTACTGGAAGAAAAAATTAAAATCCAATCAATTTGTACGCAGTATGTGTTCAGATGAGTCTTGTATCAACCCGCATCATTTATGTTTAACAGACACTCCAGCAGCGAAAATAACGAAACCGATTCGATTTTATATTCAAAAATTAATGACTCAAGGTGTTTCAGCAAAAACCACACAGCTTCTATTGCGAGATCAGCTCTCGCTAGAGCTGTCACTGAGATCAATACAGTTAATAAGATCAGACGCCGAGAAATCGGAAAACTTAGTTGTTTGATTGAGGAGTTACAGTATCTTCAACCTGTAAGTATTATTGAGATTTCTGATGCTCTCGGACAATCTCTAAATACAACACGGTCTCAACTTAAAAAGCTACAAAAACTCGATCTCGTTGTAAAAACGAGTTTCGAACATCATTCTCTTTATTGTTTAAATGGCCATTTCAACTTATTCGTCACCGAGGTCCTTCAATTCCTCGAATACAGCAGATAATCAAACTGCTAATCAATTTTTTTTATGGGAGGAAGAAAATAGAATTCTAAATTTACCTCCTTGGATTTATACAGATAACGAACCACCCTTATCAGTCAAAGACTGTAAAGCAAAAATTAGCGCATTAAATTATACTATTCAAGACATTGACTTACAAATTCAAATTAGAGAATTAGAACTACACGCAGGTAGTTCACGCCACAACAACAGTTTTGATTACGAAAAATGGAAAATCCAAGCTTTAAAAGCAAAACAAACACATTACTATCTTTTAAATGCTTACAATTATTGGTTAATAAAGCATACACCAGAAAAGCTTGACATCGCTGAAAAATTCCGTAAACTAATCAGGCTACTAGCTGACGAACCTTCTGATTTTGTAAAACAAATAGAATCTCTTTTAGACTAAATAAATCAACGTGTAACAAGGGCCACGTTGATATGAGGGGTGCGGTAAGCGTTTTCGCCCTTTCCGCTCCGCAGTAATTCGCTTTGGTTGCCTAGTACTAGGTGGCCAAGAGGAGCCCCTCTTACTTTTTTAAAAATTTTCAGATGGACTCAACACTTAGGGAAATTAAAGAAATTAGAGATGCTTTACAAAGTATCGACACATCACTACAAATCATCGCTTCCGACAACACAAACAATCGACGAACTACAGCTTTTGTTTCAAAAAAAATTATATGTCAACGTTTAAATATTCCAGGAATTGCTCTCGATAAATTAATTTATCAAGGGATAACCTCTGGAGGAAAATCTGGCCTTGTAGAGGGTCTACATTTTTGTAAGATTGACCCTACAGAGCAAAATAGCTCTAAATTTCTTTACGACCCACAGGCGGTCATCCATTCAGCTTGGTTTAATTTTCAAAACAATGTTTGATCTTTCTAAAAAAGCATCCGGTTTAGTCAAACAAATGTTTGGCGGTAGTGAAACGGAAAATATGATTGCTGCTGGTGTTATGCGTACAATATTATCAGATATAACTAGATTATATTTTGAAAACAGAGAAATTAAAGGTAAGGGTATATTAGTTTTTAATCCAGAAAATCCAGAAAAAAGTAGATACTTAACCGTAAAAGATTTAGATCAAGATTTAGCACTAGCAGAAGAAATGATGCACGAACATAACTGCAGTATGTTTAAAAAAATCATTGAGTTTATAGAGAGTAAAAATAGTTTAGATTTAGCTCTAGTTGCTATGATACAACTGGATGGCGTAGCACTACATATCGTAGATCCCAAAGAAGTAGACAAACGAATAAAAGAATTCACTCGTGGCATTATCATCTAAAGATTTTGTTTCTCCTATTGAAGTAATTGCTACTACAACTGCATTTTTTGATGGAGAAATTAATTTAGATCCAGCTTCAAGTGATTGCGCTAATACACTTGTGCAAGCTCATAGATACTTCACGTGGGAACAAAATGGTTTAAATCAAAGTTGGAAAAGTAAAAACGTTTATTTATACCCCCCACGGGATATTTGTTTTAAGCACGAACAACCAAAACAAACAACAATTTTTACTAAATCTCCACAATTTAAAAAATCAAATCAAAGAATTTGGCTGGAGCAAGCTTATAAAAAATGGCTTCGAAAAGAATTTGAGCAAGCAATCATATTTTTAACTTCAATAGAAGTGGCGTTACTTTCTACACAACGAATTAAATTTGATTTTCCTCTTTGTGTAATGAAAGATAAACCAAAATTATTTATTGATAACGAAAAACTAGAACCTTTAAAAAATTGTAAAGTTTTAGGTTTTTTGTATTTGCTGCCTCCAATTAATAATTTTAATCAATCAATAAATAAATTTACTGAGTTTTATAGTACTCTGGGAAGGGTGTATACATGAGTGAGTCCTGTGTCTCCCAAGAATTATCTGGCCCAAATAAATCTTTTTCACCAAAACCAAGTCCAACTGGACGAGTTAACTGAAGAGCATTGAATTTATTTTTTGTTTTTTTATCGTCCAGACCAAATAACTCTCCAGCAAAACGAAAAAATTTAGGAGTTTTTTCGGCATGAAAAAGTCGTCGATTGCCATAACTATCGACTCGTTTTTCTGCACTAGATCGTCTTAAGGAAGCCATCAACCATAATTCATTAAATCACCGACATTAGGGTTATTTGCATAGAACGAAGCAATATCACGCACAGCGTCAGGACGACCAAAGATAAATTTTTGAGTTTGAGGATCTTGATAACTATATTGTTCTCGATAAGAAGGTCCGAGAGTCATCGTCCCTTTAATAGCATCCACGTCGATCGGACTAATGGCATCAGGTGCCTTATACGCTTGAGCAAAACGAGGATTACTTAAAAGACTATATTGATTTTGAATATCTTTAACACGATTACCAAATTGTTGATACTCTTTACTTATGTTTGGATCAGCGGCAAGATCGGAACGACCTTCGGCGTAAGCTTTATCCATATAATTTGAAAATTGTTTGTAGTAATTTTGAACAGCATTTTCTGTGGAAACACCAGTTAAATTAGCGAGTTCTGTAAAAATATTTTGAATCTGTCCATAAACTCGATCTTGTTCTTCTTTAAGTTCTCTTGTTGACTGTCTAACAAACTCACTATTTAAAAAGCCAGCACCACCAGGGGCCGCAGTAGAGACATCATAAATATCACGAACGGCACTAATACCTTTGGTAACAGCAGGTAACGCAGCTGTTATTGTTTCGAGAATTCCTTTAGCCATGGTATTTAATCTGTAATTTAAGTATAAACCTTAAATAACAGATGAAGCTGGTCTAAAACTTTGTTGTGCATTAGCAATCAACTGATTCATTTTGTCTCTAACTAAATTCATTTGAGACTCACTTTGTTTTAAAATTTGTTGTTCTACAGCTTGTGTATTTTTTTGTTTTAAATTTTTTGTTTCAGCAAAAGCACTAAATAATTTATCTTCTAAAAGTTCGTCAGTTTCTTCATCTTCGTATTTTGAATGAGGAACATCAGGCATTGTAGATTTATCTAATGAAAGATCACCTTGTGATTTACTTAATAAAGAACCAATATAACCACTTAATATAGACTGCGCTAAGGCATCATCTACTTGATTTACGGTCGAATCTCCAGAAACATATCTAGCTGTCGGATCATAAGATACAGGTTGAGTTCCTTGCGATTGAGCAAATTTCAACAATTGTTGAAAAGACTTACTTGGTTGGTTATAAGCACTTACGCCCTTCATCGTAGGAAATGAAGCCCACTCACCAGATAAACGCGCAATATTCTCAGGGGTTATTGGAGAGCGATCCGGATCTACCCCACGCCAACGTATAAGCTGAAGGGCTGCTCGATCTTGAGATTGAGGCCCAAAATCACCAACTTTGGCTGCTGCAGCGGCGCGTTGCCAAGTAGTGGGCATAAATTGGTAAGCACCTGCAGCAGCACTTGCACGGCTACCGGACCTCACAACCCTATTTGGATGTTGAGAGAAATTTGTTATTGGTGTATACCCAAAAGTAATATCGTATCTAGGGCCTCTCCCACCCCAAGTGCCTTCAGCATAAGAAATAAGATTTAGCCAACGGCGAGCATTTGGCGATATAAAATCTTTTTTACTCATCACACTCCTCTTCAAATATATCAATATTAATATCTATAGCCACTCCGTATTCGCCCATTACAGACTTATATGCTCGCTCACGGCAGACAAAACGATAAATAGTTTTCCATAAATACTGATCCCTAGCATTACCTTTTAAGTTGCGAGCTTTATTTTTTAATCGCGTGAGAACGAGATCGTCTTCTAAAGTTAAGCCGACAACTAATTGACCATCTTGAGAGTGCATGATCTGTTAGCGACTTTTTAAATTCTAAACCGATCAGCTACCAAGATTTACAAGCCCAGTACCGAGCTTTTAATTTACTACCGGGCTCATCACAATTATGTCGTGCTCTAAAGTTAGCTCGACGTTCAGGTATATGTTTTTTAATGGTCATATTGGGATCACCAAATCGCACTAATCGAACAGTATTTCCTTCTTTCGCAGCAACAGCAAATTTTTTACCTCCATCAGAATCGCGACGAGGTTGATTGTATCCTTTAAAAATTTCTCCGGCAAGTCGTATGGTCATTTTTTAACTGGTTATCCAATGTAGTCTAACTTGTTTTAAATCTGAAAATATTATTAAATATGTTAGCACTCAGTTATTTACAACAAATTCTTGCTAACGTCATCACGTCCACGGCATTCAATTCCCCAACTCCAATGGAGACTGCACGGCTCCTGACTATCGCTCAGACCGCAGAGCTGCTTAATTGTTCTGCAGGCTTTGTACGCAAGCGCATCGCTCTCACCGAATCCAACCAGCCCGGTGGTTGGCCTAAAGGAATCTTTGTAAACCTCCAACCAAACGGAGCAAAATCGTTGTATCGCATCAATCAAGATGCTCTGCAAGATTATCTCAAGAGTGATGTAGAAGCATCTCCTGAAGAAGCTAAAGTAGAAGTAAGCACAGCTTGCACTCTCTGAGCCTTAAAAGATGATTTCCTCGGCTATTCCTAATATTCTTCAAGCGGCTCTCGAAGCTCCCAAACAAGAAAAAATAATCGAGGAAATTGTTATAACTAAGGAGACCAATGTAGATAACCTTATCTACAATATGGTCTCCTTTGCTTCATATTTATATCAGTTAAATGTTCAAGCGCATCTACTTCATTTAAATATTGAACATCCTTTATTTTTGCCTCTCCATAAGTTTTTAAAAAAACAATATGAACAACATGTAATTGATTTTGACACTATGGCTGAGTTAGTGCGGAGTATGGATTATTTAATGCCTATGTGTCAGTGCGGACTTTTTGATGCTTATAAAAAATTTAAAAGCGTAAAAACTTATGATGCAAAAGAATCGTTATTTATTTATTTAAAAAATCTTGAACAAGGAGGCATGATGGGAAAAACTATTGTTGATATGGCAAAGGAAGTGGAAGCCCCCGATGTAGAGAATTTTGCAGCAGAAATAGTAAACAATATGTTTAAATCAGCTTGGATGTTAAAAGCGACTTTACGTAACGCTTAAACTAAAGCCCAACCACCGGCAAACGCAACGTATAAACCGCTGGGACTGCCTGTATCGTCATATTTATAACGTAGCGCACCGGATGTAGCGGTGCCAGTAAGAGAACCACTATAAATATCAGCACACGAAATTCCAGTTGCTGTTATAACACCTGAAGCTAAAACTGC
>Ga0169931_10006307_pt1 | contig 17954 bp, 17 predicted proteins | sample Kivu_15m_20L_FD_129675 | JGI IMG/M metagenome (GOLD analysis project Ga0169931, IMG submission 129675) | Freshwater microbial communities from Lake Kivu, Western Province, Rwanda to study Microbial Dark Matter (Phase II) - Kivu_15m_20L... | ecosystem: Environmental > Aquatic > Freshwater > Lake...
ACCCGAACCGTGTGGAAAAGGGCGAAATGCTGAAGCTGGATGATATTCGCGAAATCCTTGCCATTCCGCTGCTTGGCGTCATCCCTGAAAGCGAAAGCGTGCTGCGCGCTTCCAATACCGGCACGCCGGTGATCATGGATAATGAAAGCAATGCCGGCCAAGCCTATGCCGATGCGGTTTCCCGCTTCCTGGGTGAGGATGTGCCGCATCGCTTCCTGGAAGCGGAACGCAAGGGCCTGTTCCGGCGCCTATTTGGTGGGAGGGCCGCGTAATGTCCTGGCTCGATTTCTTCCGTGGCCGGCGCAAGGATGATAGCGCCGCCTCCGCCAAGGAAAGACTCCAGATTGTGCTGGCGCATGAGCGCATTGGCCGCAATCGGGAAGATTTCCTGCCCAAATTGCAGCAGGAATTGGTGGCAGTCGTCGCACGCTATGTCGCTATTGACCCAAGCAAGGTGAATGTGCATCTCGACCGCGGCGGGGATATGTCCACGCTGGAGATCGAGATTGAATTGCCCGCACCTTCCGCGATGCGGCTTGCGTCAGCGCGGTAAGGTAGCGCAACAAGGGCGCTAACCTCAGGAGTATTTTCAAGCCAAGTGGCAACACTTGGCGACTCGGAAAATACGACCAAAAAAACGTTAGTACGTATCCGGTGAACGGATGTTCACGGGATACGTATCAGCGCCCTTCCTGCCGCCAGGCCAGCACCACTGTCCCGAGCAATAGCAACAGCGCCAACCATGGTGGCAGCAGTGGCAAGGCGGAAATGCTGATTACGCTGTGATCGGCGTTCCGGCGCAAGCCAATCCAACCCGCGCCCGCAACCTCGCGCCCCGCCGGCACCATGCGCAATTCCGGCAGAGCGGGTGCGGCTTCCTGCCCCAGCCAGCGGATCGCGCCACGGCCTTGCACCAACGGGCGCAGCTTTTCACCATCGGCGCGCAGATCAGCGATTTCCAAGGGATTGGCGACCGCAGCGGCAGCGAATGCCACGCGCTTGCCATCCCCCACCTGCCAAACACCGGGCATGCGCGCCGCAACATCGGCAATCGCGCGCCCGCCGCCGGCATCTTCCAGCCGCACAGTGCTGCGCGTGCCATCAGGCGCCGTGATGGTCACTTCCGGTGCTGGTGCCGCTTCCAGGCTGCGGCGGGCAATCGCCATGCGCCCGCCATCAATCCGCGCCGTCAGATCCTCCTCTTCCAGCGTGGTTTCGCGCATCAGCCAATGGGCGATGCGGCGCAGCAATTCTTCCTGCGGGCCACCGCCATCATGCCCGCGCCCCCATAGCCAGATATGGTCGGACATCAGCAAAGCGACGCGCCCCTCACCAACCCGATCCAGCACCAGCAAGGGCGTGCCTTCCGGGCTTTCCATCACCGCCATGCCGCCGCGCGCCTCACCGCGCAGCCAGCGATACCAGCGGCCCCAGCTTGCTTCTATTGAAGCGCTATTGGCCCCTGCCAAAGCCTCGGTCACCGGATGGCGCGCGCCAAGCGTGCTGATGCGCGGGCGGAACGGCCCTTCCTCAACCCCCGCACCACGGCCCATCGGGCGCGCGGGCAATACTTGTGAGAGAGGCGTGAAGGCCAAGGAAGCCGGCCCCGCGAATTCCGGCCCGACACTCATCAAAAGCGCCCCACCCGTGCGCACATGATCGGCGATATTGCGCATATAAGCCGGCGGCAGCAGGCCGCGATTGGTGAAGCGGTCAAATACGATCAGATCGAACTCGCGCAGCTTCACCTGAAACAGTTCCCGCACCGGGAAGGCGATCAGCGCCAATTCATTGAGCGGCGTCAGATCATCCTTCTCCGGTGGGCGGAGGATGGTGAAATGCACCAGATCCACATTCGGATCGGCCTTCAATAGCCGCCGCCAGGCGCGTTCCCCGGCATGCGGTTCGCCCGACACCAGCAGCACACGCAGCCGATCCCGCACACCATTCACGGTGACAACCTGACGGTTATTCAGCGGGCTTACCTCTCCAGGGCGGGGCTCTGCCTCCAACTCAATCACCATGGGGCCGCCGCGCGCGACGGGGACGGAAATGGCGTGTTCACGCCCGATCGGGATTTCCTCACGCCGCGGCGCACCGCCATCGCGGCGGATGATCAGCCCAGCATTGCCGCCCGAAGTGGCGCCCAGATCCTCGATCACCACGCGCAATTCGACCTGCTGGCCGACAATGCCAAAGCCGGGGGCCGAGACCAGGCGCAGGCGCCGATCAACCTCCCCGGCGTGGCCAGGCAGCAACACGTGAAACGGCGCGTCAAAGGGTAACAAGGCCGGTGCGTCATGCACCTGGCCATCGGTCAGCGCGATCACGCCCGCAAGCCTTGCCCGCGGCACATCCGCCAAGGCCGCCCCGAGCGCGGAAAACAGCGCTGTGCCGCGCTGGCCGGCTTCCGGCACCTCCACCACCCGTAAATCAAGCGCCGGCAGTCGCGCGGCGCGTGCTTCCAGCAATGCGCGCGCGGCGGCGATGCGCTCGGCGCGATCTGCAATGCCAGTGCTGTCGCTGCGATCAACGGCAAGGATCGCGATATCGGGCCGCGTTTCGCGTTCTTCGCGGAGCAGGCGCGGGTTACAAAGTGCGCCCAGCAGAATCACCGCCGCCAGCGCCCGCCACCAAATGCCGCGCGCGCGCTGATAAAGCCCATAGGCCAGGAAAAGCAGAGACAGCAGGGCAAAGGCCGCGAGCAGCCAAAGCGGCAGGCGGGGGAGAAAATCTATGTAAGCAAGGTGCTGGGTCATGGCCGACGAAGCCGGGGGAACATCACCACCCCGGCCCCCACCACGACCGGCGCCGCATCAGGCAGCAGTGCTGCCCACCAAGCGCCAGGTCGGGTCGGCGCTATTGAGGTCACGCTGGAAGGTCCAGACATCGGTCATTTCCGTCACCGCCTCGGCACCCGAAACAATCGAGCCATCCCGCGCCTGCACCAGATTGATCTGATCCGTCACCAGCCGCACGGTTATTTCGGCAACGCTGCCGCGCAATTCGGCGGCCTCAATGCCGCTTTCCTCAACACTGCGCAGTTCCGTGCGCTGGGTCTCGCCGGCCGCTTCCCGCGCCGAAATCGCCTGATCGAAGCCGGCATAGGCTTCGTCGGACAAAAGCGGCTTCAAGGTGGCGCGATCACCTCGGGCAAAGGCTTCCACAATCATGCCAAAGGCGGTTTCGGCGCCGTCCAGAAAGCGGTTGGGATCAAAGCTGGGGTCGCGTTTTTGGATTTGCATCAGCGCCTCACCGGCTGGGCTGCGCGGATCAGGGATGGCACGCCGTGCACCGCCCGGGGACGGTTTGGGGGCGATATCAACCTCAGCCGCGGGGCCACGCACCGGAACCGGCGCAGCTTCGGGCTGCGCCTGACGTTCAAAGCCCGTCCGGCGGCCAAGCACGCTCCGCAGGCGCAGCACCAAAAAGGCCGCGACCATGGCAAAGAGGATCAGATCTATCGGCAAGCCGCCCATGTTTTTGCTCCTTAGCCTCTAATCTAGGGTCTCGACTGCCTAAGGGCAACGCTTGTATCGCGCGGGTTAGGGAAGGAATTACCCGAAACCAGGGCTGCATGCCTAAATAGAAGGCTGGTTGCGAGCCTGCCGGAGCCTCGCTAGACAATCTGTGTTCAAAAAAGGGTGACCATCGTGATTCTGCTTAGGCATGGGCAAAGCGAATTCAACCTGCTTTTCACCCAAACCCGCAAGGACCCCGGCATTATTGACCCGAAGCTGACGCCGCTCGGCCAGACCCAGGCCGAAGAAGCGGCCGAGGCGCTGGCGCATGAAGGCATTAGGCGCATCATCGTCTCCCCCTACACGCGGGCCTTGCAAACCGCCCTGCCGGTGGCGCGGCGCTTGAACTTGCCGCTGACCGTGACGCCAACGGTGCGGGAACGCTACGCCTTCACCTGCGATGTCGGCAGGCCGGTGACGGAACTGCGCTTTGATTTCCCCCATGTGGTGTTGGACCATATAGACGAGGTCTGGTGGCCTCCGGTCGAGGAACCCGCCGAACAGGTGATTGACCGCGCCCAGCTATTCCGCGCTGAGATGGCCGCGCTGCAGGATTGGTCCCACACATTGGTGGTGTCCCATTGGGGCTTCATCCTGGCCTTTACAGGGAAAAGCGTGATGAATGGCCAAATGCTTCGGGTGGACCCGACCGAAGCGCCACCCGCCGAGATTACTTGGAAGCATTGAACGGGGCGCAACCCCCAAGGTCAGGACCGGGTTGTGGCGAAGGTCGTGGACGGGCGGCGCAGCGGGGGAAAGCCTGATTCCTCAGCGTCTAACTTATCGGCATCGCCCATGGCCAGACGGTAGCCGCCGCCTTCGGTCAATAGAATGCGCGCCTCTGCCGGGTTGGGTTCGATCTTTTGGCGCAGGCGATAGATGTGCGTCTCCAAGGTATGGGTCGTGACATGGCTGTTATAGCCCCACACCTTCGTCAGCAGGATTTGCCGTGACACCGGCCTGCCATTGGCGCGGTACAAGAACTTCAGGATCGCGGTTTCCTTTTCCGTCAGCCTGATTTTTCGGTTGCGCGTGGGTTCCTGCAACAATTTGGCCGAAGGGCGAAAATCATAGGGTCCAACGGTGAAAACAGCATCTTCGCTGCCTTCGAAAATGCGGATTTGCGCACGCAGCCGCGCCAGCAATTCCTGCACCCGGAAAGGCTTGGCGATATAGTCATTCGCCCCCGCATCAAGGCAGCGGACCACATCCTGTTCCCCATCGGCGCCGGTCAGGATGATGATGGGCATGCGCAGGCCCGCGCGGCGAAGCTTCACGCAGAAATCCCGCCCATGCCCATCGGGCATGCCAAGGTCAAGCAGAATGGCATCGAAACGCGCCCCATCAGTGCGGAGCAGGGCTTCCGCATCGGAAAGGCTTGCGGCGCCGGTGGCGGTGAATTCGCCATCAAAGGCCACCTGTTCCGCCAGGCTTGTCCGCAGCGCGTCATTGTCATCCACGATCAGTATCGGGTGCGAGGATTTCATGTTGAACGCGCCTTTCCTTGTTGTCTGCGGCTTCCGTGTTCTGGAATGATGCCGTTGTGCGATGGTCAAATGCCATCCGCTGCGGTCTTTCCGCAAGCACTTCCTCACGCGGGTTTGATGCGAGAATGGAGAAAAATCGGGTCTTTAAACGGGGGGCTCGTAAAGCGCCGTATCAGTGCCACATTCCACAGGGTTGAATAAAAGCGTATTGGAAACCTGATAAATGTCCCGACAAGGTAGAATCTTGCCACAGCACCCAGAACACGCCCTTGATCAGCGCCGCCTCTCCATGCGCGGGGTGCATCGCGCCATTTCGGATTTGCGCCGTGGCACGCCCGTGCTGATCCTGCAACAGGAAGCGGCTTTGCTGGTGGGCGCAGCCGAAACCCTGGGCGCGATGGGTTTGGCCGATATCGCCGCAGAAGGGCTGGCCACGCCGGTATTCCTGTTGGCCCCGGTGCGCGCCGCGTCACTGCTGCGCCGACCTGTGACGCAAGCGGAAGACCAGCCCGTGGTGGCGCTGCGCCTGCCCACGGCAGCCCTGGACCCCACAAGGCTACGTGGTTTTGCCGACCCCACCGCCGAAAGCCTTCTGCCGGCCGAATCCGAACCGGTGCCTGCCCCATCACTTTCTGGCGCAGCCCTGGCGCTGGCCAAGCTTGGCCGCCTGCTACCGGCCCTGGTGGTGGCGCCCGCTGCGCCTGGTTTGGCTGAGCGGCTTTCGCTGCTGACTGTCCCTGCCGAAGATATCCTTAGCTATCCTGTCAGCGCCGCTTCCAGCCTGAAGCGCGTGGCCGAAGCACGCGTGCCGCTGGAAGACGCGCCGGAAGCGCGCATCATCGCCTTCCGCGCCGCCGATGGTGGAATTGAACACCTCGCCATTCTGGTGGGTGACCCGGAAGCGAGCATGGCTGCCGGACAAGCGCCTTTGGTCCGTGCCCATTCCGAATGTTTTACCGGTGATCTTTTGGGATCGCTTCGGTGCGATTGCGGGCCGCAATTGCGCGGCGCGATCAAGCGCATGGCGGAAGACCCGGCGGGTGGCGTGCTGCTTTACCTGGCGCAGGAAGGGCGCGGCATTGGCCTGGTGAATAAACTCCGCGCCTATACGCTGCAGGATCGCGGGCTTGATACACTGGATGCCAATCGCGCGCTTGGCTATGGCGCGGATGAACGCAACTTTCTGGTCGCCGCGACGATGTTGCGTGAGGTGGGCATTCCGCGCGTGCGTCTGCTGACCAATAATCCAGACAAGCTTTCGGGCCTGGCAGCTTGCGGGATTGAGATAGTGGGCCGTGAGGCACATGCCTTTGACCCGAATGGCGTGAATGACGCCTATCTGGACACCAAGGCACGGCGCTTCGGCCATATGCTGGGATAGGCGTTGGGCCCCAAAGGTCTCGCGCAGCTTGGCCCTGATGGGCTGCTGCGTTTCCAGGGCGGGATTTATCGTTGCGCCATCGGCAAGAGCGGCATGCGCGCTGATAAGCGCGAAGGGGATGGCGCAACACCGATCGGCTTATTGCCGCTGCGACGCGTGCTGTATCGAGCGGATCGTCTGGCCGCGCCGCGCGCTGCGGTGCCGGTGGAGCCGATCGCGCCTGATGATGGCTGGTGCGATGATCCCGACCATGCCGATTACAACACACAAATCCGCCGGCCGCATCCCGCGCGGCATGAGGAACTTTGGCGCGCGGATGACATCTACGATTTGATCGGCGTGCTTGGCTGGAATGACGCGCCAGTTGCACGCGGGCGCGGCAGTGCGATTTTTCTGCACTTGGCGCGACCCGACTTCAGCCCGACCGAGGGCTGCATTGCGCTGGAGCAACGGGATTTACTGCGCGTGCTGACCGATGGACTTACGGCGCTTGAGGTTACTCGGTAATACGCGAAATCAGCCGTGGCTTTCCCCTGCGCCAAGGCGGCGCATAAGCTTGCCTGACGACCCCAATACATCCATTCCATCGGCCCTGGATGCTTACTGGACCTTGACCTCCTTCGTCTCACCATTGAGTTTAAGGAATGTCTCGCGAATCTTGCCCTCCAGCCATTCAAGTGCCGGATCAAAGGCATAGCCCAGCAGGAAGGCAATGAAGGCGAGCGAGAGCGAAAGATCCTGGATCGTGACGGTTGCGGGATTGATCACATCGCCCGTGTTCCAGACGAGGCTGAGCAGTCCCCCCAAGGCCGCCGGCATCAAAAGCCGCGCAATGGCGCCCCAGCCCCAATCTTCCAAAAGTGACTCTGACCGCTGCCGATAGCGCAGCCTGAGCAGATAGGTGCAGGCCCCAACCAAGGCGAGCAGCGCGGGCAGAAGGTGTTTGGTGATCAGGGAAAGGATCGCAATGGTGCGGAATTCCGATCTTCTCCAATCACCGATCAATTGGTTTAACGCGCCGTCTTCCCTGGCGGTTGGCGAGGTTTCATTCTGGCACGCCGGGGCGGCGGCTTGCCCGCCGGAGGTTCCGGGCGCCGCATGCCCCTGACAGGAAGGCGAGTGCGACGTTACCTTGGGGCTGGCAGGCGGCGGTTCCTGGCACCCCGCAAAATCGAATCTTGGCCCCGCAGAAATGGGTTTCGCCAGCAGGCTGAGGATGAAGCCTTGGGGGGAATCCTCGGAAAGGCTGCAATTCCAGGCTTGCAGACGGCCAAAGAGAATCTGCTCCCGAAGCTGATGCTGCCTAAGTGTAGAACAAAGGCCCTCAGCCTCTCTCGACCTTGGCGCAAGGAATAGGGTCTTGTTGGGTTGCCCCTGCGCATCCTTGCCCGGGAAGCAGAAAGGCAGATAGTTCAGCCGAGGATCAGCCTGGCTTTCGCTGTTGGTGGTGGCGCCGGCCGATTGGGCAGGAGCGCCTGGGGGTGCTGCCGGGCGCCCCTGACCCTCTGACTGATTTGGCGTATTGGCCGGGCAGCTTTGCGTCGCATCGCCGCATTCAATGCCGAAATTTTTTTGCGCATCAATCAAACGCAGGCGCCCAAACGCCTCATTAGCCGCGTTTTGTGTTTGCCGGAGTTGCGTCACGAGGCTTCGTGCCTCATCCGCGCGCCAGAGCATGGCGATGGAGAGTACAAAGCAGGCGGTAAGCACCGACAGGATGAATAGATCCTGCCAATTGAAGCGTTTGCTGCGCGAAGTGCGAATGGTTCTAGGTGTCACGGGATGGGCCAATCGGGCCAAGGCATCCACCAGCAATACCAAATCACGCAGCCCATGCGTTTTTTCCGCAATCTGGAAAGGCGGCAGCGTGAGAGGCTCCAGGGGTAGATCATCAATCTCCGCATTTCCTGGGCCAGCCGCCTGGGTAGGCGCAGCCTGCGGTGCTGCGGGCGCCGGGGTGGGTTGATGTGCCGAGGCGTCAGGAGTGCCTTGCGGTGAGCCAGCGGCACTGGACACAGGGGCTGAGTTATTGTTCGTTTGCGCAGTTGGTGGTTCGGTATCAGAACGTAAAAACCGCCGGCCTGGGCGCTTGGTCAGATAATCCAACAGCAGCAGCCCATCCTCCTGCAATGCCTCGATCTGATTGAGCAAACGAACCTGCGGTTTGCGCTTAAAGGCGGGGTCAACATGGTCGGTGGCCGCGGTTGCTTCGGTTCCAGACATTCTTGCATCTCGCTGACTTTGGATGGACCCTGATGCGGCAGCCTAGGCGTGATCCATGCGCGAATGCAATTATTAAAACTAGGACAGAAACCGCGCCGGTTTTCGCCCATCACTCAACCGGTTTTTTCCCGCCCCCCAGCGGCGTTTCGTGCATAAAAAGGGGTAGCGCATGGCCGGGCAGCCGCCCGCGGAGCGCGGCCATCAGCGCCAGGCCATCTTCTTCCGGCACCTGAAACCGCGCCGTGCCTGGGGCGGGGTCCAGACTGTGCAGGTAATAGGGCTTTATCCGGTTGCGGATCATGGCCCGCAGCAACGCTTCCATCGCAGGCGCATCATCATTCACCCCGCGCAGCAGGACGGATTGCCCAAGCAGCGGTACGCCAGCGTCGGCCAATCGCGCCAGTGCGACGGCAGCATCAGGCGTGAATTCGCGGGCGTGATTGGCATGGACCGCGATGAAGACCGGCTTGGCTTGCCGCATCGCGCCCACCAGCGCCGCCGTGATCCGCGCGGGATCAGCTACAGGCACGCGCGTGTGGATGCGCAGCGTTTCGATATGCGCCATGCCGGCCAGCCGCCCGAGGATTTCCCCAAGCCTGCGGGCGGAGAGCATCAGCGGATCGCCACCGGTCAGGATCACCTCTCGGATGGCGGTCTTGCCTTCAAACCACAGAAACGCTTCCTGCAATTCCGCTTCGGTGAGCAACCCGCCATCGGGGCCAACTTTTTCGCGGCGGAAACAAAATCGGCAATAGACCGGGCAGGCGAGCAAGGGTTTGAGCAGCGCGCGATCCGGGTAGCGATGCACCACACCCTTGACCGGTGTGAAGGGTGCATCGGCCGTGGGGTCTCCCAGCTCATGCGGTGCGGTGATCATCTCCGCCACATCGGGGATGTATTGCAGCGCGATTGGATCAGCGGGGTCATCCGGCTTGATCAGCGCGGCCATGGCCGGCGTGATAGCGGTGGCGTAGCGGGCGGCGACGGCTTCCAGCGCGCGCACGGCCTCGGCCTGCACCAGGCCAGCGCGCGCCAAATCTTGTGGGCTTCGCAGCGTACGGCTCTGGTCTCGGGCGATGGGCTGGGGCATGGTCGGGTTCGCCTATACCACTGCCGAAAGCGCAGCAATGCCCCTGCCCCCCTGGCACCCGGAAGCCTTCGCCGCGCGGCTGCCCTTTCTGGAGCGCCGCGCAGAGCTTACCGCCGCAACCCGCGCCTTTTTCGTGACCCGCGGCTACCGCGAGGTAGAAACCCCCGCTTTGGTGCCCGCCCCAGGGGCCGAGGTGCATTTGCGCGCCTTCGTCACGCGGTATGAGGCGCATTTGGGCCAGGGGGCGTCACGCGATTTGTGGCTGCGCACCTCGCCGGAATTGGCGCTGAAGCGGCTATTGGTCGCCGGCGCGGGGCCAGTGTTCGAATTGGCGCGCGTCTGGCGGAATGGCGAAACCTCACCGCGCCACGCGCCGGAATTCACCATGCTGGAATGGTATCGCCCTGGCCTCGGCTTCGATGGGCTGATGGCGGAGACCGAGGAGTATATCCGCGCTGTGGCGCCGCGCATCGTCGCGCATGGTGATGCGACAACCGATCTCAGCCTGGCTTTTGAACGCATCAGCATGGCGGAGGCTTTTGATTGTTGGTGCAATGGCCTGGATATTCTGGCGACCAAGGGCGACGCCGCCTTGCTGCACGCGGCCGCCCAAGCGGCTGGCTTCACCACCCGCGCGGATGAGGGGTGGGAGGATGTGTTCTTCCGCCTGCTACTCGAACATATCGAACCAAATCTCGGCCGTGGGCGAGCGACCTTCCTGACCCATTGGCCGGCGCCGCAAGCAGCGCTGGCGCGGCGTGATCCGGCTGACCCGCGCGCGGCGTTGCGCTTTGAATTATTTGTTGCCGGCCTTGAACTGGCCAATGCCTTTGACGAGTTGACCGATCCTGCCGAACAACGCGCGCGCTTCATCGCCGATACCGCCGAGCGCCGCCGCATCAGCGGTGAGCATGGCTGGGAGGTTGATGAGGATTTCCTGGCCGCCTTGGAACATGGCATGCCCGCCGCCAGCGGCATCGCGCTTGGCTTTGATCGGCTGGCGATGCTGGTGGCCGGGGCGCGCGAGATTGGCGATGTGCTGTGGCTATAACAACGCTATCCCGCGCGGCGTAGCGTATCGAGCATCGCCGCCGCTTCCTCTCGTGGCAGCGCATAAAATACAAAAACATATGGTTCTGAAGCTTCAAACACCGATGGATCAGGGGACGCGCGCTGCATCGTCGCACGGTCCAGATCAGCCATGGGGTGCCAGGCGCCGTTCAATTCGAAGAACACATCATAACCCAGTGCATCCAGATAGGCCGGCACAGCATAGGTGCTGCCCTGCCGGTGGCGTTCTTCCACTTCCAAAGTCAGCACCGGGCGGCAGCGCAGCAAGGTTTCGCTGGCGCCGCGCAGGATTTCGTATTCGGCGCCTTCGGCGTCCAGCTTGATGGCGGTCACATCGGTAAGCGCGAAATCATCCAGGGTGCGCATCGGCACGGTGAAGCGTTCCACCGTCACGCGGGCCGAGACATGCGTCGCATAATCCTTGGCGGTGCTGGCCCATTGTTCCTGCGCCACCCCATCCAAGACCGGCATGGCAAGGGTGATGCTGCCTTCATGATCGCCAAGCGCCAGATGATGGCATTCCACATTGGCCGGTGCGGCGCCAAAAGCCGCCCGCAGTGCCGCTTGCAGCCGGGCAAAGGCGCTCGGCAGGGGTTCAAAGGCCAAAACCCGGCTGCCCGGCAGGCGCGCAAGCGGGATGGTCAGCAAGCCATCATGCGCGCCGATATCCACCAGCGTGCCGGGGCGATGCAGCAGCCTGTGGAAATTTTCCTCATTCATGACGAATTTTTCCCCTTTGGCCCTTGGCCTCGCCTAAGCTTCCCGAAACAGGCTCCGGGAGCGAAACATGCCGATGCGTCTTTGTCAGCTTATCTATACCTCTCGCCCCTTCGGCTTCAATGCGCCAATGCTGGATGATATTCTGACCATGGCGCGGGCGCGCAACGCTGAAAACGCGATCACCGGCGCCTTGATCTGCCGTGCCGATATGTTCATGCAAATGCTGGAAGGCCCGCGCGCGGCGGTGACGGAGACCTTCGGGCGCATCCTGGCCGATGACCGGCATGTGGATGTGGCGCTGCTGCATGTGGGCGATACGCCGGAGCGCCTCTTCCCCGATTGGACCATGCGTGACGACCCGCCGCAAAGCTGGATGTGGAACCAGGCAGAAGTGCGCGAAGGTGCGATGCAGGAAGCGAGTGCGGCAGCGGCCTATTCCGTATTTCGTCGGCTGTCGCGCCTGCCGCCGGAACGCCGGGCTGTCTGAATGCTAATCGGCTGTCCAACCACCATCCACCAGCAGGGCTGAGCCCGTCATCAAGGCGCCGGCATCGCTTGCCAGCAGCAGAATGGCGCCCATCAGATCCTCAACCTGGCCAACACGGCCAAGCTTGATCTTGGCTTCGACCTGCTCACGAAAGCCAGGTGCGGCCAGGAAGGGTTTTGTGAGTGGCGTTTCGATGAAGGTGGGGCAAAGCGTATTCACGCGAATGCCATGCGGGGCCAATTCTACCGCCATGGCTTTGGTGAGCCCCTCAATCGCCCATTTGGAAGCGCAATAAATCGTCCGATTCGGCGCGCCGACATGCCCCATCTGGGATGAGACATTGATGATGGAACCAGGGCGCTTCGCGGCCAGCAGCCGCTTTACGACCTGCTGCGCCATGAAAAATGCTGCCCTTACATTCAGCCCCATCACCACATCGAAATCATCAACCGTCACATCAATGAAGGGCTTTGGGCGATTGGTGCCGGCATTATTCACCAGAATATCGAAGGGCTCGGCTGCCATGATCGCGGCTTCCGTCGCCGCCAGATCATTCACATCCAGGGCCAGAGCCTCTGCCGCACCACCCTTGGCGCGGATCGCCGCCGCTGCTGCTTCAATCTCATGGGCGCTGCGGGCCAGTAGCGTGACATGGGCGCCCTGATCCGCGAGCGCTGACACGGCAGCGAGGCCAATGCCGCGCCCAGCGCCGCTCACTAGCGCGCGGCGGCCATCAAGACGAAAGGAAGGGGTGAGGGGCAATTCCATGATGGCCATTCCTGAAGCGTTGTTGTCGTTGTTATTGCAAGCCAAACGCGGTGCGCCAATCCGCGAGGCGCAGCAGCGGCACGCCCTGCCGCCGTGCCGCACGAATCTCGGCAGCGCTTGGAAAACCGCAATAGGGCAGGACGGGCGGTAAAATACCCTCCGTCCTGCCCGCCGCCAATGCGCGCAACACATCGTCAATTATCGGCAAGGCCGCTTCATGCAGCAGCCGCGCAGCAGTGGAAGCGGAAATACCTGAAGGCAAAGCATGCGCGCGCTGCGCCAATACCTCACCGGCATCAATACGCGCGCCTATGCGATGGATGCTGATGCCTGTCGCCCCCGGCCCTTCCTGCAAGGCCCAAAAGGTCGGGATCGGGCCGCGATGGCGCGGCAGAAGCGATGGGTGGATATTCACGCCCCCAAGCGGCGCCAAAGCAAGGGTTTCCAGCGTGAAAATCTGATCGAAATGAAAAGACAGGATCACATCAGGCCGCGCCGCCCGCAATGCCGCGTGACAGGCCGCGCCATTCACATCCTCAATATCAAGCAGTGCAATGCCGTGCCTGCGCGCCACATCCGCCAAGCCCTGCCGCCGGCGCAAGCGCGCAACCACAGAAGGCAGCACGAAATTGACGAAAAGATAGGGCAGGAAACGCAAGCCAGAACGGCGGAGATGCCGCCAGAATTGCCCAAAGGCGCCACCCGCTGCGGCGCGATAGGGCTTTGACCCGCCCATCAGCACCAGCTCTGCCGCGTGCGCCTCGACAAAGGCACGCACCGCCGCATTGCTCGCAAGGCTCTCCAGCGTGAATAGCGCGATGCGGAGCGGTGGCGCTTCACTCACAAGCGGCGCCGCCCCAATTCAATCAGCTGCGGTGGCATAGGGAATATTGCGCCCACCATAGCGCCGCACGCGGATATTCGCCTGCTCCGCATGGCCCGCAAAACCTTCCAGCATGCAAAGGCGAGAGCAATATTCGCCGATCATCGCCGAAGCCTCGTCGGTCAGCACACGCTGATAGGTACAGGTCTTCATGAATTTGCCAACCCAAAGCCCGCCCGTATAGCGCGCGGCTTTTTTCGTGGGCAAAGTATGGTTGGTGCCGATCACCTTATCGCCATAGGAAACATTGGTACGCGGACCCAAAAACAACGCACCGTAATTCGTCATGTGTTGCAGGAAGTAATCCGGATCGCGCGTCATCACCTGCACATGTTCGGACGCGATGCGATCGGCTTCCACAACCATTTCATCTTCGCTGTCGCAGATGATGACCTCGCCATAATCTTCCCAAGCCTTACGCGCGATGGCGGCGGTGGGCAGGATGGTGAGCAGCCGTCCAACCTCGGCCATGGTCGCGCGCGCCAGTTTTTCCGAAGTGGTCAGCAGCACAGCCGGTGAATTGGGGCCGTGTTCCGCCTGGCCAAGCAGATCGGTCGCGCAGATCTCGGCATCCACGGTCTCATCAGCGATGATCAAGGTCTCTGTAGGACCCGCGAAAAGATCAATGCCGACGCGGCCGTAAAGCTGGCGCTTGGCTTCCGCGACAAAGGCATTGCCGGGGCCGACCAGCATATCCACGGGTGCGATGCTCTCCGTACCCAGTGCCATGGCGCCCACCGCCTGGATGCCGCCCAGGCAATAGATCTCATCCGCGCCGGCCAAATGCTGCGCCGCGACAATGGCGGGCGCCGGCCGGCCTTCGAAAGGCGGCGCGCAGGTGATGATGCGCTTGCAGCCCGCGACCTTGGCCGTCACCACTGACATATGGGCGGATGCGAGCAACGGATATTTGCCGCCAGGCACATAGCAGCCTACCGAATTGACCGGGATATTGCGATGGCCCAGCACCACACCGGGCAGGGTTTCCACTTCAATATCGCGCAAAGCCGCCTTTTGATGTTCGGCGAAATTGCGCACCTGGGTCTGCGCAAAGCGGATATCTTCCAAATCGCGCGGCGTGAGTTGATCCAGGCAGGCCTGGATTTCAGCTTCACTCAGGCGGAAATGCTGGCGGTCCCATTTGTCGAAGCGGATGGAAAGCTCCCGAACCGCGGCATCGCCGCGCGCCTTGATATCGGCCAGGATGTTTTCGACCGTGGCGCGCACCTTGGCGTCATCTTCCGCCACCGCATCCGCATCCCGGCCCCGCTTGAGGAAACGCGCCATGTCCTATCCCTTTCCGGCTTCTGCCCTTTGCTTGAAGCCCTGGGGAACGGGCGTCAAGTGGAGCATTTTCAAGCCAAGTGTGATCGCTTGGCGACTCGGAAAATGCGACCAAACAAAAGCCGGTTTGACCGTGGCGCGTAACAGGGGAAGTATTCCCCCATGAACGCAGCCGAATTGCTCGCCCCCATTGTGGGGCCGAAGAATTGCCTCATTGAGGATGCCGATATCGCCCCTTACGCGGTGGATTGGCGCGGAACCTATCGCGGCACGCCGCGCGCCGTGCTGCGCCCGGGCTCGGTTGAGGAGGTTTCGGCCGCTATCCGCGCCTGCGCCGCCGCCGGGCTTGCCATTGTGCCGGCTGGCGGGCGCACCGGGCTTTGTGGCGGGGCAGTGGTGCAGGATAACGGCCCGCCCGCGGTGGTGATAAGCCTTGAGAGGTTGAACCGCATCCGCGATGTGGATGCGAAGGATTTTTCGCTGGTCGCAGAAGCGGGCTGCATCATCCAGAATGTGCAGGAAGCCGCCGCAGCAGCAGGGCGGCTTTTCCCGCTTTCCTGGGGCGCGCAAGGCTCGGCCATGGTGGGGGGCGCGCTTTCCACCAATGCGGGCGGCATTCGCACCATTCGCTGGGGCAATGCGCGCGATCTGGTGCTGGGCCTGGAAGTGGTGCTGCCCGATGGGCGCGTGCTGAATGATCTGCGCCGCGTGCGCAAGGACAATAGCGGCTATGCGCTCCGCCATTTGTTCCTGGGGGGCGAAGGCACGCTTGGCATCATCACGGCTGCCGCTTTGCGCCTGGTGCCGGCCTTGAAGCGCGTGGAGACCGCCTTTGTCGCCGTGCCATCGCCCGATGCGGCGCTATCACTGCTCTCGCGCATGCTGGAATCGGGTGCGGATGTGATTGCCTTTGAATTGATCCGCAAGGAATGCATGCAGGTGGTGGAACGCTACGGGCTGCGCACGCGCATGCCGATGGCTCTCGAAAGCCCCTGGTATGTCATGGTGGAAATCGCCGCCGCGCATCCCGCCGTGCCGCTCAAGGAAATGCTGGAAGATACCTTGGCAGAGGCAGCGGAAGCCGGCGATTGCACCGATGCAGTGCTTGCCGCGAATGAGGATCAGCGCGCCGGCTTTTGGCGCATTCGGGAAGATTATCCGGACTGCCAGCGCCGCAACGGGCCTTATGTCGGCACCGATACCGCCGTGCCGGTTTCAGCCGTGCCGCGCTTTCTGGCACGGGTTGAAAAGGAATTGGTCGCGCGCTGGCCGGAAGGCGAGTTGTTCATGATCGGCCATGCCGGGGATGGCAATATCCATCTTGGCATGGGCGCGCCGAAGGGCATGGACTACAAGGATTGGGCTTCTCGTGCGGCGGGGCTTGAATTGCTGGTGAATAGCATCGCGGTTGAGATGGGCGGCAGCTTCAGCGCCGAACATGGCATTGGCCAATCCAAGCGCCACGCCATGGCATCACTGAAAGACCCGGTTGCGCTTGATGTCATGCGCGCGATCAAGGGCGCGATTGACCCCGATAGCCTGATGAACCCTGGCAAGATGCTGCCGGGGTGACCCCCGGTCAGGGGAGCGCCATCAGCCGCTTTGCCTCGGCAAGGCAGGCGGTATGATCCGCCACGCAGCCACCGCCCATCCAAAACGCCTCTACCCGCGCCAATAGCGCGCCAAGCGCGGGACCGGGCGAGGCACCTGCTGCCAAAAAATCACGCCCCTGCAAGGGAAATACCGGCGCGGCTTCGGCGTGCAAGGTTGCGCGCAGCGCAGCGCGCAGCGGCGCCGCACCATCCCGCGCATCCGTCAACCAAAGTGCCGCTTCCTGGGTTTCCAGCGCCACCGCGGCATGCTGCGCGCGCCAGCGGCGAAACGCGGCGGCATCAATACCAGCGTCGGGTTTCGCGCTTTCCTGCAAGAAACGCAGCGACCGTGCCTCGGCCAGTGAAAACTTCAACCGCGCCGCAAGCCCAGGCGCCGCACCGCCCAAAGCCGCGAGGCACAGCAAGGGCTCTGCCGGCGCGCCGAGCGCCACCAACCGCGCGACACATTCAATATCCGGCGCAGCAATTTCCGGCAGGATGGCCGTCAAAACGCCAAGCTCCGCCATCAGGCGCAGCGCTGGCACCGGCTCCGCCACCATCAGGATGCGCTTGATTTCCATCCAGATGCGCTCAACCGAAAGCCGTTCAAGGCCCGGTATCGCCGCGCGGATTGCCTGCAACGCCGCCGCATCTGGCGCGCCCTTGCCATAGCGTGCGTGAAAGCGAAAAAAGCGGAGCAGCCGCAAATAATCCTCGGCCAAACGCGTGGCGGGATCACCGACAAAGCGCACCAAGCCCTGCGCCAAATCTGTGCGGCCACCGAAGTAATCATGCAGCACGCCATCCGCGCCAAGCGACATCGCATTGATGGTGAAATCGCGCCGCGCTGCGTCTTCGCGCCAATCGGTGGTCCAAGCCACTTCGGCATGGCGGCCATCGGTCAGCACATCGCGCCTCAGCGCCGTCACTTCAATCGGTTGATGCTCCCACACCGCGGTCACGGTGCCATGCGCCAATCCCGTTTCAAAAACCTTGCAGCCGGCATCGCTTAACCGCGCGATGATCTCCTCCGGCGGCAGCGGCGCCGCGACATCCACATCCGCAACCGGCAAGCCCACCAAGGCATCACGCACTGCGCCACCCACCGCGCGGCTGCCAGGCAATGCGGCCAAAACCTTGGCCGTGGCAGGTGCGGTCAGAAATCCCGGCAAGGCTGCCAGGCGCTGTTCCGTCGCGCTCATCGGCGCGGCTCCATATGGCCCGGCGTGATTTCCGTACCGTCAATCCGGGCGGGGATGTATTTCGAACCCGGCGCGCTTGCGCGTGACAGCCCATACCAAAGGGCGCCGGCCAGCATCAAAGCCGCCCCGCAGCCGGCCAGCACGAGCAGCACAGTGCCAGGCTCGCGCCCCGGATTAAGCCGGCGCCAAATGAAAAACGCCGCGAAGGGCGAAAGGAACAGCAGGGCTTCGATCAGATAGGGCAC
>Ga0169931_10006308_pt1 | contig 17942 bp, 20 predicted proteins | sample Kivu_15m_20L_FD_129675 | JGI IMG/M metagenome (GOLD analysis project Ga0169931, IMG submission 129675) | Freshwater microbial communities from Lake Kivu, Western Province, Rwanda to study Microbial Dark Matter (Phase II) - Kivu_15m_20L... | ecosystem: Environmental > Aquatic > Freshwater > Lake...
GACGTGAAACGCAGCTGCGGCGAAGATAGTGAGGGGGTTGCCCCTCGTCAAAATAGCTCGATGCCAGGGCCTTATTGCAGCCCTCAGGTCTCTTCCGACACCTGGGGGCTGTTTCTATGGAGGGTTGATAGGTCTAATCTTCCTTGACCTTAATCATCTCTTACTGAATAACTTCACAGCCTTGCCAGAGTATTGAATGATAGAGGTAGTGGATTTTTGCTATCCAAACTTGAGCGGTGGACTTGCTCTATTAAAAAACCTCACCTAGCTCCACGCTTCTCCCTAACCAGCCTATAGGACGAAACACTATGACAAGCTTTCCCATTGATCTGGGCGCGTACCAGCGAATTTCTCTAGATGCCTCTAACGCCACCTTGACGGCTGAGCAGCGCAGCGCCCTACAGGCCAACATTCAGCTCTGCCGCGATGCTATGGTGTTTTTTACCGCGACGGGTGCGGCCCACGGGGTCGGTGGCCACACCGGCGGCCCCTATGACACGGTGCCCGAGGTGATGATTCTGGATGCGCTGTTTCGTGGGGCGGGCGACAAGTATGTGCCTACCTTTTTTGACGAGGCCGGGCACCGGGTGGCCACTCAGTATCTAATGTCGGTGCTGAATGGCGACATGCCTGCTGAGCAGCTCATGCACTACCGCGAAGCCCACCAAAAGCTGCCGGGCCACCCGGAACTGGGGTTGACCCCCGGGGTAAAATTTAGCTCGGGCCGTTTGGGACATATGTGGCCCTACGTCAACGGCGTGGCCCTGGCTAATCCGGGCAAAACTGTCTTTTGCCTGGGCTCTGATGGGTCTCAGCAGGAGGGGAATGATGCTGAGGCGGCCCGCTTCGCGGTGGCTCACCATATCAATGTCAAGCTGCTAATTGACGACAATGATGTGACTATTGCGGGTCACCCCTCTGCCTATATGGGTGGCTACAGCGTCAGGAAAACCCTGGAGGGCCACGGCCTGACAGTGCTAGAAGGCGATGGCGAAGATATTGATAGCCTCTACGCTAACATCTGCCAGGCGATCAATACCCCTGGCCCGGTGGCGGTGGTCAACAAGCGGGCGATGGCGGTTGGCATTGAGGGCATTGAGGGCAGCACCCACGGTCACGATGTGATTTCGGTCAAGGCGGCGATCGCCTACCTCACCGCCAAGGGGCATACAGCTGCGGTGGAGATTCTGGAAGGCATTGAGACTCCAAAGAACCCCTACGAGTTTCTGGGTTCTAGCAAAACCGTCGGTGCTAACCGCAACATGTTTGGCGATGCCATGGTGGAAGTGCTGGGTGGTCTGGATGAAGCCACTCGCAAAGCCAGCGTGCTGGTCGTTGATAGCGATCTAGAGGGCTCCTGCGGCCTGGCTCAAATTCGTAAGGCCTACCCTGAGATCTTCATCAGCGGCGGCATTCAGGAGCGGGGCAACCTGTCGGCGGCGGCGGGCTTTGGCATGGAGAAGGGCAAGCAGGGCGTATTTGCAACCTTCGCGGCCTTTTTGGAGATGTGTATTTCCGAAATCACCATGGCCCGGTTGAACTATTCCAACCTGCTGTGTCATTTCTCCCACTCGGGCATTGACGATATGGCCGACAACACCTGCCACTTTGGCATCAACAACATGTTTGCCGATAATGGTCTGGATGATGGCTACGAAACCCGTCTTTACTTTCCCGCCGACTCCAACCAGATGAAGGCCTGCGTTAAGGCCGTGTTTAATGACCCGGGCCTGCGTTTCATTTTCTCGACCCGCTCGAAGGTGCCCCTGCTGCTCGATGCGAGTGGCAACGAGATTTTTGGTGGCGACTACACCTTTACCCCTGGTAAAGATGAGGTAATTCGCGAAGGGACTGCGGGCTACATCGTTACCTTTGGCGACTCGGTTTACCGTGCCCTGGATGCGGTGGAGCGACTCAAGCAGGAGGGCATTGACGTGGGCCTGATTAACAAGGCCACCCTCAATGTGGTGGATGAGGAGACTATGGCGAAGATCGGTAAAGCCCCCTTTGTGCTGGTGACGGAGGCCTTTAACCGGAGGACTGGCCTGGGCAGCCGCTTTGGCTCCTGGCTGCTAGAGCGTGGCTACACGCCGAAGTTTGCTTTCTTAGGCACCCACGAAGAAGGCTGTGGCGGCCTATGGGAGCAGTTCCCCCACCAGGGCATTGACCCCAATGGCATCATGGCTAAGGTTAAGGAGCTGATGGCTTAGGGCTTAAAGCTATCCATTGCCCAGGGCTAAGATCCCAGGGTTCCTTAGGAATCCTGGGATTTGTTTTGAAGGAGTTTTGCCCAATGGCGAAAACAGAGCGGGAGAAGATGCTGGCGCATGAGCCCTACTGGGCGGCGGCCTTGGAACTGGTGGAGATGCGGCAACGAGCCCAGGAGCAGCTGTATCGGTGTGTGGCTTGGCGGCGGCGTGATTGTTTGTCCTGGAGTGACGATTGGCGACCATACCACCATCGGCGCGGGCAGTGTGGTGACGAAGGCGATACCCGCGAAGGTAGTGGCGGTGGGCAACCCCTGTTGCGTCATCCGTAGCGTTTGAAGGGCCAAAAATGTCTGGGTTGGCTAGAAGAGTAGTCGAAATTTAGCCCTGTTGGGGGTTGCAATAGCATCTTTGCTGTGGATTGTGCCATTGCTAACCTGAGTTAAACCTTGCTGTGGGTGAAGGGTCAGAACCATTGAAGGCCTGCGGCAGGTGAAGGCGTGGGGCAGCATGCCCTACATCAATGGTGGGACTGTCAGACCTTTTAAGATCTTAGCTGGGGCAGAGAGCCCTTTGCCCTGAACCAGTACGATAAAATTGCCCAGCCCCATGGGGTTAATCAGCTGGTGCAACTGCTCGCGCCGCTGGATGGCGAGGTTGACGGTGGCGGGGTCGCTGGCTTGAATTTGGCCTAGGGCGGAGAGGCGATCGCCCAAGCCTAGCGCCATCAGAAACATGCCCTGCTGGGTTGCCCCCAGGGTCTCTAAGCCGCAGCGCTCCCCCTGGCGTTCTAGGGCCGTGAAGTTGACGTGGGCGGTAATGTCTTGGTGGCCCAGATGGCTGTAGGGATCGTTGTGGTGGCCGTGCTGGTAGTAACACTGGAGGGTGCCCTGGGAACGGGCTCGGCTGTAGTAGCGGCTGGCGGGGTAGCCATAGTCGACGGTGAGCACGTAGCCGTGGTGCAGCTTGGTGGCCACGGTTTTCATCCAGTCGAGGGCGGCCAGGTGAACTTCGGTGCGGTAGTCGGGGGCGTAGGTGGCTAGGTCGATGTCAACAAAGGCAAAGTAGTCGGCCAGACGCGGGGTGGAGAGGGCGTCTACCACTTCCTGGAGGGCTAACTCTGGATGGTCGGCCAGGGCAACGTAGACTTCCTGGAGGCCGGATTCTGTGACGACGACTTGATGCACGGGGAGGGCATCCACCAGTTCATTGGAAAAGAGGCAGCCGGTGATGCTGTGATCGGGAAAATCCTCTAAGGTCGCCCAGGTCACTCGCTCAATCCATGGGGAGAGCCGCTGGGCTTGGGTGGCCCGCAGGCGGTCAGATTTTTCGACGATGTGGTAGCTGAGGGCGGCAAAGCAGGCGGGAGAGTGGTTTTGCAGGGTGCCCAGGGCATCGGCGGCGACCAACCCCTGGCCGGCCCCCATTTCTACCACAGCAAAGGGGGTGGGGCGGCCCAGGTGCTCCCACATTTCGGCGAATTGGATAGCCAGCAGCTCGCCAAAGTCGTGGCCCAGGTGGGCTGAGGTAACAAAGTCGCCCTCGAGGCCCAGCACGGCCTCTTTGGTGGCGTAGTAGCCGCCCTCGGGGTGGTAAAGGACTAGCTCCATAAAGTCGGCAAAGGACAGGCGATCGCCGGGTGATTGGCCGATGCGATCGCGCAAAACCTCGAGCAGAACTGGATGATGGGGCATAGACTATCGGAGTTATTGATTTAAGTCTGCAACTGTTGTCGGAGGGTCGCTAGGGAGTCGGCTGGTTCGAGGCAGGCCGTGCCTTGGCAAACCAGACCTGCCACTCCCGTGGGGAGAGTGTGGTCGATCGCCAGGACTGTGGTGGGCCAAAACTCGGTGGCCAGTTCCGCCACGATGTCGTCTGAGGCCTTGACTACCGTACCGTTGAGAAACCAGTTTAGACCATTGAACAGGCTGGGGCAGGCACGGGGAATTTGCTCCAGGATCGTGCCAAAGGCTTGGAGGGTGCGTTCGGCCCGATCCCTGTAGGTGAGGTCGTCGGTCAGCAGGGCTAGACGCACGAGGTTGGCGATCGCCAGCCCTAGCCAGTCAGCCTCGGTTGAGGCCGCTGGAATCGCCAGCCTAGCCTGGTGCAGGTCGATGAATGCCTTGATCAGCAGGGCATAGTCTTCACTCTGGGCGGGTACCTGGGGCACGCCGTCATAGCCCAGGCGGTGCAGACGACCCGCCAACCACTGGTGCTGGTGAATGTAGGTGGCAGCAACGGCGGCGGTGGCCAGGTAGCTGGCTGTTTGCAGGACTCTCCCCGCCTGGGCCAGCCCTGAAATCATCAGGCTGTTCCAGGCCACAATCAGCTTGGTGTCGGTGACGGGGGGAATGCGACCGGGCCAGGGGTGGGTTTTAGCCACCTGGTTGGTGGGGGCGGGGGGAAAGGTAGCCAGCACTGGGTAAGGCCAGGCGTAGAAAGTGCCCTCTTCTGGCTCGGCATCGTCCGATGGCATCGTCGGAGACTCTGGCAGTTGTGACCCCTCGGGCAGGTTGCCTAGAACCGTCTCGGTGATCTCGGCTAGGCGGGCTTTGTCGGTGTCGTAGAACTGGCGCAGGGCGGTGAGCAGTTGCAAAAAACCGGGTCGCCCGTACTTGGGATCGATCGGAAAGTAGGTGCCACCGTAGAAGGGCACCCGCGTGGTGGGGTGCAGCATGACGTTCAGCGGCCAGCCCCCCTGCCCGATCAGCGCACCAGGGCCACCAATCGATGGGGTTTTCGGCGTGCTTGCGCAGATATAGGCTGGGCGAGTCTGCCAGGCGATTGGTCATCGATCTAGACGGGTAGGGACAAGGACCAGGGGGTGTGATCCATCGTGAATACCCTAGCACGGGGACGTTGGAGGGCAGGATTTAGGTTTTAAGGTGACGGGAGGGGTGTCTATCAATCGTCCAGCGCCAGTTCTTCCGGACAGCGTCAGTTCTTCCGGGCTGCCGCTGATCCCCTGTTTCTTTCCGTACACTAGACATGGCCATGACTACCCTACCCCTCATCCTAGCCCTCCCCTGGGGACGAAGCGATAATGCCCATGGATCTACTGCCAACCGACCAACTGATCGCTCTGGATCGCCGTCACGTGTGGCATCCCTACGCGGCGATGCCGGGTACGGGGCCGGTGTTTGCGGTGCGATCGGCCCAGGGGGTCTACCTAGAGCTGGAAACCGGGGAGCGCTTGGTCGACGGCATGTCGTCCTGGTGGACCTGCATTCACGGGTATAATCACCCCCGGCTCAACCAGGCGGCCCATGACCAGATGGGCCGCATGAGCCATGTGATGTTTGGGGGGCTGACCCACCAGCCGGGGGTGCAGCTGGCCCAGCGGCTGGTGCAGATGACGCCAGATCCCCTCCAGCAGGTCTTCTTCTGTGATTCTGGCTCAGTGGCGGTCGAAGTGGCGATGAAGCTGGCGATCCAGTACTGGCACAACCGGGGAGAGCCACAAAAACAACACTTTCTCACCCTGCGCCGGGGCTATCACGGGGACACCTTTGCGGCCATGGCGGTGTGCGATCCGGTCAACGGCATGCACCATCTGTTTCGCCACAGCCTGGTGGAGCAGTACTTTGCCGATGCGCCCCAAATTCCCTTCGACGGCGGGTGGGATGAGGCAGATATCGCCAGTTTTGAGGGAATTTTGGCGCGCCACCACGGCGAGATTGCCGCCGCCATTTTTGAGCCGGTGGTACAGGGGGCCGGGGGGATGCACTTCTACAGCCCCGACTATGTGCGCCGGGCCCGGGAGCTGTGCGATCGCTACAACATCCTGTTGATTCTGGATGAAATCGCCACCGGTTTTGGCCGCACCGGCAAACTCTTCGCCTGCGAATACGCGGGCATCAGCCCAGATATTCTCTGCGTCGGTAAGGCCCTCACCGGGGGCTTTATGTCCCTGGCGGCTACGCTGACCACCGACCACATCAGCGAAACCTTTGCCCAGGGGGAGGCGGGTGTGTTCATGCATGGGCCCACCTTTATGGGCAACCCCCTAGCCTGCGCGGTTGCCCTCGAGAACCTGACCCTGTTGGAGAGCTACAACTGGGTGGCGAGGATATCGGCCCTAGAAGCTCAGCTCAAGGAAGAACTGGCCCCCTGTCGCGACCTTCCCGCCGTGAAGGCGGTGCGGGTGCTCGGGGCGATAGGCATCCTAGAGCTGCACCAGCCGGTCGATATGGCCGTGGTGCAGCCCCAGTTGGTGGCCCAGGGGGTATGGCTACGTCCCTTTGGGCGGCTGATCTACACCATGCCGCCCTACATTACCGAGCCGGATCAGCTGGGGCAAATTACCGGGGCGATGTACGCGATCGCCGCTGGCCTGTAGCTAGGACACGGTGGCCTTGGCCAGGTGCTCTTCCCACTTGCGGGGGGGGCTGGCGCGGCGAATATTACGCCAGATCTGGGTGGCGGCTAGGGTGCCATCGGCCACCGCTACCGACACTTGATTCAGCCCTTGCTTGAGATCGCCGAGGGCAAAAATGCGCTCGTGGGTGGTTTGGGCCATGGGGTTGGTGACCAGGTTCTCGCCATCCCACTCCAGGTTGGGAATGCCCTTGAGGTAGTGGTTGTGGTAAATCGAGCCCATGTTGATCAGGCCAGTGGTGGCGTCGATGATGGTGCCGTCGATCAGTTCTACGCCACTCATCTTGTGGTGCTCACCCAAAAACTTTGCGATCGGCGCTTCGTAGAGGGGGAACCCGTAGTCGGCTAGCTTCGCCCGCATCTCGTCGCCGACGGTGCATAGACCGTGGGTGAGGACCGAGATGTAGGGGGTAAACCAGTCGAGCACAAAGGCGGCGTTGATCTGCGACTCTTTGCCCACAATCAACACGGCTTTTTGATCCCACATATCGTAGCCGTCGCAGATCATGCAGACATGCAGGGTATAGCCCGCATAGTCGTAGACATTCTGCATGTTATCGAGCTCGGGCAGCACATCAATGACGCCGGAGGCCGCAATCAGATACTTAGTGCGAAACACGGGATGAATACTGTCGGCCTTGCCGACCTTGACCTGGACGGCGAGGTGATCGCCCTCATCCACCACGTCTTCTACGTAGCCGCGCAGATAGTCAGCCCCCCACTCCACCGCCTGCTGGGTGCCCTGGTTGAGAATGGCGCGACCGGGGGTGTCCGGGGGCAAGCCGAGGTAGTTGCGCAGGTCCTGCATCCACAGCGATCGCCCCTTGCCCTTCTCCACCACCAGACACTTGAGACCGTAGCGAGCCAGGTAAATGGCCGCCGATAATCCCCCCATGCCGCCGCCCACCACGATGGCGTCGTAAACCTGGTCAACGCGGGTATCGAGAGTTTTGCTCGTGAGTTTCATAGCTGCGACTGGGGGAGAGGACTGCGATGGACCTACGCGAGATGGCCAAGGCCATAGCTTTAGGCTAAAAGGCTTTTTGAAAAATTGAGGGGAGAATGGCTGGAGAGATTAGGAGATTTCTGGGCAATGAAGATACCCCCAAGTAGGGGCGCAGGGCCTGCGCCTTAGCGAGGAAGCAAAATTTTTCGGTATTTTTGGGGCCAGAATTGCCCTTGGCGGCGGGAATGATCAGAATCTTGAGGAGACATTGGTGGGCAGTGCTCACTCTACCGGCTCCTGGCGCGAGTGCTTCTACCCAATTGATGTTGCTCAACACCCTCTGATCTAAAAAGGCAAAGGGGATAGCGAAACCCCCTTTGCCCAATACTCACCTGGGGTGAGGCAGGGGCAATTAGCCCACGAAGGCCAGACGGGGCTCGGAGACCCCGGCAGAGTCAGTACCCTTCAGGTAGGCCAGCATGGTGTCGGCGTCGGAGACCTCAAAGGGGTCGATGGGACAGTTGTCGCCAAAGTCGGGCTCGACGAAGATTTTTTCGATCGCACCGTCGTTGACGAGCATGGAGTAGCGCCAGGAGCGCATGCCAAAGCCCAGGTTGGATTTGTCAACCAGCATGCCCATTTTGCGGGTAAATTCGCCGTTGCCGTCGGGCAGCAGGAAGACGTTGTTGGCGCCAACTTTTTGGCCCCACTGGAACATGACAAAGGCATCGTTCACGGAGACACAGATGATGGTGTCAACGCCCTGGGCCTTGAACTCGTCGTAGAGCTCTTCGTAGCGGGGCAGGTGGTTAGAGGAGCAGGTGGGGGTGAAGGCACCGGGAAGGGAGAACACCACCACTTTCTTGCCGGCGAAGATATCGTCGGTGGTCAGGTCTTGCCAGCGGTAGGGGTTAGAACCACCCACGGACTCGTCCCGCACGCGGGTCTTGAATACAACGCTGGGTACATGTTCAATAGCGGCCATAGTTACCTCGTTTGGGGTCTTACAAAAACTTAACTGCTTGTTCAGCCATTGTAGCTTAAATCAGAATAGTTCTGAGTTAAGAAATCTTCAATGAGCATAATAACTCAAATTCCAGAATCTTTCTGAATTAGATGTGACTCTCAGGTGAGAATGCTAATCTATTAAAAGTAGAGTATCGTAGTTTGTCTGTCTGCCATCTAGTTAGGGCGGAATTTCCGTAGTGTTAAGGGCTGGAGCCCGGTGAGAATGTCGTCCCAAACCGATCAAATCGTTGCCAAGCTTAAGTCTCGGGGGTTGCGCGTCACCCCCCAGCGATTTGCGGTGTATGCCAATCTGCTGGGTCGCTGCGACCACCCCACCGCCGACGATATTCTCAGTGATCTGAACCAGGCTGCACCCACATCCTCCCAGGCGACGGTCTACAGCTCGCTACAGGCGCTGCGCGAGGTCAACCTGGTGCGCGAGGTGCTGCTCGAAGAAGGGGTCTGCCGCTACGACGCCAACGTTGGCCCCCACCACCACTTTCGCTGTCAGAGCTGTGGCGCGATCGCCGATATTCCCTGGGAGACCCTGGCCAGCCTCAATCTGCAAACCCTCAGCCCCCGCTGGCAGATCGAGGGCTATGAGGTGACGGTGCGCGGGGTGTGCGATCGCTGCCAAACCCAGTAGGTCAATCCAAAATCGGTATAAAACCATGACTGACTCGGCCCCGATCTCTAGCCCTTGGCAGCTCAAGCCCTGGTGGTGTCAGCCCTGGTCGATTGTGCTGACGGGATGTGCGATCGTGGGTGGCAGTTGGCTGTTGCTCCATCGCCTCTGGCTCACTGGCTTAGTAGCTGTCCCCATTGGCCTGTGGATGGGCTTTTTTGTGCTGGTCTGGCCCCGTCTGATGCGAGAGGCTGGCTATCTAGACGCTCCGCTCACTGACCAACAGCCCGACTAAAATTTGGAATAGATCGTCTAGATCAGCGGGTACGCGATATAGATTCAGGTCTTGATCGATTCGCCGCTGCTTTCGGTGGAATCGTCCAAACTGCCAGACATCGCCGGTGGAGACGGCCCCATAGAGCACCGGCTCCTCGGAGGTTGTCCACTGGTCGAGGGCAATCAGTTCTACGGCTAGCTGGGTAAACCCACGGGCTAAATCGGCGTTTTTGGCCTCGATAATCAACAGGCTGTGCTCGGTGTGGAGATAATAATCTAAGGCCCCTTTGAGTTGCTCAGAGACCTTGATTGAGTATTCAATTCTGAGCTGGGCCTGGGTATAGTCCAGCAACGCCAGGACAACCGGCGCGATCAAGATCTCCCGACGGGCAGCTTCGCTGGTGAGGCTCACGTAGGGCAGGCGACGCTGAAGGCTGTCTTTGAGGTCAGCAATTTGCTCTAAGTCTGTCTCTGCTCGAGGCAGGCTTAGAGTAGAACGTTGCAGAGACACACCAAACTCCGCCAGAATATCGTCTGGCTCGTAGGCCATCTCAAAGTAATTGCGGAAGGTGTAAGACTTTCCTGGTTCTAGAATGCTGGCCTTGGTCATAGGGGAAACCTACAGGACTCACCCTTAGCCTAATCTATGCAAAGGCCACCAGGGCATCCTATCCATACAATGACAATTCTGGAGGCGAAAATCCCGAATAATTTTGTTTCCTTATCAAGGGCGCAGGCCCTGCGCCCCTACCTGAGGGCCGCCGCTGATCTCGGTCAGCAGGCTGTCTAGGGTGGCGAGACCTGGCCCCATGGGGCTGTCCGCCCATTGCAGCAGGGCGTCCACTCGGTTCGCCTGGGGAGCTGAGGCGGGGGGCACGTTGCCTGGGGGCGGGTTGAGGGTAAAGACGAGTTGGCTAAACTGCGGCCCCGGCAAGCTAGAGAGCGCGGTGAACAACTGTAGGCGCTGTGCTGGTTCCATATTGGTATTGCGCCCGGTGGTCTGTGCAACCCCAGGGGATGACTCCCCTGGGCTGGGCTTTGGCGGTGGCGGGGTGGCCCAGCCATCGTCTTTTACCGCTGGCGCTGGCGAAAGTGTCTCCACTTGGCGGTCTTGCCAGGGGCGAATTTTGTTTTGTAGTTTTAGCAGCGCCAGGTGATCTTCGAGTTCTTGCTTGAGGGCTTCATCTCGGTGGGAGTAGGAGATAAACAGGCTCAGGGGTTGAGACGGCATGGGCGCGCAGGTGCAAGCGTTTGCCCACCACTATAGCCTGCCGACGGTGACTCAACCCGCTGGCTCAGGTGTTGCTGAATCCCAGGCGACGCAGGAGCGTCTAGGGTTGCGTCTCGACGCTAGAGCGTCGGGACGAGGACTAAATGGCTGCTTTTACGCAGCAGAGGGCTAGAAGGGCAGCTTTTTCTTGTTGGCTTTGTCGCTGTCGTAGTCCAGCTCCTTCAGCTTTTTCATAATGCGGCTGAAGTACTCTTGCATGTAGTCTTCGAGGGTGCTGATCTCGTCCTTAGGAATGCCAAAGACCTGGTAGACCTCATCCATGGGGGCATCTAGCGGTTGGCTACCGGCGACGACTTCTACAAAGGCGAGGCGGTCGGCAAAGTTCCAACCCCACTGGAAAAAGCCGGCCACCTTGCGAATGGCCCGCAGTAGCTCTAGGGAAATGCGAGAGACCCGAGCCTCTTGGCCGCATTTACGCTCGCATAGGCGCATGATTTCGTAAGCTCCCCAGGCGCGGGTGCCTGCTAGGGGAAAGCTGCGGTTCTTGGTTTCGGGTACCGATAGCGCCTTCACCGCAAACCGGGCGATGTCCTGGGTGTCCATGTAGGCGATGGGGGCGGCTTCGCCCATGACCCAGATCGGCTGCTTTTCGAGAATAGGGATGGCGTACTGGCCGATCAGCCCTTGCAGAAAGCCGCAGGGCTGCAAAATGGTGTAGTTGAGCCCCGACTCGGCCAAAAACTTCTCGGTGCAGCGCTTGACGCTCATCAAGGGCACATGGGGAAATTTTTCGGCATTGAGAATGGAGAAAAAGACGAATCGTTGAATGCCAGCGTCGCGGCAAGCCTTAATCAGATTGACCTTGCCGTGCCAGTCAACCTCCATCACCGACTCCGAGGGGCGGGCAGTGGACGCATCAATGACGGCATCCACTTCCTCCAGGGCAGGGGGGAGGGTTTCAGGCTTGGAGAGGTTGCCCCGCACCAGTTCTACCCCCCACTCTCGCAAGAAAGCGGCCCGTTGAGCGCTTCTCACCATGCACCGGACTTCGTGCCCCTCATCCAAGGCCCGGCGAGCAATTTGCCTGCCCAGAGTGCCAGTAGCGCCAACGACCAATACTTTCATGAGAAAAATGATACAAAAGTTTAACTCCCTCTAAGAATATCAGATGGCTTCACCGGATTCACCCCTGTGGCCAAATCTACTCCTCGCCGCCCTGCACCCGCAGCAATAGGAACCCAATGCCCAAGCCCACTAGGGTTAGGGTAAAGATGATGATGCCGGTACTAAAAATTTCGCCGCCCATACGCTCTCCTGCCACAGCACTATAGTAATTGAACAGTTATTGAACCAATGAACCCGGTGACCGGGGGCGTTTAACCCCTAGCCGCCCCCATTTTAGACCAGTTTGGTATCACCCCCTGCGACTATGGCACCCCCGGCACCCTCGGTTTTTCATCGCTCTTCTTTCCGCCCTCGGCTGGCGGTTACCTTGGGTGACCCGGCGGGCATTGGCCCGGAGGTGGTGCTCAAGGCCCTGGGGGCCAAGGATTGGGGGGCGATCGCCCACCTGACCGTGCTGGGGACGCGATCGCTGCTGCACCAAACTCGCGTTGCCCTGGCGCAATCCGGTTACCCTGGGTCGCTCCCCGCCCGAGACGCGCTGACTTTTGTTGAGATTCCGCCGCCGCTGCCCCTGGAAGCCGTGGAGTTTGGTCAGCCCAGCCCGGCCACGGGAGCCGCCAGTTTTGCCTACCTGCAGGCAGCCATTGCCGGTGCCATGGGGGGGCAGTACGATGCGATCGTCACCGGCCCGATCGCTAAATCGGTCTGGCAAGCGGCAGGCCATCGCTATCCCGGCCAGACGGAACTGCTGGCTGAGGGGGCAGGGTGCGATCGCTTTGGGATGGCCTTTGTGGCCCAGTCTCCCCACACGGGCTGGTGGCTGCGGGCGCTGCTGGCCACCACCCACATTCCCCTACGCCAGGTGCCCGATGCCCTGACCCCAGCCCTGCTGAGCCAAAAACTCGACCTGCTGATCCACAGTCTGAAGCAGGACTTTGGCTTAGCCCAACCTCGTATTGCCGTGGCGGGCCTCAACCCCCACAGTGGTGAAGGCGGCCAGCTAGGAACAGAAGAAGTGGATTGGCTGATTCCATGGCTAGAACAGCAGCGCCAGCGTTATCCCCAGATACAGATCGACGGCCCCATACCGCCCGACACGATGTGGGTACGACCAGGGCAGGCCTGGTTTGGCATCAGCGCTGAGGCTGTAGAAACGGCCCACGACGGCTACTTAGCCCTGTACCACGACCAGGGGCTGATTCCGGTGAAGCTGATGGCCTTTGACCGGGCGGTGAATACTACCGTGGGCTTGCCCTTTGTGCGCACGTCGCCGGATCACGGCACGGCGTTTGATATTGCTGGGCTGGGGGTTGCTGATGCCAGCAGTATGGGGGCGGCGATGGAGGTGGCGATCGCGGTGGTGAAGAAGCGAGTGGGTGGGTAGGGGTAGGCCCCTGTGTCTGCCCTGGATTGGGTGGGTGGAGGGTGAGAGGCTGGATCAGGGTGTGCCTGGGGGCGGTGCGATAGAGTACTTGGGTGAATGGCATACCCAAGCATTACCATGACCACGAAAACCAACCTCTCCGATCAGCTCTATCGCCTGGATGGCCAGGGCTACGGGGCCTACAAGTCGATCAAGGGAGCCTACGACTTCGGGGATTTCGTCTTGCACATTGACCATGTGCAGGGCGACCCCTTTGCGGCCCCGAGTCGGGTGCGAGTGGTGGTGTCCCAGGCGGTGGCGGGGTTTCCGAGTAGCTTGTGGGAGGTACCCTGTCGAGCGGTGGCCCTGGCCGATTACCTGACCCGTGGGTTTTGCAGCGCGGCTAAGGCCAGTCAGCGCGGCTCAGGGTCGGGCAAAAGCGGTCTGATTGGCATGGTGCGGCCCAGTCAAGCGATTCTCAACCGCAGTGCCGCCAGGGTAACGGAGGAGGCCGTGGAACTCCGCTTTACCGTGGGGCTGCCGGCCTTTGGTCGCCGCATTGCCGGGCGGCAGGCGGCAGAGTTGTTGTGCCAATCTGTGCCAGCGTTGGTGGACAAAACCCTGCTCTACGGGGCGCTGGATGGTGAACAAATTCAGCACCACCTGAATACGGCGGAGGATGCGGAGGCGCTGCGATCGCAGCTCTCCGCCCACAACCTAGTCGCCTTCATCGCCGATGGGGCGATTTTGCCCCGGTGCAGCGGCGTGGATGAGCGCCCCCTGGCGGATCAGGCCATTCCCTTCCAATCCCCTGCATCCCTCAGGGTAACGCTCACCTGTCCCCACGCCGGAGCGGTGACGGGTCTAGGCATTCCCCAGGGCATTACCCTGATCGTGGGGGGCGGCTACCACGGCAAATCGACCCTGCTGCGAGCGATCGAAGCGGGGGTGTACAATCACATTCCCGGCGATGGACGGCACCAGGTGGTGACGGCCCCCGCGGCGGTCAAGGTCCGGGCCGAGGATGGCCGCAGCATTGCCGGGGTGGATATTTCGCCGTTTATTGGCAGCCTGCCCCAGGGCAAATCGACCCAGAACTTCTCCACGCCCAACGCCAGCGGCAGTACCTCCCAGGCGGCCAACATGATCGAAGCGATCGAGGCCGGGGCCACGGCCTTGCTGGTGGATGAAGACACCTCGGCGACGAATTTTATGATTCGCGATCGCCGCATGCAGGCCCTGATCGCCAAGGATCGTGAGCCGATTACCCCCTTTATCGACAAGGTGCGGCAGCTCTATACCGACTACGGTATTTCCACGGTGCTGGTGATGGGGGGCAGCGGCGACTACTTTGACGTGGCCGATACCGTGATCGCCCTGGATGAGTTTTGCCCCCAGGATGTCACCCAGCGGGCCCAGGCCATTGCGGCGGAGTACCAAACCGATCGCGATCGCGAAGGCGGGCCCTGCTTCGGCCCCCTCACGCCTCGAATTATTCAGCCCGACAGCATTGACCCCAGCCAGGGCCGCCACAGCGTCAAGCTGAGGGCGCGGGATGTCGATCAGCTCCAGATTGGCACCGAGGCCATTGACCTATCGGCGGTGGAGCAGCTGGTGGAGCCGGGGCAGGTGCGGGCGATCGCGGCGGCGATCGTCTATGCCCAGCGTTACCACATGACGGCCAAGACTCCTCTGGCTGAGGCGATCGCGGCGGTCATGGCCGACCTGGAGCAGTACGGGCTAGATTGCCTCACCGATTGGCCCATGGGCGATTTGGTCAGTTTTCGGGGCCTAGAGCTGGGGGCCGCCATCAATCGACTGCGTACCCTGACAGTTAGCCATGGTTAGCCATGGTTAGCCAGGCCTCAACCGGCCTCTTGCACCCAGCTTTCGAGCCGCAGGCGGGCAATCTTTTCAATTTCTTGCAGGGCGGTGACCTGCTCCACCGCTGGGGCGTGATCGAGCCGCTGGGCAAAGTTTTCTAGGGTAGAGGCCTTGGTGTGCCCCGCCACCGCCAAAATGAATGGAAACCCAAAGGTCTCTTTATAGCGCTGGTTGAGCCGCTGAAACTGCTCGTACTCCCCTGGGCTCAGGGTGTTGAGACCGGCTTTGCTCTGCTCGGCCACGGAGGCCTCGGCCATCGCCACCCGAGTCCCGAGGTCGGGATGAGCCCGAATCAGGGCTAGTTGATCTGCCGGTGCCATGGCTTGAACGATCGCCACCATTTTTCCATGCAGATCCGCCACTGAGGCAAACGGGCGTTGGGGCCAAACCTGGGCCGCAATGCTCGGGGTATCTTCAAAGGCCGGGCCGATCGCAGCGATAAACTCGGCCTCGGTCATGGCATTGATCTGGTCTAGGGTGTAGGGCATGGGTGGAGGGTGGAGGGTGGAGGGTGGAGGGTAGGTGGGTGGATGCGTAGCGTGGGTCGAGTCAAGCCCCCTGTTGGTTGATAGGGGCCATCAGCCGAGACCCACGGCCCACGTCAACACAGGAGATTCAAGCTCCCCTGTTGGGTGTTCAGGGCCATCAGCCGAAACCCACGGCCCACGTCAAGGCTACACCCCATACCAGATCGCCTCGATCGCCGCCGCCGCCGCCGCCGCCTCAGCCCCCGCCTCCAGACATTGGGTCACGTGGCCCAGCTTGCGACCGGGGCGAATGCCCTTGTTGTACCAGTAGAGGGTAGCCCCAGGCCATTGTTTCAGGATTTCTAGCTTACGATAGTGCGCGGCCTCAGACTGATCGAGCCCCAGCAGGTTCACCATCACCGCTTGGGCACAGGTGAGATCGGTGGGGCCAAGGGGGCGATCGCCCACCGCCCGCAGCTGCTGCTCAAACTGAGATGTCTCACAGGCCTCCAGGGTGTAGTGGCCCGAGTTGTGGGTGCGGGGTGCCATCTCGTTGATCAGCACCTGGTCATCCTGGGTGAGAAAGCACTCGATGCCGATAAGACCGACGAGCTGGAGCTGCTCCACCAGGGTGCGGGCGATGGCTTCCATGCGAGCAGCCACGGCGGCGCTCACCCTGGCTGGGGCAAAAACGCGCCGACAGATTTGCTCAACCTGCTGGGTCTCGACGGTGGGGTAGATGGCGACGTCCCCCAGGGCCGAGCGGGCGACCATGATCGCCAGCTCCTGCTTAAAGGGGACAAACTCCTCCAGCAGCACCGGAGCATGGTTGAACCGATCCCAGGTGGCGCTGAGCTGCGATCGCTCTGGGATCACGGCGGTGCCATAGCCGTCGTAGCCCAGGCGGCGGGTTTTGATCACCAGGGGGAAGCCAATGGCCTCGGCCTTGGCCATTAGTTCCTCGGCATTTTCGTTGCCGTCGAGGAAGGTGTAGCGGGGGTTGGGCAGGCCAATGCGGCTAAAGAATTCGTGCTGGTGGCGTTTGTCGAGCACCAGGGCCAGGACGTCTAACCCAGGGCGAAACCGAGTGCCCTGCTCGGCCAGGGTTTGCAGACCCTGGCAGTCGATAAACTCGTTCTCAAAGGTAATGACGTCGCACTGGGCTGCCAGGGCAGCGGTAGCGGCCCCGTCGGCGACAGGGGCGAGGATGGCGGCTTGGGCGATCGCCACGGCGGGATCGGTCTCCTGGGGCGTCTGCACCACCAGCTCCAGCCCCAGTTTTTGCGCCGCTGGCCCCATCATCCAGGCCAGTTGACCGCCGCCAATAACGCCGATTTTGGTGATTGGGGTGCCGGTGTTCTGGGCCATGGTGCTGTGCTCGCCGTGAAGATAGTATTGGCCAGATAGATTAGGACAAGGGCCTCTGGCATAGCAAAAGCTGGGACGCTATCTGGCTCGCCATCGCCACCCTCCCCTGGGGGGTGGCGATGGCGAGTTTTGGCCCCAGGCTTTGCCAATTGCCGGGTCAACGTTTGTAGTGCAGGTTTCTATCCAACGGCACCCGTTATGCTTCTCCGGCGAATTTCATTAACAAGCTTGGCCGCGGCCTCACCTGAGTTGAGATATTCAGCCAGAACCTGCTGGGCGGTATTCAGCGTTTGGTCAGCCCGCAGTTGGGTCAGATCAGCTCTTAAACCCTGACCAACGTAGAACTTAATGAGACCCTCTAGAGACATGTCTTTTTTGCTTGCGATCGCCCGCAGAGCTGCCAACGTATCAATAGGTATCTTTACCGTCACAGCTTCAGAAAAGCGGACATTGACCTTCAACTCAACCGTTTCATTAGACGTTTCATCAGGACTGTTCATATAGATATCGCTCAGAACGAGTGGCTATCCGTGCTGAAATAATTCGTGTTCTGGTTCCTCTTTCAACATAAACCGCAAGCAATAATCTGGGGGTTAACGAGTAGCCCAAGATAAAGCTGCGCTCTTCATTTTGCCTCGACGCATCGCCAACTTGATAAAAGGGGTCAAGGAAAGCCTCAGCAGCCTCTTCAAAGCGAACGCCATGCTTTTCAAAGTTGCTTAGTGCCTTGTCCTCTGCCCATTCAAATTCAAGCCCCTCAATGCGGTAGATTACGTTCATTTGCCCAAATCATAGCTAAAGGCGGTAGCTAGGGTGATCACTTAGAGCCTATTAGGCTGGTCTTTACTCATGCAACCTCCGTGTCGCTTGCATAGGGTCTAAACTAGTCGATGAGGGGGCGATATGCCGAGCAGGTCTCATTGTCCCGTCGGTTCTCAGCATAGTCAGGGTGTAGCCCCGATGCCAGAATTCAAGAGTTCTACCAGTCGATTAGCCCGTCTCTTTCGCAGCAGTCGAGACCAGTGGAAGGAGCGAGCGGCGGTCAAACAGAAAAAGCTACGAGCC